>Ga0207665_10001230_pt1 | contig 17279 bp, 16 predicted proteins | sample LARL112metaG_FD_184351 | JGI IMG/M metagenome (GOLD analysis project Ga0207665, IMG submission 184351) | Corn, switchgrass and miscanthus rhizosphere microbial communities from Kellogg Biological Station, Michigan, USA - LAR L11-2 metaG... | ecosystem: Host-associated > Plants > Roots >...
TTGTAAGCCGGCGGAGAGCGAAAAAGGCCTGTAAAGGTATGAATCTGGCATACCCAGAGACGGGCTCATGCACAGATGCTGTGACGATTCCGGCCGACGAGAAATTCTCGAAAAAACTGGCGACTCAGTGAGCCGAAGGCACCACTAAACCGAGAGAAGAATATGCAACTGAACAAACATCGGAACGCGGCACTCGCGCTGGTGACATTTGCTGGACTGACAGGATTCGCGCCTGTCGCAAAGGCGCAAATGGGCCAGCTGCATCCAACTCTTTACGGATCGACCGAGCTCGACACCCGGCACAGCCAGTTCTATCTGCTGGGACTCTATGTCGGCATGGGTGGCCTGGGCTGGTCCCCGTATTTCAACGTGAACGGGTACCTTCTGCACTATCGCCCTATTCAGTCCGTTGATGCGACGTCGAGCCTCACCGCGCTCTCACCAACGATCGGACTTGCGTACGCGGGACGGAGCGGGGGCGTGTCTTTCGGCGGTGGGTACACCTTCGTTCACAATGAGAACCCAGCGGCGCCTGGCGCCGAGAGCGGCGGCAAGAGTGGCGCGACGGTGAGCTTCGGCGCGTACTCGAATGGATCGGGTCGTCGGGCGCTTCGCACCCAACTGCTGTCGAACTACAACTTCGGCAGTCACTATGTGTGGGCGCGCGGTCGCGCATCGGTTCCGTTCGGCTACTCCACGAGGCATCCGGCGCGCATTGGCGCGGAAGTGGTCGGACAAGGCGGCGGGTTGAACGGCAACACAAGCAACTCGTTCCAGGTCGGTCCGACGTTCGAGTACGGCTGGACGCCGAACTTCCGGACGACACTCGCCGGCGGCTGGAAATCGGTGGGTGGCTCCGGGCTGTCGTTCGCCAACGGCAGGGACAACGCGGCTTACGTCAAGTTGGAGTTTTCTCTGTCGCCGTGAGTGGTACAACGGGATGCCGCAGGTGAAAGCCTGTGGCATCCTGGTAAGCCTTAGCCACCGCCAGCACTTTAGCTTCCTCGAATAGTCCACCGAGGAAAGTCAGCGAAACCGGAGTGCCATCGTCGCGGAAACCGTTGGGGACGATGACAGCAGGATGTCCCGTGAGATTCGTCGCTACGAGCTGAGAAAGATTGGCGGCACCGGTGGGCGTCACAATGACGTCCACCGTTCGCATTAAATCATCCCACTTCTGAATTGCCGTCGTTCGCACACGATTGGCATTCACGTAGTCGACCGCGGGAATGAACCGCGAGGTTCTGAACGAGTTCGGCCAATCGAACTTGCCCTGCTGTACGAGCTCCTTGTCGCGATCGGTGCGCGTGAGCTCGTCAAACGCAGCCGCTGCTTCCGCGCTGAGAATGATGCGCATTGCATCATAGGGAATGTCCGGCAAATTGACCGGGGTGATACGCACGCCGATCCGATTCAGCGCGTCGAGCGCGGCATCGTCGAATTTCTTGGTTGCGTGCAGAGTGCGTTTCGGATCCGATGGGTCGATTTGCGGAAGATCGAACGCTGATTTTACATATCCGACGCGCAGCGACCGCGGCGAGAGGTGCGCGTTCCAGTGGTAGTCAGCGGGAATGACGGTGTTGTCTTTGCCGTCGGGCCCGTAGATGGCGTCGAGGACAAGAGCGCAGTCTTCGACACTGCGACAAATCGGACCGAGCTTGTCCATCGTCCACGACAGCGCCATCGCACCGGTGCGCGGGACGCGGCCGAATGTCGGACGCAGTCCGGTGGTGCCGCAGCGCGTGGACGGTGAGGAAATCGATCCGAGGGTCTCGCTGCCAATCGAGAAACCGACGAGGCCGGCAGCGGTCGCCGACGCTGGACCGGCTGACGAGCCGCTCGAACCTTGATCGACCTTCCATGGATTTCTGGTGGTCGCACCAAACCAGATATCACCCTGCGCCAATTCGCCGAGAGTGAGTTTGGCGACGAGGACCGCACCGGCCTCGTCGAGTCGCTGGACGACGGTTGCGTCAGTATCGATGACCTGATCCTTGAACGGGCCGGCTCCCCACGTGGTTTTGTAGCCGCGGACGGCGAGGAGATCTTTGGCGCCCCAGGGAATGCCGTGCAGGGGTCCGCGATAGCGACCACGTTTTATCTCGGCGTCTGCTACGGCGGCCTGCTTGAGCGCGCGATCCTCGGTGACCGAGATCACGCAATGCAGAACCGGGTCGTATTTCTTGAGCCGCGCGAGGTACATCTGGGTCAGCTGCGTTGATGTCACGCGGTGGCGACGCACCAGCTCTGAAAGCTCCGTGACGGGGAGGAAGGCGAGATCCTCAAGGTCGGCGGGAACCGCGCGCGCAGTCACCTTGCTTCGAACGACTCGCCGATGTGCGGCCGGCTTCACCGTTTTGCCCGGCGGTAGAGGATCGAACTTTATGGCGGGACCAACTGAGTTATCGAGGTGAATCTTGTGCAGCGCCTCGATCCGCTGCTCCTGCTGCTTCAATCCATCGAGCATCAACTCGCGCTCCTCTGGATCGAAGTGAAGGCCGGCTACTTCCTCCGCGCTGGCGATGGTTTCGACGGTGATGTCGGCGCCGTTCGCCAGCTTGGCCCAGAGCACTCCCGGAAACAGCGTGGATGTCAGGCCGATTCCGGTGAAGTAGGACATGAAGGATCGGCGGTCGAGCGTAGCTGACATCTTTGCCTCGCAAGGTGAGTGGGCCTCTCAAAAATTACGAGTCATCACCAACGTTTTGAAAGCGATAGGGCCGTCAGACCTGCGACCTGGAGTATGCGGGCTCGCCGTCGAACTCCTGCAGCTTCTCGACGTGCATCCAGCGGTGTGAGCGACCGAGAGTGGCGAGCAGAGAAAGTATCTCTTCGTCACCGAGTCTGGTCACCCCGTCGCGCAGAACGAAGCGGCAGCGATAGTGGTCGACCAGCGAAACGCGCCGGCCACTCGATGGAAACACGATGGCGCCGCGATTGGTGATCATCTCGAGCCTGAGCGGCGACGACGACATTGATTCGTCGAGCCCGGCTGCGAGCTGCGCGGGCTCGAGGGTGGATTCGATGTAGACATCGAAACCGGTCAAACGTCGGCTCCTCGCAGGCACCTCATTTACGCCTGGATGGTAGGGCGGCAGATCAACCTTCGTGTACTTCTTGGGAGGACTCAGCTTCGAAGTCTTGCCCAGGTTGGATATCACTGCCCCCGTGAAATCCGAAGTCGTGGCGGGCTTCGCCGTTCCCATCATGTCACTGGTGCGAATGCCGCTCTCGAGAGAAACGAGGACTGCCTGCTCGATGTCGTTCGCCGCTTTTCCTTCGCCGAGATGACGCAGCATCATCGCGGCGCTAAGAATTAGCGCGGTCGGATTGGCTTTGTTCTTACCAGCGATATCCGGCGCTGACCCATGCACTGCCTCGAAGATCGAGACATCATTGCCGATGTTCGCCGACGGTGCGAAGCCAAGTCCGCCGGTGAGGCCGGACGTCAGATCGCTGAGGATATCGCCGTTCATGTTGGTCGTGACGATGACGTCGAACTGCTCGGGGCGCATCGCCAGCTGGTGGGCGGCGTTGTCGATTAGAATGTGTTTGGAGACGATCTGCGGATACTCGGGGGCAATCTCCTCGAATGTGTGCTGGAGCAAGCCTTCAGTGAGCTTGAGGATGTTGGACTTGGTCGCGCAGTGGACTGCTTTGCGTCCTTCGGCGACGGCATAGCTGAACGCCAGTTTCACGATCTTCTCACAGCCTTCACGCGAAATCAGCTTCAGACTCTCGGCCACTCCCGGGGTCTGCATGTACTCGATGCCGGCGTAAAGATCTTCCACGTTCTCGCGCACGATGACGATGTCGAGGGCCCGACCCGTAAACGCGGTTTGAACGCCGGGCAGCTCGCGGACCGGCCGGATGTTGCCGTAAGTCTCGAATAGCGCACGCAGCGTGACATTGGCGCTCCGATTTCCGTAGCCAATTGGCGTTTCGAGCGGCCCCTTGAGGACGACTTTATTGCGCTCGATGGAGTCGATTGTCTCTTTCGGAATGCCAGTGGCGATTCCTTTCTGAAACACACGCGCACCGGCTTCGCATTTCTCGAAATCGACACTGATGCCGGTTGCTTTTATGATGGCGAGGGCGGAATCGACCACTTCGGGGCCGATTCCATCACCTGGCAGGACCGTTATCTTTCGTTTTGCTGGTGTCATCAGAGGAAGTTAATTCCTCCGAGTGATTTTTTTGCGCGCGTAGCTCAGTTGGATAGAGCGTCGGCCTCCGGAGCCGAAGGTCGTGGGTTCGAGTCCCGCCGCGCGCACTCTCAGTGCTTGGCGAATCTCGCGGAGAGCGCGTCCAGCATCTGCTGGCGATGGGACTGATCGATCAATGTGCCGTTGAGGATGACGGCGTTGATGCGGCGGATGTTGTTGATGTCCGTTAGCGGATTTGCGTCCAGTAGGACGAGATCGGCGCGCTTACCGGGAGCGACGGAGCCGAGCGTATCGGCCGCGTTGAAGAATTTCGCGGGATTGATGGTCGCCGTTCGCAGAGCCTGGATCGGCGTGAAGCCGTCGGCGACGAAGCGCTCGAGCTCATCGTGCAGCGAAAAGCCGGGAATCATCGGGCTATAGGGACCCACGTCAGTACCGGCGAGAAACTGCACTCCCTGGTCACGGCAGATTCGGATCAACCGCGCGCGCGTTTCGTAGACATTGACATCCGGGCTCGTTCGCGCGGCGCGTGAAAACCGGTCAGCGGGTACGACGTCCGGGGCCATATCGCGAACCGACTGCGGCAAGTAGTTGAGGCGAGGGTCCCTGAGCAGCGCGGCGTTCAGCGGCATCAGCGTGAGATAAGCCGAGAAGTACGTCGTCGGCGTCAACCACACGTGGCCACCGGCGAGAGTGCTGCACAGAGATCTCGCTCGCGACGGACTGAACGAGTCCGCCAGTCGCCGCTGCCAGGACCGGGTGAAATGCTTCATCAACCCGCCGCTGCCGGCAGTGACATTCGCCCACTTGCTGACCGAATCAATGAGGTGCCGATCGCCCGAAGCAAATAGAAGCAGGCCTGACCACCCATTGCCCATGTGTTCGATGCTGCGCTGATGGGCGCGAACCGCATCGATCGGATCGACGGCAATCGGAAGATGTCCGACGATATACGAGCCTCGCCGGCGCGCTTCTGTCGCGATCGCAAGGTAAGAGTCGCGACTTAGCCAGTCGTGCACCTTGATGAAGTCGACACCGCGATCGAGCAAGGTGTCGACGATGCGGCTCGCCTGGGCCGGAGTAGCGACGCGGGCCAGACGGGAATCGGTGTCGGCCACGGGACCAGTGATAATCGGGCCGGCGGCGATAATCGTCGGACGCAGCACTCCGGCCGGGGCTGGCTGCTTCCACCGGCGCAGGTGCGACAACAGCCCGCCCATGTCGCGAACCGACGTCACCCCGGCGGCGATCGATAGCGGAAAGAACCACGCTTCGGCCGTGTCGATGTGAACGTGCATGTCCCACAGACCGGGAATCAGAAACTTTCCGCGACCATCGATCACTGTGTCAGCAGGTGGTGGCAGCGCAACATTGCGCGGAGCACGGTCGACGCTGACAATGCGGTTGTTGCGAATCACCACGCGCATCGGCGCACGCACCACTCCGCGCACTACATCGACGACGCCGACCCCGTCGATAATCACGGTCGATGCACCCTGTCCGAATCCGCCGCGCCTGCCGCTGACGCCAGCCGCGCCGAGCAGAGCAAGCAGTATCGTCAGTCCGCTCAGCACTCTCATAGTGCTACGCTGTTTTGAGCGCCTGCTCGATCTCTGTCAGCGACTTACGCGCGTCGCCGAACAGCATTCGCGTCTTTTCGTGATAGAACAGCGCGTTGTCGATACCCGCGAAACCGTGGCCCATGCTGCGCTTGAGGACGATGATGTTCTGCGCGCGATCGACATCGAGAATCGGCATGCCGTAGATCGGACTCGACGGATCGTCGCGCGCGGCAGGATTAACGACATCGTTGGCGCCGACGACCAGCACGACATCGGTCTGCGGAAACTGACCATTCACCTGGTCCATCTCCAGCAGCTGATCGTACGGAACGTTCGCCTCAGCGAGCAGCACGTTCATGTGACCGGGCATGCGGCCAGCGACCGGGTGAATCGCGTACTTCACGTTCACGCCGCGCTTCTCGAGATCAGTCGCCAGCTCGCGTACTGTGTGCTGCGCTTCAGCGACGGCGAGTCCGTATCCGGGCACGACAACCACGTTCCGCGCATAAGCGAGCGCAATGGCAGTATCCTCCGGGGTCGTCTGCCGAACGCTGCGCGCCACAGCGCTTGCCTGTGCACCGGTGGCGCTGCCGCCCGCGCCGAACGCACCGAACAACACGTTCGCGACAGAGCGATTCATCGCCGTGCTCATCAACAGCGTCAGGAGGGTTCCCGAAGCCCCGACGAGCACTCCAGCCACGACGAGCATCTGGTTGTGGAGCACGAAGCCGGTCAGCGCGGCGGCCAATCCGGTGAGCGAGTTCAGGATCGAAATCACGACCGGCATGTCGCCACCACCGATCGGAAGCACGAACATCGCACCAAGAAGGAGCGCTGCGGCGAATAACAGCCACATCGTCGACGTCGGCGAACCCATGACAACCATCACGCCGAGTGAGATGACGGCAAGCAAGACAACGCCGTTGACCAATCGCTGCAACGGGAACTGCAGCGGCTTGCCTGGCAAAATCTCCTGGAGTTTGCCGAACGCGATGATGCTGCCAGTAAAGGAGATCGCGCCGATCGCTGTACCCAGCACGATCGAAGTCGCCTCTCCAACGCCGATTGCTTCGCCATGACCGCTCAATCGCAGGTACTCAGCGACGGAGACCAGCGCCGCAGTGGCGCCGCCCATTCCGTTGAACAGCGCCACCATCTGCGGCATCGCAGTCATCTGCACCGTTCTGCCGAAATAAATGCCCATCGCGGCGCCGATCACCGTGCCGATGGCGATCGTCCAGAATGAGATTATCTGGCGGTCGATGAGCGTCGCGGCGAGCGCGAGCGCCATGCCGATCGCCGCGAGTCGGTTGCCCGACCGCGCCGTCGATGGCGAGCTGAGCTGCTTGAGACCGAAGATGAACAGCACGGAGGCAACGATGTAGCTGACTGCTATCACCGATGCGCGCAGATCAAGCACTCTTCTTGTCTCCGGACTCCGTTTGTGTCGGCTGGCGACGCTTGAACATCTCGAGCATCCGGTCTGTCACGACGAACCCGCCGAACACATTCGCCGCGCCGAACACAACCGCGATGAAGCCGAGGCCCTTGAGCAGCGGAGTGTCGGCCGATCCCGCGACGAGAAAGGCGCCGAGTACAACGATGCCGTGAATGGCGTTGGTGCCGGACATCAGCGGCGTATGCAGCACAGACGGCACGCGGCTGATCACCTCGAACCCGACGAAGATCGCCATGATGAAGACGTAAATGCCGAGCACGAGCTCCTGACTCACTTCGCAGCCCCTGCGGTCTGGGTGATCGGTGCCATGCCTAGACGTTGGCGGGTCGCGGCGTGCCGCACTTCGCCGCCGGCAACGATCGTCACCGCGTCGATGATGTCGTCGCCGAAATTGAGATTGAGCTCCCCTTTCGGAGCGAGTAGCGCGATCAGAGCTCCGAGGTTCTTGGCGTACATCTGACTGGCGTGATACGCGAGATCGCTCGAGATGTGAAGCGGCGCGATGATCGTCACGTCGTGACGCACCACCGAATCGCCGGCCACGGTCAGCTCACAGTTTCCGCCTTGTTCGCCGGCGAGATCGACGATTACCGAGCCGGGTCGCATCGCTCTCACGGTTTCCGCGGTGACAAGGACGGGCGCCGGTCGACCCGGAATGAGTGCGGTGGTGATGATCACGTCCGCCTGCAATGCGCGCTCGTGTATCAACTCCTTCTCGCGCTGGATGTGGCGAGCGCTCAATTCTTTCGCATAGCCCCCCGAGTCCTGCGCGTCTTCGCCGTGCACATCGAGCTCAACGAACGTCGCGCCCAGACTCTTCACCTGCTCCTTGACTACTGGCCGGGTGTCGAACGCTTCCACCACCGCGCCGATGCGACGGGCGGTGGCAATCGCCTGCAAACCTGCTACACCCGCACCGATGACCAGCACCCGAGCGGGACGCACCGTTCCCGCCGCCGTCATCAGCATTGGGAAAAATTTCTGGAGAGCATTGGCGGCGAGGAGCACTGCCTTGTAACCGGCGACGGTGCTCTGCGAGGAAAGCGCGTCCATCATCTGCGCACGCGTAGTGCGCGGCACCAGCTCCATCGTCAGCGCTGTGACGTTCCGCTCGGCGAGCTGCTGGAATAACGCGGGATCGGCCGACGGCTGCAGCAGCCCGATCAGGACCGTTCCATCGCGCATCATATCCAGCTCGGCTTCGCCGCTCGATGCATCGCGACCGGGTCGCTGGACTTTGAGAATCATCTGCGAGTTGGCGTAAACCTCGCTCGACGAATCGGCGATCTCGGCGCCGGCATCGCGGTAGGAATCATCGGTGAAACCCGCGCGAAGTCCGGCATCGTGCTCGATGACCACACGATGGCCGGTGCGCGCGAGCTGTGACACTACTTCGGGTACCAGTGCGACGCGCCGTTCTCCGGTCGCGATCTCGCGCGGGACGCCGATCAGCATTCGCAGGTGTTATTGGCGATCATGGTCGCCAATAAAATAAGCAGTAGTGAAACCCCATGTTTATATTCGCTCCATGCCGCACCAGATACACTGGCGGGAGCTGAAGGGTGGACTCATTGCCGTCGCCGTCCTTGCCGTAATCGTATTCTCGATTTTCGCGTTTGCGCGAGTTGGCGGGCTGCATGGCAAGAAGGTCACCCTTTACGTAGTCACCGATGAAGCGCCTGGTGTTTTGGCCGGCACCGAGGTCTGGCTGGCTGGTGAGAAGGACGGGCTCGTCACGGACATTTCGTTTCGTCCTCCCGGCACCGATACGCTCGAACGATTGCTGATCAAGACGGAGTTTCTGCAAAAGGCGTTGACGCACGTGCGGCGTGACTCCTACGCGCAAATCCGTGCGGGTGGCACCTTGATCGGCACGCCGGTCATCTTCATCTCGGCTGGCACTATCGGCTCGCCACCGCTCAAGGATGGTGATACGCTGCATGCCGCCCCGCTCGCAGGCATTGGCGCCGTCGCGGAAGGAGCCGCGAAGCTGATCCCGAGCGTTGGCAAGCTCGTCACGACCTCAAAGCAAATCACGAGAAAAGCAGGTCAACCTGTCGGGACGATCGGCAACATCCGCGCGAACGGATTGCCCGACCTACCGGATGTCACCGCCGGCGTCTCGAGTCTCAACTCACGAGCCCGCGGGAACGGCGCGATCGCAAGTGCGTTGCGCGGCAATCTGCAGACTCGAGCGGCGCACGTGATGGCAGCGGCCGACTCGCTTCGGAGACTGGTCTCGTCGAACCGCGGCGCCATTGGTCGCTTCAGGAAAGATTCGACGCTGGCCACGACGGCGTCGCACGTGCTCGCCGAGCTCGATACTCTGCGCTCGCTGGCAACGAGTCCGCTCGGGACAATCGCTGCCGTTCACTCCGACAGCGTGCTCGCGCGAAAACTTGCCGAGCAACACGAGCTGATGGCGGAGCTGGTGAAAGACATCAAAAGCAATCCGATGCGTTACATTCGACCCTGAGCTTGACCCCTTTTTTTTCGACGCTTACTTTCGGGTGAAATCACCGCCCGCCGCTTCCCTCCGCACCTTCCCGTTCGACCCCTCCTTCGCAACCGCCCGCTGATCGGGCATCTGCTTTACCGACCCCCTCCATCCACATCTCGTGGACATCGCCGAACTAAAGCGAAAATCAGTCACTGAACTTCAGGAAATGGCCGACGGTCTGAAGATCGACGGATCAGCCGGTCTCCGAAAACAGGATCTGATTTTCCAGATCGAACAGAATCTCCTCGACACCGACATCATGCTGCATGGTGATGGCGTGCTGGAGATCTTGCCCGAGGGGTACGGCTTTCTCCGCAGTCAGGACTGGAGCTACCTGCCGGGCCCCGACGACATCTACGTCTCACCATCGCAGATCAAGCGTTTCGGTTTGAGAACCGGCGACGAAGTGCGCGGCCAGGTGAGACCGCCCAAACCGTGGGAGCGGTACCTGGCGCTGCTCAAAGTCGAGAGCGTCAACGGCGAAGATCCGGAGAAAGCCAAGGACAGGATTCCCTTCGACAATCTGCGTCCGCAATACCCCGATGAGCGCCTGCGGCTGGAGACAAAAGACGGCGATCTAAGCATGCGGGTCTTCGACATCATGTCGCCGATCGGAAAAGGCCAGCGAGGGTTGATCGTGTCGCCACCGCGCGCTGGCAAAACTATCCTGCTGCACAAGATCGCCAATGCGATCGCCGAGAATCATCCCGAGGTTACGATCATCGTGCTGCTGATCGACGAGCGGCCGGAAGAGGTGACGGAGATGATTGCCAGCACCACCCGCGCAGAGGTGGTGAGCTCGACGTTCGATGAGGGTGCGCCACGTCACGTGCAGGTGGCGGACATGGTGCTCGAGAAGGCGAAGCGACTCGTCGAGAGCGGCAAGGACGTCGTCATCCTGCTCGATTCACTGACGCGATTTGCTCGCGCGCACAACACCGTCGCGCCGCAGTCCGGGAAGATTCTGTCGGGAGGCGTCGATGCCAGCGCCCTGCACAAGCCGAAGCGGTTCTTCGGCTCAGCGCGCAACATCGATGGCGGCGGCTCGCTCACCATTATCGCCACCGCGCTCACCGAGACTGGCTCGCGGATGGACGACGTGATCTTCGAGGAATTCAAGGGCACGGGCAACATGGAGCTTGTTCTCGACCGCAAGATCGCCGACCGTCGGATCTATCCGGCGATCGACATCTTCCGCTCCGGTACGCGAAAAGAAGAATTGCTGCTCACGCAACCCGAGATGAACCGCGTCATTCTGCTCCGCCAATTCCTGGCCGACCGACCGGAGGCGGAAGCGATTGAATTCCTGTTGCGACAGATGGCGAAGTCAAAGAACAACAAGGAATTCTTCACGCAAATGGCGCAGGGCTAGCGAAGCGTGAACACTGCGCTGGCGCGGACTCTGGCCATCGACTACGGTCGCAAGAGAATCGGCCTCGCGATCAGCGATCCGCTCGGGATCATTGCGTCACCGGCGGGCTACATCGAGCGTCGCGCAGGCAAGCGACCCCCGATCACAAAAATCATCGCGCGCGCTACCGAGCTCGAGGCTCAGGGCTATCTAATTGGGCTTCCGCTCGACGGAGAGGGCAACGAGACCGATTGGACGGCAGAAGTACGCCAAATTGGCGCTGAAATCGCGAAACGTACGGGTAGGCCAGTTCGTTTCTATGATGAACGGTTTACCACGGCAGCCGCGTTACGCACGGTTAAAGAGATGGAGCAATCGGCGCGCGGCAGGAAAGGTGATGTAGATGCCCTCGCTGCAGCGATTCTGCTACAACATGCACTCAATGCGTCGACGTGAGATGCGCACCGCAGTCATTGCGGCGTGCGTATTTGTCGCGGCGTGTGCAGGCGAGCCGCACGGCGCACCGGTCCGGGTAATCATCCCCCGCGGTGCAAGCTTCGGCCAGGCCGCGGACTCGCTGTCGCACGATGGTGTGATCGGCTCGGCGAAGTTGTTCACCCTCTATGGGCGTGTCGTCGGTGGCGACAGGAACATCAAGCCGGGCACCTATCTGCTCAAGCACGGCACGCCGTGGAATTCGATCATCGATGCGCTGAATGGCGGTCACGGACTGGTCAATACGGTCACCATTCCGGAAGGCTGGACGATCGCTCAGATCACGCCGGCTCTCGCCAGGACCCTCAAGGTTCCAGCGGAGTCGGTGACAGCGGCAGTTCGTGACACCGCGCTGCTCGCGCGACTCGACGTGCCGAATCCAACACTCGAAGGTTACCTCTTTCCCGACACCTATGCGTTCCCACTCGGCACTACTGCGCGGCAGGCGGTGCGTGAGATGGTGTACTCGTTCGAAAGGCGATGGAAGCCGTCATGGGATTCGGCGGCCCTGGCGATGAAGATCAATCGCAATGATCTCGTCACGATGGCCTCGATCGTCGAGAAAGAGGCGAGATTGCCGGAGGAACGACCGGTGATTGCGGCGGTCTACTACAATCGGCTGCGAAAGGGGATGCTGCTGCAGGCTGATCCGACCGTTCAGTACGCGCTGGGCCATCACGTCGGCCGCGTGCTGTACAAGGATCTCGCCATCAAGTCGCCATACAACACCTACGTGAACAAGGGCCTTCCGCCCGGACCGATCGCATCACCAGGAGTGGCGAGTCTGGCCGCGGCAGCGAGCCCAGCCAACGTTCAATACCTGTATTTCGTCGCCAGCCAGGACGGGCACCACGAGTTTCGCATGACGCTCGAACAGCACGCGAACGCAGTGCGTCAGGTTCGGGCGGCAATGCCGAAGAAGACGACGCCGCGAATGCTGGCGATGGCCGATGCAGCTCCGAAGGCATCGACAACGCGGCTCACATCAACGAAGGCGGCCCCGTCACCTTCTAGCCGAAGCACTTCACCGATCAAGTCGACAAAGGCTTCTAGCAGCGCCAGGCGAACTGTGTCGAGCTCGTCCAGAACGACAAGCAAGACTCCAGCAAAGTCGACGACCAGGAAGTCGACTACATCGACCAAGAAAAGCTCAAGCGGAACTGCCTCCAGTCGATAATAGAAATGCTTGACCCGCGCATCCTGCGTCTCGTCGCAATTACCGAGGACGCCGAGGATCGCCGCGCGACGCTGGTCGACCGTGTGGCAGCCGCGGCACAAGGCGGAGCAACCAGCATACAGGTCCGACTCAAGGGCGCTTCGCCGCGCGAGGTCGTCGAGATAACACGGAACATCATTGGCAGAGTAAAAGTGCCAGTGATCGTAAACGACCGAGCTGACATTGCGCTGGCGGCGGGTGCGGCCGGCGTCCATGTAGGCGAAGCGGACTTACCCGTCGAAGCGATTCGCAGATTTGCGCCGGCCGGCTTCATCATTGGAGCGTCGCTAGGCAGCGAGGCGGAAGTGCCCAACGCGAAAAAAGCGGATTACGTGGGTATCGGCCCGGTATTCGGCTCGGAATCCAAGAGTGATGCTGGAACCGCGATTGGAGTAGATGGATTCGAGCGGCTCAAGGCACTCGTCGACCATCCGGCAGTTGCAGTTGGGGGCATCACCGCAGACCGTGCGATGCAGATCGTGATGCATGGGGCGGCCGGTGTTGCAGTAATAAACGCGATCTTCAGGGCTGCCGATCCTGAGCAGGCGACCCGCGAGATCGTGTCCGCCATCGGAACGTAACGTCCGGAACTGATTCTCGTTCCCCGTGACGTCGCTTCTCACTGAGGCGGTCCGGGGCATGAGCTCGCCGCATCGCCTTGTCGATCCTGCCGATTACCGGCTTGCTCAGAAAAAGATCAACAAGATCCGGATCGAACTGCGTTCCGCGCCCTTCGCGAATCGCTTTTACTGCCTCACCCAGGCTTCTCGCCGCGCTATAGCGTCGCCGATGCGTGATCGCATCGAAGCTGTCTGCGATCGTGACGATTCGCGCCTGCAGAGGGATTCTTTTCCCCTTGAGACCGCGCGGATAGCCCTTTCCATCCCACCGCTCGTGGTGCGCAGCCACACCAACGCCCAGATCAGGATAGAATGCGCTCAGTGGGTCGAGAACTTCAGCACCACGCTGTGGATGGGTTCTCACGGCTCGGCGTTCTTCCGGGGTGAGTTTGGCGGACTCATGGAAGATGTCAGTCAGAGCTTCGTGCAGCTTCCCGATGTCGTGGAACAGCGCGACGCGCTCGACGCTGCGCAGAGTGTGCTCGTCGAGGCCGGCGGCCTCACCGAGAATCAACGCATAGGACGCAACCCGACGAACGTGTTTCCCCGTCTGCTCGTCGTTGGCGTCGATCGCGTTCAGCAGCGTCTCCATGGTCGCTGCAGTGAGTCGCTCGGCCCTGGTTCGAGCGGCGTGCTCGCGGTAGAGAAGTCCGCCGGCGGCGACGGTGACTGAGAAGGGTACGATCTCGCGCATGCCCTCCCTTTCGCAAGAACCGTACGGCCGCAAGCGACGAATACCTCGTTTGATAGATTGACGCATGACCGTTGCAAAAGTGAGCGCCAAGGGAGCGCGCCGGTGGCTGGCCGGCCATCCCTGGATATACCGGAGCGACGTGACAGAACGGCCGCTGGTTGATGCGGGAGCCGTTCTCGTTCACGACAATCGCGGGAAGCCCCTCGGCTGGGCGCTATGGAGTCCCCTGTCGGAAATCTCGCTGCGGATGCTGGACCACAATCCCGACGCGGTGATCGACCAGGCATGGTGGGATGAGCGCATCGCGGCTGCGATCGCGCGCCGCGTTCCGCTCGAGGATCACACCAACGCGATGCGTCTGGTTCATGGTGAAGCCGACGGAATACCTTCGTTCGTCTGCGATCGGTACGATCAATGGCTGGTTGTGCAATTCATGAGCGCTGGACTGGAGCGATTCCGAGACGAGATCCTCAATTCGCTGCGCTCTCTCGCCGAGCCGTCTGGAATTCTCGCGCGCAACGATGTGGCGCTTCGCGCGAAGGAGGGTTTAACGCGCGAGACGGTCGTGCTCGACGGAGAGGTTCCGCGCGAGATCGAGGTGCACGAGTACGGAATAAAGTTCCTGGCCGCGCCATTTACCGGACAGAAAACCGGCGCCTTCCTCGACCAGCGGGAAAATCGACATTTCGTCGGCACCGTTGCACGCGGCCGCGCGCTTGACTGTTTCAGCTATCACGGATCGTTCGCGCTGCATCTTGCGCGCAAAGCAACGCACGTGACTGCGCTCGATTCATCGGGACCGGCTTTAATGAGAGCGGCGGAGAACGCCACGCGCAATTCGCTCACCAACATCTCATTCGTCGAAGCAAACGCGTTCGACTTTCTGCGCGAGAAGGAACGCGAGGGCGTGACCTTCGACACCATCGTGCTCGACCCACCTGCTTTCGCGAAGACGAAGGGCGCGCTGGCTGGCGCACTGCGCGGTTACAAGGACGTGAACATGCGCGCGATCAAGCTGCTCGCTCCCGGTGGCCTGCTCTATACCGCGAGCTGCAGTTTTCATCTCACGAAGCCGCTCTTTCTGGAGATGCTCCAGGATGCGGCAGCGGACAGTGGGCGCCGGGTCGCGATTCGAGCTTTAACCGGCCAGCCGCTCGATCATCCAGAGGTACTGACGATTCCGGAGACCGGATACATCAAGGGCGCGCTGCTGGAAGTAATGGATTAGCCGGTCTGACAATCCGGACAGAAGTAAGTCGACCTTCCTGCCTGGACGATCCGCTGAATCGTCCCACCGCATCGTCGGCATTCCTCGCCTTCGCGATCATAGACGGCGAAGCGATTGCGGCCGCGAGATTCGGTGTACCGCCCGGGACGTCGCCGTTTTGGGCTGAGCACGAGTCGAATTGCCTCAACGAGCTTGGCGAGCGTATCGGACGATTTTGACGCGGCAGCCGACCGCGGATCGATCTGAGCTTCCCACAGTGCTTCCGCCGCGTAGATGTTGCCGAGTCCGGCGAGCACGGCCTGATCCATCAACGCGGGCTTGATTGCGATTTTGCGACGCTGCAGCACGTCAAACAGATAGGCGGCATCGAGTGAGGGATCGCTCGCTTCGCGGCCAAGCTTTGGCAGCGATGAGCTACCTTCGCGATCGAGAGTGATCGTGGAAAGAGCGCGGCGATCAACGAGGGCGATCCGCGTCCCGTCGGTCAGGTCGATGACGGCGCGGGCGAACCGATCGACGGGGTCATCAACGGTTCCTATTTCCCAATCCCCATTCATGCGGAAATGGATGACGATGGTGTCGCCGCTATCGAGATTGAGGAGCTGATGTTTCCCGCGACGTTCGACGCTCTCGACGCGCCTGCCTTTCGAGCGACGCGCATGGGCCGGGGTGAACCTTCTTTTCAGCGATGGATGGATCGGCCGGACGGCGGCGACGATTTTGCCGACCGCGGCTTTCGCCAGCGCCCGGGCCGCTTTCTCGACTTCCGGTAATTCAGGCATCGCTCATGCGGCTCATGGGACACGGACTCCAGGAATGGACCAGCGATTGCAGCGGGAAATACCCTGACTTAGTTTGCGAATGAGCCGGTGAATCTGCCCGAAATCCAGATTGAAGCTCGAAGTTTTGCTGCCGCGCGCAGCCCGCGCCGCCCGATCTGGCGCCCTCGAACTCTAACAAAATTATGAATCCTTCACGTGTTCTCGTCCTAAACGACAATAAGGCCGATGCCGACCTAATCGAACAGCAGCTATCCGCGGTTGGCGTAGCGGTCGAAAAGCGGAGTGTGACCAACCCAGACGCTCTGAAGACTTTACTCGAAGAGCTGCAACCCGACGCGGTTCTCTCCGACTACAACGGCTCGGCGTTGAGCGCGAACGATGCGCTAAACGTCCTCCGGTATCAGAGCCCCGCGACGCCGCTGATCGTGGTCACCGAAGCGATCAACGGTGTCTCTGCTGTGTCCTGCTTGCGGAATGGGGCTGAGGATATCGTCATCAAAAAGAATTTGCACCGGCTCCCATCAGCGATCACCACGGCGATAGAGAGAAGGCAGCCTCTCGGCAAGCTGACCGCGCGTCAGGTGGAGGTGCTTCGGCTGGTGGCGGAGGGTCATCGCACCCGCGAAATCGCGGACAAGCTCAGCCTCAGCATCAAGACAGTGGAGAGCCACCGGGGCGAATTAATGAAGCGACTCGGCATGCATGACGTCGTGAGTTTGGTGCGGTACGCCCTGAGATCGGGTCTGGTTGCACTCTCACCTTAGATGAAGCCGCAGGCGGAACTATTGTTGTTTGTTGAGCTTAGCCTGGGCGTGAACAGCAGAGCTAGCACAAAGTTGCTCTTGCGCGATCACAAAGTACGCCTACTTTAAACACCTGGCTAGAGCACGTTTCTCCTGCCCAACGCCATGTCGCAACAAAATCCTCGCTCTCTCAAACACGAATACGAGCTGTTTGTAGAGGACGAGATCGAGAACTACAAGGATTCGGTTTCCCGATCCGCCCTTCTCAAGATTGGCGATGAGGCCGCCGCGTCTCTGCGAGCCAGCGAGCAGCTGTTGATGGACGAGCTGCTGCTCTGGGCGGAAGTAGATCGCATAATCCGCAAGCGGCTGCGCATTCCCTCCTACGCGACGTGGCGAAGAAAGCGCCTGAAGATGCTCGAAGAGTATCGCCGCCCCGAGCACTGGGGCATTCGTCCCGATG
>Ga0207665_10001231_pt1 | contig 17260 bp, 10 predicted proteins | sample LARL112metaG_FD_184351 | JGI IMG/M metagenome (GOLD analysis project Ga0207665, IMG submission 184351) | Corn, switchgrass and miscanthus rhizosphere microbial communities from Kellogg Biological Station, Michigan, USA - LAR L11-2 metaG... | ecosystem: Host-associated > Plants > Roots >...
ATGGTGTTGTCCACGCACAGGTTGCCAAACAGCGAGTCGGCGTGGGAGGTGCCGCCCGGCTCGGCGAGCAGCACCGAGTTCGGGAACAGCTTGCGCACTTCGAGGCTGCCCCCGAACGGGGTGGCCGCGTCGAGCGTCTCGTCGATCAGCAGCGCACTGTGGATGCCGCCGCCGTTGATCAGCATGGGTGTCTGCGACGCCGCAGGCGCGGGCCAGTGCAGGCACGGGGCGTTGAACCAGGCGTTGCCCCAGGTCTCGAACGGAGCGATCTTGTTGACCCGGTGGTTGTCCTGGCTCCACACCGCCCAGCTGGTCGGCCACTGCACGTCTGTGCACTGGACCGCGCTGTAGACGGCGAATCCGTTATCGTCGCCGGGGGTGTCAACCGACTTGTAGAGGCTCACGATCGTGGCGCCGGCCTTCTTGCTGTGCGTGTTGGCCCAGTTCGCGAACGCGCTGCCCCATTCCAGCCAGGTCTGCTCGAAGTACCCGGCCTCCAGGAACACGTCGGTCCACTCATCCGGCCCGACCACGCCCTGAATCGGGTGCTTGAACAGCCGTGCCTTCTCCGCGTACCAGCGGTGCTCCACCGCTTTCTCGGTGTTGCCCAGGTGGTAGAAGGAGTGGTGCTGGGCCAGCCAGCCGAACCAGATCTTGATGTTCCGGTTGAACGCGATGTCCTGGTCCAGGTTCGCCTGGTACCAGACCTTGCGCGGGTCCACGTTGCTGTCCATGATCAGCCGGCGGACGTGCGAGGGGAACAGGGTCGAGTAGACCTGGCCCAGGTACGTGCCGTACGAGAACCCGTAGTAGCTGATCTTGTTCTGGCCCAGCGCCGCCCGGATGCTGTCCATGTCCCGGGCCGAGTCGACCGTGGTCATGTTGTCCAGCAGGGCCGCCTGCTTGGCACTGTGCGCGGCGCACTTCTGGTCGTACCGCGCGCTGCGCTTCAGCCAGTAGTTCAGGATCTGCGGGGTCCGCGGGTTGTAGTTCTCCCGGGGGCCGTTGAAGTAGTACGGCGCGCAGGTGATCGCGGGTGAGCTGGAGCCGACGCCGCGCGGGTCGAAGCCGATCCAGTCATAATCCGCGACCGCGGCCTTGTCCGCCTTCGATCCCTCGGCCTCGAGCTGGGCGATCAGGAACACGTTCAGGTCGAGGCCGCTGCCCCCGGGACCACCCGGGTTGGTCAGAATGATGCCCTGGTACTTGGCCGCGCTGGAGGTGTGCTTGATCCGGGACACAGCGATCTTGATGGTCGGCCCGTTCGGGTCGCTGTAGTTGAGCGGCACGGACAGCATGGCGCACGCTGCGCCCGCCTGCCGCAGGTCACTCTCGGCGCACTTCCCCCACTTCAGGGCGGTGCTGGCGGCCGGTGCTGCGGTGCCGGCTACGGCCGGCGCGGCAGCACTTAACCCGCCAGCCAGCAGGCTGGCAGCACCGGCTACGGCTAGGAGTCTCTTCATCCGGGTCCCCTCTGGGCTCCATTCGCCAAACTCTTCGGCGAGCGCACATGGAAGAACCCAAGTGTCCGGGATAACCCGCGATGAGCAGAAGATTCTCCATGCCTGAAGTTATCCACTTGTTACGGGGGTGCGGCGGCCTGGCCCGGTCCGCGGTCCGGCGCTACAGTGCCCCGGTGGATTCGGCGGAGCTTTCCGGCCTTATTGCGCCGTTGGCGGCGGCGGGTGGCCCGGGTCATGCGGCCGGGGTGTACCGGGACGGCACGCTGGTCGCGCAGGCCGCCGCGGGCTGCGCGGTGATCGAGCACGACGTCGCGATCGGGCCCGGCACCATGTTCGACATAGCCTCGGCCAGCAAGCAGTTCACCGCGGCGTGCCTGGTGCTGCTGCAGGCCGACGGAGTGCTGTCGCTGGACGATGACGTCCGGGCTCACCTGCCCGGACTGCGGCTGCGTGCACCGGTCACACTGCGCCAGTGCCTGTCGCACACCGGTGGCCTGCGCGAGTGCTACGCGCTGTGCGAGCTGGCCGGTGTGCCGGTGGCGGGCATGGATGAGACGCGGCTGATGCGGCTGATCGCCGGCCAGCGTGACCTCGACTTCCCGCCCGGGACCGGCTGGTCCTACGCCAACACCGGGTTCGTCCTGGCCGCCGCGGTGGTCCGCCGGCGTACCGGCCAGCCGCTGGCCGAGTTCGCCGCGCAGCGGCTGTTCGGGCCGCTCGGCATGCCCGTCACCCGGTTCCGCGACGACCTGGCGGTGCCGGTGGCCGGGCTGGCCACCGGGTACACCCCGGCGCCGGGCGGTGGCTGGCACCGGGTGGACATCACCGAGGAGACGGTCGGCGACGGCGGGGTCGTGACCTCCCTGAGGGACCTGGCCGGCTGGCAGCACTTCATGCTCACCGGGGCCACCCTGGGCACCGGCGTCCGCGACGCGCTGCTCGAACCGGCCGTGCTGGCCAGCGGGCGCCGGCTGCCTTACGCGCTCGGCCTGGAGATCACCACGGCCGGCGGCCGGCCCCTGTACCTGCATTCGGGGTACATCGGCGGGTTCCGCTCGGCGCTCGGCTACCTGATCGACGACGGGGTGGGCGTGGCCGTGCTGGCCAACCGGGATGACACGTTCCCGGCCGAGATCGCGGTCCGCATCGCCGAGCGGCTGACCGGCACCCAAGCCCCGGCGCGGCCGGCCCGGCTCGGCCCGGCGGCCGCGGCGGCCGCCCAGCCGGCCATCACCGGCTGGTGGTACGCGCCCGAGCCCGACATCTACCTGGAGCTCAGCGGCGCGGACGACGGCACGGTCAGCCATCCCGACGGCGACACCCGGTACCACTACGTGGCCATGCCGGACGGCAGCTGGCTCGGCACCGGGACCGCCAGCTCGATCCGGCTCCGGCTGGCCGGCGGTGAGCTGCGGCGCGAGGAGACCGTCGGCGATGAACCGCCCGAGGTCTACCAGCGGGTGGCCGGGCCACTGGCCGAGGCGGAGGTCCCGGCCGGCACTTACCACAGCGACGAGCTGGACGCCTACGCCACGCTCGCCGCGGACGGCGCCGGCGGGATGGCCACGGTCACGGTCGGGCTGGCCGGGCCGCGGGCCCTGGTGCCCGTGGCCAGCGAGGTGTGGGCGGGCGGCGGGCTGACCGTGCGGATGCTGTCCGGCGGGGCAGCGCTGGACATCAGCCTGGCCGGGGCCCGGCGCTGCCGGTTCACCCGGGCCAGCGGCCCGGCCCCGCCCCGCCAGCGGGGGCTGTAGGCCGCCGGGCTAGTCCTGGGCCAGCACGTCGCCGAGCGTCTGCACCAGCAGGTCGGCGTGCTCGGGCTGGAACACCAGCGGCGGCCGGATCTTCAGCACGTTCCCGGCCGGCCCGGTCGCGCTGATCAGGATCCCGCGATCGCGCATGGCCTCGGTGACCTGGTGGGCCCGCTCGGAGGCCGGGGCCCGGGTCTGCGGGTCGACCAGCTCGGCCCCGAGCAGCAGGCCCTCGCCCCGGACGTCGCCGATCACCGGGTACCGCTCGGCCAGTCCCAGCACGCCCTGCCGCAGGTAGCCGCCGACCTCGGCAGCCCGCCCGACCAGGCCCTCGGCGGCGATGACGTCGAGCACGGCCAGCGCGGCCACGCAGGCCACCGGGTTGCCGCCGAACGTGCTGAACAGCTCGGTCTCCTCGGCCACGGCCGCCAGCAGCCCGGACCGGACCACCAGAGCGGCCACCGGGAAGCCGTTGCCCATCGGCTTGCCCAGCACCACCATGTCGGGCTCGATCCCGGACGCCTGGAAACTCCACAGATGCTGACCGGACCGGCCGTGACCGGCCTGCACCTCGTCGGCGACCAGCAGCCCGCCGAGCGCCCGCACCCGGCGGGCCGCCTCGCGCAGGTAGCCGGGCGGCGGGTACAGGATGCCGTCGGCGGTGAACGCCGGGTCGATGTACATGGCGGCCAGGCCCCGGTCGCCCAGCGCCGCGGCGGCGCTGTCCACGTGGGCGGCGTACCGCTCGGCCCACCCGTCTTCCGTCCGCCGGTAGGCGCCGCGGTAGCCGTCAGGAGCGGGCACCCTGGCCACGTGCGCGGGCCGCTCCTGGGCCGCCCACACCTCGGGGGACAGGGCATGGGTGGCCTCGGTCAGCCCGTGGTAGGCGTAGCTGCTGACCACCGCGCCCGACCGGCCGGTGGCCGCGCGGGCGATCCGCCAGGCCAGGTCGTTGGCCTCACTGCCGGAGTTCACCACCAGGACGGCGTCCAGGCCCGGGGGCAGGGTGGCGGTCAGCCGCTCGGCCAGTTCCACGATGCCCTCGTGCAGGTACCGGCTGTGCGTGGCGAGCAGCCGCTGCTGCTGCGTGACGGCCTGGGTGACGCGGGGATGGCCGTGACCGACCACCGCCACGTTGTTGTAGCAGTCGAGGTAGCGGCGGCCGTCCGGGTCGAACAGCCAGACGCCCTCGCCACGGACCAGGTGCACCGGATGGTCGTAGAACAACGGCGACCGGGGCAGGACGCGGCGGCGGCGCGCCAGCAGGCTGTCCGTGCCGGACCGGCGGTAGGGGAGCGGATGGCAGGCGTCCTGGAAGCGGCGCGCGACGGTGTCGATGCCGGTGGCCTCGATGAGGTCCAGGAACGCGCTGGCGTCGGGCTCGCCTTTCTCGGCGTAGGCGGCGTGCCCCGGGTACAGCTCGCTGCGCCAGGCGATCACCACCACTTCGGTGGCCAGCCGGGCCGCCACCAGGTCGGCGAGCAGGCCGGCCTCCGCGTCCTCCAGCGGGGTCACCGACGCATAGCCGCTGATCATGACGGCGGCCGCGTCGATGGCGTCCGGCCGGGCGTGCAGCACATCCGCGATGGCGACGGCGAGATCACAGACCAGCGGGGCGTGGGTCATGTCCCCGAAGTCCACGATCCCGCTGACCGTCAGGTCGTCGCCGAGCAGCACGTTGTCCAGGCTCATGTCGGCGTGGATGACCTGGGCGCGCAGCCCGGGCAGCACCGGGGCGACCCGGGTCTCGAACCGGTCCAGCACCCGGGCCACCTGGGCCCGGCGCGGGCCGTCGGCGATGTGCGTGAGCAGCGGGCGGAGCTTGAGCGCGTGGGTGAGGTCCCACAGGATCTCGTAGTCGGCCGCGGGGTGGAAGAACCCGCGCAGCGCCCGCCCCAGCCGGGCCGTGGTCAGCCCGAACGACCGGATGGCCGCGGTGCTGAGGTCCGCGGCCGGGTGCACCCGCCCGGGCAGGAACGAAAACAGCCGGGCCAGGTAGACGCCGCCGTCGGGTCCGGGCACCTCGGCCCACGGTGCCCCGTCCGCGGCCGGCCGGGCGCGCATGACCGGCAGGCCCGGGTCCACCTGCTCGATGTGCCGCAGCGCGGCGGTCTGCATGTCCACGATGGACGGGCCGTCGGCCGGGTTGGAGATCTTGAACAGGAAGTGCTGGCCTCCCCCCGCGTCCACCCGGAAGTTCTGGTCCCGTTCCCCGGCCAGCGGGGCCAGCGACCCGTCGATCCCGAAAGCGGCCCGCAGGATTCCGCGGGCCGCGGCCGGCGGGAAGGCGGGCGGCGTGGTGTCCAGTGGGTCGAGGTGCTGCACCATAGGGCCGAAGGCTATCTGGTGGCCGGTCAGGTCCCGGCCGGTGCCCGGTGCGCGGTGCGGTACAGGCCGACCAGTTCCTCCGTGCTGGTGGCGTCCTGGGCCGCTTTGTCGTCGCGCCATCGCCCGGTGAACCGCGGGAACCGCATGGCCAGCCCGGCGTCCGGCCTGATCTGCCCCCAGGCGGCGGTGTAGTTGGGGGAGAGGGTCAGCTCGGCGCTGAGGATCTCCAGCACCAGCCCGGGCTCGAACCACACGTCGGGGGTCTGGCGCGCGTCCACCTGGGCGGGGCGCTCCGGGCGGGCCAGCGGCGCGAGCCGGCCGGGCAGCGCCGCGAGGTCGGCGTCGGAGAACCCGGTGCCGCACTTGGACACGGTGCGGAACACGTCGGCGGCCGGGTCGTAGGCGGCCAGCAGCAGTGCCCCGTAGACGCCGCGGCGCCGGCCCCGCCCGGCGAACGCGCCGACCACGGCCAGGTCGACCGTGTCGGACAGCTCGGTGCGGTAGTCCCGCTTGAGCTTGATCCACAGCCAGCCGCGGGCGCCGGCCTGATAGCCCGCGGCCGGGCTCACCGACTTGCAGACCAGTCCTTCGCAGCCGTCGGTCACCGCCTGCTCGAACGCCAGGTCCAGGGCGGCTGGGGTGGCCACCTCGATGGCCGTGGTCAGCCGCAGCTGCGGGGCGGGGGTGATGGCCGCGGCCAGCCGGGCCCGCCGCTCCGGGTAGGGCAGCCGGGTGAGGTCCTCGCCGTCGGCGTAGAGCAGCTCGAAGCAGAACAGCCCGACCGGCACGTCCCGTACCGCCTCGTTGATGCCGTGCTTGCGCCGCCGGAACATGACCTCCTGGAACGGGTGCAGTTCCCCGGCCGCGGCGTCGAACGCGACGACCTCGCCCTCGATGATCGCCTCGCGGGGCCCCAGCCCGGCCGCGAGCGCCTCGACCACGTCGGGAAACTGGCTGCTGACCCGCTCCAGCCGCCGGGTGAACAGCTCGATCGCCCCGTCGGCCGTCCGGTGCGCCTGGACCCGGACCCCGTCGTACTTGTACTCGGCCGCGCACTCGCCGCCCAGCTTGGCCAGGATCTCCGCCGCGTCCGACAGCCGCTGGGCCAGCATGGCCCGCACCGGGCTGCCCGGCTGCACCTGGAGCTGCCCGACTGCCGCCATCCCGCCACTGACCAGCGTGGCGGCCACCCGGCCCAGGTCGCAGCAGATGTTGTAGGCCCGTTCCAGCACTGGCCGGTCGGCCCGCCCCCCCGCGTGCACCTGCGCGAGCGCGTCCAGGATGGTCGGCGTGCCGATGCCCAGCCGCAGCGCCCGGGTGACCAGGCGCAGCAGGTAACGGGCCTCCAGCGGGGTGGCCTGGCCGAGCAGCCCGGCCAGCAGGCCGAGCTTACGGCCCTGCGACCCCGCTCCCTCGGCCGCGGCGATCTGGTGCAGCGTGCCGACCACCTCGGTGACCGGCAGGCTGGCCGTCCGGCCCGTGGCGCTGGGGACCAGCAGCTGCTCGGCGGCCTGGCCGAGGTCGCCGGTCTCCCGGACCTGCGCGGTGACCTCCTCGGTGCTGGTGCCGGCGGCGGTGGCTACCGCGCGGACGGCGAGCTTCTCGGCCAGGCCGAGGTCCACGCCGGCGAACTCCGGCGCGATCAGGCCCTGGCACAGATAGCAGACCGTGGGCAGCAGCTCATCGGGGGTCGCTTCGAGCAGCTCGGCCAGCCGGCCGGTCAGCGCCAGCCGCCCGCTGGCCTGCTCCAGGTCGCGGTAGGCAGCGGCGACGGTCTCGTAGTTCACGGCGCGGGCAGCTGCGCGGCGATCGGCTGCCCCAGGTAACGCCCGGACAGGGTGGCGGTGGAATGCCGGACATAGTCGGAGTAACGGAGCTGGACCGACGCGGCGCCACCGTGCGGGCCGGTGATCGTCAGCCGGGCCCGGATCTTCCCGCTGACCTGGTTCCAGCGGACGGTGCCGGTGACCCGCGTGTCAGAGGTCCAGCGCACCCGGGCCAGCCGGATCCTGATCTGGCTGCCGCTCCCGGTGAACCGGAACGTGCCGCCGCGCAGGCCCCAGCCCCGGACACCGTCGCCGTAGTACCAGCGCCAGACCGCGTCCCCGACGGCCGCCGCGCCCACCGCGGCCAGCCGCAGGCCGGTGGCGCCCGCCCGGTCGCCCGGCCCGGGCGTGGCCGGCACCACCTGGCGCAGCGCCGCCGGGAAGGTACCGACGACCCGGACCTCCGGGGTGCGCGCCGCGCACGACGCGTCCATCCGCATCAGGCCGCCCGGGTCCTTGATGAACGTCTGCACCAGCCCCGAGGCGCAGCCCACCGGGTCGTCCATCGCGTTCACGTGCGTGTCGCCACGGACCAGGATCCAGCGGGCCGACGGGCCCATGTCGGCCGTGGTCTGGCGGCCCTCGGCCGGGGTGGTCAGCGAGTCGAGGTCACCGGACAGCACCAGCACCGGCAGCCGGGGCGGCGCGTACGGCGGCGGGGTGGTGATCGGCGGGTCGGGATGCGCGGCCGCGGGCCAGTTCAGGCAGGCGTCGAACTCTTCCTCCGGTTCGGTCACCCATTCGTGCACGGTGAACGGGGCGAACATGCCGGCCGGCAGCGCGGCCACAGCCTGGGCGTACTGCCGGGCACGCTGGGCCGGCCGCACCGCGTAGCTGAACGGCTGCGGGTAGTCCGGACAGGTGGTGGCCTGGTACAGGCCGTCGTTGAACTGGCGCACCGGGCCCGACGTCCCGGTGTAGATGTCCTGCTCGGTCAGCCGGAGCAGCGGCTGCGGATCGTGATCGCGGAGCAGCGCGCGCCCGGCCGCGTCGAGCTCACGGTAGACGCCGCTGTCCGACCCGGCGTCGTTGACCATCTCACTCAGCTTGATCGTGGTCACCCGCTCGGTGACCTTCCCGCCGAACGGGGTCCTGGTCCGGCCGGTCAGCGGGTGGTGGCGCAGGTAGCGGGCCAGCACGCTGAGCCGCGCCCACGCGGGGCCGGGCGCGGCGCGGTGGCAGGCCACGCTGCGCAGGCAGGAGATGTCGAAGGCGCGCCGCGCGGTCTTGATCGTCTGCGGGTAGAACGGGTCCTTCCCGCTGACCGGGTAGGCGGCGTCCAGCGTCACCGAGCGGAGCAGCCCCGGGTAGCGCGCGGTGAGCACCTGCCCGAAGAAGGTGCCGTAGGAGTCACCGTAGAAGTCGACCCGCCCGGTGTGCAGCCGGCCTAGCAGCAAGGCCACGTCCCGGGCCGCGTTGGCCGTCGTGTACAGGTCGCTGGCCTGGACGTACCCGCCGCCGGGCCGCTTGCGCGTGTGGTTCAGCTGCCACCCGCACTTGCCGGTGTCGGCGGTGTAGGCGGCGATGCCGTCGGCCGACTTCCAGTCCTGCAGCGCCCGGCACAGGAAGGCCGAGGAGTTCCCGGTGCCCCGCAGGTTGACCAGCAGCAGGTTGCGCTGGCCGAGCAGCGGCCGGAAGGTCCCGCGGTAGTCCGCCGCGTAGTCCGTGGTCGGGAAGCCCGGGCCACCCTGGACGGCCAGGATGGTGCCCACCGCGTGCCCGCTGGTCGCCGGGTACCACTGGAAGCCCAGCTTGATGTGGCCCGCGGCCCGGTCCCGGTAGTCCAGCGGCACGTTGATCCGGGTGCACCAGGCCAGCCGCGAGGCTTTACACGGCGGGATCGTCACCGACCCGACCCGGATCGGGTGACGGCCGCCGGGCGCCCCCGGCTGGGCCTGGGCCGGGGCCGCCGTCAGCACGGAGGCCAGTACCATCACCCCGGCGGCGAACCCCGCCCCACCCGACAGCCACGGCAGACGCATGCGCACAAGCTCTCACTCCCTGGCCCGCCCAGGCAAGGCCGGCTCGGGCCCGGCGGGGGTCAGGCCGCGTACTTCATGACCAGGTCGCCGACCCGGGGGAGCGCGTTCTGCACGTGCTTGGCCGCGCCGCCGCGGACGGTCTTGTAGGCCTTGATGACCGTGGGCCGGCCGGAGGCCGCGGCGCGGTCGTCGGTCACCGTGAGCAGGGCCTGCGACACCTCATCGCCGCGCTTGGCCAGGTAGTCGCCGAATTCCGAGCCGCCGGAGGTGGCGAAGTCGGCCCAGAACGGCTCGAGCTGGGTGACCATGTCCGGGAGCAGGATCTCGACCATGTGGTAGACGTGGCCCGGCAGGAACGTGTTCACGGTCTTGAAGGCCAGCTTGACCGCGGTCCCGGACACCCCGGACAGGCCAGCCATCTCCTGGTCGATGAGCGTGAAGCAGTCGGTGAGCACGTCCCGCCGGATGTCCGGCGCGAGCAGGGTCTGCTGAAGCGTGACTGGCATGGGTAAGTTTTTCTCCTGGTCGGTGGGGCGCTGCCCGGGTTGATCCCGCACCCGTACGCGATCTAGACGACGCAGGCCGGGCGATGGTTTACCGGCCAGGGAGAGTGCGCCGGGCAGATTTCCGGCGCCCTGGCGCTAGGGCTCGAAGAGCTGGAGCCGGTGGGCGGTGGCGGCCGCCTCGCCGCGGCTGGCCACCCCGAGTTTGCCGAGGATGTTGGACACGTGCACGCTCGCCGTCTTCGCCGAGATGAACAGCTCGTTGGCGATGTCCCGGTTGCTCTGCCCGGCCGCGACCAGGCGCAGCACCTCCAGCTCACGGGCGGTCAGCCCGAGCTGGGGCGGGCCGGGCAGGTGGCCGTTGCCCGCCGCGTCGCCGAGCGGGATCCGCGCCCGCCGGGCGAGCCGGGCAATCTCGCCGGCCAGCGGCTGTGCGCCGAGGTCGCGCGCGAGCGCGCTGGCCTGGGCCAGCCGGGTGCCGCCGCCGTCACGGTCGCCGGCACTCAGCGCCGCCTCGGCCCCGCGCAGCAGGGCGATGGCCAGCGGGTAGCGCTGGCCCACTGGCTCCCAGGCCTGCGCAGCCGCGTCCCACGCGGCGCCGGCGGCCCGCCCTGCGTCCGGCTCATCTTCCGGCCTGGCACCGCCCAGGGCCTGGCTGGCCCGGATGATCTCGGCGGCGAACGTCAGCTGGTGCGCGTGCTGGGCAGGCCCGTCCGCGCCGAGCTGGCCCGCCTCGGCGCGCACCCGGCCGAGCAGTTCCCCGGCCCGGGGAGCGAGCGCCTGGCTCTGCGCGGCCGCGGCGGTGCACGCCCGGATTCCGGCCACCAGCACCGGCCACGCGTACCGGGGGCTGGGCCGGTTGTGGAACTGGCCGAGGATGCCCGCCAGCACGGCCAGGGCGGCGGCGGGCTGCCGCTGGGCCATCCGCAGCCCGGTTTCCAGCACGGCCGCTGGCAGTTGGTACTCGTCCTTGTACCGGATGCCGCGCAGCGCGGCCCGGATTGAGGTGACCGAATCGTCGGCCGCGGCCAGGTCGCCGCGGGCCAGGCTCATGTCGCCGGACAGCCGCCACAGCGAGGACCGGCTCAGGCGGGGCGGGAACAGCTGCAGGGCCCGCTCGATGACCTCGGCCGCCTCGTCCCACCGGCCCAGTGACACCAGGGGCTCGGCCAGATTGATGGCCAGCACCGCGCCGGTGCTCCGGGCCAGGCCGTAGGTGCCGGCCGCACGGAGCCCAGCGCGGGCCACCGCGGCCGCCTGCTCGTGCTCGCCCATGCCTTCCAGCAGGTCCGACTCGGTGATGTCGGCCCGCAGCAGCGGCTGGTACGCCGTGGCCTGCGCCGCGAGCGCCCGGGCCTGGGCCAGCAGTTCGCGGATCCGGTCCATGTCCTGGGCCGGCTGCATGGCACAGGCCAGCGTGGTCAGCGCGGCGGCTTCGGTGGCGGTGTCACCGGCCTCGCGGGCCACGGCCACGGCCTCTTCGGCGTGCGCCCGGAACTCGGCGTCATCCCAGCCACCGGGCCGGTGATGGATGTCGTGGGCCAGGGCCTCGAGCACCCGGGCCCGCGCTGGGCTGGGCGGGTCGGCCGGCACCAGCCGGGCGGCCTCCTGCAGGTCGGCCGCGTAGTCGGTGCGGCCCAGCCGGTACTTGAGATGACCGCGGGCCTCCAGCAGCAGCGCAGCCCGGATCGGCTCGGCCGCGACGTCGGCCTCGTCGAGCGCGGCCTTGGCGAACGTGATCCCCCGGTCGAATTCCCCGGCCAGCTCGGCCACGCGCATCGCCGTCTCGAGTACTGCCAGCTTGCTGGTGCCGATCTGCTCAGCAGCACCGGGGACCTGATCCCACAGTTCCAGGACCCGGGACAGCATGGCCAGCTGCTCGGCGTAGGCCAGCGCCTGGCCGGATTCAGCCGCCGCCTGCCAGGCGCTGGCCAGCGCCCGGGCCAGGTCGTGGGCCGCGTACCAGTGATGGGCCTGCTCAGCCGCGGCCCGGCCCGGCGGCACCAGCGCCGGGTCGGAACCGATGGCCTCGGCGAACCGGCAGTGCAGCCGGCCACCTTCCCCGGGCAGCAGTTCCTGCTGCATCGACTCGCGGATCAGGGCGTGCCGGAACGCGAAGCCGTCCGGGTCGGTCAGCAGCACGTTGGCCGCCACCGCGGGCCGCAGCGCCTGGGTGAGCCCGGCGCTGTCCAGCCCGGTGACCGTGGCCAGCAGCGCATGGCCGATCCGCTCGCCGCCCGCGCTGGCTACCCGCACCACTTCCTGGGTCTCCTCCGGCAGCCGCCGTACGCCGGCCACCAGCAGGTCGCGCAGGGACTCCGGCAGCCCGGGGCCGAGCCTGTCACCGTCCAGCAGGGCTTCCACGAACAACGGGTTGCCCTCGGTGCGGCGGTACACCGTCTCCAGCAGGTCCGCACCCGGCTCGCGGCCCAGCAGCCGGGCGGCCAGCTCACCGGTGTCGGCCCGGGACAGCCGTCCGAGCTCGATCCGGGTAACCCAGCTGATCCGGTCAAGCTCGGCCAGCAGCGGGCGCAGCGGGTGGGTGCGGTGCAGCTCGTCCGACCGGTAGGTGACCACGATCAGCAGGCCGTCCAGCGCACCCTGGTTGCGGATCAGGAACGCCAGCAGATCGCGGGTGGACCGGTCGGCCCAGTGCGCGTCCTCGATGACCAGCACCACCGGCGCCTCATCGGCCAGCTGCTCCAGCAGCGTCAGCACCTGCTCGAACAGCCGGGCCCGGGCCTCGCCCGCGTCAGCCGCCGTGGCTGGCTCACCGAATTCCGGCAGCAGCCGGGCCAGCTCCCTGGTCGCGTGGCCGGGCAGCAGCCCGGCGATGCCGTCCGCGCCGCGTTCCCGGACCAGCTCGCGCAGCACCGCGGTGAACGGGGCGAACGGCAGCCCGTCGGTGCCCAGCTCCAGGCAGCCGCCGGTCAGCACCTGCGCGCCGGTGCCGCGGGAGTGCTCCGCGAACTCGGTCACCAGCCGGGACTTGCCCACCCCGGCCTCGCCGCCGACCAGCACCGCCGACGGGTTGCCGTCCCGGGCCGCGGCCAGCGCCGCATCCAGCGCGGCCAGCTGGCCGGACCGGCCGACCAGCACGGGACTCGACGCGCGCACCGCCACATCAGCAAGCATGCCAGCCGATGCACACCGGCAGCGACGTCAGATCGACTGCAGGAGGATCGCGCGCAGGTCGCCGGGGGTGAGGCTGACCGGGTTGCCCTGCATGCTGCTGGATACGGCGGCCCGGGCGGCGATCCCGCCGGCCTCCGCCGGGCCGATGCCGTACCGGCCCAGCCCGGGCACGCCGAGCTGGCGCACTGTCGCCCGGATCCAGGCCAGGCCATCCTCGATGGCCGCGGCCGGCTGGCCGGTCAGCAGCTGGGCCGCTTCGGCGTACCGGGCCAGCGCCGGGCCGCTGGGGTCAGCCGCGCGCAGCGCCCGTACGTTGGCCTCGATGACCGGGGCCAGCAACGCGGCGCAGGCGATGCCGTGCGGCACGTCCGCGGTCCCGCCCGTCACGCCGGCCAGGCCGTGTACCGCGCCGAGCTTGGCGTTGGCCAGCGCCATCCCGCCCAGCAGGCTGCACATGGCCATGTCGGCCCGGGCGGCCAGGTCGGTGCCGTCGGCGAAGGCCGCGCGCAGCCCGGCCGCGGCCCGGCGCAGCCCCTCCCGGGCCAGGCCGTCGGTCAGCGGGGTGGCCCGCGGTGAGACGAACGGCTCCAGGCACTGGGTGAGCGCGTCCAGCCCGCTGGCCGCGGTGACGTGCGGCGGGCAGGAGATCGTCAGCTCCGGATCGACCAGGGCCACCCGGGGGATCATCAGCGGACTGCGCAGGCTGGCCTTGACCCGGTCGCCAGGTGAAGCGAGCACCGCGTTGGCGGTCACCTCCGCTCCGGTGCCCGCCGTGGTGGGCACGGCCACACACGGCGCGGCCGGCTCGGTGATCTTCCGTCCGGCCCCGATGACCTCCAGGTAATCGAGCGGGTCGCCGCCGTTGCCGAGCAGCATGGCCACCGCCTTGGCGGTGTCGATGACGCTGCCGCCGCCGACCGCGGCGACCACGTCGGCGCGATGCTCGCGGGCCGCCCTGACCGCGGCCCGGGCCAGGTCAATGGTGGGCTCGCCGGGTACTGGGAACACGCTGGCCGGCAGGCTCAGCCCGGCCAGCAGCCCGGCATGGCGGGCCGGGTCCGCGCCGGTGCACATCAGCACCCGGGACCCGAGGCCGGCCAGCACACCGGGCAGGCCCGCCGCCCGCCCGGCCCCGGCGATGATCCGTCCCGCGGTAGCGAACTCGAAGCCGCCTGTCATAACGGCAGCATGAGGCCCGTGAAGGTGAGCCCGCTGGCGAACAGGAACAGGATCACTTCCACCCCGAGGAACAGCGCGAACCGCCGGCCGGTGAGCGCCCGGGCCCAGGCGATGACCGCCGGGAAGGCGATCAGCAGCATCCGGGCGTTGGTCAGCGTCATCACCGACCACAGGGTGAGGGCACCCACCCCGCAGGTCCACAGGAAGGCCCCGGGGGTGAGTTCATGCCGCACCCGGGACAGCCGGGTCAGCGAGAACAGCAGGAAGGCCGAGCCCAGCAGCCCGTTCCACAGGCTGGGGTTCAGCAGGTGCCCGAGCATGGTTTCCGGGTGATCGAGGAACTGTCGGGCGATGGGCTGGCCGAGCAGGGTGATCGGGTCGCCCTGGTGCCACCCGACGCGCTGCGCGTCATAACTGGCGAACGGCGTGCCGGTCCGGTACCACAGGTACCCGGCGAACAATCCCAGGCCGGACGGGGCGAGCAGCAGGACCAGCCGCGAGCATAGGTAGCTGACGATCGGCCATCCCGCTGTACCGAGCCAGGCCACCACGCTTCGCGCGGCGGGCGGCCGGGGCAGGGGAGGTGCGTCTTGGAGGCAGACAGTGCCGCGCTCCATCCTGTCCTGGTCCGAGGGTCACCTCGCCGGTTGCTTCACCTGCAGCAAGTACCGGGGCCCACCCGGGGGAGCGGCGCTGCTCGGGGACCGGCGGCCGCCGGGGTGGGAGCCGGGTGATGGGCTTTTTGCGCAGCTCAATGCTATAGAGGCCGATATGCGGCGGTTGTGCCACCCCTCCCCCCGGGCGGGGTGAGCGGGTGGTGTCGCGGACCCGATCTGGCCGGCACATCACTCGGTACGGGTGGGGCAGGCCGGCCCGGGTCTTGCTCTACTGAGGCGTACCGATCCCCGGCATTGGGAGGAAGAGGAACGCCATGGCTGATCTGATTGCCATCGGGTACCCGGACGAGACCACGGCCGACGCGGCCGCCGACGAGGCCCGGCGGCTGGCCCAGGACCTCATCATCGAGCCTGACGCGATCGCGGTGATCGTGCGGGACAAAGACGGCAGCTACCAGGTGCACACCAGCCATCACCCGGTTGGCGCCGGCGCGACCTGGGGGATGTTCTGGGGGTTCCTGTTCGGCCTGCTGTTCTTCATCCCGGTGTTCGGCATGGCCGTGGGCGCTGGGCTGGGCGCGCTCATGGGCAAGGTCACCAAGACCGGCATCGACCGCGAGTTCCAGGACCAGGTGCGGGGCATGCTGCAGCCGGGCACCTCGGCCCTGTTCCTGATGCTGGAGAAGGTCACCCCGGACAAGGCCACGGAGGCCATGAGCAAGTACGGCGGCACCGTGCTGAAGACCTCGCTGTCCAAGGAAGGCGAGAAGGACCTCCAGGAAGCCCTGCACGGGAACGCGGGCTAAACCGCGCCTGCGGTCAGCATCCGGCCGGAGATACCGGTCACGGCAGGTGGCTGCCGGCATGGCCCTGAACCATCCGGGATGGGAGGGCCCATGGCGGACCTGTGCGACCACGACGCGGTCACGCTGGCCGGGATGCTGCGCCGCCGGGAAGTCTCGGCCCGTGAGGTCGTGACCGCGCATGCCAGGCGGATCGAGGCGCTGGACGGGATCATCAATGCGGTGGTGACCCGGTCCCTGGAGGTGGCGCTGGGCAAGGCCGGGCGGGCCGACGCGGAACTGGCCCGGGGCGGCGAGCCCGGCCTGCTGCACGGCCTGCCGGTGGCGCACAAGGACCTGGCCGACACCGCGGGTGTGCGCACTACCTACGGGTCGGTGCTGTTCGCCGGGCACGTGCCGGACCGCGACGACCTCGTGGTGGCGCGGATGGCCGGCGCCGGGGCGATCAGCCTGGGCAAGACCAACACGCCGGAGTTCGGGGCGGGCTCGCACACGGTCAACCCGGTGTTCGGCGCCACCCGCAACCCGTGGGACCCCAGCCGGAGCGCGGGCGGCAGCAGCGGCGGCGCGGCCGCGGCGCTGGCCGCCCGGATGATCTGCCTGGCCGACGGCAGCGACCTGGGCGGGTCGCTGCGCAATCCGGCCAGCTTCTGCAACGTGGTGGGCCTGCGGCCCTCACCGGGCCGGGTGCCGTCCTGGCCGGTGGACGACGTGGCCGACGTGCTCGGCGTGGCCGGGCCGATGGCGCGCACCGTGGCCGACGTGTCCCTGCTGCTGGCCGTGCTGGCCGGCCCCGATCCGCGGGTGCCGCTCGCGCTCGACGCGCCGGTGCCGGTGACCGGGCCTGGGCAGCTCCCGGATCTGCTCGCCCGGGATCTGCGTGGTGTCCGGGTGGCCTGGAGCGACGACCTGGGCCTGCCGGTCGAGCCGGCCGTGCGGGCCGTGCTGGCCCCGGCCCGGCAGGTGCTCGCCGATCTGGGCTGTGAGGTGATCGACGCGGCCCCCGACCTGTCTGGCGCGGACGACGTGTTCCGCACCCGGCGGGCGTTCCGGTTCGCGACGTTCCTCGGGCCGCTGCTGCGCGAGCATCCCGGGCAGCTGGGCGACAACGTCCGGTGGAACATCGAGCGCGGGCTGGAGCTGACCGTGGCCGACCTGAGCCGGGCCACCACGGCGCACGCCGCCCTGGCCGAGCGGGTCAGCGAGTTCTGGGACCGGGTGGAGGTGCTGGCCTGCCCGGTCACCCAGGTCGCGCCGTTCGACGTCACGCTGGACTGGGTGCACGAGATCGACGGCCAGCCGCAGCGGACCTACCTGGACTGGATGGCGTCGGCCTACCTGATCTCGGTCACCGGGCTGCCCGCCATCTCGGTGCCCGCCGGGTTCACCCCGGATGGGCTGCCGGTCGGGCTGCAGCTGGTCGGCAGGCGCCGGGCGGACTGGCAGCTGCTCAGCGTGGCTCACGCGTTCGAGGCCGCCACCGGGTACGGCCGGGCAGTGCCACCGGTCATCATGGGCGGATGAGCGACGGCGACGGCGTCATCGGCTGGGTGCGCGAGATCGTGCTGGACACTCCTGATCCGCCCGGCCTGGCCGCGTTCTGGGCCGGGCTGCTCGGCGGGACGCCGGTGCAGTGGTACCCGGGCTGGGTCACCCTGGAGCCGCCGCCGCAC
>Ga0207665_10001232_pt1 | contig 17250 bp, 17 predicted proteins | sample LARL112metaG_FD_184351 | JGI IMG/M metagenome (GOLD analysis project Ga0207665, IMG submission 184351) | Corn, switchgrass and miscanthus rhizosphere microbial communities from Kellogg Biological Station, Michigan, USA - LAR L11-2 metaG... | ecosystem: Host-associated > Plants > Roots >...
ACTTCGCAAGCGCTTTCAGTTTGACCAGAGCTCCCGGATTTCTGTAGTTTGAAGCATAGTGATCTCAGTGGTCACAGTCCCAGCTGGAAAAGGGCCCGCATTGCTTCAAGCCTTATCGCTTCAAACCTTTCGCGTTGCCGCTCCCGTCGCAATCCTTACTGCCATACTCCTTGCACCTGCTTGCGGCTCAGGATCTGGCAATCGGCTCTTCTCTAATCCTCCTCCAACATTTCCACCGGCAACCGTGCCCTTAGTCAAGCTGAGCACCGACACTTTCACCAACGCCACTAGCCAGCACGCGACCGAAGTCGAGCCCGGCAGCTTCGCATTCGGGCCCACCATTATTTCTTCATTTCAGGTGGGCCGCATTGCGGGCGGAGGCTCGTCTGACATTGGTTTCGCGATTTCCAACGATTCCGGCTCGACTTGGCAAAATGGATTGCTTCCCGGCCTCACCACATTTCAAGGCGGCGGCACAAACTCTGCGGCTACTGACACTTCTGTCATTCACGATGCCAAGCACGGGGTTTGGATTATTTCTTCTCTCACCCTCGGGGGAACAGTCGCCGCTCCATCAACTCAAGTCGTGGTCAGCCGCTCAACCGATGGCGGCGCCAGCTGGGGCAATCCTATCGTTCTGAGCCAAAGCAGAAGCCTCGACAAGAACTGGATTACTTGCGACAACACCTCGACAAGCCCGCATTACGGCAACTGCTACATGGAGTGGGACGACAACAACAATTCAAACCGAATCCTCATGAGCACCTCGAGCGATGGTGGACTGACCTGGTCATCACCGCTGGCTCCATCAGGCGCTCCCGGCGGACTCGGCGGCCAGCCGCTGGTGCAGCCAAACGGGACTGTTATCGTCCCCTTTCTAGCCAATGCTCCGGTCATCGAATCGTTTACATCGACCGATGGCGGAACCACCTGGGGTGGACTGGTGCAGGTTTCTGGTGTCACCGCTCACACTGTTGCTGGCGGACTCAGAAGCTTGTCTCTGCCTTCCGCACAGATCGACGCCGGGGGTACTGTCTATATCGTTTGGGAGGACTGCAGCTTTCGCAGCTCTTGCACAACCAATGACCTGGTGATGAGCACTTCAGCCGACGGCTCAACCTGGACCTCACCGGCAAGAATTCCTATTGATCCAACCAGCAGCACTGTCGATCATTTCATTCCCGGGCTGGGGGTCGATCCTGCCACTCTGGGCGGCACTGCGCACCTCGGCCTCACGTATTACTACTACCCGCAAGCGAACTGCAGCCTCTCGACCTGCGCCCTGTTTGTTGGCTTTGTCTCGTCGTCCGATGGAGGCACTACTTGGAGCGCTCCCACGCCGGTAGCCGGACCCATGTCGCTCACGTGGCTGCCCTCGACCGATTCCGGCTTGATGGTTGCCGATTACATTGCGACGTCGTTCTCTGCCGGGAAGGCTTACGGATTCTTTGCCGTGGCAAAGGCGAAATCCGGCGCCACATTCGACGAAGCTATCTATACAACCCAGAGTGGATTCAATGTGGCCAGCGCCCCCGCCGCGAACAGTTCAACGGGAGAAAAAGCGGTAGTGAGTGCAAGACCCACTTCAAAGCAGGTTGTGAGAAAGATTCGTTAGGCGGGAACGAGGCTTTGCATCTGCACGGGGCGGTAGGTCTTCAAGAAAGCGTCCGCGAGCGAAAGACACTTTGCCCTCTCTGGAACCGGAACTGAAATTCGTTGCGGATACTCGTCATAGGTACGGCCTTCGAGCTTTCGGCCATTGAGAGATTTTCGCGTGCCACCCCATTGTTTGAAGAAGAAGGCAACTCCTGCCGCTTTGCACTGCTCTCGAATAGAGACCACCCACTCTTTTCTGATTGGCCGGGCACCAGGTCCGCTTTCGCCGCCAACGATCACCCAATCGATTCCAGCGAGATCTATTTCTCCGAGTTCTTCGAGCAGCGGTTCGACGGAAAGAAAACGGACGGCGGCAGGGGTGTTGCGAAGGTGTTCAATTCGCGGGAGACCGTACTTGCGATCTTCGACACTAACACCCCACCAGATGTGTTTCTGTTCGGCGGCAAATCGCAATCGGCCCTGTAGAAGTTCTTTCAGTCTTTCAGATCGTTTCGTCAACACCTGATATGTGTGCCAGTTTGCTTTCGTCATTACGTCAGCGACGGCCTCGGCGTATTCATCGGGGACACCTGGCTGAAACAAATCGCTCATGGAATTGACGAACACCAGCTTGGGCGAACGCCAAGTAAAAGGCTCGGTGAGTTTTTCCGGAACTAAGCGGAGATCGAACCCTTGCTCGTAAGGATGTCCCTTTACGCCTCGAAAACGTTCAGCAAACGTTTCGGCGTAGCAGTGTTTGCATCCAGGACTGATTTTTGTGCAACCGCGGACGGGGTTCCAGGTGGCGTCAGTCCATTCGATTTGGGAATTTAGTGACATATATTCAGATGGATTGTTTGCCAAACTTGTCGAAAATATACAAAACTATCTCTTCTGCTGTACCCTTCTGGGAGGCAAAAAACAAGTAGTAGACCGTTGAACCCTTGCTATTTCGCATAGCAAGAGGAGCGGGCACTCTCTTAAATCCAGCCGCGGCTTGTAATCGTTTTCGGTACTCTTCGGCGAATCTCGCGTTCGATACCTTTTCCGATTCCACTTCTCCGAAGAGCGTGGGATTTTCGTCGTAAGCTAATTTTTTCCATGATTCATCGCCCCAGAACGCATTCATCCGAGCAATGTTTGCTTCCGATACGCCGTCCCGCCTGTGGTGCAGAACCGTTCGGTTAATGTCGTGAATGGGAAAATTTATAAATATGTCTACAGACTGCATCGCACCAGCCTCGCGAACCACTTGCCAATCAAGCGTCAACTTGTAGGGGTCAAGCAGGCACAATCCCCTCCGAAAATCTTTGTACTGAATACGAGGGAACACTCTTCGTAAGAGAAGCTCATTGCAATTCCCGTGATAAAGAAACACGTCTTCGCGGTCACCGATGATCTCTCGAAGTCCCTGAACCTTGGTACCGTCGAGGTCAATCAGATGGTATTCACGGGAACGGAGGCTGTACCAGCAACGCATTTAGTGGGCTTCCCAAGACCATTTCGCCACTTGTTCTAGATAAGTGATACCCAGTTCCCGCAAAGGCGTCGATGTATACATGAAAGAATCGTGGGCTTTTCTGATTTGAGAGGATCCTTGAATATTCGACCGCGTACCGCTTGAGGATGTCGAGTTTCACCTCTGTCCAACGGCCAATCTCGTCGACCTTCGGCGCATCCATATATTCGCCTTATATTCGCCCACAGAATTGTGCCACATTTACTTGAGAATGTAACGAAAATTCTCCCTCACAACGGTATGTTCCCGTGCTTCTTCGGCGGATTCTTATCTCGCTTGGTTCCCAGCATTCCCAGCGCGTCGATCAGCTTTTTGCGGGTCTCCCGTGGCTGGATTACCGCATCCACAAATCCACGCTCGGCGGCGACATACGGATTGGCAAAGCGGTCGCGGAATTCCTCGATCTTTTCTTTGCGGATCTGCTCGGCGCTGGCTGTTCGCTCGGGCTCGGACGTGTACAGGTTCGCCGCCCGTTCCAGCTCGCGTTTGTAAACGATGTCCACCGCGCCTTCCGGTCCCATGACGGCGATCTCCGCCGTCGGCCATGCATAGTTCACGTCGGTGCGAATGTGCTTGGAAGCCATCACGCAATAAGCGCCGCCATAAGCCTTGCGTGTGATGACGGTCAGCTTGGGCACCGTGGCTTCGGCGAACGCAAACAGCAACTTTGCCCCGTGCCGGATGATGCCGCCGTACTCCTGCTGCGTGCCCGGCAGGAACCCGGGCACATCTTCGAACGTAATCAGCGGAATATTGAAGCAGTCACAAAACCTCACGAACCGCGCCCCTTTCACCGACGCGTTAATGTCCAGAGTTCCGGCCAGAACTGCCGGTTGGTTCGCCACAATTCCCACCGAGCGCCCGTTCATGCGCGCGAACCCGATGACAATGTTCCTCGCATAATGCTCCTGCACTTCAAAAAAGTATCCATCGTCAACCACGGCGCGAATCACCTCTTTGATGTCATACGGCAGGTTCGATTGCGCAGGCACGATCGTATCCAGCGCAGCGTCCGCACGGTCAATCGGATCGGTGCACGCTTTCCGTGGAGCGTCATCCACATTATTCGATGGAATAAAGCTGAGCAGTTCCCGTAACAGCGACAGGCACTCGGCATCATCATGCGCAAGAAAATGCGCCACACCGGAGGTTTCGTTATGCGTGGTTGCTCCGCCCAGCTGTTCCTTGGTCACGTCCTCGTGCATCACCGTTTTGATCACCTCCGGCCCGGTGATGAACATGTAAGAAGTCTTATCAACCATTACGACAAAATCAGTAATCGCCGGCGAATAGACTGCTCCCCCCGCACACGGTCCCATAATTGCCGAAAGCTGTGGCACCACTCCGCTGTACAGCGTGTTGCGGAGAAAGATATCGGCGTATCCTGCCAGCGAAACCACGCCCTCCTGAATGCGCGCGCCACCGGAGTCGTTCAGCCCGATCACCGGGGCGCCCACTCGCGCAGCCATTTCCATGATTTTTACAATCTTGCCTGCGTTTGCTTCTGAAAGCGTGCCGCCGAAGACCGTGAAGTCCTGCGCGAAAACGAAAACCAGCCGCCCTTCAATTCGCCCATATCCAGTGATGAATCCATCGCCGTAGTACTTACGCTCGGCCAGGCCGAAGTCGTTGGCGCGATGCGTAACCAAGCGGTCGGTCTCTTCAAAGGTGCCGTCGTCCAAGAGAAATTCAATCCGCTCCCGCGCCGACATTTTTCCTTCCTTGTGCTGGCGCTCGCGGCGTTCCGTACCGCCGCCTTCGTCCGCCAGCTTGTCACGGCGCTTAAGTTCTTGCAGCTTCTGCTCAATGTCCATGGCAGGGGATTATAGAAGACGGCCACGCCCGAAGGCCGACCGGCAATGATGTACTCCGGTCACTTGTAACCACAATACCGAGTACGTACCCTGAGAGTTCTCACACATCCACTAGGAGAATCTATGCTGTCCAAAAAATCGTTGTACTTGGTTACCGTGGCATTTCTGTTGTGCTTCGCAACAACGGCTGCCATTGCCGATCGCGACCACGACCGCGACCACGGTCAGGGCCACGGTAAAGGTCACGAGAAGCATGACCGCGAAGCTGGTGGCCGCGGACACTACAAAGACCACGACCGCGAGTTGCACGAGTGGTATGAGGGGCATCGCGATCATTTGCCGCCCGGATTGGCAAAGCGTGATGAACTGCCTCCGGGGCTGCAACGCCAGCTAGTTGCTCGCGGAACGTTGCCGCCGGGATTGCAGAAAAAGATGCGGCCTTGCCCCAGGGAAGTTGAACAGTTCCTGCCTCCTCCTCCAGTGGGCTACGTGCACACTGTGATTGGCGGAAACATAGTGCTGGTGAACACGAGAACGTTCTTTGTGATGGACGTGTTTCACTTCTAGATGACCGGAAATTGGTCGGTCCTCCGACTCAGTCGTATATGCAGAAATAGCGTTCAGTTGTGGGCGGGTGCGACCCGCCCACAATTAGTCCATCCCCGAGCCTAGCGGCTCATAGCGGTATTTCTTCCCATCCCAGAAAATTGCTGCCGTAGCCTCGTCGGCGGTTGCTTCTTCCACATAAATCGCGGTCGTAACCTTTTTCTTGCTGATTCGCATTCTCTTCACCGCGATCGTCTTCACCGCAAGATTAATGATGACGAACTTTGACTGCGCAGATGTTGATCGCCAGGCATCGGCGCCTGAGCCGTGGATCACCAATATACAAATTCCATGCATACGTGGATCGATCTGCCCCATGGCGGTTGTGACCTTTGTATCGCCGTACCCAAAGAACGAATCCATGGGATCAATGACTCTGTAACCTTTATCATCCTGATCGATGAGTGGATTCTTACAGCGCGCCACAAACACCAGGTCCTCGACGCCGTCGCCATTCATGTCAGCGGTAAGCGGCGGCCATTGCGTTTCCAGATTGCACGATTCGCCGAATTGCTGGTGAACAAAATCGTTGTCTATTTTTGCGGACACTACTGGTGCGGATTGCGCCAGGGCCGCGGCAGATAAGAAGAGCAGAACAAACAGGCGAGACCACATGAAGTTACTCTAGTCCCCGGTGGCCTGCTTCGCTAGAACCTTCTCAGGTAACCGAAGTCACCGGTACTTCGTGATCGCCATTGCGTAACCGCACTATTTATCGGCAGAGGAGTGCTGGAAATGCTGCCAGCCGTGAACTCTCAGTTTGGAGCGGGCACGGTCCGCTCGTACTAACACCAGGTTCTTTCGTCGAACGATCTCGCCGATGCAAGTAATAGGGGCGCCCGCGATCCGAGCAGGCACTTGAGTGCCGCCCTTCGCCGTGAACAGCAGTTCATAGGCCTCACCGCCATGCAGCGCGATTTGCAGATCAACTTTGCGTCCAGCGACGCTGGCCCGTGGAATGGCGTCCGCCGAGACTTCGGCCCCCACGCTGCTTTCCTCGCAGATGTGGCTGAGGTCAGTCGAGAGTCCGTCGCTGATGTCAATCATTGCAGTGGCGATGCTCTTGTCGCGAAGAACTTTCCCCACTTCAATTCTCGGCTGAGGAAACAAGTGTCCCCGCCAGTCACTCGGCTTAATCGATTTTCGCGCGTCGGAATAGAGCCGATCGAGCACGGCCGCCGAGCCGCCCAGTTTGCCAGTGACATAGATTCCGTCTCCCGGGCGTGCTCCGGAACGCAGAATTGCCGTGCCTTTCGGTACCGAGCCCACCACAACAATGTCGGCCAGCACTCCCCCGGGCGATTCTGAAGTGTCTCCGCCGGCAAGCGGCAGATTGAATTCACTCGCAAGTTTCAGCAATCCTTGCAAAAACTCATCGATCCATCTCTGCGACAAGTCCTCAGGAACAGCCAACGACAGAAATGCCGCAATCGGCTCTCCTCCCATGGCAGCAATGTCGCTCAGGCCGCGGGTTAAACAGCGGTGGCCAACCGATTTTGCCGGATGCCACTCCCGGCGGAAATGCACGCCCTCGACGCTGAAGTCGGTCGTGACCAGCATCTCGTGTCCGCTGGGAATGCGCATCACGGCGCAATCGTCGCCGATTCCGGTTGCGATCGCGTGGGCACGCGATTTGCCGCCGTGCTGGCCGCGAGAAAAACGGCGTATACGCGATATCAGCTTTAATTCGGGTAAAGGCAAGGCGAGGAAATGATATGCGGGCGAGACACCGCCGCCAAGTGTCGCGGCCTGCTATTTCGTATCAATCTTCAGCACCAGATTCACCACCTTGCGGTCGTCAAACTGGCTCACCCGCTTGGTATCGCTGCTCTTGCCGTTGAGCTGAGCATAAACTTCGTAGTCGACGTTGGCAGCCAGAGCAGGGAATCGGTAGGTACCGTCGTTGCCGACGATGTAGGTCTTCACCGCGCGTGTACGAGTGTCAGTCACGTATACGACCGCATTAGGAACAAGGTTGTCCTGATGATCGAGCACTTTTCCGGTGAGCAGACGTCCTGGCGTCGTGTTCTTGTCCTTCGCGATTGCGAGCGTCGCCAGCAACGTGAATGCAACCAGAACAACCGAAATCAGTTTGGTTTTTCGCATATGCATGCCCCCGCCTAGCTCGGAACAATATCCTCGGAACAATATCACGGACCCTCTAGATCGAACCCCAGTGCCGCTTGTGAGTTGCTGCTATTTTAGATGCAATCCGGTGTCGGCACGCTCATTATTCTCAACGTGTACAGTAACTTGCGGGCCCGCCTGTAACCTGCTTCCGTGCGGTAGTTTATAGCCTTTCGTGTCCGCCCAGATTACGTAATCATGGGGCCCTTTCGGTACACGCTGCTCGAATTCTCCGCGACGGTTGGAATAGAGCTCCCAGCGCGCTTTCTTGTCTTCAGCGCGGCGGATCTTTACTTTCATCCCGGGCACTGGGCGGTCGTCCGGCCCCCAGACCGTGCCAAAAATGAGGGCATAATCCGACGGCCTCAGCCGTTCACGGCTTTGCGACAAAACGCTGGATGTCAGGAACAACAGCAGGCAGGCTAAAACTCGGCTCAAATGAGCCGATGAAGAAAACCCTCTACGAGTAATCTCCGTCTTCGGTTTCTTCTTCTTCATCGTCCTCGTATTTTTCTTCCTCGACCGGCTTCAATTCGACGGGATTGATGGTGGTGACCTCGAAATCTGTTCCGCATTCCGGACAAGAAATCACCTCGCCCTCATCCACCTCATCTTCCTCCACGTCCAAACTGGTCTCGCATTCAGGACAGTAAAGCATAATCGGCTCCCTTTCTGCCGCCTCGGTTTTTATGATTGCACCCTGTTATATTTAGTGTCTTCTACGGCGCAGGTCAAGTGGCGGTCCCTGCTGCCGGGGCTTCGGATGGCGGCAACCAATTTAAGGCTGCTCGGGTTGGCGAGGAAAAACGTGGTGCTATCGAGTTTGCGGTGTTTCCACCCGGAAGCGCAGGGCGTCTCCGCCAGGAGAGTTTGCGTAGCGGCGTCGGTTGTATTCCTCAGCACATTGCTCTCTGCGCAAAATTCTCCTGCATACGTGGATCCCCAGATCAAAGCGGCGCTAAACGAGATTTCTCCGGCACAAGTTCAATCCGATATCGAAAAACTGGTCAGCTTTCAGACTCGATCGACGCTTTCCGCACAGGATGCGGCTTCCATCTCGGCCGGACGCGGCATCGGAGCCGCCCGCGAATGGATCAAAAGCCAGTTCGAGCGCTACTCGCAAGAGTGTGCCGGATGTCTCCAGGTCAAAACCGATACCTTCACCCAGCAGACTGGAGAGCGTATTCCCACGCCGACGGTTCTCACCAATGTCTACGCAGTGTTGAAGGGAAACAATCCCGAAGATGCCAAGCGCATTGTGCTGGTGACCGGGCATTACGATTCGCGCAACAGCAATAACGATGACGGTACTGGCATTGCACCCGGCGCTAATGACGACGCAAGCGGTACCGCCGTGAGTCTCGAGTGCGCGCGCGTTTTGAGCAAATTGAAGTTTCCCGGAACGATCATTTTTCTCACCGTCGCCGGAGAAGAGCAGGGACTTTACGGCAGCAAGCACTTCGCCGAAATGGCCAAGAAAGAAGGCTGGCACATCGAGGCCGTGCTGAACAATGACATCGTTGGCGGAGACCAGAGCCCGGGTCAAGATGCGAAAACTGTGCGTATATTTTCGGAGAGCATTTCCGACAAAGCCAGTGAGCGGGACATACGCATGATTCGCGCTCTTGGCGGCGAGAACGATTCGCCCTCTCGCGAGCTGGCGAGATATATCACTCAGGTTGCGCGACTTTATGAATCCGGTGTCGCGCCGCTACTCGAATTCCGCCTCGACAGATATCTTCGTGGCGGAGACCATACTTCATTTAATGAAGAGGGATTCGCCGCGGTCCGCTTCACCGAATTTCGGGAGAACTTCAATCGTCAGCACCAGAACGTGCGAGCGGAAAACGAAATCGAATACGGCGACCTGCCCAAGTTTGTGAATTTTGATTACGTGGCAAGTGTGGCGCGAGTGAATGCGGCGACGCTGGCATCGTTGGCTGCGGCTCCGGGCCCCCCGCAAAATGTGAAACTGGAAACCAAAGAGTTGGTCAACGACTCCACGCTGCACTGGGATGCGCCTGCTGACGGCCGCGCCACTGGATACGAGGTTCTATGGCGCGCAACCAGTGCTCCCGATTGGGAAAGCGCTCAGCACGCGGCCGGTAGCGTCACCCGAACGACGGTGCCAGTGTCAAAGGATAACGTTATTTTCGCTGTTCAGTCGGTCGACGAGGCAGGACATAAGAGTCTGCCGGTCGTGCCAGCACCAGAACGGTGAATCGTGTCCGCGTTTAGGGTAATCTGAATGTGGAACTGGCGGGCAGTGCCGCCCAATAAGGCTGAATATGTATCGGAACCGCACATTCACATTGAGTTTCCCGCCGTTTACTCGATGGGTAAAGCGCATTGTGATCGGCTGCGCCGTCATTTATCTCTTCACCATCCTTCTGGGGCTTGCTTCCCCACGCCTGTCAGATGATTTGTTCAAGTACTTCACTCTGGTTCCGCGACTCGTAGTTCGTGGGTATATTTGGCAACTAGTCACGTATTCCTTGCTGCATGCGGGCTTGTGGCATCTGCTGATGAACATGCTCACGCTTTGGATGTTTGGATCGCAAGAGGAAATGGACTGGGGCTCGCGTAAGTTTCTGGAGTTCTATTTGTTCTGTGTCGTCGGCGCGGCACTCGTGACCATCGCCGTGTCCTACCTGCATATTGGCATGACACCTGCGACAGAAACTCTGGGTGCCTCAGGTGGGGTTTATGGCGTGCTGGTTGCATTCGGCATGCTCTACGCGGACCGTGAGATATATCTGTTCCCGATTCCGGTTTCCATCAAAGCAAAGTACCTGATCTGGATCATAGTTTTTCTCGTTGTTGTCGCAACTCTGCAGCCCTCGCAAGGCGGCGTGGCCAACTTTGCTCACCTCGGAGGTCTCTTCTTCGGATTTGTCTACGTCAAATTCTTGCTCCGGCGAGGGCTAATGGCTGGAACATCTGAACGCTATTTTAGCCTTCGCAACTCCTATCACCGCTGGAAGCGCCGTCGCGCCGCCCGCAAGTTCGAAGTTTACATGCGCGACCACGACCGCACCGTGACCTTCGACGAGCACGGCAATTACATTCCACCTCAGGATTCAGGCAAGAAAAATGGCGGGTCGAAGTCTGGCTGGGTGAACTAGCGATCGCGACTTAACAGTTTCATCTCTCTGCAAAAACTCATTGGTCGACAACCGGGTTACGTAAAGTGCCGACTCCCTGAACGGTTACCTCGACCACGTCCCCCGCGATTAATGGGCCAACGCCACTCGGCGTCCCGGTCGCAATCAGGTCGCCGGGCAGCAGCGTCATAACTTGCGCGATATGACGAATAACAATATCGAGCGCAAATATAAAGTCGCGTGTGTTGCCCTGCTGCCGAGTGCTTCCGTTGACACGAGTTTCGACTGACACACCGGCCCACGGATCAGGCTCGTTGCTCACCACCGGACCAACCGGACAGAAAGTATCGAAGCCCTTCGCCCGCGTCCACTGTCCATCCTTCTCCTGCAGGTCGCGCGCAGTCACGTCATTCACGCAGGTGTAGCCAAGAATGTAGTCGCGCACATCTTCATCGGCTCGCAGATTCCGGCAGTTCTTTCCGATCACGACGCCCAACTCTCCTTCATGATCGACCCGCTGCGAAATCCTGGGCCGAATGATGTTTTGTGCGGGATCGATCAATGCCGAAGCAGGCTTCAGAAACATCAGCGGCTCTTTCGGGACCTCGTGGCCCAATTCGGCCGCGTGCTCGCGATAATTACGTCCGATACAAACAATTTTTGTGGGCTGCACTGCGGCGAGCAGTACGGCGTTCGCCAACGGAAGGTGCGCAATCTTCTTGAGCTTGAATCCATCGAATCCGACGACGCTCGGATCGTCAATAAGCGCGGTGATGGTATCGGCTCCGGCCACAGATTCCACTAGACCGAACTGCGCCTCGCCGGATTGTCGAAAACGGCAATATTTCATAACGCCGTGCCTCACGCATCCCGAAATGAGATCAACCAGCTTACCAAATGTGCGCGGATGTTTCGCTGAAGATCAGCAGCAGCATACAACCACTCTTCGCCGAAGGCATCCTAGGCTCGGGAGCTTTGTCTGGACCCCAAATCTGGCCCCGCTCGGAAACCGCACTTCGTGCATGCCGATCCCAAATATGCTCCGGGCCCGTTGCTGGTAGAGGAAAAGCCTGTCCCAGCTCCGAAGCGCTGGCGGTCTCTCCTGGGGGTTGTTCTTCCCGGTCTCATTACCGGCGCTGCTAACGACGATCCGTGCGCCGTAGGAACTTACGCCCAAGCCGGCGCGGCTTTCGGGTTCTCGTTCTTGTGGACGGCCCCGTTCACCTTCCCGATGATCGCCGCGACCGTCTACCTGTGCTCCAAGCTGAGCTTAGTGACAGGGAAAGGTATCGCGGGAATCGTCCGCGACTACTACCCTCGTTGGCTGCTGTACTCGCTCGTAATTGGCGTGTTGGTCGCGAACATTATTGAAGCGGGGGCTGATATTGGCGCCATTGCCGCCTCACTGCGCCTGTTCCTGCCCGTGCCGGTCACTGGGATCACGATTGGCATCGCACTCCTGATTCTGGTGCTGCAAACCTGGGCTTCGTATCAGTTCCTGCAAAAAATCCTTGGCGGGCTGGCGCTGGCATTATTTGCGTACGTCGGGGCCGCCTTCCTAGCCAAGCCCCATCTCAGTCAATTTGTCTGGCCAACCATTCTTCCCAAAATACATTTCACCCGCGATTATCTAGCCATGCTCGTAGCACTGATTGGGACGAGACTGTCGCCGTATTTATATTTCTGGGAATCAAGCCAGAAAGTCGAGCAGCAAACGATCATTGGTCGAAGCGCCGAGCAATCAACCAAAGAGTTGCGTTCAGCCGCATGGGACGTGAACGCAGGAATGTTCTTCTCGAACTTGATCATGTACTTCGTAATCCTGTCCACGGCGGCAACGCTCTTCCAGTCAGGTCACAGCAGCATTCAGACCGCTGGAGAAGCCGCAGAGGCATTAAGGCCACTGGCAGGGCGCGCCGCAAGTTTGCTATTCGCGCTGGGAATTATTGGAGCAGGTGCGCTCGCCGTGCCCGTGCTTACAACCGGCCCGGCGCATGCGCTTGCGGAAATGTTCGGCTGGAGCCACGGACTGAGAAAGGCACCCAAGGGCGCTCCGGAGTTTTATGCCGTGATTGCCTTGTCGACGGCCGTTGCGATCGCAATCGGTGTCTCAGGCTTCAATCCCATTGCAGCTTTGTTCTGGGCTTCCCTCGTCATGGGGTTGCTCACGCCCGCGTTGATGTGGATCATCATGCTCGCCGTCAGCAAGCGCGAGATCATGGGAGACCACGCCAACGGGCGTTGGCTGAAGTCACTGGGATGGCTAACCACGGCGGCGGTTACGCTGTCAGCTTTTGCCTTGATCTGGACATGGATTTTCTAGCCGGCTTACTGGCCCGGAACCGTTTCACTTGCCTCTTCCGAATGTCCACTCTCGTTCCCGCGCACGTCCACAGCAGAAATTGAATAGGCATAACGTCGCCCGGGTTCAACTGCGGTGTCGCGGAACGTAGGTGATTTGACTAGATCAGAGTTCAACTTTGTTTGTTCTCCATTGTCCTCGCGGCGAAAAACGTTATAGCCGGCGAGGTCTGCTTCGGTGTTCGGTGTCCAGATTAGATCAACAAACGGCTTCTGCCCCGGTCCGGAGAAGACCGCCTGTAATCCCACAGGAGTTGCCGGAGGGAACACGTCATGCGCGACGATTTCGATAGGCGGTGTATCTTCTCCTTCTACCTGCTCCGCATTGCCACTCGCTGCGGAGACGATTGTGACCACGGTTGCGTGGTAGTCAGAAGTCTTTTCCCATTCAAAGCTGCGATCCAGCAAACTGGGATTTGTCTGGTTCTCTTCCACCGCTACTTCGCCAGCGATTGCCTCGGCGTTGCTGCCATGCTCGCGGCGATAAACGCGATACAAAAGCCGGAGGCCGGGCATTTGCAGGGTGGGAACTGCTCTCCACGTTAACTCCACTCCCTCTGCCGTGAGTTGCGCATGGAAATCGGTCGGAGCTGCCTGGGTTGGTGCCGCTGAAACTCGAACTTGATTCGACGACCCTGCGCTGCGGCCGTATGGGTTAAGAATGCGGACCGCATAAACCAAATCTGAAGTGGGCGGCGCCTGCAGATTGGATGGTAGTTCGTCGGTGTAGTTAACGGTACTCGCGGGCGTCTTGTTCCTCGACGGTTGCTGAAAAGCAATTCGCGTGATGGGCGTGTCGCAGATTTTAGTCTTTGTGCCTAGCTCGCGACAGACCTCTGCTGTGCCCCCGTGGCGTAAGTTCTGATGGTCGGTGGTGTGCACAGGAATCGACCATGTGAGATAAACCTTATTTCCTTTTCGTGACGCCCGCAGATCTGTGACCGGCCGTGCCAGTTCGAGCGAAGGCGGCAGCGGCACACCTGGGCTGGCGCATCCGGCCAGGAGAGCGAGTGCAACCATGCACAGCCAGAGTTCTAATCGCAAAAGACGCATTCAGTGTAGGAAGAGAGTACCAGACGGTCACCCAAAATCTGAGTAGGCGATGTGTAGGGCGTCATCCGAAACTGGCAACATGTCGGTTAGCCGGGTGCGCCCTTCGCGATTGCTAGGTCGCCCAGAATCTTTCCCGCTGCTTCAGTCCCCGAGCGCACACAGTCGGGCACCCCAATTCCGCTATAAGCGTTCCCAGCCAGCGCCAGGCCGGGCATCTGACCGACGAGATCCCGGATGCGAGCTGTCCGGGCGCTGTGGCCGACATTGTACTGGGCCATCGCACCAGGCCATTTGTAAACTCGCGTGAACAGCGGTTGCGCACGAATCCCCAGCACCTCTTCGAGTTCACGGTAAACCATCGAGCGAATCTCATCTTCCGAATATTGCAGAATGGCGGCGTCCCGAGTGCCTCCGAGAAAGCAGCGGATCAGGGCAACGTTCTCTGGTGCGCGTAGCGGGAATTTATTGTGAACAAATGTAGTCGCCAGAATTCGCCTGCCCTCGCTCCTCGGCACCAGAAATCCGAAGCCAGGGGGCAGCTTCGCGCGGACCGTCTGATCGTAGCCCAGAATAACCGTGACCGAAGAGCTGTACCCGATCGCACCCAGTTCCCCCGCCATCTCGGAGGCTTTACCCAGCAACTTCGCGGCCGAATATGCCGGTGTCGCCATGATGACCGCATCAAATTCTTGCGTACGGTCTTCAGCAACCACCAGCCATTTCCCGTATTCCTGCTTTACCGATTCAACTGCAACCCTGAGTTCGCGCGCGGCCGGCGGAATCCGCGCCACGACTGCATCAACCAGTTGCTGCATACCCATCTTCAGCGATGTAAAAAGCGGCACTGGGCTTGTGGCCTGATGACGCTTGCGAGCTTTCAGCATGGCTTTCGCCAAACTACCATGCGAAGCTTCCATCTCCACGAACCGCGGCAACACGGATTGCACGCTTAGTTCATCCGCGCTCCCCCCGTACACCCCCGATAAGAGCGGGTCGGCAACCCGCTCCACCATCTCCCGCCCGTAATGCCGCTGAACAAAATCCGCAACCGTCACATCAGAGTGGTTTCGCCCTGGCCGGTAGAACCACTCGCGAAGAATTCGCAGCTTTGCAGGCCAGGAAAAAAGCGGTGAAAGAAACACGGGCACAATGCGCGTTGGCACCATGAACATGAGTCCGTCTGGGATCGCCACCAGACAGCCCTTGATTAAAAGGTAAGTTTTTCTCTCGGCGTCATTGGAGCTGATCAACTCATCCCCTAGACCCAGCTCGCGACACAGGTCCGCGGCCCAGGGCTTCTCTGTCAGAAAGGAATCGGGACCCGCTTCAACCAGGCAGTCGTTTACGCGCTCGGTGCGAATTACGCCGCCAAAGCGATCGCTGGATTCGAAGATGACATAATCGAGCTGTGCTCCCCCATCTTGTTCCCGCTGCAAGGCAAACGCAGCAGCCAGCCCGGAGATTCCTCCCCCGACCACTGCGATTCTCTTCATAGCGCGCGAGCTTCCTGCGTTGCATTCAGACGGGAGTTAACGATTTCGGCAAGCGCGGAAATGAGCAGCGGAGAATCGTTCAGCGACTCGGCCCGCCATAAACGCAGCCCTTGTTTTTCGGCGAACTGTTTGAATGCGATGTCGATGTCGTAGAGGACTTCCACGTGGTCGCAAACAAAACCTATAGGCTGGATGAACACAGCAGGATGGCCGCTACGGACGAGGTCCAGGATTGTTGTCTCAACCGTCGGACCCAGCCATGGCCCGCCTGACATCCCCTGGCTTTGAAACGCGAAGCGCCAGTCAGATCGTTCGAGAGAAGCTGCCGCGGCGACCAGTTCAGCGGTACGCTTAGCCTGAATTTCGTACGGATCACCTTCCAGAATCGTGCGCTGAGGCACGCTATGCGCAGTGAAAATTACCGGAAGCGCGCGTCCCAGTTCGCGCCGCGCCTTCTCTCGGCCTGCTCTCAGCTTGTCAGCGAAAGCTTGAATTAAGAAAGGCTGATCGTGCCAGGATTCGACAAAATCGAAGATCATTTCAGGGTCTGCGCAAGCCCGCAGCGAACTGCGATAAAGCCCCACGCTGGTGCGCGAATTCTGTGGGGCCATGCAGATCACAACCGCGCGGTGAATGCCGTCCGTAACCATCTGGCGAAGAGTTTGCGATATGAAAGGTCGCCAGTTTCGCATCCCGACATAGACGGGTATGTTGATTTTCTGCTCGAGCAGTTCTCGCTGCCGCTGGGTAATTTCTGTCAGCGGTGAGCGCCCGATGCTTGCGTACCGGCGCTTCACTTCTTCGATGACTTCGGGTAGCAGCTCGCGACCGCCAGTCACCTTCAGCAAGAATTTTGGGACATCATCCGGTGAATCCGGACTTCCGTGCGCCAGCAGCAAGACGCACGTTGGCCGGTTTTTTCCGCCGTCGCTCATGCCTGAGGTTTAGCAGTGGCTTTCTGCGAATACTCCTGGACGTACCTGACCAATGCCCTCACATTCTCAACCGGAGTCTCAGGCAAAATGCCATGGCCTAAGTTAAAAATGTGTCCAGGCCTGCTATTGGCGCGCCGCAAAATCTCCCTTGCGCGCGCTTCGATCTGAGCACGGTCCGCAAAAAGAGCCACTGGATCGAGGTTACCTTGCACAGCACCGCGGTTGCCGACCAGCGACCAGCCTTCATCGAGCGGAATGCGCCAGTCTAACCCGATAACATCCGCGGCAGTTTCTTTCATTGAGAGAAGCAGTGTTGCCGTATCAGTTCCAAAGTAGATCACCGGCGCTCCGGTACGCTTCAGTCTGGCAATCAGTTCTGTGGTCCGTGGTAGCACGTGTTCCCGGTAATCACCAACCGACAGACATCCTACCCAGCTATCGAACACCTGAATTACGTCGGCGCCAGCGAGGACTTGCTCTTCAGCGAACTGCGCCGTAACACAGACAAGCTTGTGCAGCAGTTCGTCAAACGCTTTCGGTTGCGAGTACATCAACTTTTTTGTATTGAGGTAATATCGTGATGCGCCCCCCTCGATCATGTAGCTGGCCAGCGTGAAGGGCGCGCCGCAGAATCCGAGCACG
>Ga0207665_10001233_pt1 | contig 17248 bp, 17 predicted proteins | sample LARL112metaG_FD_184351 | JGI IMG/M metagenome (GOLD analysis project Ga0207665, IMG submission 184351) | Corn, switchgrass and miscanthus rhizosphere microbial communities from Kellogg Biological Station, Michigan, USA - LAR L11-2 metaG... | ecosystem: Host-associated > Plants > Roots >...
ATATTCACGTGACTCACGCGTGACTTCGGATCGCTGGCGGGAAGCAGTTCGTGGGGACTGCCGTGACAGGAAACGCAGGTGGCCGCCTGCGCATCGCCGGCCTTGATGGCCTTGGCGTGATAGCTGCGCTCGTAAGCCGCCTGCTGATCGGCATGGCAGGTGGCGCAGGAAATCTTGGCTGGCGTGTTCTCGTGCGGAGAGGTCTTCACGTCGGTGTGGCAGTCGACGCAGGCGAACATGCCGCCGTGGATGGAAGCCTTGAAAGCGTCGGGATTCACCGAGATGCTGACCGGCTTGCCGCCAACATCCTTGGTCATGGCGGGATCGCCGTGGCACGCCAGACATTCCTCGTTGGTGGGCTTTGGGGGATCGACTTTCTTTCCGGCCGCGAATGCAGCCCCCGTGAATACCAGACCCAGGAGTCCAAATTGCAGGACGTGCAGCGCGGTGCGTGTGCGCAAACCCTTGTGAGCTGTCGGCATTCCGGCTGTCTCCTCGCCAATCGCCAGGCAATGGCACGTCTATTGTTGGCGGGCAATGGGCGAAGGGGCAGTGAGTCGTCTCACGGGCGGACGTGACGGGCGTCACATAGGGGAGTTCGTGTCATTCCAGGGCTGCGGCGCGTTTATTTGGCGTGATGGCAACCGCGGCACAGCTCCTGCGACGGCTTGACGAGCAGAGGCCGGGCTTGCGACGCATGGTGGACGGAGTGGCACGTCAAGCAACTGAGATGAGCCTTGATGTGGGCCTGGCTGATTTCCGATTCGTGACAGCGTCCGCAGCGGGCCAGAATCAATGCGGGGTTGCACGCCGGTATAACGTTCGATGAGTTCGGGATCGCCGGCACTGGCATGTTCCGCACCCGGCCCGTGGCAACCTTCGCAACCGCGGGTCGCGGGATTCTTGCTTTTCAGCGTCTCCGCGTGGGCAGACTTGGCGAAGGATTTGTATACATCCTCATGACATCCCTGGCAGACCTCGACGCCGACATACTTGGAATTCTGGTCGGGGTTCGATGGCGAATCCTGCGCGAACAAATTCGCGCAGACGAACGCGAGGCCCGACAACATCAATGCGAAGATGCGAATGAAAACAGGGATTTTCATAAGGCTGTCGTTGAGTGGGCGCTCCGGCTGAACCGCACGACCTGATCTTACGAATGGGCTCCTAGGCGCTCACGGCACGGGGCCGGCGCGTGCGTCCCAGTCCAACCGACCGCACTTTGTCGTAGGCAATGTGCAGATCCTGGCTGAGCAGGTCGACCACATGCAAGCAAGCCTCGCGGTGCTCGCGCAGGAAATTCAGAAGCTCCTTGCGCTTCACCATGGCCACGTGGGCGTCGTCCAGGAGTTCAGCAGTCACCTCGTGATTGGTTCCGGACAAGGCGGCGCTGAGGCCGAGAACTTCGCCGGGAACGGCCACATGCAGCGTCAGGCGCTGGCCTGATTCGGAACAGACCGTGAGTTTGGCGCGCCCTTCGCACAGAACGAATACACCGCGAGCCGGCTGCCCTTCGCGGAACAATACCGTGTTCCGCGGACAAGCGATTTTCGATTTCACTTGATCGAGCGCGGCCAGCACAGTGGTCGGCAGATCGCAAAAAATCCGGTCCGGACGCAAGGCGCATTCGAGGCAGTTTTGCTGTATCGCGCTCTCCATAGCTGGTTGATATCGCTTGGGCGCGAAAAGCACAGTGACTGCAGTCACCCGTATGGGTGACCCCTCGCACAGGAGAGTAGACCAGGCGACCTAGTTGTTGGTGGCCATCGTTTTCAAAGCGACCTTATTGCGAATGATGAGCGTGGATCCCTTGGCTTGAACGATCTGGCGCTTCTTGAGGTCGGCGAATAAGCGCGTCACGGTTTCGCGCGACGTTCCGATCATCTGCGCGATCTCTTCGTGCGTCAGGGCCAGTTTGAGGCGAGGCTCCTGCTTGGCGGCTTCGCCATTTTTGGAACTCCACTCGAGCAGGAGCTTGGCCAGTTTTTCAGAAGCGGAATGGGACAGGCCTAGCGAACGAACTTCGTGGCAGGCATTGTTGTATTTTTCGCTGAGCTGCTCCGCTACTTTGAAACACGCATCGGAGTTGTCTTTCAGAAAGCGCAAGAAGTCTTCGCGCTTGACGAAATTTACCTGGCAGGGATCGATCGTTTCGGCGGTCAACTCGTAAGGCTTCCCCGAGACGGTGGCGCTGAGACCGAGAACTTCGCCGGGCTCGGCGATTTTCAGAATCAGGGTCTTGCCATCGGTGGCGCAGACGGAAAGCTTCACGCGTCCCTTGCACAGGACGAAAATTCCACGGGGAGCCTGCCCTTCGACGAACAGTACCGCGCCCTTCGGGTAGGCGGTGGCGTACTTGATGGCCTCGAAGGACTGGAGGGACGCTGTCGGGAGGTCGCAGAAGATGCGGTCCGACCGCATTTTGCAGGTCAGGCAGCTTTCGATGATGTCGAGCCCGTAAGGTGAGAGCACAAGTCCTCCATGTAAAGCGCGGAGAAATCCGGAAATAAAAGCGTTCCGCGCCGTGGCCCTGGTCCACTACCAGACCGATGTGACCAGCGTCACGACATCAGTGTCCGTCCGACCCTAACCGGGTGCGGTGACATCAGGCACCAGTAGATGTGACGCAGCTCACAGAGCGCCGCAAGGCCCATGTTTTGGGGCGGCCACAAATTCCGGCCCCACTTAGTTTTTGTGGCATTGCGCGCGATTTCAGGGCATACTATGCGGGCGAAGCCCTTCCCCAGACGCGCCAGGAAGGTGGCCGCCTGCATGTTAGAGGAACTCGAACAACAGGAAACGATCCAGGAGCAGTTGGTTGTCCCCAGGCTGGAAATTGCCCCTCCAGCCCCAGTGCTGGTCGAGAATGACCAGCGCCAGCGCCGGCGCATGGTGATTGCCCTGGTCATGCTTTTGGTGGCCTTGGGGCTGGTGCTGATCAAGGACCGGGACTTCTGGTTCCCTGCCCCGGAAGCTGCTGATTCCGAAGTAATTGACGATTCAACCCCCGTGGCAGCCGAAGAAACGGCCCAGCCCGCAGCTCCCGCCAATACGACGGCCTCCCCCGTGTTGCCCACGGCCAGGAAAAAGCACCCAGCGCCTCCGCAGGGCGGCAAAGTCACTGAGACCGCACCTCCGCCACCGCCCGCGGTAGTTTCGCGCGCCGTGCTTCCCCCGCTGCGCGTGGAAGTCGTAGCCGGCGACCAACGCCAGCTGGTGCGTCCGGGAAGCCCGTCGGTAAAGGTTGAACTGCAAAACGGCGCCCCGGGGCAAATCGCTTCGCAGGCTCCGCACACCCCGATCCCGGTGCCGGATTCTGCGCCAGTGACCACGACCGGCGAGAGCGTTCAGATGTCGACCGACACCCGCCAGGCATTGACGCGTCCCGTGCGTCCGGCGTACCCACTGTTGGCGCGCCAGATGAAGGTTCAGGGCGCGGTCATCCTGCTCGTGGATATCGACAAGGATGGAAGTATTCAGGCGCTGCAGATCCTCAGCGGACCCGCGATTCTAGCGGATGCGGCGCGCGAAGCGGTCAAGCAGTGGCGCTTCAAACCGTACCTGCAGAATGGCGTGCCCATCGAAACGCAGGCCAAGGTTACGGTTGATTTCATGATCAGCACGCACTAGGCAATCTGAAGGTAAAAGTACGAGAGGCGGTGCATCCACGGCGCCGCCTTTTTGCTGCCTACCGACGGCCCAAAAAACCGCAGAAATAACGAGCGCCCGGACTCTTTCGAGTCACAGGCGCCCGGGCAGCCCTCCCCCAGAACTGCTCGCCGGAAAAAATAAATCCAAGGCGGACGTCTGGAAATAGCACTTCCGTGCCACTACATCCCCCACCAAGGTGCTACTCCGAATGCTCTGATGGGCGCGGGTTTCAGCGAATTAGATTAGATTTCCACCGTTTGCACAGACAGGTGCCCGAGTAGGACGCCGGCAATCGAGCAAATCGACCTCCGTATCGACTAGCAGGCGACCGGAGCCGAGGTCAACCTCTCCTCGATCAAGCGTTGCAGTCTCGCTTTGAGCTCAGGGATGCGGGACGTAACAGCGGGGGAGAGCAGGTCTCCCGGAGCATAGTTCTCTCCGCGAATCGACAGCAGGCAAGCGCGCGGGCATGCCCCGAACAATTCGGAACTAAGCGCCAACAGGGCCCCTGGGATCAGGTGGTGAGTAAAGGAAGGCGGTATCGACTCGCAACGCACTTCTTTGTAACAGATCTCTCCAGGAGTGCCTCCCTGCTCGCAGTCGACAAAAATCACGGCGTCGGCCCGGCTGACAGCCGGGGCGAGTTCTGGAGTGAGCTGGTGACAGGGTTAAGACCTCGACGTCAGGGCAACGGTTCGTACGAAACAGGTCGACCGCAATCTGCCAGCCGAGACCATCGTCAGACCGCATTGGATTGCCGTAGCCGACCACGCGAATGCGGGCCATGTTGTCTCCTTTATCCGGGCTTGCGAGCCTGGTCGAGCAGTTCGCCCGCAGAGTTGTATAACTCGGCGATCAGCGGCATCTCGCCGAAGGCGTGGGTCGAGCAGCTGAGGCAGGGATCGTAGGCGCGGATCAGCGCCTCGACGCGATTGAGCATTCCCGGCGTGAGCTTCTCGCCGCGCACGAAGTGCTTGGCGAACTGCAGGATTCCACGGTTCATCGCCATATTATTGTGCCCGGTTGCAATGATCATGTTTGCCCAACGGACCAGGCCCTGCCCGTCGATTTTGTAGTGGTGCATGAGCGTGCCGCGCGGCGCCTCGCAGCACCCGACGCCTTCCTCGCAATTAGGACCCGCAACTGCACGGACGTGCTTGGAAAGAATCTCGGGATCGGTGAGCAGCTGCTTCACGCGCTCGACACAGTAAAGGATCTCAATGAGCCGCGCGTGATGATAGTGAAAGCTGCTGAGCACGGCCGTGCGCTGCAGTTCGTGGAATTCGGCGAGTTCCTGGTCAGCGCGGGGCGTGCCGCAACGGTCGGCAACGTTCATGCGAGCGAGCGGGCCGACGCGATAGATGCCATCGGGATATCCTTCGGGCATGTAATAGGGCGACTTCAAGTACGTCCACGACTCGTTCTTCTCGCCGATATATTCCTGGTAGTCGGCAGGATCGAGCCCATTCGCTGTGACTTCGCCGGCGGAATTCACAATGCGAATGCCGCCATCGTAGAACGTCAGGCCGCCGTCCTTCTTCACGATCCCCATGAACAATGTCGGGAAATTTCCGAAGCTGGCGATTTCTTCCCGGAATCCCTCGGTGATGCCCTTGAACCACTCGAGCGTGCGTTCAGCAATAGCGAGCGCCTCGGGAATTGCGGAGAGGATCGCGTCCCGATTCAATTCGGTTAGAGGCTCGCTCACGCCTCCGGGCACAACCCACGCCGGGTGAATTCGCTTGCCGCCCAGGCGCTCGATGATCTGTTGGCCGAACTGGCGCGGGCGAATTCCATCGCGCGCAATTTCGGGCTTCTTCTCATATACCCCGAAGATGTTCGAGCGGGCGGGATCAGCGTCCATCCCCAGCAACAGATCGGCTCGCTCCCAGCGATCACTGTCGGGGACACGCTCGACGCTTGTTGCCACGGTGCTCATAGTTGTGCCCTCAATCCGGTCTTCTTCTCGAGTTCGTGCGCTTCGTGCTCGTGTCCCTTGAGACGCTTGCGGATGACCTGCACCAGTCCCGCATAGAGCAAAGCGGGCAGTGCGAAATATTGATAGAAGCGCCGCTGCCAGCGCAGGGTTTTGGCGGGAACCGACTCAGGCCCGATCTCCGGCAACCCGAGCTTGGCGAAAGGCACGCGAGAGAGATACAGAGATTGCGTTCCACCGTTATCGAATTCTCCGTAGACACGATTTTCGTAGTAGCGGTTCGGATTGTTCTGAATGCGGCGCTTCGCTTCAAGCAGCAGGACGGGACGGGGTCCGAAGATCACCGCTCCCGTCGGGCACACCGAGGTGCATCCCGGCTTAAGACCAGCTTCAAGCCGGTGATTGCACATTTCGCACTTCGTGACGCGAGGATTGAACCCCACCCACTGAAAGCGGGGAATGTGATACGGACAAGTAATCGTGCAGTAGCGGCAGCCGATACATTTTCAGCCGTCCACGTCACCACTCCACTTTCAGGATCTTTGTGGAGGGCCTGGAACGGGCATCCGGCCGCACACGCCGGATCGAGGCAGTGCATGCATTGCCGCTTCACAAAGGAGAACGCCGAGCCGTCCTCCGGCTTGTACAGCTTGATGATGTTGCGGGTCACGTCGTTCAGGTCGGAGGGCGCCTGGTGCAACGCATCGCCGCGCGTATCCGGCGGCGTGTTGTTGGCTTCCGCGCAAGCCGATACGCAAGCCTTGCAGCCGATGCAGATGGTGGCATCGTAGAGCAATCCGAAGGCGGCATTCGGAACCGGGATAGTCTCGGACCTCAGTGCCTCTTTGCCGACAGTGACCACTACGACAGCCGGCACGCTGGCTTTGGCGACGCCCGTGATGAGTTCACGACGAGTAATGGCCACGTCAGTCCTCTTTCTTGTCAGCCGGCTTGCCTTTCAACTTTTCTGCATGGGCGATGTCGGCGGCGACCCGAGCGACGCCGGCCTCCGCGCTGCTCTGGAACCGCTGCGATGCGACCCACGCTGCGCTACCGACGGCGCCTGTGATTACGCCCACCAGGGCCCCGGCGGCTCCGACTTCGAGCTTGCCCGCCGTGCTGTAGACCGGCGGATAAGTATCGGGTGGAGTGGCCAGGTGGATGGGCGCGGTTTCAAACGCTCCCATTTGCCAAACGACGCCTTTTTCGGTGCAGCCCACGCAGGGGGTGCCCGTTCCGATGGGCCATACACCGGGGATCTCGTTAAAGTGCCGGCTGGCGCAGGCGGCGTGGGTTACGGGACCTTTGCAGCCGAGTTTGTAGAGGCACCACCCCTTGCGGTGGCCCTCATCGCCAAAAGCCGCGGCGAAACGGCCCGCGTCGAAGTGGGCGCGACGGGTACAGTTCTCATGGATGACCCGATCGTAGGCAAACTTCGGACGGCTGTACTCATCGAGCGCGGGCAGCTTGCCCATGGTCACGTACTCGAGTACGACGGCGAGCAGGTTGTAAGGATTGGGCGGACAGCCCGGCAAATTCACAATCGGCTTGCCTGAGATCACGGCGTCCACGCCAACCGGACCCGTCGGGTTCGGATCCGCTGAAGGAATGCCGCCCCAGCAAGCGCAGGAGCCCATCGCAATCACTGCGGCAGACTTCGCGGCGACTTCGCGAAGCACCTGAATCGCAGGACGGCCACCCAGTTCCATGTAGACGCCGTCGTCTTTGGCCGGGATCGAACCTTCCACTACCAGAACGTACTTTCCGGCGTTCTCTTCCATCGCCCTGCGCAGGGCCGCTTCCGCCTGTGCGCCCGAAGCTGCCATCAACGTCTCGTGATAGTCCAGGGAGATGACGTTCAGGATCAGATCGGCGACATCGGGACGCGAAGTGCGCAGCAGCGTTTCCGTGCAGCCTGTGCAATCCTGGAAATGCAGCCAGATCACCGAAGCACGCTTGGCTTTCCCGATCGCATCGGCAACCTGCAAGAGGCCAGCCTTTTCCGTGAGCGCCATTCCCATGGGAGCGGTCACCATGATGGCGGAACAAAGTTGGAGAAAACTGCGGCGCGAGACACCGCAAGCTTTGAGATGCTGTTCGATGGTGGACTTCGGAGTTCCAGTCTGGTTGGGCATGCAGCCTTCCTCAGTCTCGGATCGCTCCGGTTCGCTGGGCGAGGGCACGCGCACGAACCCGAGTGTTGGTTGCTGCCGCGTCGTACCGTAGGCTGGTGACCTGCGTCACGCCGTACTGAGATTTACAGACGAGAGGAACTTTCAGGCGGACGAGCTATGGAAGAAGGATGTGCGTGCGCGACTCTTTAGGGTATGAACGTCTGCCACAAGCAAAATCTATAAAGGAATAAGCCGGGTCTCCGAGTCCCCTGAGTTCAGCGCACCAATCCTCCTTCCGCCCTTGGTTCACTCTTTGTCAGTAATCAAGCTCCCGCTGCCGGAACGCGGCCGTCAACGAGCATCTTTATCGCTGCAATTGGCACACCAAAGCAGTGATGAGAATCACCACTCGCGGTGATACGCGGCCCCAAGATGACTTGGCACCAAAGCGACCCATCCCCTGCAAAGCGAGGAAAAGCGATTCGGGTGCAGGGTTTTGGTGCAACAAGCTCCGATCGGCACCACTGCGTTGACGTCTTCAGGCGATTACTTTCTCGACTGCGCCATCCCCCGCTACAATAGTGCGTTTGCCGCAGAGATCCGCGGGGGAGGACAGCGCACGTGATCATCGGCGTTCCGAAAGAGACGTATCCCGGAGAACGGCGCGTTGCGCTGGTTCCGATGGTCATTCCAATCCTGGCGAAAGCCGGCTTTGAAGTATTGGTTCAAGCCAGCGCCGGCATGCAAGCGGGCTATCCCGACAGCCAGTACGCCGAAAAAGGCGCTCAAATTGTGACGGACCGGGAAGCGTTGTTTGCGAAAGCGGACATCGTGATCCAGGTTCTGTGCTATGGCTCCAACGACGCCACAGGCAAAGACGACTTGCCTCTCATGAAACGCGATCAGGTATTGATCGGATTCCTACGGCCGTTTGGATCGCGCGAAGTCATCGAGGACATTGCCGGCCGAGGAGTCACAGCATTCTCGGTGGAGTTGATTCCGCGCACCACTCGGGCACAAAGCATGGATGCCCTGTCTTCCATGGGCACGATCTGCGGATACAAGGCGGTTCTTATTGCGGCCGACAGCCATCCGCGAATCTTCCCAATGCTCACGACGGCCGCCGGCACCATCACGCCCGCGCGTGTGTTCGTGATCGGCGCGGGAGTCGCTGGACTGCAGGCGATCGCAACCTCCCGCCGTTTGGGAGCGGTGACCTCAGCTTACGATCTTCGTCCGGCGGCCAAGGAACAAGTGCAAAGTCTGGGTGGACGCTTCGTCGAACTCCCGATCGAAGCCAAAGATGCTCAGGACGCTCGCGGCTACGCGCAGGCCCAGGACGAAAGCTTCTACAAGCAGCAACGCGAACTCTTGGGACGCGTCGTCAAAGAAAGCGACGTGGTGATCACGGCCGCCGTGATCCCGGGCAAAACGTCGCCGGTGCTGGTCACGGAAGAGATGGTGAAAGGGATGGCGCCGGGATCGGTGATCGTCGATCTCGCCTCCGAGCGAGGAGGAAATTGCGAACTGACGAAAGCAGGAGAAACCATCGTTCAGCACGGCGTGACCATCATCGGCGCGATTAACGTTGCCAGCGGTGTGCCGTATCACGCGAGCCAAATGTATGCCCGCAATATCACCTCGTTCCTGACTCACCTCATCAAGGAACAAAAGCTGCAACTAAATATGGACGATGAGATTGTGCGCGAGACCCTGGTCACGCGCGGCGGTGAGGTTGTGAATGCACGCGTGAGGGAGTTTTTCAGTATGCCGTCTCCAGTCACACAGGGTTAAAGATTTCGGGGAGGACAGATGAGTGGTTCCATCCTGATTAATGGTCTTTTTATTTTCATGCTGGCGGGCTTCATCGGTTTCGAGGTGATCCGCCGCGTGTCTCCGCTACTGCATACACCCCTTATGTCTCTCACGAACGCGTTGGACGCAATTGCTGTGGTGGGCGCGATTGTGCTGGTGGGTGAGCACAAGAGCACGCTGTCGGCGGTGCTCGGCACCATCGCGGTGGTGGCCGCGACCAGCAATATCGTCGGCGGATTCCTAATCACGGATCGCATGCTCAAGATGTTCAAGTCCAGCCGTCCGGCAGCCAAATCATGAACGAATTCGCCGGCAATCAGGTAATCATCGAAGTTGTTTACCTCCTGGCGAGCGCGCTGTTCATCCTCTCGCTCAAATGGATGAGTTCGCCCACGACTGCACGCCACGGCGTGTGGGCTGGCGAACTGGGCATGCTGCTAGCCATCGGCGGCACGCTGCTGCATCACGGCATCGTCGACTATCAGTGGATCGCGATCGCGTTGGTGCTGGGAACGATTATCGGCATTCCTCTGGGCCGCGTGCAGATGACGGCCGTGCCGCAGCGGACCGCGCTGAGTCATGCTTTTGGGGCCCTCTGCGTTACCCTGGTTGGCACTGCCGAGTTCTACCTGCGCACGCCCGACATCTCGCGCTTCATGATGGCTGTGCTTTCGATGGAAGTCATCTTAGGATCGCTGACCTTCACGGGAAGCCTGATGGCCGCGGGCAAACTGCAGGAGGTTTTACCGCAGCGGCCCCTAACTTATAAGGGCCAGAATCTCGTCAACTTTCTCCTGCTCGTGATTGCTGTCGCGTTAGCCATCTATCTCGTACTGCATCCGGAAGCGAAGCAGCTTTATCCGTTCATGCTGCTGATCGCACTTGCATTTGGCGTGCTGCTGGTAATCCCCATCGGCGGCGCCGATATGCCCACCGTGATTTCGCTCTTGAATGCCTACGCCGGATTGTCAGCAGCGGCAATGGGCTTTGTGCTCAACAACAAATTGCTGATCGTGGCGGGTGCCCTGGATGGATCTTCCGGCCTTATTCTCTCGGTCATCATGTCGAAGGCGATGAACCGGTCATTCACCAACGTGCTGTTCGGCGCGTTTGGACAGGTACAGGCGGCAGCGGCTGGTGCGCAGGAAGCAAAGGCCGTCAAGAGCGCTACTGCTGAGGAAGCCGCGGCAATTCTGTCAGCCGCCAACAAAGTCGTCATTGTTCCCGGATACGGCATGGCCGTCGCGCAGGCGCAGCACAAGGTCCGCGAACTTTATGACGCCCTCACCAAGCGCGGCGTGGATGTGCGATTCGCAATTCACCCAGTGGCCGGCCGCATGCCGGGACACATGAACGTGCTGCTCGCCGAGGCCGATATTCCCTACGACCGCTTGATGGATATGGACGACATCAACGGAGACTTCCCGCAGACCGATGTTGCGTTGGTAATCGGCGCGAACGACGTGACCAATCCCGCCGCTCGTACCGACGCCACCAGCCCGATCTACGGCATGCCGATCCTTGATGTCGACAAGGCGCACACAGTGATGGTGATCAAGCGCGGCATGAGTCCCGGCTTCGCTGGAATCGACAATCCGTTGTATTACCTCGACAACAACCTGATGCTCTTTGGCGACGCGAAGGCATTTGTAGGGAGCATCGTGCGCGAGTTGACAGGTGGCGGCGGTCACTAGCCCCACGTCACCCGACACCCGTGTCTGCGCTATCCTTTCAACATGCGGGAGCTCCGCTTACCGGTCGGCGATCGAAAACTGGTTCAAATCGTGGATGCCGCCTTGGTTGATGCCACACGCCGCAGCGGCTCCTGGCTGGTGTGTCGTCCCGGATGCAACCAGTGTTGCGTCGGCGTGTTCGCGATCAATCAACTCGATGCGGCCCGACTGAAGAAAGGCCTCGTCGAACTGGAGCAGCGAGAGCCGGCGCGGGCAGCAGCGGTGCGTTCACGATCTTCTGCGGCAGCAGCCCGGCTGAGCAGCAACTTTCCCGGCGATCCGCGCTCCGGCATCCTCGCGGAAGACGCCGCGTCCGAAGCGCGCTTCGAAGACTTCGCCAATGACGAAATCTGTCCGGTGCTCGACCCATCGACTGGGATGTGTGACTTGTACGAATCCCGCCCGCTGACCTGTCGGACTTTTGGTCCTCCCGTGCGATCGGAAGATGGTCTGGGTGTGTGCGAACTCTGCTATCGCGGCGCGAGCGATGAAGAAATTGCAGCCTGCGAGATGGAAGTCGATCCCGGCGACCTCGAAGGGAAGCTCTTGAAGAAGCTTGAGGCTGAAATTGGAGTTCGCGGCCAAACGATCATCGCTTTTGCTTTGCGCCACTAGCTAGGAACTGCCGCCCAGATGATGAAGAACCTTTTCAGCTGCGCCCACTCCACGGTATTGCGCTTCCTCGAAAATCGAAAACCCGCTCAGATCAGAATTCGCAAACAATAGCCGGCCGTCAAGATCGGCGAGTTTTCGGCGCTCTTCCGAGAAGATCGCGCCGGGTATAGGCCGAGCCATAGCGTGACCGAACCGCATGATATCAACCCTTGAAACACAGGTTCGAATGTCCGGATGCACGCGCTCAAGATCTCGCAGGATGGCTTCCTTCCAATAAGACCAGTCCCGTTCAAGAAGTAGCTGGCGATTGGCTGCGGGCGCGCCTTCGGCCAGAGCCCAATAGAACGTCCACACCGTGCGGTCGACTTGGCTGCGCACGGTCTGATGCATGGCATCCACGTAGCCCAGGGTGGGCGAATTCATCACGACGTTGTCCCAGGTCGGATCGCTTCCGTACGTCGCAGGCAAGCGATCCAGCGTGAGGTTGGCTGTGAGCCACGGTGAGTAATGAAAATCTTTAAGGGGCGCAAAACTCTCGATGACATACGGAGCCAGGAACGTGGGCGCGGCGAAAATCACGAACTCAGCCCGATACTCGGTGTCTCCAACACGAACGCTGTAGCCCCTTCCCTCCTTTGCGATGTGATGGACCATGTGATCCGATCGCACGTACGACCCAACCCGCTCCAGCAACCTGTGAACAATCCATCCGTTCCCTTCCGGCCACGTCAACGGTCCCTTGTCTTCCGGCTCGCGCGACGCGAAGTAATGAATTCCTGCCCAAGCTGAAGTGTCCGCTGCCAGCGCGCCGTAATCATCACGGCAGCAGTAATTCATGTACCAGGTCACAATTCTCGAATCCATGCCCCGTTCGCGCAGCCATTCGCTGAACGGCACGCGATCAAGATCTGCCTGCTCGCGAGACAGCCCCCGCTCCATCGGAATCGTGAAGCCACCCGAGGCACGGAAGCGGTGAATCTGATCTTCCAGCTTGCGGAACTTTTCCCGGTCTTTGTCGTTCAACCCGATCGCGGGCTCAATCCCTTCCTGCCAGCGGCCATATAAGAACAAGCGCTCTTGCGGCGAGAAGCAAAGAGCACGTTCGTCCCACACGCCATCTTTCAGCACGCCGAGTTCTTCAAACAGCTCGCGAACGTAGGTAGCCTTCGGACCGGGCACCGGAACATAATGCGCCGCCCAGGGATACGCCGTGACTTCGTTTTCTCCCCAGCGGGAGTTGCCACCCGGCTGCTGGTTCATCTCGAGAAGGACGAATTCCTTGAATCCGCGCTTGTTGAGCCGCCACGCCGCGCTGAGGCCTGCGATCCCTCCGCCCACAATAACTACGGCATGTTTTTCAGTTCTTCGAGGCGGCGGAAAAGATGCGCGGTCGCGCAGCAAGTGCCCCATCTGAAAGGAATCGTTGACGAAGCCGCCGGCAATGGGGCGATCGCCCTTCACGGAGAGTCCCACAAGCGCGGCACTGCCGGCCTGCAGAAACTTTCGACGCGTGAACTTCAATGGCTGATGTCCTTCCAATCCTGATCGTAAGCGCGCACCAGTACCTGATCGTTCAGGCGATTCGGCGGCATCGGCATCGGCGACATGTCAGGCGGAAACTGGAACATCGTGGGCAAACCGTCGACAGAAACAAAGCGCAGGCCAGCGGGCAGCAGAGTCGGCGGCGAGTATTCATGCGACGAGGCGATCACGAAACCCCATTCCCCAAACGACGGCACATACACGTGATAGGGGTAGGTTTTCAGCCCGGCTTGCTTCAGGGTCTCGACGATGCACCAGTACGAATCGCGGGCGAACATCGGCGAGGTGCTCTGCACGACCATGAGACCTTGCGCACTCAGATGCCGCGCCGAGGCCTTGTAAAAAGCCGTCGTGTAGAGCTTCCCAAGCGAGTAACTGGTCGGATCGGGAAAGTCGATCACGATGAAGTCGTAACTGTCAGCGCTGGTATCGACCCATGGGAATGCATCGGCATTGATGACATGCACCTTGGGCGACAAGAAAGACTTCTGGTTCAGACCCGTAAGCATCGGGTGGGTAGAAAACAAGCGCGTCATTTCCGGATCAAGATCGACCAGTGTGACATTCTCCACCTGCGGATACTTGAGGATCTCGCGCACCGCCAGTCCATCACCGCCCCCCATGACCAGCACGCGCCGCGGAGCGGGTACGGCCGAAAGTCCCGGATGAATCAGCGCCTCGTGATAGCGATACTCATCGCGGGAACTAAATTGCAGATGGCTATTGAGAAAGAGGCGAATGTCATCCTTGAATCGGGTCAACACGATGTGCTGGTACCGCGTGTCGCGCGCGAGGATGATTTCGTCGGCGTAGATGTTGTCTTCCGCCGCCGCTGTGATCCTCTTCGCCTGGGCCAGGCCAATGCCAAGGCCGCAGATCACCAGCAAGCACAGGGCGCGCAGCACTCGAGTGGAAGGCAATTGCCAGGCGAACAGGAACGTGCTCCATAGCGCGACGCCCACGTTGATCAAGCCGAACAGCATCGCGGAACGCACGAGTCCCAGCCGCGGGACGAGCAGGATCGGAAACAAGAGCGACGCTCCCAGCGCTCCCAGGTAGTCGAATGTAAGCACATGCGCCACCACGTCGCGGAAGTGGTAGCGCTCGCGCACCATGCGCATGAGGATGGGGATTTCGAGGCCCACCAGAATACCGATCACAACCACCAATGCGTACATCAGCAACTGGAATCCCTGCGTGTATGCGAAGGCCAGAAAAAGCACCGCCGACGAGAAGCCGCCGATCACTCCCAGCATCAGCTCGATCCACACGAAACGGTAGGCCAGCCCGCGATGGATGTACCGCGAGAGCGCACTACCAATGCCCATCGCAAACAAATAGCAGCCGATGATGGTTGAAAACTGCAGGACGCTATCGCCCAGCAAATAGCTGGCCAGCGTGCCTGCAATCAGCTCGTAGATCAGGCCGCAGGCCGCGATGAGCAATACCGTGATGAAGAGCAGGATTCCCACGATTTAGTGAACCGCGGCCGCGATGATGATGCAGATGCCAATCGACATGGCGCCCACCAGAATCGCCAGAGCCATGTTGTGCTCCTGCACAATTTCTTTCCACAAGTGATATGGAGTGAGCTTGTCCATCACCAGAAACGCCATGGTGAAGACAACGATTCCCAGAAATGCGAAGACCACCGCATTCACGACACTACTCACCAGCGTAGGGCTCATCTCATTTGCCTCCCGTGTAGTGGTGATAAGAGCTGTAGACCGAGCGGTAAGAACCAGGATTGTCGCGTACCGAGCGCGGAACGTTTTTGACTTCGTTGACGCGGGCCAGGCTCCAGCCCTGGTATTGCGCAATGCTGAGCCCGACCAGCACCGCCGCCCCATAAAGCATGTACAAGATCCGCATCATTCGTCGCCTCCGGATGTGCTAATCATCGGATGATCGCTTTCCGCCCAACGCAGGTGCTCGAAACTGAGAGCGCGCCAGGAAAGCAGGATGGCGGGCAACAACAGAGCGCCCAGCGCAATCGCGTAGAAGCTGTACTGGGGAACATCGCGCTTGACCGTGACCGTGTAATAGGTCATCCCATGACCGGGATCGCCTTCCGGTTCGACGCGCAGATAGTAACGTCCCGGTGGCACGCCGGGTACGGCAACCGCATCGTTTGCACTTCCCTCGGACCACGACCCGTCAGAATCGTAGCCGTGGTAGTAGCTGACTTCCCGTCCGAAATCGAAGGCCTGCCCCGTAGTCTCGTTGATCAGCGCGTAGTTCAGGTAAATCCACCGGTTGTTCAGGTCGGTGGTGGTCTTCAACTCTACATTCGAGGTGTGCCCCTTTACCTCAAAGTCGTCGGTGACGAACGACGCTTCGCCACGCTGGTTTGAATCGTATTTGTAATAGCCGGTGAACACATCCTTGTTTTGGGCCGACAAATCAAAACCGATCATCAGCACAACCAGGGCCAGCAGAAGAAATGCAAACGTGAGCCAGATGCTCTTGACCTCGCCACTCATGGGAGAAGGCTGATTTTCGTAGACTCCCTTCGCTTCCGGAGGAGATCCGGGGAGGCGAAAGGCCTTCCAGACGTCTCTCCCGAGCATGTACTCGCCCATCGACCAGGTAACTTCGTTGCCTGTCTGCTCGCTCGACAGGACTCGCGGAGGAGAAACGTAGTCGCTAACCTCGACCGATTCTCCTACGCGCACTTGCCACGGAAATTCTCCCAGAACAAACGATGTACTAGCCCGCGCCGTTTGAAAGTGCTTGTAGGTCTCCCCCAGATATTTGACTTTAGGAGGACTAGAGAACGAGACAACATCAGGCAAGGCTTTTAGTGTGCTGCAATCGTTCCAGTGCCCGTCGTATTCGGTGAGGTAGCGAAAACCTTTGAAGGGATTGAACAGAACGTACTCGTGCCAACTGTAGGCTACGCCCTCAACGTGGATGGTTCGCCGCTCGAAGCCGATCACTTCGTAGTCAGTGCCGCGAATTTTTCCCCGCGTACCCAGAGGAATGTGTGGACGATCCTTGTCGGTCGCAGCCTTGAATTGCTGCAGGATCTGGAGATTGGGATCCTTCGCGTCGAGGATCGAATGGCAGCTGTCGCAAACAATGGTGACGGCATTGTTGAACGAACGCACCGTAAGGGCCGCCCCGCAGCCCGGACAGTTCAACGCACGCGTTTGTGGCTTGCCAGGTGGGGTTCGACCGCCCGCGCTCACGACCAGCCCTCGAACGTGCGCAGGTTTTTGAGGCCTAAGGCGTCAAACTCGACCATCTCTCCCAGATAGAGCGCAGGCTGCTCGTCGCTGTAATCGATGGTGGCGAACTTCCCTGTCAGAGAGCGCAGATCGGCGAAGATCACATCCGTCTTGTCCCAGTACTGGAAAGGCAACTCGCCCTGCACTCCACGATAGTGCGCTTTGGTGATCGTCGTGACTTCGTAACCTTCGTTGTCCCACACAAAGCGATCGCCGACGCGGCACTGGTCGGGCAGCTTGCGGCCGGGCGCCGCAAACGAGATCGCGTACTCGTCCTGCGCGTCCGAGAGCCATCCGCTCGTGCCGTCGTTCAGCATCAGGTGCCACTCGTTCCAGTTGCCCTGCTCGTACTCGTAAATGATCCGCCCGATCGCCGTGAATGCCTTGTGGTTATAGCTTCCCTCAGTACCGATCTGAATCGGAGAGCTATCCGGAGGCAGGTCGGCCACTTCGCCAACCTTTTTCAAGTCGACATCAGTCCGCACCAGGATGGACTTGCAGTACTCGCAGACCGTCTGCACGCTGCTCGACCAGCGAAAGACCACCTGCGCACCGCAATTCGGGCACGGCGCCGTTGGTTGGGTCATCCCGCAACTCTCCCTGTTGGAGGTT
>Ga0207665_10001238_pt1 | contig 17210 bp, 25 predicted proteins | sample LARL112metaG_FD_184351 | JGI IMG/M metagenome (GOLD analysis project Ga0207665, IMG submission 184351) | Corn, switchgrass and miscanthus rhizosphere microbial communities from Kellogg Biological Station, Michigan, USA - LAR L11-2 metaG... | ecosystem: Host-associated > Plants > Roots >...
ATATCGGATCTGAAAACCATCAAGGTTCACTACCGCGAGAAGTTGAAAGAACTAAAAAGCAAAAATTAACCCAGTTTTGTATAGCACAAAGTAAATCATGCTATACAATTTTGATGTGCTTTGAACGGCATTATATTTGGTAGCCTTACGCATGGGGACTCGTACCAACGAGCGTTCAACATCCAGAAATGGATGCCCCAGCCGTAAGGCTTTTTTATTGGAGTTGGAAGATGTCAGGTGCGCTTGAATATCAAACCATCGGTCCGTATGCAGATGGCAGCTGCTTTGTTGTGTACAGACTTCCAGGAACTTCATTTCTGAGTATTGTATGCGAATGCAGAAATGAGGATCAGGCCGAATATGAAGCCTCGCGGCTGAGAGATGAGCAGACCAAGCGCGAGGATGCTATTCGGCATGAGCGCGAATTGTGCGGCTTGGCTACGGAACAATGAATTACTACAGCCATCACATCGGGGACTTCGATAAGAAGACGCGCCATCTGACGCGTTTAGAGCGCAGCATTTATCGTGACCTCATAGAGGTCTACTATGATTCTGAAAAACAATTGACGCTTGATCTTTCCATATTATGCCGAAAGATAATTGCTCGTACTAACGAAGAGGCAACGGTCGTTGAACAGATGTTGAACGAGTTTTTCATCAAAACACCTACTGGCTGGTATCACGAGCGCTGCGAGAAAGAATTAGATGCATATCGAACATCTACTAGCCAAAAATCTGTTGCAGGTAAGGCTTCCGCTGCTAAAAAAGCACTAAAACGGCAACAAGCGCTGGATTCTCAACTAACGCCTGTTGAACGCACGTTGAACGAGTGTGGTACGGCGCTTCAACTAACCAAGAACCAAGAACCATTAATTAATACCCCCATACCCCCTAACGGGGGCGTCACCAAGAAAAAAACATCTGCTATAGCACTGCCTACGTATTTGGAGATCTGCAAGGCAGAAAACAAAAAACCGATTCATGAAGACGATTCTGTTTTTTCATATGCCAAGCAGGTAGGAATTTCTCACGAATTCTTGCGGCTGCAATGGTGTGAATTCAAAGACCGCTACTCTGCTGGGGATGCTAAGCGGTACAAGGATTGGCCAAACGTGTTCTGCAAGTCGGTGCGCGGGAACTGGTTTCGTCTTTGGTACGCGAGCAATGAAGGTGGCTATGCGCTGACCACGCAGGGCATACAGGCGCAGCAACTGCATGAAGGAAAAGCATGAATATCAATGATATGCCTAACCAAAATAAGACTGTAGCAGTTGAGGCTGAGCAGTACGTGATTGGTGCTTTGCTTATTGATAACAATTCAATTGACCGTGTTGGCGCCCTCGTGGCTGACCACTTTTACCGCGCTGAACATCGCGCATTCTTCTCGGAGATTGTGCGCCAAGTTACGGCCGGTAAAACTTGCGATGTGCTAACGGTGCTGGAAAAGGTGGGTGATAGTGTCGATGACTGCCTGACATATCTGAACAGTATTGTGCAGAGTACGCCAAGCTCAGCGAACATTGCAAAGCACGCCGCGACTATCGTTGATAGAGCCGTGAAGCGAGCCTTAATCGCTATCGCTGGCGACATTCAGGACACTACGGCGGCATCGATAGAAGAGTCGGCGGCGTTGGTAGATAGGGCCGCTGGTAGGATCGAGGCGCTGGGTCAACAGCGCACAAAGCAAGATCCTGAGCTGATGTCCGATTCCTTGGCGAGTTACATGGATACGCTTAGCGACCGAATGGAGGGAAAGATAAAGCCTATAGCTACTGGTTTCGTTGATCTTGATCATCGGCTTGATGGCGGCTTGGAGCGCGGGACTCTTACGGTAATTGCTGGTCGTCCAGGGACTGGGAAAAGCGCAATAGGTTTGTGTCTTTGCAGAAATGTAGCTGTTTGGGGTTCAGCTGCCTTCCTATCTATGGAAATGTCAAAGCAACAGGTGAATGATCGAAACATCGCTGCGCTAGGACATTTGCCTATTGCATGGCTTCGTAAGCCGCCAGAATCTGACGAGCAAGGTTGGAACAAAGTCACGTATGCGGTCCATCAATCGCAAGAGCTGACTTTCTACATTGACGACCAAACGGCGCTGACCATGCTGGAAATACGCGCAAAAGCCCGCCTGGTTAAGCGCAAGGGCGGTTTAGACCTGCTGGTTATCGACCAACTCAGCTTTATCACTGGTGGCGGCGCTAAGGATGCGAAGTCCTATGAAGTCATTGGTGAATATACACGTGGCATGCTGTCATTAGCAAAAGAACTAGACATAGCTGTTGTCTTGCTATGCCAACTCAACCGAAAATGCGAGGAACGCCCTAATAAGCGCCCAATCCTGAGCGACTTGGCTATTTCTGGCTCGATTGAACAAGATGCCGCCAACGTCATATTTTTGTACCGTGACGAAATCTATAACCCTGATTCGTTGGAAAAGGGCATTTGCGAAGTCAATTGTGCGAAGCAGCGGCAGGGAGAACCAGGTGTCGTTGCTCTGACCTATGTGGCAAATCAGACTCGGTTCGAGGATATGGTGCGGCATTGGTCTCCCCCTTTGAAAAAAGAGCCAGTAAAGACGCGCGGGTTCGAATAATCATAGCCACAAATTCAAAAATAAATAACTAATTTCGCTTGCCTTAATCGTATAGTTCGCTACACTACAACTATACGAAAGATAGTTTCTAGGGGCTGAGATGAAAACCTACCAGTCAAAATTTTTGAGCGCGGCAATTTGTCCTTTGATCCTGGTTGTGGCTGGCATTGGAATCTTGATTGATTCACATAAGCAACCCAATCAATTGGTACCGATGTGAAAACCGTAGCTGCGGCTAATATCCAATGGTCTGCGGATCACAAGGAACTTCCAGCATCGCCAACGCATTTCGCCGAACCATCGGTGAAGATCAGCGGAATGATGGGAGTGGTCTGCATTATCGAGGGTGGAACGTTCTTCTTAAGTTCGTCATCGGTTTGTATCAAGCGCAGCACATAACGCTCGGAGATTGAAATGGAATTGAATATTCTTTTGGTTTTTTGCGGCGCGGTGGTTTTTCTGGTGGCGCTTGTAGCCTTTCTGAACATTCTGCGCAATGACTTAGTGTTCGATATTCGCACAGCAGTTGCTGATCATGACTTCTGGAATGGCACGCGGCACTACGACCAACTGCCAAGTTATTCCGAAATGCTGACGCTGAAATATTGGCACTTGCGGACACCAGAGCAATGGATCATATGGGCGATCCAAAACAGGAAATCAGGAAAGTCTACTGTTTGGCAGAAAATTTTCACCAAGCACAACTAAATAGCAATTTCAATAATTTTAACCGGAGATAAACATGGCACTGATTCAAATTAAAAACCGCTGGAATGGCTCAGTTTTGTTTTCACATGAGGCTGAGGAAAATTCCATGAAAATCACGCTTTCAATGGCGATAAAAGCGCGTGCTAACCTGAGCGGCAGCGACCTGAGCGACAGCAACCTGAGCGGCAGCGACCTGAGCGACAGCAACCTGAGCGGCAGCAACCTGAGCGGCAGCGACCTGAGCGACAGCAACCTGAGCGGCAGCGACCTGAGCGGCAGCAACCTGAGCGACAGCAACCTGAGCGACAGCAACCTGAGCGGCAGCGACCTGAGCGGCAGCAACCTGAGCGACAGCAACCTGCGCGGCAGCAACCTGAGCGACAGCGACCTGCGCGGCAGCAACCTGAGCGGCAGCGACCTGCGCGACAGCAACCTGCGCGGCAGCGACCTAACGCCTATTCGTGATGATATCTGGGCCGTACTTTCATCTGCTCCGAGCGAAGTGCCTGCGCTCATTGCAGCATTAAAAGCTGGTCGTGTTGATGGCACTACCTACGAAGGAGAATGCGCCTGCTTGGTTGGCACTATTGCCAACGTTCGCAACATGCATTATAGGGGCTTGGATTCTCTCACACCCAATCCATCTCGGCCCGCAGAACGCTTTTTCCTGAGTATCAACAAAGGCGACACGCCAGAAACCAACCAGTTTTCTAAATTAGCGCTGGAATGGTCAGAACAATGGCTCACTACAATGCAAGACGCGTTTTCTCAGAAAAATTAAAAATGAAACGCGTCATTCCACAGGTCTGCTCTGACGAAAAATACGAGGATGCAAAAACATGCATCCTTGCAGCGCGATATCCATGCATAGGACAAATTCAGAGGACGTTGGATATTGGCTACAACCGCGCTGAACGTCTCATGCAAGCTCTTATTGAGGCTGGAGTGGTGGAAGACGCTATTGATGTGACAGGCGTAATTTATAGGGTGAAAAAATGATTATCACACTGAAATGCATCATGACATTGCTTGAAGAAAAACCGGGCAAGCGCATGTCTAACTGCTTCATAGCGCGCAAGCTTGGCGGTCATCCTACTAACACGATTGCTATGATCAACGAATTGGTAGTCATGGGCCGCTTGAGGAAAGATGACTCTAGCCGCACGACGCTTTTCTATGCACCGACTGAGCAAGATATTCGCGCTGAGGAATACGTTCAATACGTTGCGCCAGCCAAACCATACAAACAGGTCGGTGCTGCATGGGATCGCGTTGCAGAACGCATTGCAGATTTCAGAGCGTTGCCATCGCTGATTCGGAGGCCATCATGAGCCTGCGATGCAAAGTTGGAATGCAAGTTCTACAAATAAAATCAGGTGCTGGTAATGAGGGTTCTATAGGCGAGGTTATAGAACTTCTTGGAAATGACCCGGTTTATTTGGGAGCGCAATGGTGTAAAGGGTATGGTGCATGTTGGTTAGTGCAATTTCCACGAATTCATAAAATTTATGGTGGGCCATGTCCTCCGGTAACAGCTTGTCCAGTTCCGGATGCATGGTTAATGCCAATGGATGGCATGCCAATGGATGAAAATATAGACGACGAGATAGCAGCATGAAATCCGCTCTGCGCTTTGCGAGCTTCTGTTGTCTAGCATTACCAATTTTCTGCATAGCACTTGCGCTTCTTGTTCTGGCTGACTGGATTGCATCATGGGGAGAATAGATCATGGCTTCCGATAGTCTGCAAAGTAGTTGCGAAGGAAAGCATAGATTCAGCAGCCAATCATTGGCCAAGGAAATTGCGCGTAAATCAGCGCGCCGGCATGAGACAAAAGTTTGCGCCTACGAATGCAGGCACTGCGGCGGCTGGCATGTTGGAAGCAGGGATGCATACCAAATAAAACGGATCAGGAAAGAATCGAATGACTGACGATCAAATAAAGCTGATGCAAATGATTATCCACCAACAGGAAATCATCATCGAATGCAATTACCAAATGTTGCAGTTGATTGCTCCTATTTCTGATGAGCAGGAAGAAACACGGAGAACACTCCAATGAACCGCATACTTTTCTGGCTCAGCGGCTTTCTGCCATGGCGCGTTATCTCCGATGGGAAGCGGCCATACCTAGATCGTTTTTACATCTGCACATTTCTGGGAGTCCGCTATTACCTGCATCGATTTACTGGTTCAGATCCAGGACGAGGAAAGCACAACCACCCTTGGCTGTGGGCATTATCCTTTGTTTTGTGGCGTCGATATTTTGAGGACCGTCGCAGTGGAACGCGCACAATTAGGTGGTTCAATTTCTTAATTGGGGATACCTTTCATCGCATAAATCTTCCGCCAGGCATAACAGAAGTCTGGACACTCTTCTGCCATCACGCCAAAGACTCGCAGCCATGGGGATATCTAAACGAAGATGCGGCCGGCAATATCGTTTTTAAAGAACACATATATCCCATCCACTATGATAAAGCATGGTGGAAATCCGCAGCATCACGTCGGCAGATTGAAAGGTCAAAAAAATGAACATTAATGTTGACGGACAAAGACAGCATTTGGTCGATGGCTAAAAAGAAGGGTATTTCACCCTTGAACAATTCGAAGCCGCATTAACCAAATTTGCAGAACTGGCAGTGAGCGCTGCATTGGCCGCGCCGCAGCAGGAGGCCGCCAATAAATTCGTTGGCGCGAAATATGGCGCTCCGTTCAACCGCCCATCGGAAGCGTTCGCATATGCAAATGCGGTTGTAGAGCACGACTTGGCGCCAGTAATCCGCACTGTGTCGGTAACGCCAGCAGCTCCGGTGCTGAATGATGAGGAAATAGGAGAGGCTTGGGAGCATGAAACATCGTCGTCATTCCCATCTAAAGGCGCGTCTGAACTTTGGCTTGATCATATTGACATTTTAAGATTTGCACGCGCCATACTAGCTACACGCACCACACCAAACACCTAACTGGGGGACACATGGACATTCTTAAAGATTTTACTTCGCAGTATCGGGCTGCAGCACAAACAAAGCTGTCACTCCAAGATTTCTTTGATCTTTGCAAAACTGAGCCACTGGCATATGCGACCGCTGCAGAGCGCATGGTAGCAGCTATTGGCGAGCCGGTATTGCTGGATACTTCGGCCGATGCGCGCCTATCTATCATTCATCAGAACCGCACTATTCCTATCTACAAGGCATTCGAGGATTTTTACGGTATCGAAACTGCCATCGAGAAGATCGTCGGGTTCTTCAAGCACGCCGCCCAGGGCCTGGAAGAACGCAAGCAGGTACTTTATCTGCTTGGCCCTGTGGGTAGTTCTAAGTCATCGATTGCAGAGCGCCTGAAGGCGTTGATGGAGGTATATCCCATCTATGTCTTGGCATATGAGGGGAAGACGCTTGAGGTTTCTCCTATATTCGAATCACCTCTTGGGTTATTCGATCCTGCGAAATATGCGCAGTCACTGGAAGATAACTACGGCATTAATGCGCGGTATCTTAAGGGGTTGATGTCTCCCTGGGCTATCAAGCGCCTTGACGAGGCTGGCGGAGACCTAGGAAAGTTTTGCGTAGTGCGCCTATTGCCTTCCCGTATGCGCCAGATTGGCGTGATGAAGACTGAGCCGAGCGACGCTAACAACAGCGACATTACCACGCTTATCGGCAAGACCAATATGCGCATGCTGGAACATTTCTCACAGCATGACCCTGATTCATACAGTTTTTCTGGCGCCCTCAACCGGACGACACAGGGCTTGATGGAGATGGTTGAAATTTTCAAAAGCCCGATTCAGTTGCTGCACCCGTTGCTTACCGCCACGCAGGAAGGTAACTACGTTGGCAGTGAGGCGATCGGCGCCATGCCATATCATGGCGTCATCCTTAGCCACTCAAATGAAAGTGAATGGGAGACATTCAAGAACAATAAGCAGAACGAAGCTTTCATCGATCGCATTTGCACAATAAAAATACCATACAACCTGCAAAGCGATGAGGAAATCAAGATTTACGAAAAGATGCTTGCTGAAAGCGCTTTGCGGGATGCTCCTATAGCCCCTAAGACGCTAGATATTCTTGCACAGTTCTCTGTGCTTAGTCGTCTGATCGAGCATGAAAACTCGACCTACGCTAGCAAGCGCGCTGTCTACAATGGAGAAGATGTTAAAAACTCTGACCCGAAAGCGAAATCTATTCAAGAATACCGCGATACGGCAGGCGTCAATGAGGGCATGACAGGAATTAGTACACGCTTTGCTTTTAAGATCCTGAGCAAAACATTCTCGCGTGACATTGCCGAGACTTCGGCAGACCCCGTGCTTCTGATTGACATCCTCAACACTGCGATCGTGGCCGAGGAATTTCCAAAAGAACGCCAGGATAAATTAAAAGACTTCATTAAAACTACCCTCGTTCCTAAATATCTTGAATATCTTGGCAAGGAAATTAGGGGCGCCTATCTGGAAAATGCCGACGATTATGGGCAAACGCTGTTCGATAAATACATCGACTACTCAGATCATTGGATAGGCGAGAAGAGCTACAAGGATAGCAATACTGGAACGATGCTCGATCGTGAATTACTGAATAAGGAATTGGAAGCAATCGAGAAAGCGGCAGGAATTGCTAACCCACGCGACTTCCGTAATGAGATTGTCATGTTCTCTCTGCGTCACCGTGCGCAGCATAACGGCGCCAACCCGAAATGGACTTCATACAACAAGCTTAAAGAGGTAATCGAGCAGCGCATTTTCAGCACCCTAGATTCTATGCTGCCGGTTATTAGCTTCGGCTCAAAACGCACCACAGAAGAAGAAGAAAAGCACACGCATTTCATTGAGCGTATGCGCGAGCGTGGATATACCCCACGCCAATCACAAAGAGTGATTGAGTACTATCTCCGCATGCAGAAGGCATCATAAGGGCGCATATGGCAGCCATCTTGAAAAGATTGGAGCAATACACAAGCATCGATCATGCTTCTGGTTGCCATTTATGGATTGGCCCTAAACGTGAAGGATATGGGCGCCTTAAAATACAAGGAAAAATGATAGGCGTGCATAGGTTAGTTTATTCGATGAGCAAAGGAGAAATTCCTAGCGGTATGCTGGTTTGTCATAGTTGCGATACGCCGGCATGCGTGAATCCTGAGCATCTTTTCCTTGGTTCTGACAAAGATAATTCCGATGACAAAGTATCTAAAGGAAGGCAGGCGCGATGCCCAGGGGAGCTTAACGGCCGCGCTAAATTAACCGCAGAGCAGGTTTTAAGAATTAGGAATGACAATAGACTACTTAAGGAAATTGCCGCAGATTATGGCGTTACCTTATCTGTCATTAGCCACATCAAAACACGCCGATCATGGAAGCACATCCAGGAGACAAGGCAATGAGTACGATCGTTGATAGGCGCCAAAATCCCAAAGAGAAATCTCTAGGATCGCGCCAAAAGTTCCTTAAGCGCGCGCGAGAACAAGTAAAAAAGGCGGTAAGCGATTCTATTGCTAATACTAATGTTAAAGATTTCGGTCGCGGGAAAGTAAATGTTCCCATTAGGGGAATCAGCGAGCCAACTTTTCAACACGATTCCAATACAGGCCGACGCCGCGCAGTTATTCCTGGCAACAAGGATTACGTCGAGGGCGATACGATCGAGAAGCCAAACGGTGGACAGGGACGCGGAACGCAGGCATCCGATGGTGGCGATGGCGAGGATGACTTCAGCTTCACGCTGACGCCAGAAGAGTATGTGCAGTTTTTCTTTGACGACCTTGAGTTGCCAAATTTGGTAGAAAAGGAACTCAAGGATATGCTGAAGACTGCGCCTAAGCGCGCTGGCTACACTAACAGCGGCAACCCGGCGAATCTATCGGTATCGCAGACGATGAAGAAGGCTATCGGCCGGCGCATTGCGCTATCTCGCCCAAAGCAGGAAGAGATAGACGCGCTGCTCGAGGAACTGACGACCACGTTTGACCAGAATCTTGCCGATGAGATTCTGGCAGAGATTGCCGAGCTTGAGCGGCGCATGCGTGGCGTGCCATACATAGACAAGATGGACCTGAAATATCGCAACACTATACAGGTTCCTAAACCGAACACTGCAGCAGTGATGATTGCGCTGATGGATGTATCGGGTTCAATGATGGAGCGCGAGAAGGAAATAGCAAAGGTATTTTTCATCTTGCTGTTTTTGCTGCTGCACAAGAAATACGAGAAGGTCGAGATTGTTTTCGTGCGCCACCATCATGAGGCAGAGGAGTGCGACGAAAATGATTTCTTCCACAAGCAGGAATCGGGCGGCACGGTTGTCAGCGAAGGATTGCGCGTGGTGAATGAAGTTGCGGACCGCTATCCGTCAAACCAGTGGAACATCTATGTAGCCCAAGCCAGCGATGGTGACAACTGGTCTACCGACGCGTCTAAATGCACGAGTGAACTTGAAAAGCTTTTGCCGCGCGTGCAGTACTTCACTTACCTGGATATTCCAAGCAACTACGGCGGCATCCAGCAATCCACCAGTGAACTCTGGGACATGTTTGTAGCCATCCGAGAAGAATACGAAAATGTTGCTATGGCGATGGCGGCAGATAAAACAGACGTATGGCGCGCTCTGAGTGACCTTTATAAAAAGGCTGTTTCATGATAAGCCAAGATAGATTAAAAGAGGTATTGAGCTACGATGCAGGAACAGGAATTTTTATATGGCTGCAAGGCGTATGTAAAGGAAAGATAGCAGGATGCACGCGACGCGATAAATATGTTGTTATTCGTCTTGATTGGAAGTTACATTTGGTCCATAGACTTGCATGGCTTTATGTGCATGGAGAATTCCCAGATTTTTATATAGATCACATTGATGGAAACCCAAATAATAATAAAATTTCCAATTTGCGAGAAGCTACTCAATCAGCAAATATGCAGAATCAAAGAAAATTAAGAAAAGATTCTACATCTGGATATACAGGAGTTAGTTTCGATAAAAGAGTCGGGAAATGGGAATCATATATACAAGTAGAAAAAAAGAAAATAAGGTTAGGGCATTTTAATTCTCTGGAATTGGCGCGAGACACATATCTGGAAAAGAAGAAAGAGTTACACCCATTTTCAACATTGGAGACAAAATGACTGCCCCATTATTTACAGGTGCATCTTGGGATTTTCATCTAATTCAAAAAATATACGATGCATGCGAGGAAATAGGTTCAGATGAATTGGGATTGGATTGCTACCCTAATCAGCTGGAGATTATTACGGCCGAACAGATGATCGATGTCTATGCGTGCAGCCTTCCCGTTACATACCAAAGTTGGTCTCGCGGCAAAAATTTTGCGCGCGAGGAATTCAATTACCGCAAGGGTAATTCTGGCCTGGCATACGAGTGCGTATTTAATAGCTCGCCTTGTATTAACTATTTAATGGAAGAGAATAGCGCCACTATGCAGGCACTCGTAATTGCGCATGCGGCCATGGGGCATAACTCCTTCTTCAAGGGAAACTACCTTTTCCGAGATTGGACCGATGCCGCCGGCATTCTTGACTATCTATGCTTTGCGCGGGATTACGTTGCAGAGTGCGAAGCGCGCCATGGTGCGGCCGCTGTGGAATCTGTGCTTGATAGTTGCCATGCCTTGCAAAACTTTGGCGTGGACAAATATCGTCGTCCTGGAAAGTTGTCGAAGGAATTAGAAGAGCAGCGCAAGAAGGAAAAGCTTGCTAACGAAAAGCGCGAAGTAAATGCGCTATGGGACCACCTGATACCGAAAGTAGACAAGCCAGAAGAAGACGCCGCCAAGATGGAGCCGCAGGAGAATCTACTATATTTCATCGAAAAAAACGCGCCGAACCTCAAGCAGTGGCAGCGAGAACTGATCAGAATCACGCGCAAGATTGCGCAATACTTCTATCCGCAGCGCCAGACACAGGTCATGAATGAGGGCTGGGCCAGTACATGTCACTACTATATCATGACGCGTCTGATGGAAAAGGGTTTGATTACCAGCGGATCATATCTGGAATTCCTACATTCGCACACTAGTGTGGTCCGGCAGCAGCCTATGACGCGGCAGTTTAATCCCTACTGGCTCGGCTTTAACATGTTCGCCGAAATTAAGCGCATATGCGTTGCGCCGACTGCCGAGGATAAAAAATATTTCCCTGATCTGGCTGGCGCCGATTGGCTTAAATCCTGGCATTACGCCATGAAGAATTTCAAGGACGAATCTTTTATAAGCCAATATCTCTCGCCCGCCATGGTGCGCCGAGAAAAGCTCTTCATGATGAGCGATGACAGCGACGCACCAGACTACACGATCTCGCGCATCCAGAACGAGCGCGGGTTTGAGGAAATACGCTCTGCCTTATCTGACCGATACAAGCTGAGCCACTTCTTTGCTGATATTCAGATCACGGATGTTAAGTTTTCCACGACGCGCAAGATGTACTTGGAACACAGGGCTTATGACGGCATCAAGCTTGAAACAAAAACAGCGTGGGAAACGCTGCTGCACCTCAAGAACCTTTGGGGCTATGACATAGTGCTTGAGTCTACGGATACGGAAAGCGGGTTGACGTTCGGTGTTTATGATACGGAAAGAGGTCAATGAGCAGCAATAAAGACCTGACTCTCGAAGAGCTGTACGCACTAGAGATGGCCGGCGCACGCCAGAAGCCAGAGCGATCAAAGGCGCTTCCTAAAGGTGCCTACGGAGATCCGGCTAGATTTTTGGAATTCGAGCAGGAAAAGAAGAAGCGGAAGCGAAACAAGAAAAGGAAGCAATTATGACGAGAATCGCACAGCAATACTCCAAGGCCGCGCAATCCAGCGATCTCACTTGCGACCAATGGCACCAGCATACGGATGTGCTAGCCGCTGTTGCGCTATCGAGCGAACTTGGAGGATTGCTATGGCGGGTGAAGTATTCCAACGACGCTACGAGCTATGGCGCGCTCCTGACATCCTGGCATGCGATCGTCAAGCGCAAGGCGGAGCTGCGCACCTGGCCGGCAGAAATAAGCCCAAGCCAGATTGCGCGACTTTCCTTGGATCATTGGCTAACCGATATTTGCCCATCCTGCACCGGGCGCGGGTGGGAGCCGGTCAAGGATGTGCCTAGCGTCATGTCGGATACGCCATGTAAATCCTGCAATGGGACATCTAAACGCGCCCTGCAAGTCAAGCATGCTATACAAAAATACGTCGAGGAAATGGTTGAAACATTGGAAAATATGCAATCTCGCGCCGCTTCAGTGGCTATGCATAAACTAAGTGCAGAAATGGATTTGTATTAATGAGCCAAATTTTATCTCACTTACTGGCGCTCTATAGCGAAATCTCTGAGGCTACAAAAAGCAATCCAATTCTAGCGGGCGCAGTTTCTCTATGGGGTCTGGGTGTGGTGACGGTTATATGTCGCCATATACCAGCAAAAATATGGATGTTTTTAACCGCCCAATGCACGACAACGTTGGTTCTGAATAACACCGGCTATTGGGGTAATAGAGAAGTTTTCATAGCTTTGTTGAGTTGGTATGGTTCATCAAAACATACTAAATGGAGCAGATTTTTCAGTTTAGAGCGCAAAGACGATACTCAAGGGATAATTATAGGGCCAGGATATGGGAATCATTATTTGTTTCACAGTGGCAGTTTATTTCGACTGCACAAGGCAAAATTAGATTCGACTGGCACTGAGCGCCTCAAAGAAGAGATAACCATAACCATGCTAGGTCGTAATCAGAAGCGCTTGCGCCAATTTATAGAGTCTTTCAGGCCGCCAGAGGCTGATGACAATATATATGCCTATAGATTAGAAACACATGGCGAGTGGAATAGATCAGTAGCCTTACCAAAAAGGCCATGGGAGTCTATCGTAGCAGCGCCAGCCCTACTCAACGGTATTACGAAGCAAATGGACGAGTTCTATGCTATGCGTACTTGGTATATTGAGCGCGGCTTAAATCATAAGATTGCCTATATGCTGCATGGCATGCCTGGATGCGGTAAAACATCATTGGTGAAGGCATTGGCGACAAAATATTGCGTGAACTTATATATACTTAACATCAATGCTGTTTCTGACACAACATTCGAGCGCGCTTTATATGGCGTTCCAAAAGGTGCGTTCTTATTATTAGAAGACATAGATTCAACTGGTGCAGTAAAAGATAGGATATCAGAAACCAATTCTGGAACGCCTGGTAATATGGAAGAAATGCTATCTTCCCTCAGCCTAACTGGCGTTCTGAATGCGCTTGATGGGGCTATTCCACTAGATAATATTGTGATTTTCATGACTACGAACCACATAGAGAAATTGGATAAAGCGCTTCTACGAGCTGGGCGAACGGACCATATAGTAGAACTCACACCACTAGCTGATGCGGAAATTAAGAAGTACATCGAATATGCATATAACTATAATCAAGAGTTCGATTTGTCTGATTTGGAAAGCCGCGCCTACTCTCCCATTCCAGGTTGCGATCTTCAATCTGTGTTGCTGAAACATAAATTAGATTATATATCTTTCAAGAAAGAAATTGACGATAAATATCTCAAAAAAGAATCAACTTTCTGTTGATGTTGTTCGTATAGTGCAATATACTTACGGCACTGCATGGAAATATGCAAGAATCCACATGCATAATTTGGGCGCAAGCGGGGCAGCGGCATATACCTTAAGCCGAGACTTTGATGGATTTTTGTCACCTAAATTTTACGAATCCACCCACGAGGTGGATTTTTTACGTTCTGACGCAAGCTAATTGCGCCTTGCTAGCCGGGAGTCGCAGCCCAGAGTTTTTGCTAGTCGAGGAGACTGCGATATCCGCAGTTAGCTTCTGTGAGGGCGGACAGCCCCAATCGCACCACGATGATCGCAGCGTTCCCAGCAAGAACCGGACATAGGCCGGTATAGAGCAGGGTAGAGATCACCGCAGCAGAGTTGCTGCACCTTAGATTGGGCCGCCATCGCGGCTTGCCCTCAACCTTTCCTTTAGGTTATGGCAACCTCAGACAAAGCAATATACGAGCTAACTGAGGCAGTGGCAAAGCTTGGCGCTCCAAACGACATCCAAGAAATGTTTCGAGAGGCGATGTATTCGATTGTCAGGCTTGGCATTGCTGAACATCAAGCGGATATTGAAAGCGCTGAAGGTGCATATCTACATTGAACACCGCAAGCGGGGAGCGCACTGAATATCCCGCACCAATTATCGCAAACTCGTGAGAGTGCCGGAAAATCAACCGACCCTACTCACGAGGATCATTATGTCAGCAAATCATGGTTTAACAGCACAAGCAGCCTGCACTCAAGCAGAGGGCCAGATTGGATCTCAACTCTCCAAGATGGAAAATGAATTAGATAATCTGCATTCCATTTCCACTGCGATGGCAAGACGCTTGCTGCCAGTCACTGGAATGGATATTGATGCTCCAGTTCCAACAGCCGATGGTTGTGATACAAAAGCTAATCAATCACAAGTACCTTTAGCAGAGCGTATTCATTGGCTTTGTGATCGTTTGAATCATTCATCTAACCTTCTTGAGAAGGTTTTGAACCGCATTGAAATTTGAGTCTCTATCCTTGTCTCTCCGGCCAAGGACTTCGCCCGCCGCTTGCGCGGGCTTTTTTATTGAAGCAAACTGCGAGCCGGAATCGGGCGCAAGTGTAATCTACTCAGGATCACAATGGCTCTTTTTCCTAATGCGCAGAATAATCCGCAAGGTGCAATTCCAGTATATTCAACTGGCGCAGTAGATTACCCAATAGCATCAACGCCGATCACGAATTCATCTGGGAATGTGGCCAATGCTGCAGCTGTTGCAACTTTGGCTGGCGTAGCTAGTAAAACTACATATATTACTGGTTTTGAACTGACTAGTGCGGGTTCAACAGCCGGATCTGTGGTGACCGCGACAATTGCTGGAGTGATTGGTGGGACTATGTCCTATACCTATGTCGCGGCAACTGGTGCGAGCGCTGCCTCTGGTCCGCTGATTGTGAGTTTTTCAAAACCAATCCCTGCTAATGCGACAAATACAGCAATTGTCGTCACATTGCCGGCCCTAGGTTCTGGAAATACAAATGCGACGGCTGTAGCACATGGTTATCAGCTTTAATAGAGCATGCCAACTACCGCGCAACAAGCGCTTTATGACTTAAATAATCATCCAGTACCGCAATATTTTGACACGGCAGCCGGTGCATGGGTGCAATCTAGCACACAAACCCCAATCCCACAAGGCGTAATGTATGCTCTTGCTGGCGCCGCAGGACATATCCCAAATGTTTCATCTGTTACAGCATTTGGATATAGCCCAGCAACGGCAAATGTAACTAATGTGAATCTTTGGGAGCCGCTAGTAGTTTGGAATTTGCCAAGTTCACCAGTTGGCATAGAAGTATTGTCGGATTCAGCGAGCGATGGGATTGCTGGAACTGGTGCAAGAAAAATTATTTTGATCGGTGTGGGCCCAGCATTCGCCGCCCAGACTGAAATCATTACAATGAACGGAACCACAGTTGTTGCATCGAGCAATACATGGCTTGCCATTAATACCGCGATCGTATTCGATGATCCTACTGGATTTGGCAGCAATGGTACGAATGTTGGTAATATTAGCGCTCGCATCACAGGTGCTGGAGCATTGCAAGGCTATATTTCCGCTGGAACCGGTATTTCGCATCATGGGCGCTATACAGTGCCAGCTGGATTCACATTATTGGCATTCAATTTTTTTGAAGTAGCCGCAAAAACTGGGGGTTCTGTTGGAACAGCCAGCCTAGACGCAATCTTTATAACGCCAAATGGGTTGCGATTTAAGGGACTGCCCCAGACCTGCCAAACTGGCGCAGTATCTGCCGTAACTTTGCCGACAGTTCCTTTTGCAGTCACTGCCGGCACAACTTTAATGTTTCGTATAAATAATGTTTCTGTTGCCGGAATTGATATCAGCGCGGGGTTCACTGGGCTGCAAATCCCAGCATAATTTAAAATTACAGCGGTATTTTTGCGCGCATCCCTGCGAAAAATCGTTCTTCGAATGTCATTTCGCGGCAAGTCGGCAATTTATCGAACATCATTTCGTAGCAATCCTCAAAAGGAATGCCGAGATTGCGACAATAGCGCACGAAATTATGATCGCCATATTTCTTGCGCAATGAAGAAACAAGGATTTGAGTAGAATCAAGCAGCATATTATTCTCCAGTTACAACATTTGTTCGGACATGGCCCAGATGAAAAGTACGACCATCGCAATGAGAGCTGTAAAGATCAGACTTCCATAAAAAAGGATGTCTGCCATAGCTTTAAAAAGTTTCATTTTTTGCTCCGTTCGATTATTTTTTGCAAGCGCCACTCAATAAAGCAGTGCCGCGAATATTAATCAAAAGTTCCATATAGGCAGTAAGCCATTTTGGAACTGGTGTATTACCTTGGCACCAGGCATTGACCGACTGGGTAGTCATGCCAGTGCGGCGCGATAGCTCTACCTGGCTCCATTGGAGTTCGGCGAGCATTGCGCAGAGTTCCGAGTGTGTCATTGGGTTTCATCCTTAGTAATGGCATGAATCAACAGCCGCAGCGCCTGATGATATTGAAATCCATGATTGGCATGTAGCAATGCCAAATTATTGCGCAGCACCCGAGTTGGTGTCACAAGTTCGCTGTGGGCTTGAGTGCTCAGCGCGGCTGCAGGTTTATGATGCGTTGGCAAATTGGCAATCATAATATTCTCCGGTTATGTGAATTGATATTGCGGCGATGCTGTCTATATATCGCGCCCTTGGCAGCCTTTGGTAAAATCACCCATACTGCAGACAGCAGGCGATATTCGATTTTGGCTATAAAGCGCATGACTTGCTCTTTGTCTAGAGATTAGTCGTACAAGAAGCAAGATGCAATGAA
>Ga0207665_10001241_pt1 | contig 17199 bp, 9 predicted proteins | sample LARL112metaG_FD_184351 | JGI IMG/M metagenome (GOLD analysis project Ga0207665, IMG submission 184351) | Corn, switchgrass and miscanthus rhizosphere microbial communities from Kellogg Biological Station, Michigan, USA - LAR L11-2 metaG... | ecosystem: Host-associated > Plants > Roots >...
ATATCATCATCACTCCGCAGCTTTTTGAAAAAGATCATACCGTCGTCGTGCACAATTCTTTTCTGATGATTGAAGGTATCCTGCAAAACCAGGATGGTGTTATTTCCGTGAAGGCCGGGAACATCAAACCATTTCATCTGACGCGAGCGGCCGCTCCAGCTCATAATTTTCACTGACTTGCATCGCAGAGCTACTAACGCTCAGTGAATTCGGTTCCAATGCTTGCGTTGCTTGAGGTAGAATCGCCACAACTTGCCAGTGAATTACTCACTGCGACGACACCTGTCCCAGACCCGAGGTGCCAATTGATTCTGACCATCGAGCGGAAGCAGATCGCGCCGGACATCGCAGTACTTGAGATGAACGGGCGCATTATTCTTGGCAATAATTCGCGAGATGTGGAACTGAAACTGTCAGAGATAATCGCAGAGCGAGTAAAGAAAATCATTTTTGATCTGAGCGGGATTACTATGCTCGACAGCACCGGCATTGGAATTCTAGTAGTTTGTCAGGGCAGGATCGCAAAATCCGGCGGCAAACTGAAAATTGCGTGTGCCTCAGCGTTTGTCGTAGATATCTTAAAGGTCACCAGCGTCGACAAGATCCTTCATTTGTTTCCTACGGTCAACGAAGCTGCGGCTTCCTTCTAATTGGCGAGCCCTGCAATCCTGTTGCGCCAGAATTCCATAAAGGAAAAACTTTTGCGTCGTACCGTGTTTCCTTGTTGGAGCAGCTGTCAGCAATGCAGCTACTTTTAGTTAGGACAGAACTCGTTGGAGAAAAACTGGAGATGGGCAAAACGGAATTGAAGGTCATCGGCAAGCTGCTCGAAATTCATTCCTTGTAACCGCGAATCGAAAGTACGAAACCGAGAGAGCGTGACATTCATCGGTCCGCACGAGGGCCGCAACGCTGTACGCAATGAAGCTATAAATCTCTTTCGGAGGAACGCTATGAGTATCAAACGATCCCACAAGACAAGCTTGTCGATGCTGGGTGGCGTCATCGCAGCGGCTGTGCTGGTCCGGATGGTGCTGCGTCGTTCGCGCCGGATATCGCTGCGCGGCAAAATCGTTTAATCACGGGGTTCGCGCGGTCTAGGCTTGGTGTTGACGCGTGAATTCTCCGCGCGAGGAGCGCGCGTGGCGATCTGCGCCAGAAACAATCGCGAACTCGAGAAGGCGCGCGCCGAATTCACCGAGGCGGGCAAGTCTATCTTCACTGAAGCTTGTGACGTCGGAGTATGCCAGGAAATCGAAAATGTGGTGAAGCATATGCGCGAGCAACTTGGCGAGATCGATATACTGGTCAACAACGCCGGAGCAATCGTTGTCGGACCGCTGCAGAATCAGAACCTGGAAGCCTTCGAAGACGCAATGCAGACGAATTTCCAGGGTTCTTACTCGCGACGGTCGCAGTTCTTAAATTCGATGAAGCGACGCCGCTCTTGACCGCATCGTGTATATTGCGTCCATCGGCGGGAAAGTTGCTTTCCGGCACCTGCTGCCCTATTCAACGAGCAAGTTCGCTCTGTTTGGCTTCAGCCAGGGGCTCAGAGCGGAACTGGTTAAGGATAACACTATCCGACACCGCAGAAACTTCCGGCGTGGTGCCGGAGCTTTCCGAATTTTTAGGAAGGGGGGTGCAGCGGGCTGGGACGGTAACTTTAGGGAGCTTTTCCGATCCACCAGAGTACTTTAGCTACAACTTTCCACTTGGTGCCGGTAAGTGTAATGGATTCGTAATTGGGGTTTTCGGATTGCAGCACAACGGTATGGTCGTATTGCCTTAGGCGCGAAACGGTCAGTCCTTTATCCCGGTGCGCGGCGATCACGACTTTGCCATTCAATTGACTGATGCTCGTTTGAGCCGAGTCCACGGCAACGATGTAGCCATCGTGTATCAACGGCGACATTGAATTTCCACGGACTCTCAGGCAACTTGTGGTCGATGAATTGGGGCACCAATCCTGGGGCGCCGCGATCATGCTCTCAATCGGCGCATCGTGCAAATACATTTCGCCGTCGCCCTCTTCGCCGTGCGCTGCGGCAACGGTTTTCAGCAGCGGGATGGCGAGCAACTGGAGCGCGGTATCCTTTTCCAACTTTCGCTTGCCGCTTCCCGCAGCAACGATCTCCAGATGCGGCATGCGAACTTGCCGCAAGCGTTCGCGAAGGCGTGGCATGACACGCAACAAATCATCTTTGCTGAGGCCTGCTCGTCCCCAGAAATACCAGCACAGTGGGTCGCCGGCAATATTTCCCATTTCCAGATAAATGTGCGAGGGCGGCTGGGAAACACCGCGTTCCCAACGGGACACGGCCATGGGGGAACAGCGGAAGGCCTCGCCGAAAGTCACCTGATTATGATTGAGACGCTTTCGCAAGCGCACAATGGCGTTGGCCCATTCGGGTCGATTCAATATATTGGATTTGGCTGCCCTTCTTGTCATTACCGTTAGTGCTCTGCTGCGGATATTTTTTCTCTCCAAGTGTTTACGGTACGCCAGCGTACTGAATTTGGCAAGCGGGCTTTTTCACAAATCTATCGTCTTCTACTAGTCATTGGCGTTAGTACGGTGTATGTTGGATACGTCCGGTTCGCCTACAGTTCAATCATCAGCATTCTGTTTCTTCGGACAATTCTTGAGCGCAAGGAGTTGGATTTTGTCTGAAAATATCCCCGCCTTTCGCCGCGTAAAACTTCCTACCCAAGCCGGGACCGATGGCTCCGACGGCCATCCAGTGGAAAATCTTATTCTTGGCGGGCTGCCTCGTTCGATTTCGCAGAAATTAGTTCAGAAGTCACAATTTGTCAGCTTGCCAGTCCATACGGTTCTGAACGAAGCTGACGCGCCAATTCAGCAGTTGTATTTTCTCAACAGCGGTTTAGCTTCTATTCTCTCGGTTTTGCGAAATGGAAAGAGCGTGGAAGTTGGTCTGACGGGAAAAGAAGGATTCGTGGGAATACCAATCGCGGCAGGATTCAAAACCAGTCCGACGCGCGTGATTATGCAGATTGAAGGAACCGGGTTTCGTATCGGCGCTAAAGAGATTGCCGGACTGATGAACGAATATCCAATGCTGGAAAAAGGCCTGCAGAGATACTCGCAGGAAGTAACACTGCAAGCTTCTCAAATTGCCGCGTGCAATCGCGTGCATGAAGTGAACCAGCGCCTGGCACGATGGCTTTTGATGAGCCAGGATCGCATCGGCGGCAACTCTGTTCCATTGACTCAGGAATTCCTGGCGCACATGCTCGGTACCCGCAGAGCGAGCGTGACCGTGGCGGCCGGCGCGTTGCAAAAGGACGGATTGATCAGCTACGTTCGCGGACAACTAAAAATCGAAGACCGGGCGCGCCTGGAAACAGCCAGCTGCGAGTGCTACGCAACATTGAATCGGCAGCTTCAGAACTGGAAATCCGAGTTTAAATAATTTCATCGCGTGGAGTCTATAAGATCGCAAGGGGTGCGGAACGGGAGCACCAAACTGGCGAATTCTTTATAAAGAAACCGCTGTGAACCTAATCAGCATCCTGCCGATTATTTGGAATTCCTAATCAACGAAACGGAAAACGCGATTTTCCTGCGGCTTCAGGAACTGTCCGCTTCTACAGATTGCCGGCGGAGCGCAACGATATCGACACGGCTATCCATGGCATCAGGCGATTGCAAATCGAAATGCTGCAATTCCCTGGGAGGAAGACATCGCCTTAAATTTCCGCATTTGTTTTCTCGTTTACAGGGATTCGGGTATTGTCGCCTCTGTGTTCGGGACGTACGCTAGCGTACGTACTCTCTGCAGGTTTGGGTGCTCTCCAGCGTGGTGGCTGTCACCTCCGATCGGGGGGCTGCACATGCCAAAATGTATCCTCATTGTCGACGACAGCCCCATCATACGGAAGTTTATACATTCCTATTTCGATTCTGAGACCGAATTCCATGTTTGCGGCGAGGCTACGGATGGCGTGGATGCCATTGAAAAGGCTAGGGATCTGCATCCTGATCTGATTATTCTCGATGCGTCCATGCCGCGAATGAGCGGGCTCGAAGCGGCGCCTATTCTCCGGTCCATGGACGATAACGTGCCCATCATTTTGTTTACGATGCATGCCGAGGCTATTTCCGATTTCGAAGCGAGTGCGGTGGGAATTACTTCAGTCATTTCGAAGGCTCGAAACATTTCCGAACTCTCCAATAAGGTGGAGAGATTGTTGCGATGTGTCTGAGAGAAATAGAGTTAAATGGGGGGTGCCGCTTGAGATTGGCTTTGTTGGCCTCGCGGCAGACCCCGCGCGTATACGATTTTGATCGACAGGTTCACAACCCTGAATGCAAGTCCCAGCCCCCATTTTGAAGGGGCATGGTCCCTCATTTATTAGAGACGATCCGAAAACTGTGCCGCCGGGACGATTGATCCGACCTCTTTGCGCTTCGGCGTAGGCCTAGCTATTCTTCTTTCCATCCAATCACGGTGGCCCAAACCATCTGGCTTGATTTCCCCGTTCTTTCAGCTACAAGAATTGGGCGGATCCGGAGCGATTCGCCAATTTCATCAAACGAGTTGGTTATACGCGGCGGGCGCTCATTTCATTGACACCTATTCGGGCTTTTTGGGATTATCCTGCAGGGTGGAATCTCTAAATTGAGTGGTTTGTCGTAGTCCCGATTGGCGCAGGTCCGTAAATCGGGAGGCGACGGATGCGTGTAATGGCATTTGAGAATAGTAACTGGTTCTGCCCAGGCGGTTCGGTCCTGAGACAATGAGCAATCCTTCGTCAATCGCCATGGTCACGGGTGTGAATTGAAAAAGCTGGGCAAATACGAACTTCTGGGCGAATTGGGTCACGGCGCGATGGGCGTTGTGTATCGGGCGCGCGATCCGATCATCAACCGCCTGGTTGCCCTGAAGACCATCACTACGGGCGTGGCCGATGACCCAGCGCTGCTGCAACGGTTCTACCGCGAAGCGCAATCCGCAGGCGGACTGCAACATCCTAACATCGTAACGATTTACGACATGGGAGAAGCAAGCGATCTTCCCTATATCGCCATGGAACTGATCGAGGGCGAAAACCTTGAGCAGTTAATCGCTCGCCGGCCGAATCTGCCGATCAGTTTAAAACTCGTTTACGCGATGCAGGCGTGCCGTGCGTTCGACTATGCCCATAAACGGGGCATCGTTCACCGTGATATTAAACCGGGCAATGTGATGCTCGGCAAAGACGGCACCTTAAAGGTGGTGGACTTCGGTATTGCCCGGGTTCTGGAAGCGTCGCGCACTCAGACGGGAATGTTGATTGGCACATTCGCGTACATGTCGCCCGAACAATATCACGGCGAGCATGCCGATGAACGATCAGACATCTGGTCTTTTGGCGTGCTTCTGTATGAACTGCTCTGTTACGAAAGACCGTTTACAGGACCAACTCCCGCGAGCCTGATGCACAAAATTTGCCAGGAGACTCCCGCTCCGCTGAAAAGGCACTTGGCAGATTGTCCGGACGAACTGGAGATTATTCTCACGCGCGTTCTGCAAAAACTCCCCGCCGACCGCTATCAATCGATGGAAGACCTGCTTTTGGAGCTGGATCCAATTTGTAAAAAGCTTCAGGTGCAACTTGTCGCCGATCTGCTGGACCAGAGTCGTCAGCTTCTGGAGCAAAACGAGTTTGCGCACGCCCGCGATCTGCTGCGCCAAGCCTTGCAAGTCGAATCTGGGAGCCAGCAGGCGCGGGTGTTCCTGGAAAAAGCTAACGCCGGGCTCAAGCGGTTATCCAATCGCCCGAATGCGCTGCAATTTATCGACAAGGGCCGTTTGTTGTTACAAGAGGGCAAACTTGAAGCGGCTAAGGACGCTGCGGAGAGTGCGCTGCAACTGGACTCGACATTCGTGCCGGCGCAGGAATTACGCGTGGCGGTGGAACAGGAAATTGAGCACGCCCGCTTGCGGTCCGAGACGCTGGAAGCGGCAAAGCAGCGGCTCGCGGAAGGATTGCCCGAAGATGCTGAGGTACTCCTTGCGAAGGTGTTGCAAGTAGAGCCAAACAACAAGCAGGCGCTTGCGATTCAACAGCAGGTGCTGGCGGAAAAAGCGGAGCGGCAAAAACGTCTGCGGCTTCTGGATGGTTTAAGGGAAGCTCGGGAACTCTGGACGCAACAGAACTTCAGCGATTGCATCCAGCTGCTGACCGATCTGGAAAAAACTTATCCCGGGGAAGAAGAAATCTCGAGACTGCTCGAAAGCGCACGAGAAGATCAAATCGAGCAAAGCAGGCAGCAAGGATTGCTGGAAGCAAGAAACCTGCTGGCAAGCGGTCGCCACGAAGAATGCTTCGAGGCGCTGGCCAGTTTGCAGAAGGCATTTCCGCAGGACGAAGAAATTCCCCGTCTGCTGGAAGACGCACGCAAGGACCAGAGAGATCGCTTGCGGCTTGAGACCATGATGGAGGCGCGAAGCCTGCTGGCCGCCGGGCAATACGACGGCAGCATCGCGCTGCTTACATCCGCGAAAAAAGAATTTCCAGAGGATCAGGAAATCCGGAACCTGCTAGAGATTGGGCAGCAAAACCAGAAGGAACAGCGCCGGCAACAAGGTATCGCGGAAGCTCGCAAACATTTCGCTGGCCGGCGATATGACATGTGTTTGTCCGCATTGGCCGAACTGGAAATCTCGTTTCCCGCAGACGAAGAGATTACAAAGCTACGGACTGCGGTTCGCGAAGAGCAGGCGGAGGAACGCAAACAGGAACAGCTCAAAGAAGCGCGCAAAATATTGCAATCCAGGGACTACCAGGCCGCGCTGGCTCTTCTTACTTCCCTGCAAGCGGAATTACCCGGCGACGATGAAGTTGACAAGTTATTGCATTCGGCAAAAAACGAACAAACAGAGCAGCGCAAACGGGACCGCGTGGCGGAAGCGCGCAAATTTCTGGCGGCCAAGCAGTACGAAGATTCGATCGCCGCACTGCAGAAATTGCAGGCCGATTTTCCGGGCGAGACCGAAATTCGCCGGCTCTTGCAATCGACGCTGGAGGAGCAGGCAGAGCAGCGCAAACAGCAGGGCTTGACGGAGGCGCGAACTCTTCTCAGGGCTAAGCGCTACGCTGAGTCTATCGCCGTTCTCGAGACGTTGCATGCGGCATTCCCGTCGGAAACTGAAATTCAGAAACAACTGGCGACGGCCCGCGAAGACCTCGCGGAGCAGGAAAAGCAGAAGAAACTCGTTGAAGCCAGAAAGCGGCTGGCCGCGCAATCGTTTGCCGAAGCTATTATCGTGCTGGACGGCTTGGCGGAAACGTATCCCAAAGATACCGGAGTAGCAAAACTTCGCGCGTTGGCGCAGCGCGAGCAGGAAAAATACGCGAAAAACCAAATCATCCAGCGAGAGCTGGATGATTTGAAAAAATTGATGGCGGATAAACAGTATCTGGAGGTGATTTCGCGCACAAAATCGCTTTTGCAGGAATTTCCCGGAGAAGTGAATTTTGTTCGCGTGGCGGAATTCGCCAGGAGCCAACAAGCGACCATCGAAAAGGAGAGTTTGCTTCGCCGGACGCTGGAAGACGCGAAAGGGCATTTCGACGCCAACCGCTTCGCAGAGGCGATTCAGACCGCCGAAAGCGGGCTGAAGAAGTTTCCGGGGAACGCGGAACTTCTGGCAGTTTTGGAAAAGGCGGAAATTCAGCAGCACAAGCTAGAAATCCGGCAACAGATCGAGATGCGTATCCGGGAAATACGGGTCAAAATCAACCGCGAAAAATTCAGTGAAGCGGTGGATCTGGCCAAGGAAACACTGGTGACTTTGGGTCCCGATACCGACCTGACGCAGCTACTAAATTCCGCCGAAATCGAGATTCAGGCCCGCGACAAAAAAAGAGCGCAAGAACGAACCATCAGCAGCATTCGCACTTTAATGGATTCCGGAAATCTGGAAGGGGCCACGCTTGCGGTTGAGGCCGCGGTGAAGTCGAACGTGCTGGAGACGTTTGATCCACGGATTCAGCGGTTGAGTGAGGAGATAGAGGCAGCGAAACTTCAGGCGGAACAGAAATCAGCTCCCACGTCGGCACAGCCGCAGCCGAACACGCTGACGCGGGAATATGCTTTTCTGGAAGCGCCGCCACTGCCGGTGGATTCGAATTTGGCTGAATCAACCGCTTCCATGGAAGTATCGGCGCCTCAATCGTCCGCGATTTCTGATACGGCCATGCCGGCAGAATTCATTTCGCCTGCGGCGCCACCTGAACCTGAATCTGCGCCATTGCCGGAAGAGCAGATATCCGAGCCAGTGGGAAATGTCGAACCGTCGTCCCTCGTCGAAGCGCTTTCGACTGAGTTCAGCGTTTTGACTCCCGTCCCAGACGCTCCTTTGGCTACACCTAAGAGCGTTCCTGTTGACGTGGCGAGAAAAGAAGCACAGGAAAAGCGGGTCGTGGCACCGGTTGCCGCGATTGGCGTGCCGGTTTGGCGGAAACCTGCAGTGCTCGGCGTCGCAGCCGTGGTTCTGGTTGCTGGGATTTGGTTGGGCGTTCGCTCAGTCCAACCGAACACCGCACCGGCGACGGAACCCAGTGCACCTAGTTCGACCAAGACGAGTCCACCCGCTGTCGATCCGCGTGAGTTGCAGCAACGGACTGCGCTGAATGCCGCAAATCAAATGATCGTCTCTAACGATCTGAACAAGGCTCTCCAAACCTTGCAGCAAGCCGCAGCCATCGATGGGCCGCTGACATCGGACATTCAGAAAAAGCAAAGCGAAATTGAAGCATCGATGAAGGATGCGAACCTTCGACAGCTTCGCCAGACTGAAGAAAAGCTATGGCAGCGTGCCATGAACCGCTCAGCAACTGGACATTTTTCGGAAGCTCAAAAAGATTTGCAACAGGTTCTGGCGCTTCCTCTGGGCGGAATTCATAGGGACGAAGCGCAAAACTATCTTGATAGAGTGATTCCGCAGCGACTCCAGCAGAACAGTTTTCTTACCCAGTCCCGCCAGGCTTTGAAAGCGGGCGATTTCCAGTCTGCCCGCCAGGCTGCGGCGCAGCTCAAACAATCCGGGGGTGATCCCAGCGAGGTTTTAACGGAAATTGACCAGCAGGAATCGGGGAAGTTAAACCAACTGATTACTCAGTTTAATCAACTAAAGCAACGAGATGATGATGTGGCCATCCAGCAGCTCAAGGCGTTGCAGCCCAAATTTCAAGCGTTGACCGGCGACGGCGGGCCGCAATCGGAAGAAGCCCTGAAATATGCCAGCTCGGTTCCCGGAGCGGTGGCAGAAATTCAAGCTGGCGTGCAGCGCAGAGCGGCCGACACCGCGTTTCAACGTATTGTGCAGCGCTACCAGCAAGCCGCGACCACAAACGATAAAGCCGGACTCGCATCCGCTCGGACTGATTTTCAGGGAATAGTTCAGGGCGGCGGACCACATGCAACGGAAGCGCAGCGGTATCGCTTGGAGGCCGATAGCAAACTCGCATCCCTGGCAGAGCCGGCTGCAACTCCAGCCGTGACGCCGCCAGCAGCAGCAGCACCAAGGGCGGAGGTGGCTCCGCGCGTGGTGGTAGACAATGCTAGCCAGGTTCGAAGTGTGATACAGCGCTACGGCCAAGCCTTCGAACATCGGGACGCAGACGCGCTTCGCCAGGTGTGGCCCGGAATCGGCTCGAAGTATTCGCGTTATAAGCAGATATTTGAGCTCGCCAGCGCGATTCGTGAGCAACTAAACATTGAGAGTATCGAGGTGAACGCCGATGGGACGAAGGCGGTCGTAAAAAGTAGCGTTTTTCAATCCTATACGCCGAAGGCAGACAAGAACAAACCTCAGCAATTCACGGGCGAGTTTGTGTTTAATCTGGAAAAAACGGGTCGCGGCGAATGGGTGATCACCGACGTTCAATAGAACGACGTGCAATAGAAGGCTCTGCAAGCACCGCCACTCTTGACAATTTCAACCTGATGTATAGACTCGGCTGCAACTGTGGCAAAATCCGAGACGTGGATTGCTCAGCAATTCAGAACGCCTTCTCCCGAGTCCTTCCGGAGGACCTTCATGGTAAAGCGCATGTTTGTGGCCGCAGCACTCTTCTTGATTTTCTGCCACGGAGCATTGCAGGCCCAGAGTGTATGTCCGCTAAATGGAACGTTGAGCGCCAAGCTAGTTTGCACGGTGCCTCAAGTGTATGGTGGTTTTGGTTTGGGCAGTGGCCCGACGGCCCCTCTACTCGCCGACGGCCATCAGGCCCATTTCGAAGGCGATTTTCTCTCAAGCTTTGGCCCTATCAACGAAGCCGTTGGTATCCAAATATCGCAGCTGCCCATCGCGTCTCCCTCGTCTGGCATCACTTTCGTGTACGATCCATCGCTTAAGACCTTTGCCCCCTCTACGGAAGAAAGTAGTCTCGGTCCGATTCTGGGCGAACGCGCAAGCACAATCGGTAAGCACAAAATCTACGTGGCATTCAGTTTCCAATATTTCAATTTCAGCTCGATTGATGGGCACGACACCAGCAAGCTTTCATCTGTTTTCCAGCACGAAGTGTTCCCGCCACCTCCGCCGCCAAGTTTCGTTACGGCGTGCCCGAATCAGACCGGTTTGTCAGGCACTAAATATGCGGGGAATCCATGTTTCGTTCGAGATTTCATTCAAACTACAAACAATATCGATTTGACGGTGCATCAGTACACCATTTACGCGACGTATGGGTTGACACGCCACCTGGATTTTTCGGTCGAAGTGCCGATTTTGAATGTAAGAATGAACGTGAGTTCCAATGCCCAGATTGTCCAGAATTCCATCGCACCGCCGGGAAATCCTAACTTTCCTGGAGGGGTGTTTCACCAATTCAACCCTGCGACCGTTCCAAGCTGCGGCTCAACTTCACCCTGCCTGAATGCAAGTTTTGCGGACGCTGCCTCAGCCACAGGGGTTGGCGACGTCACGTTGCGCGGAAAATACGAGCTGTACCACGGCGAGCGACTTGGATTTGCAGCAGGTGTGGATGTCCGCTTGCCGACGGGAGATGAACAGAACTTTCTCGGCGCCGGAGCAACGGGAGTGAAGCCTTTCGGTGTTGTGTCCTATAGTGCGCGGGTTTCGCCACATGCCGAAATTGGATACGAGGTAAACGGGAAATCGATTTTGGCGGGCAATTTTGTCGGTACAACCGGCAACACCAAAGGTTCACTGCCAAACCGGTTTGTATACACCGTGGGTGCCGATGTTTCGATCGTTAAACGCTTGACGGGGGCATTCGATTTTTACGGACAACGCTTGTTTGGTGTGCCCCAGGTGTTCTCAAATCCGTACACCGATCTCGGTCATTGCGCAGATTTGGCTTGTTCGAATTTCACAGCTGGCACAACTCACCCCGACCTTGGCGTTCGCACGAATGTGGATTACAACATCCTGAACGCATCGTTTGGGTTGAAGTACCGTCTGGTGCATCAGCTAATTATCACTGGAAACGTGCTGGTGAAATTGAATGATAGCGGGCTTCGCGCCACAGCGGTACCGCTCATCGGTGCTTCGTATAGTTTTTAGTTTGCCGTTGGCCTTGCGGTGGGCATTCGCGAGTTGCTTCGCAATGTTTGGCGGGCCGCGCCCCCGTCAATCGCGTAACCGACTCCTAGTTGGATCCGATATGCGTATTACCTGCACATACCAAGAGAACGACAAGGTCTGGGAGACCTCGGAAAAGGAAGTGTACTTTGGCCGGTCGGAAGCCAATTGGCCGATTGTGCTGGACTTGTCGCCCGACCAGCGCGTTTCAAGGCTGCATGGGCGCATTTGGGAGGAAGGCGGCAACTGCTGGGTAGAAGACCTGAACAGCTCGCGAGGAACTTTATTGAACGGCGTGGAAATCAAAGGGAAGGGCAAGCAAAAATTTGGCACTGAGGACTTGATAGTTGCGGGACAAACAACGATACGGGTAGAGACCGGAGAGGGACGGGAAATCACCGGAACAAATTATCTGGAGCACGGCACGATCATTTTGCCGGAGAAACATCACGCGGCGTCCGGCGTGGCAATCGCAAAGGATTTAGACGCCACGGCTGTTGAGGCTGTGCCGCTGGATGGAAACGCGGATAAAAGCGCGCTGCGATTAAAAATGATTTGTGATCTTCCTTTCCAATTCGCGACAAAAACAACGATGGAACAGCTCTTGCCTGCCATAGTCGATCAATTGGTTGAGATGATTCCGAGTGGTGAGAGCTGGGCGCTGGTTCTACGCGAACCGGAAACAGACACGCTTTTGCTGAAAGCCTATCACTATGTGCGCAGAACGTATTTGAGCGAAACCTTGTTGCGACGCGCTATGAGTGACCGCAAAGCGTTTATTTGGAAAAGAGATTCCGAAGTTGATATCAGCGGCAGCATCGCGCAAAGCGGACTAGAAGTCGGAATGTATGCTCCGCTGCTTTGGCAGGGTGAAGCGCTAGGCGCGATTTGCGCCGGGGCACAAAATCCGCAGACAGTCTTCACCGACGACGACGTGCGGTTGCTGGTTGTCGTAGGACAATATGCGGCGATGGCGGTCGCAACTCACCGCCTGCAGGAACGGGCGCGGCGGGACTCGGTGGTAAAAGCCAATTTGCTGAGGCAATTTTCGCCAAAAGTAGCGGAAAAATTACTTGCTCATCGCGGCCGGTTGCGACTGGGCGGTCAGCGCAATGAAGTAACCATCCTGAACGCCGACATTCGGTGCTTCACGCAACTGGCGCAACAGATGGAACCCGATAGCGTCGTCGAACTCCTCAACGAGTATTTGGGTGTGGTGGTTCCGATCATTTTTGCCTACAACGGCATCATCGACAAATTCATCGGAGATGCTATTTTGGCCGTTTTCGGCAGCCCCGATCGCGATCCCTGCCAGCATGAGAACGCCATTCGCGCCGCTATGGAGATACAGGCCGCTATCACCAAACTGAACGAGTCGCGCCAATTGCGCAAAGAATCCTGCGGGGATTTTGGCATCGGGATCCATTGCGGCGAAGTAGTGCATGGATTCGTGGGCACAGAGGACCGCATGGAATTCACGGTGATTGGGGATGCTGTGAATCGCGCCACCAGATACTGCGCGGCGGCCGCCGGCGGGGAAGTTTTGATCAGCCCGGAAATGCATGAGCGGGTGTGGCGGGTTGCAGAAGCGGAACAGACTTCGATCGAAACAAAACACGAAGGCCAATTCGCCGCTTTCCGTGTTCGGTCATTGAAAGTAAATCGTGGCGACAGTGCTGCTGTCAATGCTGCCGCTGCACCGGAGGCATGAGGCACCAGTCGATACATGCAATTAACTAGGTCACGTCCATTGCGATAATCGGATTACTAGCGGCTCAGAAGTACGTCATAACTCCATCCACCACATCGTAATTATCGTTCACCAGAGGAATGAACTTCCATTTGTCGAATGCGGTGCATGGGTGTGAAATCCCACAGGCGATCAAATCCCCGAAAGATAGATCTTCATTATCTGGAAAAGTCATGTACGCGTGCTGATCATTCAGTTTCGTGATTTGGCAGCGGGACAACTCCAGCGCGGCTTCTTTCCCGCGATGGCGACCGAGGGGCGTTGGAAGGTAGTAATCGTAAGGGCAATCTCTCTTTCCCATGGTCAATATGGCCAATCCCTTTTCCGGAATGGACTGAACATACGACCAGATCTCGAAAGCCGCTTTGAACTGCGCTCCGCGCCATCCTCGCGTGAGCATTTGCTCATGATAATCGCGGTACATATGAGAATCATGTGTAATGTAACAGCCACTGCGTAAGACCACTCGCTTTGGGAGAGGAAACTTCACTTCGTGGAATGACCTTGCTACTAAATCAAAGTAAGCGGAGCCCCCCGCCGACAGGATTATTTCGTCCACGCCGTGGAAATCCTGCGGCTGCAATTCGGCCAGCACCTGCTTAAGAAAGTCTAGATAGTCTCTGACGCGCTGGGCGGCCAATTCGGGATTGTCCGCAGCGATCACACCTTCGAATCCTTCGATTCCGGCCAACATCAGGCGATCGCGGAAGTTTCGGAGTTCTGAGATTACACTCCTCGCTTGTTCAAGTGTTCTGAAACCGTTCCGGCCACCGGAAAAACCACATTCCAGCAAGATTTTTAGGCGGCGTTGCAATCCCAAATGTTGAGTCCGACGCGCGAGATTTCGGACGCCTTCGACGGAATCCACCAGGCAATAGAAATCGAAGTTCTTGTCCGCGTTTAATTCTTCGACGATATATCGGATGTGCTGCCTGCCGACAAGCTGGTTGGCCAAGATAATTCGTGGCACGCCGAATTTGCGAAATACCTGTACCTGGCTCACCGTGGCGGCGGTGATTCCCCAAGCCCCGGCGGACAATTGCATCTCGGCGAGCTGCGGAGACATGTGAGTTTTCCCGTGAGGAGCGATGGAAATTTGATGCTCTTGCAGAAATTGCTTCATCAGCTGCGTATTGTGCAGAAGCGCCGACTGTTTTAGAAGCAGTAACGGAAATGGAAGATCCTCGCGCAACACATTCCACTTATGCTCCGCGATTTGGGAGAGTGGGAAAGGTTTCGTGCCGCCGGGAATTCCCTTTACGGTGTCATCGAGCAGATAGTCGGGAATGGAAAGAGAATTGTGTTTCGTAGGTTCCGCCATGGCTTTCCGGTCGGAAATGGATCGTTCAGGGTCAAAACCCAAATCCGAAAGTAAATTAGCTGTTTGCAGGGTTGCACCCGTTAGGGTTTCATGCCAACTCGTTAACGCCACTGATCAAGGTTCGACAGTCGCTTGCTGTTGCCATCCAGGACCTCGCAGCCCGCGCCCGGCTGTGACGCCTGTCAGTTTACCATCGGCGAATTCCAATTGGCCGTTCACAAACACGTACTTCACGCCTGTTGAGAGCCGTGTGGGTTCCTTATACGTAGCTTGATCCTGGATCGACGCGGCATCGAACACGGTGATGTCAGCAAAGTAGCCTTCTTTAAGCAAGCCGCGATTAAGCAGACGCTCACGCTGCGCGGGCAGTGAAGTCATTTTACGAATTCCGTGCTCGAGCGGGAGGAGGTGCTGGTCCCTGACATAGTGTCCCAGAAAGCGTGGCATGGAACCAAAACCGCGAGGGTGCGTGTGCGACTCATAAAGTGGGCCGTCGAGAGACAACTCGCCGGCATCGAGGCACAGGCTGGTCCACGGTTGTTTCAATCCATAAATCAAATCATTCTCGTTGGCCATGAAATAGAGAGCCCCAGTCTGCCCCTTATCTGCAATGATGAAATCAAAAAGCGCATCCAGTTGAGTCTTTTTCTGCGCCAATGCAATTTGCGCTATGGTCTGCCCGTCAAATTCCTTCAGCTCCGGATTCGTAATACCACCGACCATGACTCCACTGCCGTTTCCGCTGTCGAAAAATATGTTTTCCCATTCGGGATGATCCGCGGCCATGTCTAGCTTAATTTTGGCGCGCGTCGCGGGGTCGTGGAGACGCTGCAAAAGTTTTTCCATGCCGCCATCGGCCACCCAGGGCGGAAGACTTGAAGCAAGCGCGGTTCCACCGGCAATGTACGGGTACATATTGGCAGTTACATCCTGGCCGGAATCTCGCGCAGTCTGTATCTGCTTTACGATTTGAGGCATGTTGCCCCAGCGTGTTTTGCCGGAAACTTTAAGGTGGAATATTTCAACGGGGAGATTGGCTTCGCGACCGATGCGAAGCGCTTCAACAAGAGCTTGAGGCTCCGTTTGCCCTTCGCTGCGCATGTGCGTGCCATAAATTCCACCGTAGCGTGACGCAACCTTTGCCAACTCGATCAGTTCCTCGGTGGTGGCGTAATGGCCCGGGGGATAGATGAGCGCAGTTGAAAGGCCAAATGCACCATCTCTCATCGCCTGGTCCACAAGAGACTTCATCTTTTCCAGCTCTGCCGCGGTAGGAGCGCGATTCACATCGCCCAACACGGCTTCGCGCACCTGACCAGCTCCTACGTATGTGCCGATATTAAGAGGCGTGCCAACTTTCTCCAGCCGCTTGAAATAGCCGTCGAGCGTTGTCCAATCCACTTTCAATTTGTAATGGTCGAGAACCGGCTGTAGCGAAGCAAGTGTGATATCGGTCTGCGGCGCAATCGATCCGCCTTCGCCGGTAACTTCCGTTGTGATTCCTTGCGACAGCTTGCTTAACGAACGGTTGTCAATCAGCAGCGACGCTTCTGATTGGCCCAGCATGTCTATAAAACCGGGCGAGACGATGAGACCGGTGGCGTCGATGAAGCGCTTGGCATGTGCGTCCTGCAATTTTCCAATAGCAGCAATGCGATCACCGCGGATGGCAATGTCGCCAGAGACCCACGGGTTTCCCGATCCGTCGACAATAGATCCGTTCTTGATAATTACATCGAATTCGTTACTGCCGGATTGAGCTGTCTGCATAGGCAAGGGTGCGTCATAGGCCGCGGCGGAAATTTCACCGAGCGCCTCGCCGGCAATTTTCTGAATCGCGTCCGGATCGTCCATGGTGACTTCAACCATATTTACGTACAGAGCAAAAATCAGGTGCTGGCCATTGGCCGTATCCATGTAGCCAGCGAGACCCTTGCCGGTGACCATCACTTTCTTGTTCAGGGCGTCATAGGACCCGTATGTGCCTGTTTTTGCGTGCACATGCCCTGCCGCAGGCGAATTCACCTGAATTTTTACCAGCGTTCCGTCCTTTCCGAGAATTGGCAAAGCGCGATAAAAATCCTGATAATCCTTTTGCTTGGACATATAGAGAAGATAATGAACCATGAAGTCAGGCGAAAAAAATGCGTTGCCTCCTGCTCCGTCGCTTTGCGCAGCTCCGCCCAAGTCCAGACCAGCTTTCGTAAGAAATTCGTGTTCCAGGTCGAAGCCGGCTTGATCGATTTGTTTGTCCGCGTGGCCGATCAGCGCTCCAAGCAGGAAAGGCATGGAACTGGCGTGCAGGTTTTGGCTGACCTTCAGCGTTACTTTTGCTTCTTCCTTGAACGGAGGCGAGATGTGGCCGGCGACGACGTTGTCGGCCGTATATTTGGCAGCAAGAGCCTTGAAGTCGACTTGGTCTGACGGTGCAGCCAGGGCGGCAATCACGCCCTCCTTTTTCAGTGCCTCCACCAATAGCGTGGCGGCATACTGGCTGGGTTCAGGAACGGGATACGAGACCATGGTGGGTTTCGCGCCAAGCGCCAGGGCGCCGGTGAGGGTCA
>Ga0207665_10001244_pt1 | contig 17182 bp, 16 predicted proteins | sample LARL112metaG_FD_184351 | JGI IMG/M metagenome (GOLD analysis project Ga0207665, IMG submission 184351) | Corn, switchgrass and miscanthus rhizosphere microbial communities from Kellogg Biological Station, Michigan, USA - LAR L11-2 metaG... | ecosystem: Host-associated > Plants > Roots >...
TTGCCGGCAAATCCGCTGCCAAGGCCGATCCACTGAAAGCCGCGATTGCCGCCAGAGCCAAAATCAGTTTTTTCATTTCAACTTCCTTGAACGAGCGCGGCAAGGCGCGATAGCGTCGAATCTGCCGGTAGTTATAGCCGAACCCCTCGAAAAAACTGTTGCCGGGGGGGCACACCGGGCGGAAAACATTTGCCGGCACCATGTATGCTACAACCAATTGATTTCATGAGATAATCTGCGAGGTATGCCGGCAAGCGCCTTCTCAGACATCGAGCAGATCATCGCTGGCGAACTCCGCCTTATCGGAGATGAAGGCAAAGCGGGCTTCGGCCTTGGTACCCATCAGCCGTTCGACGGAATCGGCCGTACCTTCCCGGTCGTCGGCGAGCAGGACCACGCGCAGCAGCGTCCGCTTCGCCGGGTCCATCGTCGTCTCTTTCAGTTGTGACGCCATCATCTCGCCCAGGCCCTTGAAGCGGCCGACTTCCACCTTGGCGTTGGCGTTGAATTCGCTCTTCAAGAGCGTGTCCCTGTGGGCCTCGTCCCGGGCGTAAACCGTCTTGCTGCCATGCGTGAGCCGATAGAGCGGCGGCACCGCGAGATACAAGTGGCCCTCATCGATCAGCCGCGGCATCTGGCGATAGAAGAATGTGATCAGGAGCGAGGCGATATGGGCGCCGTCGACGTCGGCATCCGTCATGATGATGATGCGGGAATAGCGCAGATCCTCTTCGCGATAATGCGCGCCGGTGCCGCAGCCGATGGCCTGGATCAGGTCCGCAAGCTGTGCGTTTGCGGTGAGCTTGTCCTTGGTGGCGGAGGCGACGTTGAGGATCTTGCCGCGCAGAGGCAGGATCGCCTGGGTCTTGCGATCGCGCGCCTGCTTGGCGCTGCCGCCGGCCGAGTCGCCTTCGACGATGAAGAGCTCCGAGCCTTCGGCGGCCGTATTGGTACAATCGGCGAGCTTGCCCGGAAGACGCAGCTTCTTGACGGCGGTCTTGCGCGAAATCTCCTTTTCAGCGCGGCGGCGCAGCCGCTCTTCGGCGCGTTCGACCACGAAATCCAGAAGCTTGTTGGCTTGCAGCGGATTGCCCGACAGCCAGTGGTCGAACGGGTCCTTGATCGCCTGTTCGACAATGCGCTGGGCTTCCGCCGTGGCGAGGCGGTCCTTGGTCTGGCCCTGAAATTCCGGTTCGCGGACGAACACCGAGAGCATCACGGCTGCGCCCACCATCACGTCTTCGGAAGTGACGGAGGAAGCGCGCTTGCCCTGACCGACGCGTTCGGCGTGATCCTTCAGTCCGCGCAAAAGCGCGCTGCGCATGCCGGATTCGTGGGTGCCGCCGTCCTGCGTCGGAATCGTGTTGCAATACGAGGAAAGGAAGCCATCGGCGTCCGCAGTCCAGGCCACCGCCCATTCGCAGGCGCCGTGAGCACCGACCCGTCCGGATTTTCCGGAGAAGATATCCGGATGCACCAGCGTGTCGGCGTGGATCGCCGCCGCCAGATAGTCCTTCAACCCGCCTGGGAAGTGAAAGCTGGCTTCTGCCGGCACGTCCTCGACGCCCTTGAGCAATGAAGGATCGCAGCGCCAGCGAATTTCCACGCCGCCGAACAGATAGGCTTTCGAACGCGTCATCTTGAACAGGCGCTGCGGCTTGAACGTGGCCTTGGCGCCGAAGATGTCTGAATCCGGCTTGAAACGGATTTTGGTGCCGCGGCGGTTGTTGATCTTGCCGAGATCTTCCAGCTTGCTCCTGGGATGGCCGCGCTCAAACGCCATGCGGTAGAGCTTTTGGCCGCGTGCGACTTCGACCTCGAGCCGCGAGGACAACGCGTTCACCACCGATACGCCGACACCGTGAAGTCCGCCCGAGGTCTCGTAGACCTTGGAATCGAACTTGCCGCCGGAATGCAGCGTACACATGATGACTTCGAGGGCGGATTTCTTCGGGAATTTCGGATGCGGATCGACGGGAATGCCGCGGCCGTTGTCGGTGACGGTCAAAAATCCGTCTGAGCCAAGTTCCACCTCGATGAAGCTGGCATGGCCGGCCAGTGCCTCATCCATCGAATTGTCGATGACTTCGGCGAACAGATGATGCAGCGCCTTTTCGTCGGTGCCGCCGATATACATGCCGGGACGACGCCGTACCGGCTCAAGGCCCTCGAGTACCTCGATGTCGCGCGCGGTATATCCGGCTTCCGCGCTTGTCGAGCGCGAAGCAACCTTCAACGACGCGCGGCCCTTGCTGCCGGCAGCGCCGAACAAGTCATCGGGAGCCTTTGTTTTATCACTAGATTTCAATGGTTTAGGCATAGTCTTTCACGTGTTGCGCGCGATGCGGTCGCGGCCCGAATCGATCTGTCTGACTATGCCACGGATGGACTTAAAAAGTGACCGCAGTGGGAGCGCGTGACCCCTAAAGGTGAGTCCAAAACCACGCGATTGAGGTCAAGCCAGCGAAGTCCTGAACACGATGACCGCGAATAGTGCCATCGCAGCGACGACGATCAGCGATCCCAGAACCGGCGCGATAATGAACGAGGTGCCCTTGAGGATCACAATGGCAACGCCGGCCGGAAACAGGATTCCGCCAGCGATCTGGAGCCAGCCCTGCAGTTTCGCCAGGGCGCTGTTTCCCGCCGCTGGAACGAGCTTGTAATAGAGCCCGAACACGAACAAGAGGACGCCGCCGACCAGATTGAGATGCGCGTGCGCCGGCGCCAGCGTGAAGTCCTGTTCAATCCCCATCGCGATTCCCGCGACCATGCCGAACAGCAGAATCGCAACGCTTGCACACATCATCAGTGATCCAATCATATGCTTTAATCCCGTGCTTATTGGTTGGTAATGAAAGGCGGGGGTGCGTGCCCCAAGGCTCACGAATCCACCGCATTGCTGATATTCGCTGCTAAGGACTCGCGGCGATACTTCAGCGAATCTCAAGTCCACCGCACTGGTGTCCCGGTTCTGACATTCGCGCGATGAGGATTAGCGGCGACCCTGAAGCGAATGTCAAATCCACTCCACTAGTGGGCTTTGGTTCAGAAGTCCGCGTGACGTAGTCGCGAGCTGCAATGATGCGGACTTCCGAACCGCTACAATGGTATTGTGACTTGATGTCCTCGATCAGGCCAGCTTAAACAGGGGCCTTTGGCCCAGAAGGACCTCTTGGAATGGAAGATCTCACGCGCGCGCTGGCCGAATTCGTGCGTGACCATCAAGCGTGGGCTTCACCGATCGTCCTGTTGCTGGCATTCGGCGAATCGCTTGCCTTCATCTCGCTCTTGATCCCGGCGTGGGGAGCGCTGGTGGCCATTGGCGCGCTGATCGGTGTCAGCGGCATCAGTTTTTGGCCGGTCTGGATTGCCGGCAGCATCGGCGCGGCGCTCGGCGACTGGGTCTCCTACTGGTTTGGTTTCAGATACAAGGAGCAAGTTGCGCAGCTGTGGCCGCTGTCGCGTTACCCGGAAATTTTGCCGCGCGGCGAGGCGTTCGTAAGAGCCTGGGGCGTGCCCAGCATTTTCATCGGGCGATTTTTCGGACCCCTGCGTGCCTCCGTGCCGCTTGCGGCCGGGATTTTCGAGATGCCTTACTGGCATTTCCAATTGGCCAACTTCATATCGGCGTTCGTCTGGTCGGCGGCGCTGCTCTTGTTCGGTGACGTGATCGCGCAAATCGCCGAATGGCTCTGGCGCGTTGTCTGAAGTCCGATAACCCAAGGCTGCCTTGCCGATTTGGCTGCCAAGCCGGCTCTCGCAGGCACATTTGCGGACCATTTCAAGCGCCGTTGACCGATTTTTCGTCTCAAGCCGCCTTGACGCCAACCGGGCGTAGCCTTATAGGCCGCGCCATGATCAATGCTGCGACCCCCGTTGTCCTGGCTCGCCGCCGCCGCACCCCTGCGGCATGGGCGGATATCTGCGCATAAGATACGCCTCTGCCGCCGGATCGTCTTCCGCGGCTCTTTGATCTCCAAGATACGCGGTTCGATCTGGCGGCTCCTACCTCGAAGCAGGAGTTTCAGATGTACACGCCACCGATGTTCAGACCCGAGCGCGCCCAGAGCCTTGCCTTTGCGGAGGCGCGCGGCTTTGGCACCGCCTGCGCCTTCGACGGTGAGAGGCCGATCGCATCGCTGATGCCGTTCTATCTCGACTATGCCGAGGACGGCACACCTAGGGCTCTTTTTCATCTCGCCGGCGGCAATCCGCTCATCAAACTTGCAGATGGAACATCGTCCTGGCTGGTCGCAGTCAGCGGCGCGGATGCCTATGTATCGGCGGATTGGTATGTCTCGCCGGATCAGGTGCCGACCTGGCTTTACCAGGCCGTCCATTTGACCGGGCCGGTGCGAAAATTGTCCGACGACGAACTCGCGGTCCAAATTGAGACCTTGAGCGCGAAGTTCGAAAACTGGCTGGCGCCGAAGAAGCCGTGGACGCCGGCCAAGATGACGGCCGGGCGGTTGGAAGCAATGAAGAAGGCGATCGTAGGCTTGGTCATGACCGTTGTTGAAGTCGAGGGCAGTTTCAAGCTCAACCAGCACAAGTCCGAGGCCGATTATACGGCCGTCGCGGCGGCTCTGGCCGTGCGTGAGGACAACGGCTCACAACAGATTGCTGGCTTGATGCGAGAGGCGCGGCCGCGAGCTTTCGCGAACGATACGAACACGCTCGAAAGGAGCGCGCCATGACGCTTTCCGATACCCACCAGGCCACGACCAAGTCCGCCGGGACCAAGCCTTCGGTGTTCGTTGACGGTGCCGCGGGGACCACCGGCCTTGGCATTCGCGAGCGCCTTTCATCGCAGAACGATGTCGTGGTGAAGAGCATCGCCGAGGAAAAGCGCAAGGATGCGAGTGCAAAGCGCGCGCTGATGGAAGAGGTGGATCTCGTCATCCTCTGCCTGCCCGACGATGCGGCGAAAGAGACGGTTGCGCTGATCGACGGCATGGGCAACGCGGCTCCCAAGGTTCTCGACGCGTCGACTGCTTTTCGGGTCGCCGGCGATTGGACCTATGGCTTTCCGGAGCTCGCGCCGGACCAGGCCGACAAGATCAGGGCGGCGCGGAAGGTCGCCAATCCCGGATGCTATCCGACCGGAGCGGTGGCGCTCTTGCGACCGCTCGTCGATGCCGGTCTTGTGCCGGCGGATTATCCCATCACCGTCAACGCGGTCAGTGGCTATTCGGGTGGGGGAAAGTCGATGATCGCAAGCTTTGAGGATGGCAGCGCGCCAGCCTTCGAGCTCTATGGGCTGGGCTTCGAGCACAAGCACATTCCAGAGATGCAGCTCTATTCGAAGCTTTCGCGCCGCCCGCTGTTCGTGCCCTCCGTGGGCGACTACCGGCAGGGCATGCTGGTGTCCGTACCCTTGCAGCTCGATACGCTCCCGAACCAGCCGTCAGGCTCCGACCTCCACGGTACGCTCGCCAGGCGCTATGCCGGCAGCGCTTACGTCTCGGTCATGCCGCTGGAAAATCCGGCCGCGAAGACGGGGCGGATCGAGCCCGAGGCGTTGAACGAGACCAACATGCTCGAACTCTACGTCTTTGCCAGCGAGAAGCACCGCCAGGCGGTTCTCCTCGCCCGCCTCGACAATCTCGGCAAGGGCGCCTCGGGAGCAGCCGTGCAGAACATGCGGCTGATGCTGAACTTGAGGGACAAATAGCGCGCCGCGGACGAGCCACGTTGCAAGTCGAGCCACGTTGCAGTTCTGTCGCCGCAGCGTGGCGTCGGGGTGCGCGGGTGGGCCAAAGCGCTGTTCACGCGGCTTTGGCGTCGATCCATCGCAGCTTCACACCCTGACCCGAGACAAAACCTGTTCCGGGAATAGATCTTCGGGTGCGAGGCGGCGATGACAGACGCCTTGCTCTTCGGCGTATTGCAGGAAGGCATCTAACGTCGTGCGGTTGGCGTCAACGCCATAGGGCCAATGATCCCTCCCGAACAGTTTTTGCGCCTGGCGCGTGTGCTCGAAGCACCACGGAATGGGAAAGCGCGGCGCCGTCACCTCCAGCGCGCGTGCGACACTGCGTTGCTTTGCCTCCTCAAAGGCCTTGAAGAGGTTGGTGGCGATCCAGGGATGGGCCTCGACCGTCGCCCGCTGCAGCGCGATGACGTGCATGATCGGAAAAATGCCGGTCGCGCGGTAGTATTCCGCCTCGACCGCCATGTAATCCTCGAACAAGCGGGTGATGTCCGGATCGCCGTTCTCGAAACAATCGGGCGGATGCGCCGACAAGACCGCATCCACCTCACCCTCGACCAACATGCGGCTCAAGCTTTTTTTAGGCGCCGCTTTCAGGCGAATGCCACTCGGCAGCTTGAGCGTCACCTTCTCGCCGCGGCCGGGCTCGTTCACACCCGCTTGTATCCACTCGATGCCTGCCAGATCGATGCCGTGTTGATGCGCAAGCAGCCCGCGCGAATAAACCGCCGCGGTCTGCGCCCATTCCGGAAGGCCGATCCGTTTGCCGGCGAGATCCTGCGGCGTGCGGACGGCGCCGTCGCGGCGAACATAGATCGATGAATGGCGGAAGATGCGTGAGGGAAAGACTGGAATAGCGGTCAATGTGCGGTCGCCTTGAGAAATGAGCGAGGCGTATTTCGCAAACGACACTTCGGATGCGTCCCACTCGCGGTATTTCAGAAAGCGAAAGAAGATTTCCTCGATTGGCAGGTCAAGGCATGTGAGCCGGATGCCTTCGGGCACAATGCGCCCCGAGGTCAGATCTTCCACATGGTCGTAACGGCTGATCGCCAGCGTGAGTGGGACTTCGTTCATGGTCGATGGCCTTCCGACGCCGGATAGAGCGGCGAAGGCATCGCACTTGACGCAGCCGCAACTCCCGCCGCGCGGTTGCGCAGGATCGGAAGCCGCCCGAGAAAGAAGAGGGCGCCGGCCGAGATCAGAACCGGCGTGGAGGCGGCCGCGAACAGCATGCCGAGCGGCAGGCCGAAGGCGAGCAATTGACCCCCGACCATAGGCCCAAGGATGGATCCAATGCGGCCGACGCCGAAGGCCCAACCGGTGCCGGTCGAACGCATGTAGGTGGGATAGAGTGTGCCGGCCAATGCGTTGATGCCGACCTGGCCGCCGATGATGCAGAAACCGGCAACGATCACCAGTGCCATCAGGGGCGTCTCGTTGGTCCCGACATGGCCGAGTGCTGCGATGCACGGCACTGCGACCAGGAAGGCGGCGACGATGCCAAGCGTGCCGATGCGATCGAGCAACCGACCGACCACCAGGCTTCCGACCGCGCCGCCGCCCTGCAGGAGAGCGGTTGCAATCACCGCATGAGCGAGCGGAACGCCGCTTTCGGCGACAACGGTCGGCAGCCAACTCGTCAAAAAGTGCAGCGAGACCATGTTGGCGGCATAGGCAAGCCACAACAGCGCGGTCATCGAAGCCCGGCCGTCGGCGAACAGGTGTGCCACCGGCAAGCCTTCCCTGTTCTCCTCTTCGATCGCGAGCGAGGCGTAATCGGGAACCGCAAGGTCGGGGCGGACGCGGCGCAACAGGCCGATCACGAGGTCAGTGCGGCCGCGCGTGACCATCAAGAAGCGCACCGATTCCGGCAGCACGAACAGTGAGACAACGCCAATCGCAATGGGCAGCACGCCGCCCACGACAAAGACACTGGGCCATCCCCAGGCCGGAATAAGTTGCGCGGCGATGACGCCGCCAAGCGCGGAGCCCACCGTGTAACCGATAAACATCACGCCGACTCGGGTCGCGCGTTCGCGCGTCGGGGCATATTCCGTCACCAGCGCGATGGCATTGGGGATCGAGCCGCCGAGTCCGACGCCGGCGATGGTTCGCAACACCAGGAGCGATGTGAGCCCATCGGCCCAGGCGCTGCAAAGAGTGAAAAGGCCGAATAGCAGGGAACCGGCGACGATCATGCGCTTGCGGCCGAAGCGGTCGCCAAGGTTGCCAAGGATGGTGGCGCCAAGCATGAAGCCGCCCAGGCCCGCACCGAACACCACGCCGAACGCCGCCTTGTCCGAGTGCCACGCCTTGATGATGGGAGGTGCGGCGTAACCGACCACCTGCATGTCGTAGCCCTCGATGAGCATGAAGGTGCAAATCCAGAACATCAAGCCGGCCTGGAAGCGGCCGAACCTCTGACCCTCGATCAATGCTCCGACATCGACGGATGCCGCCTTTGTCATGCCTTCCTCGCTTTGGAATCAGTGTGACACACTGGATGCGGCAGGGCTGCAGCAGGTCGTGCTGTTTTTAACGTTCGTTGCCAAAGGCGCGTCAACGACGCGCTGTAATCCGAGGCCCATGGTCAGCGTCCCATGGGTCCAGGGTCTGAACGAGGTCCCTTGATTCCAGGCATTCGCAAAAGCGCCCGCGGCAACACGATTTGCTGGTGGTCCTTTGATTCCAACATTCGCAAAAGTGCTTGCCTAGACGGGATGCGAATGTTGTGACCACCAGTCAAACCACTTTGAAGATCGCCAGCACCAGCACCACCTGCGCGAAGAAGCCAATGGTCCAGGCGAGCGTGCGAAATACCGGCACGCCCATTGTGTAGACCACGAGATGCGCCACGCGCGCCCAGAAATAAACCGCAGTGGCGTAAACGGTCCATTTGGTCGAATAATCGAGTTCAGCCAGGATCAGCACCAGCGGCGCGAAGGTCACGAGGTTTTCGACCGCGTTGTCATGGGCAAACATCAGGCGCGTGGCCCATTCCGCCTGCGGCTTGTCGTTGCGCGACGGATTGCCCAACGTCCCCATCATGCCGCGCACGGAAATTCGATTGAGAATGTAGGGAACCCACAACGATCCCGTCAAAATCACCGTCAAGGTGAGCCAGAACAATTCGGGTGTCATCAATCCAGGCGTCATTTTTTCCCCCTGCCAATTATGCCGATCATCCCCGTCGGCACGTTCACTTATACCCGAGCCTGTGTGGTTGCGCTACGCACGAACGCGGACGTAACTGCCGGGCGCGTCCTCGAGCGGAGGCAGTTCGGCTGTCCCGACCGCGCGTGCGGGCACTTGCTCGCCTTCGATTGACTGAAGCCATTCCCGCCAGTCGGGCCACCATGATCCCTTGTGCTCCCGGGCGCCCTTGAGCCACTCCGCAAGTGTCAGGTCCTTGATATTGTCGTTGGTCCAGTATTGGTACTTGCCCAGCGATGGCGGGTTGACCACGCCGGCGATGTGTCCGGATCCCGACAACACATATTTCACGGGTCCGCCAAAAAATTGCGATCCGTAAAGCACCGAATCGGCCGGCGCGATGTGATCCTCCCGCGTTGCCAGATTGTAGACCGGCACCTTCACCTTCGACAGATCAAGCAGCGTGTTGTCGAGCACCATGGTGCCCGACGACAGGCGATTCTCCAGATAACAGTTTCGCAGGTAATAGGAGTGATTCGCAGCCGGCATCCGCGTTGCGTCGGAATTCCAGTGCAACAGGTCGAATGCCGAGGGCTGCTGTCCCTTCAGATAGTTGCTGACGACATAGGACCAGATCAGGTCGTTCGATCGCAGCATGTTGAACGCCATCGCCATTTTGGCGCCCTCGAGCACGCCCGAAGCCTGCATGTCGCGCTCGATCGCCGAGACCTGATCTTCGTCGACGAACACAAGAAGATCGCCGGCGTGGCTGAAATCGACCTGCGCCGCGAGGAAGGTCGCCGAGGTCACGCGGACGCGGCGTTTGTCAGCAAGCCATGCCAGCGTGGTGGCGAGCAGGGTTCCGCCGACGCAGTACCCCATCGTGTGGACCTTCATTTCCCCGGTGACGCGCTCGATGGCGTCCATCGCCGCCAGCGGGCCCTGTTTCATGTAGTCTTCCCAGGTTTTGGCGCGCAGGCTCTTGTCCGGATTGATCCACGAGATCACGAACACGCTGATGCCCTGGTCGACGCACCACTTGATGAAGGATTTTTCCGGCTTCAGGTCCAGGATGTAGAATTTGTTGATCCACGGCGGCACGATCAGGAGCGGCGTGCGCAGCACATTCTCCGTCGAGGGTTCATACTGGATCAGCTGCATCAACTCGTTCTGGAATATCACCTTGCCTGGAGTCGTCGCCATGTTGACGCCGACTTCGAGGTTGGAAGGATCGGACTGGCGGATGCGCAACGTGCCGCGTCCCGCCTCGATGTCTTCGGCGAGCATTTTCATGCCGCGAACAAGGTTGACGCCGTTGGATGCGAGTGTTTCGCGCAGCACTTCCGGATTTGTCAGCACGAAGTTGGAAGGTGCCATCGCATTCGTGATCTGCTGCACGTAAAATTCGGCTTTCCTGCGGGTGTGCGGGTCGAGGCCGTCGGCATTTTTCACCAGTTCCTGCGCCCATTGCGCCGTCAGCAGGTAAAGCTGAAGCACGAAATCGAAGAACTGGTTGGATTTCCATTCCGGATCGGCAAACCGCTTGTCGCGCGGAGAGGGCGCGATTGCAGGCGGCGCCTCCTCGCCGGCGAGGCGGCGCATCGACGATCCCCACAGATCGAGATAGGCCTTGGCGATCCTGGTCTGGACTTCGGCCGCGCGATCCTGGTCGGACATCCAATATTCCGCCACTGCGCTGAACGTCTTGACGAGCTCGGTGAGCTCGTTCGGCGGCTGGTCCCTCACTTCGCCGTCTTCGCGGGGCTGCAGAAAGGCCGCGAGCGCCTTGCCGCCATTCTCCATCGCCCGCGCAAGATTCATCGCGAAAGCTTCGGGGTCGAACTTCTTTGCATTCTGTTCTGTCGTGACGTCTGTCATGCGCGACACTATAGGTTCATTTTCATCATCGTCACCGCGCAGATCGACCCTGACAAGCTCGAAAGCCAAACTTGCCGAGTTGTGTGTTGCACTGCGACATTTTACCTTTGTCCGGTCACATTGAGGCCGTAGCGATGAAACTTGTCGTTTCAGCTTTTAATGATTTCGGGCGACAATCGTTTGAGCGGCCAGCCTCAACCTAGTAGATAAGTGTCGGTGGGTGCCACGTAAGGCGGGTTAGGGATGGCGAGGCCATGTCGACGGGTTGGGTAACGCGGGGACGAGCCGTCTGCGCGCTGCTGGTGTCGGCGCTGGCCTTGAGTGCGCTGACCTTGGGCGGCTGTTCGATTTCGATTGCCGATTTGCCGCTGGGTGGAACCCCAGCCGAGGCACCGCCACGTCCGAAGGATGCCGGTGCCTACCTGCCGATCAACGAACGTCCTCCCGAGCGTGAAGAGGCGGTGATGGACCCCGCCGAGCGGGCCAGGATTGAGCGCGAATTGATCGCGGCAAGGGAACGTCAGGCCTCGGCGGTCGGCGCCAAAGACACCAAGGATGCCAAGGAGGTTAAAGACGCCAAAGACACGGCTGCAAAGTGACGTGGCCGCTGGCGCGGACGGGCGTCCGTGGTAAAAGAACTCAAATTCAACCGTCAATTTGGACAACCAGGCAGGATTTGTGCCTGATTTCGTGCTAAATCTCTGATTTCGTGCGATTTCTCGACAAGACCGACCCAGGTTTCGCAGCATCGTCTGTTGGCGATTCCGCTTAAAGGTTGTCGGAGCAGGGTTCTATGGAAGATTTTTACCGTATCCGCCGTCTGCCGCCCTACGTATTCGAGCAGGTCAACCGGGCCAAGGCGGCAGCACGGATTGCCGGCGCCGATATCATCGATCTCGGCATGGGCAATCCGGATTTGTCGACCCCGCCCCACGTTCTCGAAAAACTGAAGGAGACCCTGGGAAAACCGCGGACCGACCGGTACTCGGCTTCGCGCGGAATTACCGGCCTGCGCAGAGCGCAGGCGGGCTATTACGACCGCCGCTTTGGCGTCAAACTCAATCCGGAAACCCAGATCGTGGCGACGCTGGGTTCCAAGGAGGGGTTTGCCAATGTCGCCCAAGCAATCACCGCGCCCGGCGACGTCGTGCTGTGCCCCAATCCGAGCTACCCCATTCACGCTTTCGGGTTTCTGATGGCAGGCGGAGTTATCCGCTCGGTCCCTTCGGAGCCGACGCCGCAATTTTTCGAGGCGGTCGAGCGGGCCATCATCCATTCGATCCCAAAACCGCTTGCGATCATCGTCTGCTATCCCTCCAATCCGACCGCCTATGTCGCCGATCTCGATTTCTACAGGGATCTCGTGGCTTTCGCGAAAAAGCACGAGATCTTCATCCTGTCGGATCTGGCCTATGCGGAGGTCTATTTCGACGACAAGCGCCCGCCGCCTTCGGTGCTGCAGGTTCCCGGCGCCATCGACGTGACGGTCGAATTCACCTCGATGTCGAAGACCTTTTCGATGGCCGGGTGGCGGATGGGATTCGCCGTCGGCAACGAGCGGATCATCGCCGCGCTGGCGCGGGTGAAATCCTATCTCGACTACGGAGCGTTCACGCCGATCCAGGTCGCTGCGACCGCAGCCCTCAACGGTCCGGAAGATTGCATCCGCGAGATGCGCGACACCTACCGCAAGCGAAGGGACGCGCTGGTGGAGTCGTTCGGCCGCGCCGGTTGGGAGATTCCGCCGCCGCAGGCGTCGATGTTCGCCTGGGCGCCGCTGCCTCAAGCCTTCCGCGGGATCGGCAGCATGGATTTTGCGACCCTCATGGTCGAGAAATCAGGCGTCGTGGTTTCGCCAGGGGTAGCCTTTGGCGAGCACGGCGAGGGCTTTGTCCGTATTGCGCTCGTGGAAAACGAGCAGCGCATTCGCCAGGCTGCCCGCGGCGTCCGTCGCTTCCTTGAAAGCGGCATCCAAACGTTGCACAACGTGGTTCCTCTCGCCAACCGGCGCTAGGAATCCGGTCTTCTCTCTTCCGTTAGGTTTTTCCCGTCATGGTCGCACCCCTGAAAGTGGGTATTGCGGGGCTCGGCACCGTGGGTGCCGAAGTGGCCCGTCTGATCGAGCAGCAGGGCCGCATGTTGTCGGCGCGCAGCGGACGCGGCGTTCGCGTGGTTGCCGTCACGGCGCGTTCGAAGGTAAAAAAGCGCGGCATTGATCTGCGCGGCATTGTCTGGGCGAAAAATCCGCTGGCGCTCGCGAGCGATCCCGAAGTCGATTGCTTCGTGGAACTGATGGGCGGATCGGGAGAACCGGCACTGTCGGCGATCGAGGCGGCGCTGAAATCCGGCAAGTCGGTCGTGACCGCCAACAAGGCGCTCATTGCGAGGCACGGCCTTCGCCTGGCGAAGTTGGCCGAGAAAAATGGCGGCGCGTTGAATTTCGAAGCGGCGGTCGGCGCCGCGATCCCCGTCGTCAAGACTTTGCGTGAAGGTCTGGCCGGAACGACGGTCAATCGCGTCTATGGCATTCTCAACGGCACTTGCAACTACATCCTGACCCGGATGGAACAGGAGGGTTTGTCATTTGCCGAATGCCTGAAAGATGCGCAGCGGCTCGGTTATGCGGAGGCCAATCCGTCTTTCGATGTCGACGGACATGATACCGCGCAGAAACTTGCGATCCTTGCCAGCCTCGCCTTCGGCACCAAAATCGCCCAGAGCGCGATCTATGTGGAAGGCATCTCCTCGATCAAGCCGGAAGATTTGCGTGCGGCTGCGGAACTCGGATATCGCGTCAAGCTGCTCGGCGTCGCGGTTCGGACCGCCAAGGGCATCGAGCAGCGCGTCCATCCTACCATGGTGCCGAAATCATCCTCGATCGCGCAAGTCATGGGCGTGACCAACGCGGTGACCATCGACGGCGATGGCATTCCGCCAATTACGCTGGTGGGTCCAGGCGCGGGCGGTGCCGCAACGGCCTCGGCTGTCGTCGCCGATATTGCCGACGTCGCGCGCGACATCCGCGCCCTGCCGTTCGGCCGGCCGGCGGAACGGCTGCGCGAGACCAAAAAAGCCCCGATGGAGCGGCATGAAGGCGGTTACTATATCCGCCTGATGGCGCGCGACCTGGCCGGCACCGCCGCAACCATCGCCACCCGACTTGCGGAACAAAAAATTTCTATTGAATCAATCGTCCAGCGCCATCCCGATGGCGTTGACGCGAACGGAATGGCGAGGAAAGCTGCGCCGGTGCCGGTCATTTTGATCACCTATGCCACCCACGAGGACGCGGTACATCGCGCGCTAGCGGCGGTGCAGCGCGACAAGGTGATCAGCGGGCGGCCTCAGGTGATACGGATCGAAAAGAACTGACCTGCTCATGCATGATCCGGGAAAAAAGGGAGAGCCGGTTTTCCTCAGCTAACAAACGCGAATGCGTTTGCGCGGAGATCATGCGCAGACAATGGGCTGAAGCGCGATGTCATTCGAGTTCGAACCATCGCGCGCCAGATGCCAATTGACGACGAAGATTAAGAAAATGCGGACCCGAAAGATCCGCAAAGTTTAAGTCCTGAAGGAGTCCGCCGATGTCGACCCATATTTCCGTTCCGCCGCAGTTATTGCTTGAACGGATCCTGACGCTCGAGATCGTGCGGGTGACGGAGCGCGCCGCGGTGTCGGCGGCGCGGCTGCGGGGTCACGGCAACGAAAAGGCCGCCGACCAGGCCGCCGTCGATGCGATGCGCCGCGAACTCAACAAGCTGCCGATCGAAGGCACGATCGTGATCGGCGAGGGCGAGCGCGACGAGGCGCCGATGCTTTTCATCGGCGAGAAGGTCGGGCTCAATGCCGGTCCCAAGGTTGATATCGCCGTCGATCCGCTCGAAGGTACGACGCTTTGCGCCAAGAACATGCCCGGCGCGATCGCGACCATGGCGATGGCCGATGGCGGCACGCTTTTGCACGCGCCCGACGTCTATATGCAGAAATTGGCGATCGGTCCGGGTTATCCGAAGGGCATTGTCGAACTCGATGCGCCGCCGGAAGACAACGTCCGCAAGCTGGCCAGGGCCAAAGGCGTCGAAGCCTCGGCCATCACCGTGCTGGTGCTCGACCGTCCGCGGCATGCGGATATCATCAACAGCGTGCGTTCGACCGGCGCGGCCGTGCGTCTGATCACCGACGGCGACGTCGCGGGTGTTATCCATTGCGCCGACCCCGACAATACCGGGGTGGACATGTATATCGGCACGGGTGGCGCGCCCGAAGGCGTGCTGGCCGCGGTTGCGCTGCGCTGCATCGGCGGCCAGATGCAATGTCGGCTGATTCTCGACAGCGAGCAAAAACGCGAGCGCGCCCGCAAGATGGGCGTCACCGATCCGCGCGCGGTTTACGAGATCGAGGACTTGGCCAGGGGCGACTGCCTGTTTGCGGCCACCGGTATCACCGACGGCTCCATGCTTTCGGGCGTCAAGTTCCGCAAGGGCGTGATCGAGACGGAAACCGTCGTCATGCGCTCGGTGACGGGTACCGTCCGTTATATCAGGGCCGAACACCGGCAACTCGACAAATTCTATCTCGATTAATCTTGTCATTCCGGGACACGCGTAGCGTGGGCCCGGAATCCATCGTGCCGCATTACTTTTGGAGGAATGGATTCCGGGTTCGCATCTGACGATGCGCCCCGGAATGACGCTAGAAGGACTTACACATGTCCGACCTTTCCCAAATCAAAGCCCTCATCTTCGACGTCTTCGGCACCGTGGTCGATTGGCGCACCAGCCTGATCAATGATTTCACGGCATGGGGCAAAAAGCGCGGCATCAACGCGGACTGGACCGCGCTGGTCGATGGCTGGCGCGCAGTTTATGCCGCGTCGATGGACGAGGTCAGGAAGCATCCCGAACGCGGCTACGTGATCCTCGATACGCTGCATCGCCAGTCGCTGGAAAAGCTGGTCGAACAACTTTCGATATCCGGACTTGATGACGCCGACCTGCATTACCTCACGATGGGCTGGCACCGGCTCCACCCCTGGCCCGACAGTGTCGCCGGGCTGACCCGGCTGAAGACGAAATACATCATCGGCACGCTCTCGAACGGCAATGTCGCGTTGCTCACGGAGATGGCGAAGTTCGCAAAGCTGCCGTGGGATGTCATCCTGTCGGCGGAGTTGTTCGAGCACTACAAGCCGGACGCGGAAACCTACCTTGGCGCGGCGCGCCTGCTTTGCCTGCCCCCCGCGCAGGTCATGATGGTGGCGGCCCACAATCACGACCTGAAGGCCGCCCGGAAGCTGGGATTGAAGACCGCCTTCGTCGCGCGCCCGACCGAATATGGCCCTTTGCAGAAATACGACTTCGAGGCGAAGGGCGACTGGGATGTCGTGGCCAAAGATTTTGGCGAACTGGCCGCGCGGATGGGGTGTTAGGCTGTTACGGCCCTATTGGGCCGGTTCACTTTTTTGACTGGCGGAAATAGAGGCGTAGCCCGGATGAGCGCAGCGATATCCGGGGCTCTCTTTCCGCCGTCCCAAATGTCGCTTCGCTCGTGCGGGCTACAACGGTTACTCGCCAAAATCTCCTTCTCTCTGGCCGGTGTCGCCTGCCCAATCATCCGGCAGCAGGCCTTCGCGGACGTAACGATGGAACGATGAATCGGGCCAATCACGCACTCGCTGGACCAAGCCGTGTTTGACCGGATTGAAATGGATGTAGTCGATATTCCGCGCGAAGTCGCGGTCATCTCCGATGGTGTGCTCCCAAAATCGCCGTTGCCAAAGCGCGAGACCGCCATTTCGAAGGCGTTTTAGATCGAGGCCCGTCTGAATCAGGGCGATGCTAAAATGTCCCTTGATTCTCCGCCACCGGCCCGGGAAATCCGTATCATTTGGCGGCAACGTAAGGACGGCATGCAGATTTTCGGGAAGAACCGCGATAGCGTCGATCGAGAAGGGCCGCTCGCGACGAGCCACGCGGAAAGCCGAACGTAGCGCGCCGATGTGGTCCACCAGCGCCTCAGAGCGCCGGTCGGCTAGCGTGATCGTAAAGAAATAGGTCCCACCCGGAACAAAGTTACGTCGATATCGAACCACGTTCGGCAATCCGTCCGCATGGAGCAGCCTAGCCCCCGATAAGCGCAGTGAGGTCCGGAGATTGACGAGTTATTGATATCGTGGTTGTGCAACTTAAACTAGAGTAGACAAGATATCAGGTCGAACGTGATGCGATGGTTGGAAATGCGCGACATCCGGGCTTCTTCTCCCGATCCCGCATATCGCTTCGCTCATGCGGGCTACACCCCACGCAAGGACGATGTCGTGGCCGAAGATTTTGGCGAGCTGGCCCAGCGCGTGGGGTGCTGAGCAGATTTCTTTGCGGTGGCGGACGTAGGGTGGGCAAAGCGAAGCGTGCCCACCATAAAAACAGTCAT
>Ga0207665_10001245_pt1 | contig 17164 bp, 11 predicted proteins | sample LARL112metaG_FD_184351 | JGI IMG/M metagenome (GOLD analysis project Ga0207665, IMG submission 184351) | Corn, switchgrass and miscanthus rhizosphere microbial communities from Kellogg Biological Station, Michigan, USA - LAR L11-2 metaG... | ecosystem: Host-associated > Plants > Roots >...
CGGGCCGGCCCCCTGCTCCACCAGGCCGGGGATCGCCTTCCCGTCCCTGGCCAGCCGGGACAAGGTCGCGTACACCTGGCTGTAGCGCAGCGGCCTGCCGCGCCCGAAGTACGCGTCGTAGTCCCGTTTCAGGTCGTATCCGTGACTTGGCCCCCGCTCAAGCAGGCCAAGCAGTGTCAGCGGAACACTCATAACCGAGAGAATACTCCAAGAGTATTCTCCTGGTAAGTAGTTATCCGGCTGAATCCACGCGGGGCGCGGAACTGCGCACCGCCTCAGCATCCGGAGCCAGGACAGCTGGGCGGGCGAGGCCGGTCTTATGCTTCAGCTAAGGGTGGCCCTGGCCTCGCTCACGCGACTGTGAAGGACGTGTGATGACCGCTATTCCTGACTCGCACCGCGATCTGCTCTCGGCTCAGACCGCGACTCTCGCCACCGTGGGCAGCGACGGGCGCCCGCAGCTGTCCGAGGTGTGGTTCCTGGCCGAGGGCGACACCGTGTCCGTCTCGCTGAACTCCACCCGGCAGAAGGTGAAGAACCTGCTGCGCAACCCGGCCTGTACCGCGTTCATCCTCGATCTGGCCAATCCGTACCGGTATCTCGAACTGCGCGGCGACGCGGAGATCACCCCCGACCCCGGCTACACGTTCGCCGACAAGCTGGGCGCCAAGTATGGCGGCGCCAACCTGCGCGACCGCGACCGCCCGGGTGAAACGCGCTACGTGGTGACCATCCGGCCGGCCAGGGTGAACGCCGTCAACATGGGCGGCTAACCTCCCACCGCCGGGCCAGCCGGGCCGGCCGCCCCAGCCGGGCCAGCCACCCCAGCCGCCCCAGCCGGGCCAGCCGCCCCCGCGGCGGCCGCCAGCCGCCCGGCCACGGCGCGCAGCACCGGGATCAGCTCCGGCGGGTCCAGGACCCGGAAGCCGAATCCCTTGACCGCCACGTACAGGGCGATTTCCTCCAGCGAGTTGGACCCGGTGTGCAGGATGCACGTGCCGGCGTCCACGGCTTCCAGCCGGCCGGCCGCAGGGGACGACCGCTCGGCCACGGCGGCCAGCGGTGCCTGGATGAGGATCCGCGCCTGATACCGGTACGGCGCGGAGGAGATAGCCGCCGACACATAGCCGGCCGCATCCCCGGCGGGCGGCTGGCGCGGGGTGAACCGGGCCCCGGGCGGGCTCAGCGGCCCCTGGATGCGGTCCACCCGGAACGTCCGCCAGTCCTGGCGGTCGGTATCCCAGGCCAGCAGGTACCAGCGGCGCGTGGTGTGCACCAGCCGGTGCGGCTCGACCTCGCGGATCGTGACGCCGTCCCGGCCGGGATAACGCAGCCGCAGCCGCCGCTCGTCCCGGCACGCCGCGGCGATCCCGGTGAGCAGATCCGGGTCAGCCTGGCCGCTCCGCGACCCCGGGCCGGCCAGCGGGATCGTCGCGGCCTGGAACGCGCCGATCCGGTGCCGCAGCCGGGACGGCAGCATCTGCCGCAGCTTGGTCAGCGCGCGCAGCGAGGCCTCGGCCAGCCCGGCCACGCTGCCGGTCGTGGCCATGTGCAGGCTGATCGCCACCGCCACCGCTTCCTCATCGTCGAGCAGCAGCGGCGGCAGGGCCGCGCCCACGCCCAGCCGGTAGCCACCCGCCGCGCCCGCCGTGGCGTCCACCGGGTAACCGAGATCCCGCAGCCGGCCGATGTCCCGGCGCACCGTGCGCAGCCCGACGCCGAGCCGGTCCGCGAGCTCGCTGCCGGTCCAGTCCCGCCGGGACTGCAGCAGCGACAGCAGGCGGAGCAGCCGGGCTGAGGTTTCCAGCATGCCGTCAAGTCTGCCGCCTATTGGTGCCGGAAGCTGACACCATTATCTTCTAGCGTGCAGCACATGACGAACAGCGAGACCACCACCGCCCACCAGCCACCCACCAGCACCCCGGCATCACCGCCCGCGCGCCCGGCGGATGACACCAGCCTGCGTCCCTACCGCGTGCACGTCAGCCAGGCCGGCGTGGACGACCTGCGCGACCGGCTGGCCCGGACCCGCTGGGCCACCGACCTGCCCGGCACCGGCTGGGAGCGCGGCGTCCCCACCGCCTACCTGCGCGAGCTCGCCGCCTACTGGGCCGGCGGGTTCGACTGGCGCGCACAGGAAGCGGCGCTCAACGCCTACCCGCAGTTCATCACCACGATCGACGGCGCCGGCGTGCACTTCCTGCACGTGCGCTCGGCCGAGCCGGGCGCCACCCCGCTGCTGCTGCTGCACGGCTGGCCGGGATCGGTGGTCGAGTTCCTCGACCTGATCGGCCCGCTCACCGACCCGGCCGCGCACGGCGGCACCGCGGCCGACGCCTTCCACCTGGTCATCCCGTCGCTGCCCGGCTACGGGTTCTCCGGCCCGCTGACCGAGACCGGGTGGACGGACGGCCGGACCGCCGCCGCGCTGACCGAGCTGATGGCCCGGCTGGGCTATGACCGCTACGGCATCCAGGGCGGCGACGTGGGCGCGTTCATCGCCCCGCTGATGGGCCGGCTGGCCCCGGACCGGGTCATCGGCGTGCACGTCAACGCGCTGGTCACGTTCCCGACCGGTGATGACGCCGACATGGCCGCGATGTCCGAGGCCGACCGCGGCCGGCTGGCCCTGATGACCGAGTGGCAGCAGCGGGCCAGCGCGTACATGCAGGTGCAGGGCACCCGGCCGCAGACCATCGGGCAGGCGCTGACCGATTCGCCAGCTGGGCAGCTGGCCTGGATCGTGGAGAAGTTCCAGGAGTGGACCGACCCAGCGGCGGCGCGGCCCGAGGACGCGGTGGATCGCGACCGGATCCTCACCGACGTCAGCATCTACTGGTTCACGGCCACCGCAGGCTCGGCCGCGCACACCTACTATGAGCGGTTCAACGACCCGGCCATGTGGGCACCCAGGGAGCGCTCCACCGTGCCAACCGCGGTGGCCGTGTTCACCACCGACATCGCGGTCCGCCCGTTCGCCGGCCGGCTGCACAACGTGGTCCGCTGGACGGAGTTTCCCCGCGGCGGCCACTTCGCCGCGCTCGAAGCCCCCGACCTGCTCACCGCCGACCTGCGGGAGTTCTTCCGCAGCCTGACCTGACCCCGTCCGCGCTGGCCAGGCCCGCCGCCCCGCCGCCCGTCAGCGCCGGGCGGCGGCCCATTGCTGCTTAACGATCGGTTCGGGGAACTGCCTGCGGCGCTGCCGGGCTGACGGCTGGAATGCCAGGGGCGACCGCACCCGACCGGCGGCGCAGCCACCAGAACAGCAGGGCCAGCGGCACGAGCAGCCCGCCGATGCCGTAGATGGTGAACGCGGCCCACCCGTCGATGTGATCCACCAGCCAGCGGAAGTTCTGCCCGAAGAACCCGGTGACAAAGGTCAGCGGCAGGAAGATCGTGGCCAGGATCGTGAGCTGCTCGATGGTCGTGTTCTGCTGCACGTTCACCCTGGTCTGCTCGACCGAGATCACCGCGATGTTGGCTTCGAGCACGGTGCGGAGCAGGTCGCGCTGCGCGGCCACCTCCTCGTTGGCCGCGATCACGTGATCCTGGACGTCACGGAAGTACGGCTTCAGTACCTTGGCCGCGCCCCGGGACAGCGAGGACACCACGGGCAGCAGCGGGTGCACGGCGCGGTAGAAGTCGGTGGCCTCCCGGCGCAGCGAGTAGATCCGCTCGGTTGGGGCCACCGTGCCGGAAAACACGGTCGCCTCGACCTGGTCGATGTCCTGCTCCAGCCCGGCCACCACCGGCGCGTACCCGTCCACCACCTCGTCGAGGATGGCCCACAGCGCGGACGTGCTGCCCGTGGCGAGCAGTTCGGGCCGCTGTTCCAGCCGCATCCGCGCGCCCCGCAGTTCGCTGGCCACGCCCTGCCGCACGGTGATGACGAACTCCGGCGCCAGGAACACGCTGATCTCGCCGAAGTCCACCTCCTCCGCGTCATCGTCGTAGCGTGCGGTGCGCAGGATAACCAGCTGGACCTTGTCGTCGTACAGCTCGATCTTCGGCCGGGTGTGGAAGTTCAGCGCATCCTCGACGGCCAGCTCGTGCAGCCCGAACGCATGCCGCACCTGGGCCAGCTCGGCTGCGTCCGGCTCGAACAGCCCCAGCCACACGAATCCGCCCTGGTCGCGCCGGGAGGCCGCGTCCTCGATCGAGACGGGCCTGTCCTCCTGTCTGCGGCCATCCTGGTAGTGAGCGCAATCAATGATCATCTTGACTACCCCTTCGCGGTGCGGGAGCGCAGACAGCCCATGGACAGCATGGTGTCGCGGCGGGGTAACCGGGAAGCAAACGACACCCAGATTGGCTCAGGACCGGGCTTCGCCAGCGGCTTGTGGCGCGGGCTGGACCGGGCCGCGGCCAGGCTCGGCCGCCCCGGCCCGGCGGCCGTCCGCGGGCCGGCCGGCCCGCAGGCCCGGCGCCAGCAGCAGCGTGACGGTGACCGACATCGCGGCCAGCACGGCCATGGTCATGGCCGGGGAGATGTGCTCGGCGATGGTGCCCGCGATGGCGGCGCCCACGCCCTGCATGGCCAGCATGCCGGAGGAGTGCAGCCCGAGCGCGTGCCCGGTCAGATCATCGGGGGTCAGGGCCATCAGGCGCTGCTGGAGCAGCAGGGTGGCCGAGTAGCCGACCGAGGCGATGGTGATCGCGGCTACCGCTACCGGCAGCGCCGGATCCAGCGCGAAGATCAGGTACGGGGCGGCCAGCAGCAGCCGCAGCGGGCCGCCGAGCCGCTCCCGCCAGTGCCCGGGCACGAACCGGCCGGCCAGGGTGTCCCCGGCCAGCATGCCGAGCGCGGCGAACGTGAACAGCAGTCCCGCGTGCCCCGGCGCGTACGGCACGAACAGCGACTCGCAGCCGACGATCAGCCCGTTCGGCACCCACAGCGCGAGATACACGTACCGGCGTGGCCGGCTGGACCACAGCCGCGCGTTGTCCCGCCAGGTCTGGCGGACCGACGGCCGCCCGGCGGCCCGCGGCGGCCGGCGGCTGAGCCCGAGCCAGGCGGTGACCGCGGCGGCGAGGTAGAGGCCGGCCCCGGCCAGCAGCGCGCCGCGCGCGGACAGCGTGGCCACCAGGATGCCGCCTACCGCGAAACCGCAGATCTGCGTGGCGCCCACGGACATGTTCAGCACCGAACGGCCCAGCAGATAGCTGTCCCGGGGCAGGATCTCGTTGAGCAGCCCGTAGCGCACGCCGCCGCCCAGCGAGGCGACCAGGCCGAGGCCCATGACGATGGCGAACGCCGCCCACACGGGCAGCCCGGGAACGGCCAGCACGGCGGTGCCCAGCGCGAACACCAGGGAACCGCCGGCCAGCACGGCCCGCGGCGGCAGCCGGTCGGCCGCCGACAGCAGCGTGGTCGCCCCGATGAGCTGGGCCAGCGAGGGCCCGAACATGGCTAGCGCGGACAGCAGCGGCGAACCGGTGGCCAGGTAGATCAGCGTGCCCAGGCCCAGCCCCTCGACCACCGAGGCCGCCACCTGGACCGAACTGGTCAGGAACAGCGGGGTGAACTCCGGGGTGCGGAAGAGCTCACGGTAGGTGCGCATTCCCGGAGTTTGCGCCGCCCGGGCTGCGCGTTGTTAATGTTTCGCGGGGAGGCGAAACCATTGGGCTGGTGGCAGCTGAACGCGGACACCCTGGCGGGCAGCCGGTTCGTGATCTCTCCGCTGGCCGAGGCCACCGCGAGCCTGATCCTGCTGACCGTGGGGACCGCCAGCAATCCGGGTGAGCAGGCCTGGCTGGCCACGCACCGGCCCGCCTACCGGCGGTACCTGGCCGCTGACCCGGTGACCGCACGGCTGATCCGGGCCGCGCTGGGCCGCCGGTGGATCGCGGACTTCCTGACCCCGACGCCGGCCGCGGACGGCGAGGAGGTGTTCGCCGACGAGGTGGCGCAGATCCGGGCCACACCCCCCGGCGACGCCCGGGCCGACCTGGCCGTGTCGCTGGCCGGCCCGCTGCCCGCCGAGCTGTTCCGGTCCGACCTGCCCGGGCGCACCGCGGACCTGCTCGAATGGGTGTGGGCCGAGACCGTCCAGCCGTACTGGCCGCGGCGGCGGCGCATCCTGCAGGCCGATGTGCTGGCCCGGATGGCCCAGGTGGGCCAGGGTGGCTGGGCCGCGGCCCTGAACGGCATGCGCCCCGGCATGCGCTGGCTGGGGGACAGCCGCCTGCAGATCAACGCCTACGCCTACCCGCCGCGGGAGATCTCCGGCGCGCAACTGCTGTTCGTCCCGGTCACCTCCAGGCACGGCTGGGCGTCCTGGGCGGAGCCGTGCCGGTACGCCGTGGTCTACCCCTGCTCCGGGGTGCTGGCCGACGCGGGCCAGGTGCCAGTGCCCGAGGCCCTGGCTGCCCTGCTCGGCCCGGTCCGGGCCGGCCTGCTCGTCCGGCTGGACACCCCGAAGAGCACTACGCAGCTGGTCGCGCTGACCGGCCAGGGACTGGGCTCGGTAGGCCGGCACCTCAAAATCCTGCTCGACGCCCGCCTGGTCCAGCGCCGCCGGGCCGGCCGGTCCGTGCTGTACAGCCGGACGGCGGCCGCGCAGGTGCTGGTACAGGCGCAGGCAGCCGCGGGGGAGCGGGCCTGAGCGGCGGCGCCGCGAGCCCAGATCCGCCCCGGCGTGTTGCGGCAGCCGGCCGCCAAGCCGCGGATAAACGGTACGCTGTGTTCCGGTTCACCGGCACGCCAGATGCTTGTACCCGGCCCGGGCCGCCCGGCCCGAGGGATGGCCGAGCTGTACTGGCCCGGCGCGCGCCAACCGAACACCCGGCAGTCAGCGGGAAAGCGGCAGATTACGGATCAGTGATCCCGCCGTGGTTTGACCGCCACCCCGGGCCGTCAGCCGCCAGGCTGGAAGCCCACCGGGAGATCGTCCCGCGCATGTTGCTGAGCGGCCAGGGCACCGGCGTACCCGCCCGCGGGGCCCGCCGCCGCCCGGCCATGGTGCCCCGCGTTTCGGGGGCTGGGCGCCGAGACGCATGCCTGCCTGCGCGCGGGCAGGAAGCCGCGGCTGGCCCCCGAGGAGGAGTGAGATGGTACTGACGCTGATGACCCGCAGGCCCCCCGCCACCCGGCCGGGCCGCCGCCGGGCCGGCCGGCCTCCGGGCCCGGCCGAGGACCAGGTGATCTGGGTATACGCGATCACCGATGCGCTGAGTCCGCGTCAGCTCGACGGCCTCACCGGGGTCGGCGGTGAATCCGTCCGCCCGGTCACCGAGGCGGGCCTCAGCGCGGTGGTCGGCTCGGTGGACGCCCGGGCCTTCGGCGAGCACGCACTGGCCAGCACGCTCGGTGGGCTGGACAACATCGAGCGGGTCGGCCGGGCCCACCACCAGGTGATCGCCTGCGCCGCCGCGACCGGGGGCCCGGTCCTGCCGCTCCGGCTGGCCACCATCCACCCGGACGACAACACGGTCCGCGCGCTGCTGGCCCGGCGGCACGGCGAGTTCGCCGGAATGCTGGACCGCTTCCGGAACACGGTGGAGTGGGGCATGCAGATCTACGTCCCGGCTGGCCCGGCCGAGGCCGTGGAACGGGCCGAGGACTTCGCCGACGCGATCGACTCGGCCCTCAGTGACATCGCGGTCGCGACCCGGCGGCAGCCTGGCGAGGACCCGCAGTCCACCAGCCGGGCCGAATGGATGGTGCGCAGCGGCGCCTACCTGCTGCCCGCCGACCGGGCCGTGGAGTTCACCGCGGTGGCGCACACGCTGGCCAGCGGCGAGTACGGAGTCCGCGCCGACGTGAACGGCCCCTGGCCGCCGTACTCATTCGTAGACGAACTCGAGGCCTGAGCGCGGTGCATCTGGTCAGTGCGGTGCATCTGGTCAGTGCGGTGCGTTGTGGGCACCCCGGCAGCCACGATGCACCGCGCTCATGGCCGGCCGGTCAACCCGGGCCGGTGCTGCGCTGGCGGGCGCGGCGGACTGGGCGGTCGCTGCCAGCCGGCATGGCCAGGTAGCCGGCCGCGAGCCGGCTGAGCGCGCTGACCAGCACATCCCGCTCGGCCCCGGGCAGTGCGTCCAGGACCGCGCGGTGCACGCCGTCGGCGATCCGGGTGCCCTCGGCGACCACCTTCCGCCCTGCGTCGGTCACCGCGATGATCCGGGCCCGCCGGTCGGTGCCGGACGGGCGCCGCTCGGCCAGCCCGGCCCGTTCCAGCTCATCGACGGTGACCACCATCGTGGTCTTGTCCAGGTCGGCGATCTCGGCCAGCTGGATCTGGGTCCGCTCGGCCTGCATCGCGTGGAACAGCACGCAGTAGGCCCGCGGGGTGATCCCGATGCTGGCCATGGCCACAGACATCTGGGTGGCCAGCACATGGCTGGTGTGGGCCAGCAGGTAGGACAGATCCTCGACACGCCGGGCGGGCACGGTTGTCGGCATGGCTCAGCCTCCCAGATAGATCAGCTTCTAGATTATCTGCTAGCCGAACTATTTGCCGGGGCGGGCTGGGCCGTGGGCGCGGCGGGCCGGAGGGCGTTAGTGCGCGCCGTTTTGCCGGCTCAAGGGCGATTAAAAAAGACCAGGTCAGGGCGGTGTGAGTGGTGGGCCACCCGGGTCCGGAAAGGTGCCGGCCAGCGATGGGCCATTACCCTGGCAGGGTCGGCGCGCCGCGGCGCGGCCGGCCCGGGCGGCGACCCCGTGGAGGCCGGCCGGGGACAGCCTGGCCTGGCCATTCCCTGCCGGTATCTGGTTGTGTGTCGCTGTAAGCGCGTGGTAATGCGCTATACAAGGAACGGCACGAGGGAGCAAGATGCGGCCAGACGACGGGTCCCTGCCTGGCAGGCGAATGGCGCAGGAGGGGCTGGCGCGGGTGCGCCAGGCCGTCCTCGCGGCCCCGTTGCCGGTGAAGATCCTGCTGGTCAGCGCGCTGGTGCTGTTCGTGGTGCTGTCATTCAGCCTGGGCGCGCGGGTGTGGGACGTGGTCGTGCTGGTGGTGCTCGGCTACGGGCCCTACGCGCTGTGGCGGGGCCGGACGTCGGTGGCCGCGTCGGTGCTGGTCGGCATCTGGGGCGTAGTGGCCATCCTGGCCGTCGCCGCCGTCACCAGCCGTGTCGGGGCCGGGACCGTACCGCTGCTCCTGCTGCCCGCCGCTGCGGTGGCCGCCGCGCATGCCCCGGCGCTGTCCCGGCGCTACGTGCCCTGCCGGACCGTGGCCCTGGCCATGGTCTGGGCCCTGCCACCGGGCCTGCTGATCTGGTGGCTCGTCCCGCACCACCAGGTCATCAGCTACGCCGTCACCTGGCTGCTCGGGCTCAGCGTGCTGGGCTGGCGGCTGGGCAAGTCCCAGCAGGAAGCCCGGGCCCTCAGCCGGCAGCAGGGCCGCGGCAGCGCGCTGGCCGCGCCCCGGCCGCCGGGCCCCGGCGGCCGGCCCGGCCGGCGGCCGCCACAGCAGGCCGGCCGCGGTGGCCCGGCGGCCGAAGCATCCCGGGTGCTGCAGACCGCGGAAGGCCCGCTGCGCCCGGCCGAGTTCCCGGCCACCCGCGACCGGACGGCCAGTGCGCCAGCGCCGCCGGAGATCACCATCGCCCAGGCCAAGGCCGAACTGGAGAACATGATCGGCCTGGACTCGGTAAAGGGGCAGGTCCGGCAGATCACCGCGTCGGTCGAGGCGGCCCGCAGGCGGGCCCAGGTCGGCTACGGCGTGGACAAGCCGATGCAGCACTTCGTGTTCCTGGGGCCACCCGGCACCGGCAAGACCTCGGTCGCCCGGATCATCGCCAAGCTGTTCTACGCCTACGGGCTGCTCGAGATGCCGAGTGTGGTCGAGGCGTCCCGCGCCGACCTGGTCGGTGAGTACCTCGGCGCCACCGCGATCAAGACCAATGACCTGGTGGACAGCGCGCTCGGCGGGGTGCTGTTCATCGATGAGGCGTACAGCCTGATCAACGAGGGTGAGGGGCAGGGCGACCGGTTCGGCCACGAGGCGGTGCAGACCCTGCTGAAGCGGGCCGAGGACAACCGCACCGACCTCATTATCATCCTGGCTGGCTACGAGAAGCAGATGGAGAGCTTCCTGGCCAGCAACCCCGGGCTGAACTCCCGGTTCGGCCTGCGGGTCAAGTTCCCCAGCTACACGCCCGCCGAGCTGATGGCGCTGGCCGACCTGTACCTGGACCAGCGTGGCGAGGTCCTCGACCCCGACGCCCGCCCGGTGCTGTGGCGGATGATGGAAGACGTCGGGCGCCGCCGGCTCGCCGATGAGCTGGGGAACGGCCGGTTCGTGCGCAGCCTGCTGGAGAAAGCCGGCCGGACCCGGGATGTCCGCATCATGGCGCTCGGCGCCGAACCGTCACCGGATGAGCTGGTCACCCTGGAAGCGGCCGACCTGGAGCGGGCCGGGGCCGAGCTGACCGCGCGGTTCCGCGGGTACACCGAGGCGCCCACCCTGGAGAACGCCCTGGCCGAGCTGGATGAGCTGGTCGGCCTCGAGCCGGTCAAGCGGCAGGTGCACGAAATCGCCGCCCAGCTCCGGGTGGCCCGGCTGCGGGAGCGGCAGGGCCTGTCCAGCCAGCCCCCAGTCCGGCACTTCGTGTTCACCGGGCCGCCGGGGACCGGCAAGACCACGGTAGCCCGCATCCTCGGCCGGATCTTCACCGCGCTCGGGCTGCTGGTCCGCCCGCAGGTGATCGAGGCGCACCGGGCCGACCTGGTCGGCGAGCACCTCGGGTCCACGGCGATCAAGACTGGGAAGCTGATCGATTCGGCGCTTGGCGGGGTGCTGTTCATCGACGAGGCCTATTCGCTCTACAACGTGGGTTACTCGGGCGGGGACGCGTACGGCTCCGAGGCGGTGGCCACCCTGCTCAAGCGGGCCGAGGACGACCGGGAACGCCTGGTCATCGTGCTGGCCGGCTATCCCGCGGACATGGACCGGTTCCTGCGCAGCAACCCGGGCCTGGCCTCGCGGTTCAGCGTGCGGATCGGGTTCCCCAGCTACTCGTCCGGGGAGCTGGTCAAGATCGCCGGGGTGATCGCCGAGCAGCACGGCGACACGTTCGAGCCGGACGCGCTGCCGGTGCTCGAAGAGATCTTCCAGCTGACCGCCCAGCACCGGCAGATCGACGAGCTGGGCAACGGGCGGTTCGCGCGCAGCCTGTTCGAGCGGGCCTGCGCGGCCCGGGACATGCGGGTGGCCGACCTGGAGGAGGAGGCCAGCGCCGCCGACCTGACCACCGTGTCCGCGGCCGACCTGCGTGGCGCCTTCCAGGAACTGGCCGCGGCCGTGCCGGGCGGCCTGACCGCGGCCGCGAGCGGCCACCCGACAGGACTGACCCGGGACGCGCCGGCCCCTGATGAGGCAGCCGGGGGCACCGAGCGTTAAAGCTGGTAGGCCGCAGCGGCTACGGCGCGGCCGGGGGAAGCTCGCGGAGCGCGGCGATCAGGCTGGCCGGATCGGACCCGGCGTCCCGGATGACGTACATCAGCGTGTGCAGCACCGCATGCCGGTCTTCGCCCCGGTCCAGCAGGCGCTGGGCGGCCTCCCACAGTTCGGGCGGGTCGCCGCGCCACAGCCGGTCGGCGAGCACCAGGTGCCGGTCGAGGTGCAGCGGGCCGCTGGGCCGCCCGTTCGCGTCGTTGTGATCGGCGGCCAGCAGGGTCCGCCGGTCGGCTGGCTCGGCCGGGTCCAGCCCGGCCAGGTCGGTGGCGCCGAACATGCCGCGCAGCACCGGGAACGCGAACGCCCGGCGGGGCAGCGCCTCCAGGTCACCGTCCGGCAGCAGCCGGGCGACCAGCGAGGCGTCCAGGCCGAACGCGGTCGGGTCGTGGTAGACCTGCGCAAACGTGCCCATGGACTCGAACACCGCGTCCAGGGTCTCGGCGATGACGTCCGCGGCCAGGTCCTGCCGGCGGCCCGCCCAGCGCACCCAGGCGGCCAGCACATGCGGCATCGCGTGCTGCTCGGCCGGGGCCAGCAGCACCTTGCGGGGCAGCCAGTCGAGCAGGAACGTGGCCACCTTGGCCGGGCTCATCCGCAGCGGCCGCCCGAAGTCGCGGTCGCACCCATAGTCGATGATGTGGTCCGCGCAGCGGCTGGCCGCCTGGGTGTCCGACAGGTCCTCGGCCTCGTCCGAGGCGAGGAACTCGGCCACCAGCATGGCCCGGCGGTCCCGGGTCCAGGCGTGCCGCCGGGCGGTCGCCCCGCCCCAGCCGGACCCGTGGCCAGTGGCCCAGGGCACGGTGCCCGGCCGGCCGGCCGGGCTGGTCCCGTTCCGCGCCGAGGGGCCGGGCCGGGCGGGCGGCAGGGTGCGGATCCGGGCCCGGATGAACGCGTGGTAGGACGCGAACGACTCGCTCGGCGGCGGCCCGCTGCCCGCCTCGGTCACGGCCAGTGCGGTCTCCAGCAGCCGCCGCGCCTGCGGCGACTCCACCTGGCTGAACGTGACCCGGGTGGGCGGCCCGGCACCGGCTGAGCTGGCCGCCTGGCAGCGCTCCAGCAGCCGGTCCACCTGGGAGGTCACCCAGCCGTCGCGGAGCATGCCGCCCGCGTTGTAGTCCACCACCATGACCAGGGCGTGCGGTTCTTCCCCGGCGTAGCTGAACACGCAGACGACCTCGTCGCGGTCCCCGAACATGTCGGAGTTCACGTAGCAGTCGCCCGCGGTGACCATGCCCACGTGCTCGGCCCAGGATGGCCGGACCACGCCCCCCTCGATCTGGGCCAGCGCGGCCGCCTCGGCCTGCATCGCCTGCCGGGGCGTGCCCAGGCAGGCGATGCCGGACAGCAGGGCCAGCGACGCGGGACTGCGCTGCTGGGCCGCGTAGCTGACCAGGCCCTCACCGACCAGTTCCTCGACGTCCCCGGCCGAGCTGCGCGGCGACCGCTCCCCCCACCAGGTGCCGAGCAGCTCGCTGACCATAAGTTCCGCGTCCAGCGGGCTGCGCACGGCCAGCAGCTCGCGGGCGGCGCGCAGCATCTCGGCGAAGAGGGCGTTGGGCGGCGCGGGTACGGGGATCACCGAGCGGATTCCCTTCCCATGGCCTGAGTGGCCCGGCCCGCCTGGGGGCTCTCGTCGTCGGCTTTGCGGGCTCACACAGACAGCTTTCCAGATTCTCGCGGCGCCGTGCCCCGTCCGCGCCGGATGGTGGCCATGTTTCCGCGTGTGGCAGATATTACGGGCATCCGGCGCCGGGGACAGCGGACATTCCGGTCATTAGGCGGCGTGGCCGGAACGAAATTTCTGTGCCGCCGGGCGCGGCGGGATGCGCGGTGCCACCGGCAGGCACGTGGCGATCGCCATCTCCCCAGCCAGGCGAGGTCGCCAGGATGCCCTCGGCCGGGCGCGATATCGCCTAGGATGTGGGAAGCTCGCTTGCGTGGCCACTGTGGGTGTGCACGGTTTCCGGGACGCAGCCGCACCCAATTGGCGGGGCGCCGCGCCCGTGCGTTCGAAAACCGTGGTGCTGCCGCTAGCCTGCTTGGGTCCGCAGTGAGCAGGAAGGAGCCGTTGCATGGCTCAGGCAACGGGACTGGAGTGCGGGCGATGAGTACTGATACCTCCGTGCCTCAGCCCCGGGTATCCGGGCTGGACGTGTCCGACTCGGCCCTGCTCGCCACGCTGCTGCGCGAGGCTCCCATTGGTTTCGCCTTCTTCGGGCCTGACCTGCGCTTCCGGCGGATCAACCAGACCCTGGCCCGGCTGGACGGCCTTGACCTGGAGGCGCACCTGGGCCTGCTGCCCTCGGAGGTCTGGCCCGGCACGCTGGCCTCCCGGGTGGAATCCGCGGTCCGGCACGTGCTGGCCGAGGGCCAGCCGCTGTACGAGTCGAACCAGCCGGTTGGCCCGGCCGACGCGGCCGCTGGCCCGGGCCGGCCCGCTCCGGCCCGCCCCGCCGCACCCGGGCGGGCCGCCGTGGACAAGCCGGTGGCCGGCCCGGCCAGCCGTGCTGGGCGCGCCCGCGATGACCGGCACTGGGCGTTCTCCTGGTTCCCCTCGCACGATCCCGAGGGAAATATCGCCGGGGTCGCGCTGATCGCGGTGGACGTCACCGACCGGCAGAATTCCGCCGAAGCCGTGCGCCGCAGCGAGGAACGTTACCGGTCGCTGGTGCAGGCAGGCGCGCAGGTGGTCTGGGTGACCACGCCCACCGGGCAGATCGCCGAGGATTCGCCGGAGTGGCGGTGGATAACCGGCCAGAGCCTGGAGGAGTACCTGGGCAATGGCTGGCTGGACGCGATTCATCCCGAAGACCGCGAACGGGTAGAGCGGGAATGGCGGGAATGCGTCGGTGCGGGCAAAGTATTCGACAGCCGTTACCGGGTGCGGACCAAGACCGGCTCATATCGTCATTACGACGTCCGCGCGGTCCCGATCGAACGGGACGGGAAGATCATTGAGTGGGTCGGCGCCAGTACCGACGTGACCGGCCAGCGTGAGGCCGAGGAGATGCGCGGCCGGCTGACCGAGCAGCTGTCCGCCGCGGCGCTGCGCACCGCCCGGCTGCAGCAGGCCACCTCCATGCTGGCCGAGGCGCTGACCGTGCTGCAGGTGGTGGAGGTGATCACCGAGGTCGGCCGGTCTGCTATCGGCGCGGAGCGCTCCGCGGTGGCCCTGCTCGACCCGGAGCGGCTCCGGCTGCGCACGATCAACCCGGTAGGCCTGCCGGACAGCCCGGGCGCCCCGGGCGGCGACATCCCGCTGGATGTGGCCAGCGTGATGACGCTGGCCATCACCACCCGCCGGCCAGTGCTGGTGGAGAACCCGGAGTCACTGCGGCGGCAGTTCGACGGGGTGGCCAACGTCGACCTGTTCCTCGCGCACAGCGACGAGCGGGCCTGGGTCGGGCTGCCGCTGCTGGCCGCGGGCGCACCACTGGGCGCGCTGCGGTTCTCGTTCACCAAGCCGCGGCAGATCACCGAGGAGGAGCGGGTCTTCCTGGAGGCGCTGGCCGGCCAGTGCGCGCTCGCGCTGGAGCGGGCCTCGCTGTTCGAGCGGGAGCACACCACAGCGGAGACGCTGCAGCGCAGCCTGCTGCCCGACCGGCTGCCCAGCGTGCCCGGGATCGTCCTGGAGGCCCGCTACCTGCCGGTGACCAGGAACATGGAGATCGGTGGCGACTGGTACGACGCGTTCCGGCTGCCGGACGGGCGGCTGGCCGTGGCCGCCGGGGACGTGATGGGCAAGGGGCTGACCGCGGCGGCGGGCATGGGCCGGGTGCGCAACGCGCTGCGGGCGCTGGCGCTGACCGACCCGCGGCCCGCCGCGGTGCTGGCCGGCCTGGACCGGCTGTTCACCGCGACCGAACTGGACGAGCAGGTGACCACGGTGGCCTACCTGGTGGTCGACCCGGTCACCGGGGAGGGCCTGGCCGGCAACGCCGGGCACCTGCCACCGCTGCTGCTGTCCCGGGACGCGCCGCCCCGGCTGGACACCACTGAGGCGGGCACGCCGCTGGGCTGGGCCTGCCCGCGGCAGCAGTACGTGTTCCGGCTGCCACCGGGGACGACGGCCGTGCTGTACTCCGACGGCCTGGTCGAGAACCGCAGGCGCGGCCTGGACGCCGGCCTGGACGAGCTGGTGTCGGTGGCGGCGCAGGCCCGGCCGGGCATGGTGGAAGACCCGGCCCGGCTGCTGGAGTACCTGGTAGACCGGATGCTCACCGGTTACGAGCAGGACGACGACGTGACCGTGCTCGTGCTGCACGTGCCCCGGCGGGACGGCGCACCGCCGGAACACCTGCCCGGTGCGGTCATCCCGGCGGCACGGAGGGGGAAAGTATGAGAAATGGCTGGGCTGACGGGCCAGCGCCCCTGCTGGGCGGGGCATCACCAGCCCCGTCAGTAACGGCGGCGGTTCGAGCCACCCGCAGACTCCGCCTAAGGTGGTGGTCGGGAGCCAATTCTGCCGGGGTCGTGCGGTCGTGCGGCCCGGGCGCGGTTTCCGGCACTGCCCCCGCAGCGGGGTACACGAGGTAGGGTCCGTTCCCACTCATGTACGCAGGAGAGGTGTCTGTGTCGCCTGCCAGTTCGTGCAGTCAGACGTCATTCGCGGCTCGGCAGGCCGCCGTCCAGCGAAGGAAGGGGTGACCGCGGTGGCAAGCGCTGCCGGCTCCGCAGCGCGGAGGCAGCCGAGGCCGGGAAGCCAGGGCGGGGAAGCGCCGCCGCAGCAGGCTTCTGGGTCTGCCGGGTCCGGGGATCCCGCTGGTTCCCGGCCGGAGCGGGCGGTCTCGCTCGTCGAGGCGAACGGGGCAGCCGACGACCAGGAGGCTCCGGTATCGCCGGAGCGGGCCGGGGACGGCCCGCCGCGGCGCCGGGGAAAGAAGAATTCCGGTGAGCGGTCCAAGCCGCCGAAGTCCGCTGGCCAGGCCGGCGACGAGGCGGCACCGGGCGACCGGGGGGTGTCAGGCATCGTGAGTGAGGATCCAGACTTGGCAGTGGCGGGTAATGAAGCGGTCGGCCTGGCTGAGGTGGCCGATCTGGCAGATCTCGACCCCGAGGTGGCCGACGTCGAACTGGCCGAAGACGGCCTGGAGGACTTCGACGTCGCCGCGGTGGACGTGGACCTGGAAGTAGAAGTCGACGTGACCGAGGTCGATGTGACCGAGGTGGACGTGACCGGGGCCGACGTGACCGAGGCCGCGGACGAGGACGTGGACGAAGAGCCCCCAGCCGGGAGCGCGGCCCCGGCGACCGCGGACGCCGCGGTGGCCGCGCCGGGAGCCCCTGCGGCGGCGGATGTGGCGGCCAAGCCAGCCGGCCCGGAGGAAGAGGCGTTCGTCTACGGGGACGACGACGATGACCTGCCCGCCGCGCAGGTGGCCTCGGCGGGCGCGACCGCGGACCCGGTCAAGGACTACCTCAAGCAGATCGGCAAGGTGCCGCTGCTCAACGCCGAGCAGGAAGTCGAGCTGGCCAAGCGGATCGAGGCCGGGCTGTTCGCCGAGGAGAAGCTGGCCGAGACTATGCCCGGCCTGAGCGATGACCAGCGCTTCGACATGCAGTGGATCGCCGAGGACGGCCGCCGGGCCAAGAACCACCTGCTGGAGGCCAACCTGCGGCTGGTGGTCTCGCTGGCCAAGCGGTACACCGGGCGCGGCATGCTGTTCCTGGACCTGATCCAGGAGGGCAACCTGGGCCTGATCCGGGCGGTGGAGAAGTTCGACTACACCAAGGGCTACAAGTTCTCCACGTACGCCACCTGG
>Ga0207665_10001246_pt1 | contig 17163 bp, 16 predicted proteins | sample LARL112metaG_FD_184351 | JGI IMG/M metagenome (GOLD analysis project Ga0207665, IMG submission 184351) | Corn, switchgrass and miscanthus rhizosphere microbial communities from Kellogg Biological Station, Michigan, USA - LAR L11-2 metaG... | ecosystem: Host-associated > Plants > Roots >...
GCGTGGTCCCGGCGGCGCCGGTGACGCCGGCCGACGGCCCGCGCTGCGGGACCTGCCTGGCCATCTTGCCGGTCACGCCGCCCTCGGCCCGGCGCTGGCCGGGTTCGCCGCTGAGGTGCCCGGCGGGGAGGCGGCTGCTGGCCCGGCTGCCGCGGTGGCCAGCACCTGGTAAAGGCCGGCGATGTCGCGGTGCCCGTAGCCCAGCTCCTCGGCCTGGCTCAGCACGGTCCCGGCGACCGACGCCGCGGGCAGCGTAACCCCTGATAGGCGGCCAGCTTCCAGGGCGAGCCGGATGTCCTTGTGCATCAGCTGCACATCGAACCATGCCTGCTCGGGCAGGTCCAGGACGAGGGGCGCGCGCGCCTGCAGCATCGGTGACCCGATCGCGGACCCGGTCATCGCCTGCGCGGCCAGCCCCGGGTCGATCCCGCCGCGCACGGCCAGCAGCATCCCCTCGCTGAAGGCGAGCATCTGCGCCGCGAGGCTGATGTTGATCGCCAGCTTGAGCAGCAGGCCCTGGCCGTTCCCGCCCACGTGGGTGACGCTGCTGCCCAGCCGGCGCAGCAGCGGCAGGACCTGCTGGAAGGCGCCGTCAGGTCCGCCTGCCATGATCGCCAGAGTGCCGGTCTCGGCCGCGGGGACGCTGCCGGAGACCGGGGCGTCGATCATGGTGGCACCGGCCCAATGCACCCGCCTGGCCAGTTCGCGACTGGCCTGCGGGCTGACCGTGCTCATGTCCACGTAGATGGCACCCGGCCACAGACCGGCCAGGATCCCGTCCGGGCCGGAGGTGATGGCCGCCAGGGCGGCGTCGTCGGTCACCATGCTGAACACCACCTCCGCGCCCGCCGCGGCCTCGCGTGGCGTGTCCCGCCAGATCAGCCCCTGCTCGATCAGCGCGCTGGCCTTGGCCTTGGTGCGGTTGGTCCCCTGCACCTGGTTGCCCGGAAGCAGGCGCCCGGCGAGCGGCGCGCCCATGGAGCCCAGGCCCACAAATCCGATCTTCTTCATGTCCTCTCCTCAGTTCGCTGCTTCGATCTCGGCCATGTCCTGCGCGGTAAGCTCCAGGCCCGCCGCGGCGAGGATCGGGTCCACCTGGGCGGGCCGGCGGAAGCCGGTAATCGCGCCGTCCACCGCGGGGTTCCGCAGCGTCCAGGCGACCGCCACCGCGCCAGGCGTAACGCCGTGCCGGTCCGCTACCGCGCGCAACCGTGCGGCCAGCGCCAGGTGCTCGGAAATCTGCGGCTCGGCGAAGCGGACGTCGCGGGACCGCCAGTCGTCGGCAGGCAATGTCGCGATCCGTTCCCGGGTCATAGCCCCGGTCAGCAGGCCGGAGCCCATGGGGGAGTAGACGATCACGCCGATGCCGTCCCGCTGCGCATGCGGCAGGATCTCCGCCTCAGCCGCCCGGTCGATCAGCGAGTACGGCGGCTGGATCGTTTCGACTGGCGCGATCGACTGGATCCGCCGCAACTGGTCGGCGCTGAAGTTGGATACGCCGATATGCCGGACCAGGCCGCGCTCCTTCAGCTCGGCCATGGCCGCCCAGCCTTCCTCGATGTCCTGATCGGGGATCGGCCAGTGGATCTGGTACAGGTCGATCGCGTCCACCCCGAGCCGTTGCAGGCTGGCCTCTGCTTCGCGCAGTATCGAGTCGCGCTTGAGCACGTGCCGGATATGCCTGGTGCCGTCGTCCAGCAGCGAGGCCTTGGTGAACACATACGGCCGTTCGTCAACGTCGGCCAGGGCCTGGCCGACGACCCGCTCCGAGCGGCCGAACCCATAGGCCGCGGCGGTGTCGATCCAGTTCACTCCTAGTTCCAGCGCCCGGTGGATCGCGGCGATCGACTCGCCGTCGGCCTGCGGCCCCCAGCCGCGCTCCCCGCCACCGCCGACCGCCCACGCGCCGAAGCCGACGCGGGTGATCTCCAGGCCGGTGCTGCCCAGCGTCGTGGTCCTGAGCCGTGTCTTCTGCATGTCTCCTCCAGTGCTCCCGAGCGGCCCCGCCGACGCCGGGCATCTCAATAATCAAAACTATACCACTAGTTTCGTTTATCGTAACCCGCGGGGCGGGGCTCGCTATTCCCGGGTCCGGTCCAGCCGGTCGCGACCAGGGCCAGTTGGGCACCTGCGCGGGGCTGGCCGGGGCCGGGTTGGCGCCGGTCTGCACGATCGTGATCATGACTTTGCTGTTGCTGGAGGGACAGCAAAGTCATGATCACGAACGAAGCCGGGGGCCAGGCTCGGGCCGGGGGCCGGATCGAGCGGGTGACAGGTCTGGCCGGCGCGGCGTTCCGGCCATGGCCGGACCCGCCGGGAATAGCGCGGCCACGGCGCCTGTTACCCTCAATACAAAACGATACGTTTCGTTTCATATGAGAAGGGATCTTGCTGTGACCACCCTCACGCTGGCCCACTCGTCCGTGCACCGGGACGAGCCGTCCTTCCTCCTGCAACGAGTCCAGCCCGCGATGACCGGCCTGATCGACGGGTCGCTGTCCACCCTGGCGCCGATCTTCGCCGTGGCGCTCGCCACACACCAGCCGCACTACGCGTTCTTCGCGGGGCTGGCCACCGCGATCGGTGCCGGCGTCAGCATGGCCTTCTCCGAGGGCCTGTCCGACACCGGGGACCTGACCGGACGTGGCAACCCTTACCTGCGCGGGACGATCACCGGCGCGGGCACGTTTCTCGGTGGCGTGCTGCACACCCTGCCGTTCCTGATCCCGGCCTACGGCGCCGCCCTGATCGTGGCGCTCGCCACGATCGCCTTCGAACTGATGACCCTCGCCTGGATCCGGTGGCGCTTCTTCGGCGTCGGCTTCGTCCGCTCGTTCGTCTCGATCGCGATCGGCGGAGCGATCATCGCCGGCGTCAGCGCCGCGCTCGGCGCCGTCAGTTGACCATCCGACCCGAAAGGAATTGAGTTCCGATGGCTATCTCCTCTCCGCTCGGTTCCCGGCAGACCGTGGCCGCGCTGCTGACCCTCACCGCGGTCACCGGGCTTGTCGATGCCGTCAGTTACCTGCGCCTGGGCCGGGTGTTCGTCGCGAACATGACCGGCAACGTGGTGTTCCTCGGCTTCAGCGTGGACCCGCGCGCCGGGCTGTCCGCGGCCGCCTCGGTCGTCGCGATCGCCGGGTTCCTTCTCGGCGCGCTGGCCGGCGGCCGGGCCGCGCACACCCTCGCGACCGCCGGGCCGGCCCGCTGGCTGGCCAGCGCGTTCACCGGGGAGGCCGTCATCCTGGGCGTGGTCGCCGTGCTCACCGGCACCGGCGTGCTGCCCTTCGCCGGGACCGGCATGGCCGGGGGCGGCAGCTATGCCACCATCGCCGCCCTCGCCATGGCGCTTGGCGTGCAGAACAGCACCGTCCGCCATCTCGGCGCCCCCGATCTGACCACCACGGTGCTGACCCTGACCCTCACCGGGCTGACCGCCGACAGCGCCCTGGCCGGCGGCCCCGGGGCGAAGCCGGACCGCCGGCTCGGCTCCGTCGCCGCCATGCTCGCCGGGGCCGGGGCAGGCACGGGCCTCCTCCAGTGGTGGTCCCCGGCCGCCGTCATCGCGGTTGCCACCGTCCTGGTCGCCGCTGTCGCCACCGCGTTCCTGACCACCGTCCCGGCCGTTCTCAAGCCGCCCCACCGTGCTCCCCGCCCTGCTCTGCAGGCATGAATGTGGGGTTTGGTGCCCATAGAGGGGCGTCGTTGTCACATTCATGACAAACGTGGACGGGCAGAGGGGGCCGCCGGGGAAGGGCTGGGGCGGACGGCGCGGAGGGGCCGGGGCGGGCGAAAAGCAGGTGAGGTTCTGACGGCGGCCGGGGTAGACTTCTCGGCTCTTGTGCCCGCATCCCTCCTACCTTTCCGAGGTGGTGACGCATGTCTTCGCCCAGCGGGACAGACGCCAAACCCGCCGAGCCATCCAGACCCGCCAACCCCGTCGATCCGGGCGGGCCCGCGGGTCCCGCCGATCCCGTCCTCGCCGCCGAACGTGAGCACCTTCGCGAGTCCCGCGAATACCTGCGGCTGATGCGGGAGGACGTCCTCGCGCTGCCCGCACTGGGCGGCGACCGCGTGTCCATCGAGTACCTCAAGGCAGACCTCTATCACCGCGCCGAGGCCTTGCGCGATATCCCCGACGCCCCGCTGTTCTTCGGCAGGCTCGACTACGCCCCGGGGAGCGTATGGAGTGAAGAAGGTGAGGCCGGAGCGGACGGCGCGCGTTTCCACATCGGCCGGCGGCACGTCCACGACCCGGCCGGCCACCCGATCGTGATCGACTGGCGCGCGCCGGTGTCCCGGGCGTTCTACCGGGCCAGCCCGTCGGATCCGATGGACCTGGTACGGCGGCGCAGGTTCGGGTTCTCCGGCGGGAGCCTGACCGCCTACGAGGACGAGGACTTCGGCGGCGCGGCGCCCGGAGCCGGTCAGCCCAGCCGGATCATGCTGGAGGAGATCGAGCGGCCCAGGTCGGGTCCCATGCGCGACATCGTGGCGACGATCCAGCCCGACCAGGACGACATCGTCCGCGCCGACGCCGACGCGACCGTGTGCGTGCAGGGCGCGCCCGGCACCGGCAAGACCGCGGTCGGCCTGCACCGGGTCGCCTACCTGCTCTACGCGTACGCGAACCGGATGAAGCGTGGCGGGGTGCTGGTGATCGGGCCGAACCGCGCGTTCCTCTCCTACATCGGCAACGTGCTCCCGGCGCTGGGCGAGGTCGGGGTGAGCCAGGTGACGATCGCCGACCTGGTCGCCACCGTCGAGGTCCGGGCCACCGATACCGAGCGCGCGGCCCGCATCAAGGGCGATGCCCGGATGGCGGAGGTGCTGCGCCGTGCGCTGTGGGCCGGGCTGTCCGAGCCGGCCGGCGGTCTCATGCTCACCCGCGGATCACGGCGGTGGCGGGTGCCCGCGGACGAGCTCGCTGGCCTGGCCCGTGAACTGCGCGACCGGGGAGTCCGCTACGGTCCGGGCCGGGACATGCTCGGCCACCGGATCGCGCACGTGGTGCTCACCCGGATGGAGGCCGCGGGGGAGACATGCGACGACCGCACCCACGAGTCGGTGCGCCGGACCCGTGAGGTGCGCGCGGTGGTGGACGAGGTCTGGCCGGCCGCCGACCCGGTGCGCCTGGTGCTGCGACTGCTGTCACAGCCTGACCTGCTCGCCCGCGCCGCCGACGGCCTGCTTGACCCCACGGAGCAGGCCGAGATCAGCTGGCCTGCGGCGCCGCGCGGGCCCCGGTCGGCACGCTGGTCCGCCGCGGACGCCGTCCTGGTGGACGAGGCCCGCGACCTCATCGAACGGATTCCCAGCCTGTCCCACGTGGTGGTGGACGAGGCGCAGGACCTCTCGGCGATGGAGTGCCGCGCCGTGGGCCGCCGCTGCGCCACCGGTTCGGCCACGGTGCTCGGCGACCTCGCCCAGGCCACCACGCCCGCGGCCGTGGCGGACTGGGCCGACCTGCTCGGCCACCTGGGCAAGCCGGACGCGGGGCTGCGGCTGCTCGAGACCGGCTACCGGGTGCCCAGGCAGATCCTGGACTACGCAAGCCTGCTGTTGCCCCAGATCGCTCCCGGTCTCCCGGCGGCGCGGTCGTTCCGCCAGGATCCCGGCGCGCTGGCGGTCAAGGGCACCACGCCGGCCGCCTTCACCGCCGCGCTCGCCAGGGCCTGCGCCGACGCCCTGGGCCGGCCCGGGTCCGCCGCGGTGATCGCCGCGGACGGGCAGGTGACCGCGCTGGCCCGGGCGCTGGGCCGGGCCGGGATGGCGCACCGGGTCCTGGGCAGCGAGGGCCCGGACGAACGGCTCACCCTGGTGCCGGTCAGCCTGGCCAAGGGCCTGGAGTTCGACCACGTGATCGTGGCCGAGCCGGCCGCCATCGCCAGCGGGCACTCCCACGGGCTGCACCAGTTGTACGTGGCGCTCACCCGCGCGGTATCCCGGCTGACCGTGCTGCACTCACAGCCGCTCCCCGCGCCGCTTGGCTGAACCGGCGGCACGGCCGTTCTCACCGCCACCGCCTGACCTGGAATTGCACGAAATAACGGACCTTGACCCACGGCAATGCCAGCCATATTGACCGGCGCGTTTCACGTCTATCGGGGATAGCACGGACGGCACGCGCCGCGGGGCCTTCTGCCGGCCGTGCCGCGACCAAAGCCCTCCCCACCTGCGGCGGAACCGCGGGTGCCGCTGCTGGGGTACCGAATGGTGCAACCTCCGCACGCTGCGGTCTTTTCCGCCGTAGTATTACTCTGCGTTGACTATTCGTCACTAAGGATGACCTTCGATGGCATCGATAACGCAGCCGAAGCGGGACGTTCCCGGCCTTCGAGACGCCAATTTGCACCGCCTCGAACACCTGGCCGGAGTGCTGCGCCGGCGGGGCATAGCCGCGAGCCTGATTTCCGCGCCCGGCCGCATTCCCAGGCTTGAGGTCGCGCACCCGGCCGGCCAGGCCGAGGACATCTACGCCTGGCGCGGCCAGGACGGCACCTGGTGGTTCTGGTGGTCCTGGGCCGAGCGGATCGCCTGCGCGGCGGACGTCGACGACGCGTCGGCCAAGATCGAGCACGTGCTCACCAGGCGGACCTGGGGATAGGCGGGATCAGCCCGGGTGTGACGGGGTCGGCTTGCCGTGTGCAGGCCCGGACGGCGCCGGTGAGCCGCTGCCCTGGCTGGCTGGCCCGGTAGCACGGGGCACCGGCACGTCGAGCCCGGGAAAGGCCAGGGTGCCGCGCCGCCAGGTGGCCGCGCGCAGCGCCGCCGCCCGGACCGCCCGTGCGCCGAACGCGCGCAGCGCCGGGTCGTCCAGCCCGACCAGCCCCAGGTACGCGGCACTGAGACGGTCCTCGAGCAGCGTCACAAGCGCGACCGCCGCCGCGGCGCTGTGCACGGAGAACGGCAACTCGTACACGGCCGCGGCGGCCACCGGCTGGGCGCCACGCGCGGCCAGCATGGCGGTGAGGGCGTCCCTCGCGTTCTGGTGGCCGACCCAGTTGCGGACCGCGGCCGCCCGCCGTGCGCCGGTCAGGTGCGCACCCGCCACCCCGTAGCCGTAGACGGCGGAGTTCTCCGCGGCCAGGGCCTGCTGCAGCGCCGCTGCGGCGGCGGAGTCCGTGGCGGTCACGAATGCCTCGCGGCGGTGCCGAGGATCAGCGCGTGCGTTGCCTCCGAGGCGGAGATGCTGGCCAGCAACTGGGCGAGCGACGGCGGCGCGGTAGCCAGGTGGGTGAGCAGCGCATCGGACGCGGCGTCCTCCGCGTCACGCAGGTAGCCCAGCGCGGCCGCTTGTGTGCCCGGCACCTGGCCGGTGGGGCGCGGCGTGGCGCGGGGGGTGGGCAGCGGCTGCCCGCCCACCGGGACGATGAGCCGGGCGTGCAGCCGCGCGAGGTGCTCGTGATGCTGGGCCAGCAGCGGGCGCAGGGCCGTCGCCAGCCCGGGGTTCGCGGCGAGCACATCGCCGTACCGGGCGATGAGCTGGGTCTCCACCGCGATGGCGTCGGTGGCCACGGTCACGTCGGGAGCCGGTTTCGGCGGGGTGCCAAGCGCCGCGATGCCCTTGCAGCCCGCCGCGATCAGGGGCAGCGCCGCCGCGGCCGCGGTGAGCACGCGGCGCCGCGTCGCGTCCCGCGCCATCGCATACCTCCTGCCACTGCTCGCCGCGCCATTGCCCGCCGCGCCGCGCGAGGAGCCCACCGCCCGCTGGTGCCGCCCGCCACTGTATGGCCGTTGCTGCCCGCCCGCTGACCGGCCGTCGCTATCCGGCCGCAGACGCAGCGTAGTGGCGGGCTTACCCAGCATCCCATGGCCGGGCGCCGCGCCTGGCAGGTAACGGACGTGCGGCAAGCGGGCGCTGGCCCGGCGCCTCGCGCCGCCCGCCCGCCGAGAGCCGGCCGTCTGCCCCGGCCTAATCGGCCGCATCGGGCGCTGACCAGGTCAAGTTGCCCTCGAGGTCCGGCTAGGCTAGGGAGCGGACAGACAACAGCACAGGCCGCGGGCGAGGAGGTCGTGATGAACGGTGACTCCCGTCACGCACAGTCACGCCCCCGGCGTGGCCATGGGCGATCCCAGGGTGCTGGTGGCGCTGCCGGTACTGGCACCGGCGGCACCGGTACCGGTCCCGGCCGGAGCCGCGTGCCTGGCCCGCTGCCCGAGCCGGCCGACCTGGCGCGCGTGCTCGAACCGGTGGTCCGGGCGGCGGGCATGGACCTGGAGTCGGTGCGGGTCAGCCCGGCCGGGCGGCGCAGGCTGCTCAGGCTGGTGGTCGACGCCGACAGCGGCGTGGGCCTGGACGCGATTGCCGAGGTCAGCCGCGAGGTATCGGCGCGGCTGGATGCCAGCGGCGCCATGGGCGAGGTTCCCTACACCCTCGAGGTGTCGTCGCCCGGCGTAGACCGGCCGCTCACCGAGCCCCGGCACTGGCGCCGCGCGCAGGGGCGGCTGGTCAGTGCGCCGCTCGCGGTGGCGGGCGGAGACGATCAGGCCCGGAAGAGAGCAAGACGGCCGCCGACCCTGCAGGGCCGGATTCTCGTGGCCGGCGACACCTCGGTGACCCTGGACATCGACGGTGACCAGGTTGAGCTCGATTACGCCGAACTAGGCCCCGGGCAGGTGCAGGTCGAGTTCGGCAGGCCCGGCGCCGCCGATGCCGAGGCGGCGGGTTCCATGCTTGATCGCGTCAGGGCGGGGAACGGGGGTGGCCAGGATGGACATTGACCTGAGCGTCCTGCGCGGCCTGGAGAGCGAGAAGGACATCTCGATGGACCTGGCAATCAAGGCCATCGAGGACGCGCTGCTGGTCGCCTACCACAAGTCGGGCGACTCGGCCGCGACCGCGCGGGTCGAGGTGAACCGCCGCACCGGGCACGTGACCGTCTGGGCGGCGGAGACCGGCGAGGACGGCGAGGTGCTGCGCGAGTACGACCACACGCCCGCCGGTTTCGGCCGGATCGCCGCCACCACCGCCCGGCAGGTCATCCTGCAGCGACTGCGCGACGCCGAGGACGAACTCACCTTCGGCGAGTACGCCGGGCGTGAGGGCGACATCGTCGCCGGCGTGATCCAGCAGGGAAAGGATCCGCGAGCGGTTCTTGTTGACCTGGGCAAGGTCGAGGCCATCCTGCCGCCCACCGAGCAGGTGCCCGGCGAGCGTTACGTGCACGGGGAACGGCTGCGCTGCTTCGTGCTACACGTCCGCAAGGGCTACCGCGGGCCCTCGATCACGTTGTCCCGCACCCATCCCAGCCTGGTGAAGCGGCTTTTCTCGCTGGAGGTGCCGGAGATCGCCTCGGGCGCGGTGGAGATCGTCGCGATCGCGCGTGAGGCCGGTCACCGCACCAAGATCGCGGTGACTTCGCACCAGAGCGGCGTGAACGCCAAGGGCGCCTGCATCGGGCCGATGGGCAGCCGGGTCAGGAACGTGATGACCGAACTGCACGGCGAGAAGATCGACATCGTCGACTACTCGGAGGACTCGGCGGAGTTCGTGGCCAATGCCCTGTCGCCGGCCCGGGTCTCCCGGGTCAACATCGTCGATGCCGACGCCAGGCTGGCCCAGGTGATCGTGCCGGACTACCAGTTGTCCCTGGCCATCGGCAAAGAGGGGCAGAACGCACGGCTGGCGCACAAGCTGACCGGCTGGAAGATCGACATACACTCCGACAATCCGGGCGGTAACGACAGCGCAGGCAGAAGGCCCGCAAGAGACAACGACGGAGGGCCCGGGAGAGACCGCGGCACCCGGCCGGGCGGCGGCAACGCCGATCCGCACACCGGGCGCGGTACCTCCGATGCGCCGGCGCGGTAAGCTTACGTCCGGAATGGCCAGGCGGTCCTTGCCTGCCCCGCGATCCGGGCCTGTCGTCCGGACCTGTGTGGGATGCAGGGCCCGCGCGGTCAAGTCTGACTTGCTGCGCGTCGTGGGACGCGGGGATGAGGTTGTCCCCGACCCACTGGCGCGGCTGCCTGGTCGGGGCGCCTACGTGCATCCGAACCAGAGCTGCTTCGAGCAAGCACAACGTCGGCACGGATTCAGCCGGGCGCTCCGGCTGAACGGGCCCGCCGTGACTGCCGTGCTCGGGCAGTATCTGGCGCGGTTGTGCGAGGAGTGCGGGCCAGGGTCGTCCGGGGTGACGAGCCCCGGGCGGGACGGAAACGGCGTTACAGCCGGGAAAGCAGGATCCGATTGTGATGAGCGCCCGATGAGAACGCGGCGATGAACAGCAGAATCTGACGCCGGCCGGAGCTTCGCGCCCGGGCCGGCCCGATGGGTCCGGCGATCCCGGACCGAGCAGAGGGAGCGCAGTGGCGAAGGTCCGGGTATACGAACTCGCGAAGGAGTTCGGCGTAGAGAGCAAGGCCGTCATGGCCAAGCTCCAAGAGATGGGCGAGTTCGTGCGGTCGGCGTCCTCCACGATTGAGGCGCCCGTCGTCCGCAGGCTCAAAGAAGCGTTCGCGGCGCAGGGTCCAAAGCAGTCCCAAGCACGCAAAGCCGATGGCCAGGTTGCCACGGCTCCACCCAAGGTTGCCCAGGACGGGCGGAGCGAGCCCGCCCCTGGCCGGCCGGCAGGCACCCCCAGGGCCCCGTCACCCGGGCCGGTCGCGGAGGAACCAGTGGCCACTCGGGCAGCGGGCAATGGTGCTACATCGGGCAGCGTTACCGCCGCGGAGCCGCCCTCGCCGGCGCCCGCACCGGCCGCGCCCGCGGCCGGGCCGCCGCAGGCTGCTCCGGCGCCTCCGGCACCCGCGCCAGCGCCCCAGGTTCCGTTCTCCCCGCCCCCGGCACGGCCGGGGCCGCCCCCGTCCCAGCGGGGCACGCCTCAGCCGGGCCCACGGCAGGGACAGGGCGCTCCCGGCCCCCGGCCCGGCCCCCGTGGCGGGCCCCGTCCGGGCCCACGGCCAGGTAACAACCCCTACAGCCAGACCGCGACGGGGATGGGGCTTGCGCCCCGTCCCGCACCGCCGCGCACCGGCCAGCAAGGCCCCGGACCCGGGCGCCAGAGTGGCCCGGGCGGGCCAGGCGGCCCGCGGCCCGGCGGTGGCACCGGCCGCCCGTCCCCCGCGGATGTGGCGCGCCCGGGCGGCCCGAGGCCCGGTGGGCCGCGGCCAAGTCCCAGCAACATGCCGCCACGCCCGGCGGCCGGCCGCGGCGGGCCCGGCGGCCCGGGCCGCGGCGGCCCCGGTACCGGTGCCCGTCCCGGCGGTGGCCGTGGCGGTCCCGGCGCGGGCCCGCGTCCCGGCGGTGGCAGTGGCGGTGGTGCACCGCGGCCGGGCGGTGTCGGCGGTGGCGGCGGCGGGCGCCCCGGTGGTGCGGGCGGCCGTGGCCGCAGCGGCACCCAGGGCGCGTTCGGGCGCCCCGGTGGCCGGCCCTCGCGCGGCCGCAAGTCGCGCAAGCAGCGGCGCCAGGAATTCGACAACATGCAGGCGCCGTCGATCGGCGGCGTGCAGATCCCGCGCGGCAACGGCCAGGCCATCCGGCTCTCCCGCGGTGCCTCGCTGAGTGACTTCGCCGACAAGATCGGCGTGAACCCGGCGTCCCTGGTGCAGGTGCTCTTCCACCTGGGCGAGATGGTCACCGCGACCCAGTCGGTCAACGACGAGACGCTGCAGTTGCTGGGCGCGGAACTGAACTACAACGTGCAGGTCGTGTCGCCCGAGGAAGAGGACCGCGAACTGCTGGAGTCGTTCCACATCGAGTTCGGCGAGGACGAGGGCGGCGACGCTGCCCTCCAGCCGCGGCCGCCGGTGGTCACCGTCATGGGCCACGTCGACCACGGCAAGACCAAGCTGCTCGACGCCATCAGGCACAGCAACGTGGTGGCCCGCGAGGCCGGCGGCATCACCCAGCACATCGGCGCCTACCAGGTCACCACCGACGTGGACGGCAACGAGCGCAAGATCACCTTCATCGACACCCCTGGCCACGAGGCGTTCACCGCCATGCGGGCCCGCGGTGCCGAGACCACCGACCTGGTCGTGCTCGTCGTGGCCGCGGACGACGGCGTGAAGCCGCAGACCACGGAGGCGCTGAACCACGCCCAGGCGGCTGGCGTGCCGGTGGTCGTCGCGGTCAACAAGATCGACAAGGAGGGCGCGGACCCGGCCCGGGTGCGTGCCCAGCTCACCGAGTACGGCCTGGTGGCCGAGGAGTTCGGTGGCACCACCCTGTTCGTGGACGTGTCGGCCAGGGAGCGCATCGGCATCCAGGATCTGCTGGAGGCGATCATCCTGACCGCCGACGCCGAGCTTGACCTGCGGGCCAACCCGGATCAGGACGCGCAGGGCGTGGCGATCGAGGCGCACCTGGACCGCGGCCGCGGCCCGGTGGCCACGGTGCTGGTGCAGCGCGGCACGCTCGAGGTCGGCGACTCGATCGTGTGCGGTGAGGCCTTCGGCCGGGTCCGGGCGCTGCTCGATGAGAACAGCGAGCCGGTGACGGACGCGCCGCCGTCCCGCCCGGTCCTGGTCCTCGGGCTCACCGCCGTCCCCAACGCCGGCGACAACTTCCTCGTCGTGTCCGACGACCGGATGGCGCGGCAGATCGCGGAGCGCCGCGAGGCGCGGGAGCGCACCGCGCAGTTCGCGCAGCGCAGGCCGAGGGTCACCCTGGAGGACCTGGAGTCCGCGCTCAAGTCGGGTGAGCGGGAGGAACTGCTGCTCATCATCAAGGGTGACGTGTCCGGGTCGGTGGAGGCCCTGGAGGACGCGCTGCTCAAGATCGACGTGGGCGAGGACGTGGTGCTGCGGGTCATCGGCCGCGGGGTCGGCGCGATCACCCAGGACGACGTCAACCTGGCGATCGCCTCCGAGGCGGTGATCGTGGGCTTCAACGTGCGGCCGGCCGGCCGGGCGGGCGAGCTTGCCCAGCGCGAGGGCGTCGACATCCGCTACTACACGGTCATCTACCAGGCCATCGAGGAGATCGAGGCGGCCCTCAAGGGCATGCTCAAGCCCGAGTTCGAGGAAGTGCAGCTCGGTACCGCGGAGATCAGGGAGATCTTCCGGGTGCCGCGGGCCGGCAACATCGCCGGCAGCATCGTCCGCTCGGGCACGATCAACCGCGGCAGCAAGGCACGCCTGGTCCGCGACGGTGTCGTGGTGTCGGAGAGCCTCACGGTCGACTCGCTGCGCCGGTTCAAGGATGACGTCACCGAGGTCCGCGAGGGCTTCGAGTGCGGCATCGGCATCGGCTACAACGACATCCACGTCGGCGACACGATCGAGACCTACGAGATGCGGGAGGTTCCGCGGGTCTGACGCAGGGCTTGTCCTTAGGGCGGCGGGCGTGTACGTGGGTGCGCTGACGCTGGACGTGCTGCTCGGCGACATCCGGTCGCTGAAGCAGAAACGTTCCGCGGTGGCCTCGATCATCGCCGAGGTGCGCAGGCGCCATCCTGCCGTGGCCGTGGCCGAGACCGGCAGCCTGGACCGGCACCGCCGGGCGGAGATCGGCGTGGCCGCGGTGGCGTCCACGGCGGCGCACGTGACCGAGGTGCTCGACGCCTGCGAGCGCCTGGTCGCGGCGCGGCCGGACATAGAACTGCTGTCCGCGCGGTTCCGCCTGGTGAGCGAGGAGGAGTGAAGGGTCATGGACTCAGGCCGGGCGAACAAGCTCGCTGACCGGATCGCGCAGATCGTGGCCGAGTTTCTCGAGCGCCGGGTGAAGGATCCCCGGCTCGGTTTCGTCACCGTTACCGACGCCAAGATCACCGGCGACCTGCGCGAGGCCACGGTCTACTACACGGTCTACGGCTCGGCGGACGAGCAGGAGGCCACGGCCGCGGCGCTGAAGAGCGCCACCGGGCTCGTCCGGTCCGAGGTCGGGCGGCAGACCGGACTGCGGCACACCCCGTCGCTGTCCTTCGTCCAGGACACCCTGCCCGAAGGCGCCCGCCAGATGGAGGAACTGGTCGCCCGGGCACGGGCCGCCGATGAGGCCCTGGCACAGGTCAGGGAGGGGGCCGTGCCGGCCGGCGACCCGGATCCTTACCGTGTCCCGGCCAACGACGACGACGAGGACGACGGGGACGACGGCGGCGACGGCGCCGGAGCGGGCCCAGGCAGGTGAGCGCGGCTGACGGGCTCGTCATCGTGGACAAGCCCGGCGGGATGACCTCGCACGACGTGGTGGCCAGGCTCCGCCGGCTCGCCGGGACCCGCCGGGTCGGCCACGGCGGCACCCTCGATCCCATGGCCACGGGCGTGCTGGTCGCCGGGGTGGGGAAGGCCACCCGGCTGCTCGGGCATCTCACGCTCGCCGAGAAGGAGTACCTGGCGACGATCAGGCTCGGCCAGGCGACCGATACCTGCGACGCCGAGGGCGAGGTCATCTCCGGTGCCCCGGCCGGCGCGCTGACCCTGGATGCCGTGCGCGCCGCGACGGTGCCGCTGACCGGCGAGATACAGCAGGTCCCGCCGTCGGTCAGCGCCGTCAAGGTGGCGGGGACGCGGGCCTACCGGCTGGCCAGGGCCGGCGCCGCGCCGGTCCTGGCACCAAGGCCGGTGACCGTCAGTTCGTTCCGCGTGCTGTCCCAGCGGCGCGCCGGTGACCTGCTGGATGTCGACGTCGCGGTGACCTGCTCCAGCGGCACCTACATCAGGGCCCTGGCCCGCGACCTGGGCGAGGCCCTCGGCGTGGGCGGCCACGTGACCGCGCTCCGGCGTACCCGGGCCGGCTCCTACGACCTCAGCGTGGCGCGGACCCTGGACCAGCTCGAGACGGAACTGTCGCTGATCCCGCTGGCCCGGGCGGCCGCCGGCGCGTTCCCGTCGCGCCAGCTCACCGGTGACGAGGCGCAGCGTCTCGCGCACGGCGGCCGGCTGGCCGGCGGTACGGGCGCGGCGCCGGGCCTGGCGGCGGCATTCGCCCCGGACGGCACGTTGATCGCACTGGTCGAGGAGAGGGATGGCCATACGCTCCCCGTGGCAGTGTTCGTCTGAGCAGCCCCCGTACCGTGATCCCGGTGGTGGGGTGGTCAGGGTTACCGTGGGTACCAGTTGAGCTGGGAATCGGGGTCTGTAGGGAGGCGTCGTGGAGCGCTGGATGGGTCTGGGCGAGGTGCCGGGCGCCTGGGGGCCCTCCGTGGTGACCATCGGCGTCTTCGACGGCGTGCACCGGGGGCACCAGCGGATCGTGGCCAGGGCGGCCGCGGTCGCGCGGGACCTGGGACTGCCGCTGGTGGTGGTCACGTTCGACCCGCACCCGGCCGAGGTGATCCGGCCCGGTTCCCACCCGGCCGTGCTATGCAGCCTGCGGCGCCGCGCCCAGCTTCTCGGGGAACTCGGCGCGGACGCGGTCTGCGTGCTCGAGTTCACCCTTGAGTTCTCCCGGCTGAGCCCGGAAGAGTTCGTCCGGGCGGTGCTCGCCGACCAGCTGCACACCCGGCACGTCGTGGTCGGGGAGAACTTCCGGTTCGGCCACCGCGCCGCCGGCGACCTTGCCCTGCTGGCGGAACTGGGGGAGAAGTACGACTTCCAGGCTGAAGGCATACCGCTGCTGGCGCAGGACGGCGTCACGATGTCATCGAGCGCGATCAGGGACCTGGTCGCCGCCGGGGACGTGGCCGCTGCGGCGCGCGGCCTTGGCCGGCCGCACCGGGTCGAGGGCGTGGTCGTGCGCGGCGAGCAGCGCGGCAGGGCGCTCGGCTTTCCCACCGCGAACCTGGAGACCGCGGAGCACACGGCCATCCCGGCGGACGGGGTGTACGCGGGGTGGCTGGCCAGCCTTGACGCCGGCGGCGAGGAGACCGAACGCTGGCCCGCGGCGATCTCGGTCGGCACCAACCCGACCTTTGACGGGCGGCACCGCGTCGTCGAGGCTTATGCGCTCGACCGGGACGACCTGGACCTTTACGGGGTGCACGTGGCCGTGGACTTCGCGGCCAGGCTGCGGGGAATGGTCCGGTTCGACTCGGTGGACGCGCTCATCGACCAGATGCACGCCGACAGCGCCGAGACTCGCGCGCTGATCGCCCCAGGCTGATCCGGGCGCTGGCACCGCCGGCCCAGGTCACCGGGTGATATGACGGCATTCCGCTCGTGGCCTATTCGGACGGACTAGAGTCTTCCCGGATCATCTGCGCAGGCACGCACTCAGTCCGGTCAGCGCTCACCGGCGGCGATCTGTGGCCGCCGGCCAGGAGGCAACGGATGGACACTGCGGCGGACATCGACGACGGCACCACAAGTATCTTCTGAGCATGGCGACAGGTGAGGCGCGGCTGGTTAGCGATGACCTTGCAGGACCCTGGCCTGCCGCCCGCCCACCGGGCAGGCGGATAAGGGGGTGCGGCATGGCGCTGTTTGACCACGCGGCTGAGCGGCTGGCCCGCGGCCCGGCCGTGCTGTTCGCCGCCGACCCCGTTGACGGTATGGCGGAGGCCATCCTCCGCTACGACCCGCAGGCCACCGTCAAGAGCGACAGGTTCGTGTTCCACAACGGCGTGCAGTTGCATGGCCCGGTCACGGTGGCCCCGGACGTGGCCAGGCAGGCCGGGCTGCCCGCGGGCATGACCGCCGGATACTACGCGGCCATCGTCGAGGGCGGGACGGGCCGGCCCCGCCCGGACAGCCTGAAATGGCAGGACGCCGAGCGGCTGATCCGCGGCCTGGCGGCACGGCTCGGCGGCACGGTCCACGACGAGCGGCCGGCCATGGACCTCAAGCTGCGCGTGTCGGTGTACAGCGGGCACGAACTGCCGGTCGGCCAGGTGATCGAGGTGCTCCAGCCCTACACCGACACCGGCGAACTCCACGTCGAGGAGGACACCGGCGTGTCCGGCGCGTACTACCTGTTCACCAAGGCCGAGCCGCGGTTCTTCGTGACGTACTGGCCGTCCCGGCTGTCCCGCTCCAGGCTGGCGCTGCCGCCCCCGGCGCTCGGCGGGTTGCGCGACAAGGAGCCCTTCCGCTGGGACCTGCGGACCAAATTCCCGGTTGCCACCGTGCCGCGCGGCACGTGCCTGCGGGTCGCCGAGGCCGCGCTGGCGCTCGCCAGCCGCGCGGACGGCGTGGTCATCGACACCTACGGCTTCCCCGTGGACCGGCCGGAGGACCTGGCCGGCCTGCCATAGCATCGGTCCGGTGAGCCTGCGGTGAGTTGGCAGCGAAGCAGGGCCGGGCGTGGCCCGGTCGGGATGCGGGCGCGGTGGAAGCAGG
>Ga0207665_10001247_pt1 | contig 17150 bp, 12 predicted proteins | sample LARL112metaG_FD_184351 | JGI IMG/M metagenome (GOLD analysis project Ga0207665, IMG submission 184351) | Corn, switchgrass and miscanthus rhizosphere microbial communities from Kellogg Biological Station, Michigan, USA - LAR L11-2 metaG... | ecosystem: Host-associated > Plants > Roots >...
TTAATTTTTGCGTGAGGTCGCCGTTAGCAACCGCGGTTACGACTCTCACGATGCCGCGAACTTGCTCGGTGAGGTTTGCGGCCATTACGTTCACGTTGTCCGTGAGGTCCTTCCAGGTTCCTGCGACGCCGGGCACTTGAGCCTGTCCGCCGAGTTTGCCTTCCGTACCGACGTCGCGCGCCACGCGAGTAACTTCTCCCGCGAACGCGTTGAGCTGGTCCACCATGGTATTGATGGTATTTTTCAACTCCAGAATTTCGCCCTTCACGTCTACTGTGATCTTGCGGGAGAGGTCGCCCTTCGCAACGGCCGTCGTGACTTCCGCGATGTTACGAACCTGGCCGGTCAAGTTTCCGGCCATAGCGTTCACGGAATCTGTGAGGTCCTTCCAGGTTCCCGCCACGCCAGGCACGTTAGCCTGACCTCCGAGTCTGCCTTCGCTGCCTACTTCGCGCGCTACGCGCGTCACTTCCGCGGCGAAGGAACGCAACTGCTCCACCATCGTGTTGAGCGTTTCTTTGAGTTGCAGAATTTCGCCGCGCACGTCCACCGTAATCTTGCGCGACAAGTCGCCGCTGGCGATGGCCGTGGCCACTTCCGCGATGTTACGCACCTGGCCAGTCAAGTTGCTGGCCATGAAGTTCACGTTGTCGGTTAAATCCTTCCAGGTTCCTCCAACGTCCGGCACCTGCGCCTGACCGCCGAGCTTTCCTTCGGTTCCGACTTCGCGCGCCACGCGAGTCACTTCGGCCGCGAATGCGTTCAACTGGTCCACCATGGTGTTGATGGTGTTCTTCAGTTCCAGAATTTCGCCCTTCACGTCCACGGTGATCTTGCGGGAGAGGTCGCCTCGCGCGACGGCGGTCGCGACTTCGGCGATGTTGCGCACCTGACCAGTCAAGTTGCTGGCCATGAAGTTCACGTTGTCGGTCAAGTCTTTCCAGGTACCGGCGACGCCCGGAACTCGAGCCTGCCCGCCCAGATTTCCCTCCGTGCCGACTTCACGCGCCACACGGGTTACTTCGCCGGCGAATCCGTTGAGCTGGTCCACCATCGTGTTGATGGTGTCCTTAAGCTCCAGAATTTCGCCCTTCACATCCACCGTGATCTTGCGCGACAAGTCGCCTTTCGCGACGGCCGTCGTCACTTCCGCAATGTTTCTAACCTGTGCCGTAAGATTGCCGGCCATGGAGTTCACAGAATCCGTGAGGTCCTTCCAGGTTCCCGCCACGCCAGGCACGTTGGCCTGACCGCCGAGTCTGCCTTCGCTGCCGACTTCGCGAGCCACGCGCGTCACTTCTCCGGCGAACCGGTTGAGCTGGTCCACCATCGTGTTCAGCGTTTCTTTGAGCTGCAGAATTTCGCCGCGCACGTCCACGGTGATTTTGCGGGAGAGGTCGCCGCTGGCAATGGCCGTCGCGACTTCCGCGATGTTACGCACCTGGCCAGTCAAGTTGCTGGCCATGAAGTTCACGTTGTCGGTCAAATCTTTCCAGGTGCCGCCGACTCCAGGCACTTGCGCCTGTCCGCCCAATTTTCCTTCAGTGCCGACTTCGCGAGCTACGCGCGTCACTTCTCCCGCGAACGCGTTGAGTTGGTCCACCATGGTGTTGATGGTGTTCTTCAATTCCAGAATTTCGCCCTTCACGTCTACCGTGATCTTGCGCGAGAGGTCGCCTCGCGCCACGGCGGTGGTCACCTCAGCGATGTTGCGGACTTGCGCGGTAAGGTTCCCAGCCATGGCGTTTACCGAGTCCGTCAAGTCTTTCCAGGTTCCCGCCACACCGGGCACGACCGCCTGTCCGCCAAGCTTTCCGTCCGTGCCAACTTCGCGCGCCACGCGTGTGACTTCAGAAGCGAATGATCGCAGCTGGTCCACCATCGAGTTGATGGCTTCCTTCAATTGCAAAATTTCGCCGCGGACGTCCACCGTAATTTTGCGCGAGAGGTCGCCACTAGCGACCGCAGTCGCCACTTCCGCGATGTTGCGCACTTGGCCGGTCAGGTTGCTGGCCATCAGGTTTACGTTGTCGGTCAAATCCTTCCAGGTGCCCGCGACTCCCGGCACCTTCGCCTGGCCGCCCAGCTTGCCTTCGGTACCAACTTCGCGCGCCACGCGCGTTACTTCCGCAGTAAATACGCTTAACTGCTGGATCATGGTGTTGACGATGTTCGCCAAACGAAGGAACTCGCCCTGCAACGGCCGTCCGTCGACGTCCAACTGCACTGTCTGTGCAAGGTTTCCTTGAGCGACGGCTGCAATCGCGCGCGTAACTTCAGTCGTGGGGCGCAGCAAGTCGTCGATCAGGGTATTGAGGGACACTTCCATCTCGCCCCACTCCCCGCGGGGCTGATAGGACCGGATTCTCTCTTTCGTTTTCCCTTCTTTGCCGACCACGTGACCGACACGGCGTAGTTCCTGGGCCATCCGCTGGTTGGCAAGCACGATCTCGTTGAAGGTGTCGGCAATTTTTCCACCTACACCAGTCCATACGCCGGGCAAGCGAACGGAGAAATCGCCGTCCCGCATGGTCTGCAAGCCTGCGAGAATGGCTCCAAGGTCGGCTTTCGTAATTTCAACATCGCCGTTTTGCCCGTTTTCTCTTACCGTGCGCGATAGTTTCCGTTCGATCGGCGTCGCGGTAGTGGTGCCGCCTGGTTCGCTTCGCTTCATGCTTGATCTCCTAATACGCTGCTGGACTTCCTGTGCGCTCGCTTGGAAAGAACTGCGTTCGCGCTCGAAATTCCCTTCGGTATGGTGGGCCACCCGCAAGAATATCGTGCTGTGGGATATTTTGAAATTACTGTGGGATTAAAGGTAAACCGGCGACGATTGCGAGCGGGGCACAGTTCTAAAGTGCGTTGGCTGCTGAGGATCTGGGCGGAAGATGTCGACATCAATGCACGCTCAACTAAGCAGCTATTTAGCTGAATCGAACTCAAATTGTCCGCAGCGCGCTGTTGTGCTGGTTCCAGCCATGACATTCGCGTCGAAACAGTGTTTGCCTAATGGGGCGATCCCATCTCGACAATGATCTTCTTAACGCGTTCCGCGTCAAGGCTGGGACTGGCATAGATTCCATTCCCCGCTACTACGTTTAATGCGCGAATCAGCTCGCCTTCCGTATCGGACTTTAGCAGGTAGCCTCGCGCTCCGGCTTGGAGAGCCGATTCGACCCACTCCAATGAGTCGTGCAGCGTCAACAGAAGTACTTTGGTCTCGGGATACATTTTGCAGATAGCGCGGGTCGCTTCCAACCCGCCCATAACCGGCATGGAAATGTCCATCAACACGATATCCGGCTTTAAATCCCGTGTCAGGCGAATGGCTTCTTCTCCGTTTGCGGCTTCACCTGAGATTTGCCATTCCGGCCAGGCGCGAAGGATGCTCTGGATTCCCCTTCGGATTACCGTGTGATCGTCGACGACCAATACCCGATTCATTGCCACTCGTCAGTCCTTTCAGCGTATGATTCAGATTGCCAAGCGAACAGGGAAGGCCGGAAAGGGGTATCGGATTCCCACAAGAGGAACTTGGCGACCCGCAGAGAGCGCTGTTTGGTTCCTTTCATTAAACTTCGATGATTTGATTCTTTACGGCGTAGCGAACCAGCTCACTCACAGAGTGCAATTCGAGCTTTCTCATGATGTTGGCGCGATGAGTTTCGGCGGTCTTGACGCTGATGTTGAGCACAACTGCAACCTCTTTACTGCTTTTTCCTTCCGCCAGCAGTTGCACGATCTCTCGCTGCCGGCTCGTCAACCGATCCCTAGCTATGCCATCCTGGCCCGCTCTCGGCTTGCGATTACAAAATCCATCCAACATCATTTCGGAAACCTTGGCGGTGAAAAATGTGCGGTGCATTCCAAGCGCTTCGACAGCGGTGACCAAATCCCGATTAGCATCGGACTTCAGTACGTAGCCCCGTACCCCAGCCTGCACGATTTCGTAGACGAGTTCGTCCGAGAGATGAAGGCTCAGAATCACGATTTCCGTGTTGGGAAGCGTCTTGCGAATTTGCCGCGCCGCCTCGAGGCCATTTAGCTCTGGCATACCGATATCCATCACCACCACGTCAGGCTTCATCTGAAGGGCCATAGTTACCGCTTCGCGGCCGGTCTTGGCTTCGCCGCACACTTCCCATCCGCGGCGTTCCAACAGAAGTTGACGTAACCCAGTCCGGACGACGTCGTGGTCGTCCGCAATCAAGATCCGCATACGCAGAGGCTCCCCTGAAAGACGGTATATATTTTCATATTTAGCGTTACGCCGGAAATTAAAACATACGGTAAACGCTGTATTTTGATGGTGTTCCCGCGAAAGGGATACCTAACCCTATGTACGGCGGAGCGCCGATACAAATCGCGATTTAGAAGGCTCTCATGCGTTGAATTTTGCGAATTTTCTTGGACGCCCGAAACAATCTGCCGCAAAAAGTTGTTGGCCGGATGTTCCATACACAATGTTCCGCATTGAAAACGAAGCGTGCGGCAAATAAGAGTCATATGGCGCTTGCGCCCGCCAACAATTCATTGCCCACCACAGGGAGAATTTCGATGGCTGACATGACCACGAACCCGCAAAATGCATCAGAAGCAGAACCGATAGCATCGACAAATCGAAAAGTTCGCTACGCAGTGGTTGGCTTGGGATACATATCCCAGGTGGCTGTCCTTCCGGCATTTAAGCACGCGCAAGAAAATTCCGAACTCGTGGCGCTGGTCTCGGGCGATGCGACCAAACTGAAGAAGCTTGCCAAGAAATATAACGTGAGCAAGACCTACAGCTACGAACAGTATGCCGACTGCCTTGCAAGCGGCGAAATCGACGCGGTTTACATCGCGCTCCCGAATAATATGCACCGGGCGTATACGGATGGCGCTGCAGAAGCGAAGGTCCACGTGCTGTGCGAGAAGCCGATGGCGATGACTGAGCAGGAATGTGAATCGATGATTGACTCGACTTCCCGCGCCGGGGTCAAGCTAATGATTGCCTACCGGTTGCATTTCGAGGGGGGCAATCTGTCGGCAATGTCCGCGGTCCAGGCGGGAAAAATCGGTGAGCCACGCCTATTCCGTTCGGCGTTCTGTCAGCAGGTTGAGCCGGGCAATAGCCGGCTGCAACGGGATATAGAAGGGGGTCCGCTCTACGATATCGGCGTCTACTGCATCAATGCGGCTCGTTATATGTTCCGAGCCGAGCCCGAAGAGGTTTTCGCGTATTCTGCATCGCTGCCGAATGATGGGCGGTTCAATGAAGTCCCGGAAATGTATGCAGCCTTGATGCGTTTCCCGAGCGAGCGCTTGGCCCAGTTCACGTGCAGCTTCGGCGCTGCGGACCGCTCCAGCTACGAAGTGATCGGCACCAAAGGTGTTTTGAAAATGGACCCGGCGTATGAAATGGTTGGCGACCTGAAATGCGAACTGACCGTGGACGGGCGCACGCAAAAAAGCTGGTTCAAGAAGCGCGACCAATTCGGCCCCGAACTTCTGTACTTTTCGAAATGCGTTTTGAACAACACAGATCCGGAACCGAACGGCAAAGAAGGCCTTGCGGATGTGCGCGTCATTCAGGCTCTGCTGGAATCGCAGGAAAAAAAACGTCCGGTGAGCGTCAAACCCGTTGGCGAACTGCCGAGGCCCAGCGCCGGCCAGGACATTTATAAACCGCCTGTTGAAAAGCCCGAACTCGTAAAAGCTGCGGCGCCGAGCAAAAACTGACGATGGCATAGCGCAAGCCAGCATGTAGAAAAGGCTCTTTAGGCACAACGGCTGGAGCTGCGAGGCAAGAGAAACCTGTTCGCCATCTGCCTCGGGCCAGCCCGGGCGTTTATCGAACTGCTATGTCCTATCTACTTCGATTTTTAATCGGAGGCGCGGTCGTTTCCATCTTTGCTGCTCTTGGAGACGCGCTGAAGCCCAAGAGCTTTGCCGGAATTTTCTCCGCGGCTCCTTCAGTCGCACTGGGATCGTTAGGGCTCACGATTTTTGCAGACGGAAAGACATATACCGCGGAGGAATGCCACTCTATGGTCGCGGGTGCTGCGGCATTGCTGCTGTACTGCGTGGTTTGCACTCGCCTTATGCTGACCGGTAAATTTCGTGCGGCGCCGGTAACGATTGGCGCACTTCTGATGTGGCTGGGTGCCTCATTTGGAGCTTGGACGCTTTTTCTCCGGTGAGCGTATGGGTATCTCTTTTCATCTCTCTGTGCTCAGAAAAACCAAGTGGTCCGAATACGCGCTGCGATTCTTATTTGGAGGCGCGGTGAGTGTGCTGGCAGTCGTTCTGGCCAAGCAGTTTGGCCCTTCGGTCGGAGGATTATTTCTGGCCTTCCCCGCGATTTTCCCGGCAAGCGCCACGCTGATCGAAAAGCATGAGCAGCAGAAGAAAGCCCGTGCCGGCATCCAGGTGACCATACGTGGGCGTCAGGCTGTCGCGCTGGATGCGGCCGGCGCCGCATTGGGTTCTCTCGGACTCGCAGCCTTTGCACTTGTAGTTTGGCGACTGTTGCCGGAGCACGGAGCGGGAACTACATTATCCGCCGCTTTGGCGGCGTGGCTCGCTGTGTCTCTGGCTGGGTGGAATATTCGAAAGCTCACTTATGGAGAAGGGCTAAACCGTAAACGAGTTTCATCTAGAGATTAGAAGTGGTGAATTCACTTCTTGCGGAACTCTCGCATTGCGTCCTCAATTCGTTTGGCGGCCTCGTTCGGACCTTTCGCGTCGATCACACGGTACTTCTTGTCGCTCAGCTGATGGTAGTTCACGAAAAAATCTTCCAGCTCGGTAAGGAACTCCTTGCCGAGATCCCTCACGTGTTTTATATCCGCAAAGCTGTGGTTCGCTTCTTCAATCGCAACGATGCGGTCGTTGCGCTCGCGGTCTTTCTTCTTTCCCTGCTCCCCTTCAATGATACCGATCACTCTGCACTTTAGCAGACAGCCCACGGCCCCAGGTTCGTCCATTAGCGCCAGCACGTCCATCGGATCGCCATCTTCCGCCAAGGTGGAAGGAATGAAGCCGAAATCGTAGGGAAAAGTCATTCCGGCGGGTAGAACCTTCTTTAACGCAAAAACGCTCTGGTCGGGATCGAACGCGTATTTGTTGCGGCTTCCTTTCGGCGTTTCGATAATCACCTGCAGGCAGCCGCTCTTTTTCTGATACGGAGGCAAGTGCAGCAGCCCCTGCCCGGATTTTGATCTCTTAGGCAAGCTTGGGCCCCAACTTCACCCGTACTGAATCCTCTTGTTGCCATTGCCGCGTTCTTGGATTGCCGATTCGATAGTGTCTATCAGATCCAGCGCACTGTGCTTCGACACCGTAGCGTATATTCCGGCTTCGCGCGCGGCGCCGCGCAATTCGTCCACTTCGCCAAGCGTAAACAAGATCAGCGGCACATCAGGATCGAGATGCGACATGCGATGCGCCGCTTCGATGCCATTGATGCCCGGCATAGTCAAATCCAGGACCACGACATCCGGACGCAATTTCTGAAATTCGGCAACGCCAGCCAATCCGTTTTCGGCTTCTCCACAGATCGTCCAATCGCGCGTCTGCAGCACTGCGCGAATCATGCGTCGAGTGGTTTCAGAATCTTCCACAACTAGGATCCGCACGGGCATCATTCTCCCACCCGCATTTATAACCGTTCGTACGTTATCTAGAAATACATGCTTCCTATTAAATTCCGACCGGCGCGGCATGACACGTAACCTGTAACGAAATAAAACAGGTGGAATACGTCGCTCATTTTTGAGACAAATGGCGTTTTAGAACGAATTTGGGGGCCTACACGGATTTAATAACTTCGATTTCGCCTTCTCGGCGCGTAACTTCTACTGAAACGCCTTCTGGGTGCCGTCGAATCTGCAGATCTACGGTGGCATCAGCAACTCGAAGGTTTTCGATCGTTAACTCGTCCAGATTTGGCGGCAGGGCCGAATTAGAAAAGCGGACGATGCGCTCTGGCGCGCGGATCGAAATCCCCAACGCTGCCCGAAGAAGCATGTACACGCTTCCCGCAGCCCATGCTTGCGGTGAACAAGCGACTGGATAAAGTGTGGGACCGCTTGAATCTGCGCGTTTGTGGAATCCGCAGAAAAGTTCCGGTAGCCGGTTGGACTCTACGTACAAGCTGGCCTCGTATAGGCCGTAAAGAACGCCCACAACTTTTGACTGAAAGCCATAAAGCGACAAACCAGTTGCGATAAGAGCGTTGTCGTGAGGCCAGATCGATCCGTTGTGATAAGACATCGGGTTGTAGCGGACTTCACCCGCCGCGACCGTGCGGATTCCCCATCCGGAAAACATTCGCTCGCTCATCAACGTATCCGCCGTGATCGCCGCTCGTTCCGGACTGGCTATTTTGCAGAGCAGCGCATGTCCCGCATTCGAAGTACGCACGCGGCACTGCTGCTTTTTGCCGTCCAGCGCCAGAACATAGCAACCGATGTCGTCATTCCAGAACTGCTGTTCGAAACGCTGTTGCAGCTCAGCCGCTTCTCGTTCATATCGCACCGCAAGATCGGGATCGCCAAGGGCACGCGCAAGTGAAGCCACCGTCAGCTTCGCGGCATACACGTAGGCCTGCACTTCGCAAAGTGCGATCGGTCCTTCCGCCAAGGCCCCGTCCGCGTGAAAAACCGAGTCGCCAGAATCCTTCCAGCCCTGCTGTGTCAAGCCTTCGGCGGATTTGCGCGAATATTCGATAAAGCCGTCACCGTCGGCATCTCCGTACGTCTCGATCCAATCGAGCGCCCTTAAAATATTCGGCCAAATACCCCTTAGGAATTCCAGGTTGTTCGTCCGAAGGTAGTAAGCGCCCGCCAGCAGCACGAACAGCGGCGTGGAGTCCACGCTTCCGTAATATCGCCCGAACGGAACTTCCTTTAACGTAGCCATCTCTCCACGGCGAACTTCGTGCACGATTTTTCCAGGCTCGGCATCCTGTTCAGCGTTTTTTTCAGTGGCCTGCGTGGCGGCGAGATATTTCAATACGCCTTCAGCAATCGAGGGCGCCAGCCACAAACACTCCATCGCCGTGATAATCCCATCTCTTCCAAATACGGTGTTGAACCAAGGAACGCCGGCATACGGATATGCGCCTTCCGGATTGCCCTGAATCAACATCCTTAAATCCGCTTCGGAACGCGTCAACCACTGATTGAAACGTTTACTCGAAACTTTGATCTTGCATCCGTCAAGGATTCCTTGCTGAGATTCCGTGTTTCGCACGCTGAACGCATCGCTGTACGATTCAATAGCCTTAGGAGGCGAGTTTCTGTCGCAAACTATCGTCAGCGCGATCAAAAATTCTTGGTTGGGATCCAACTGCAGCTGGTACCGGGCGGTGTTTTCCGTTAACGAACCAGGTTTCGGCGAGAAATGAAGAGACGTGCTCCTTTTGATGTTATCCAACCCATCGTAACTGAGCGTCACGACTTCGGTATTCACTCGGGCCGGCTCGATTTTCCCTTTTCTGCGTCGCGGCGTGCCTCGCACTTCAAAAATATCCGCGTAGTCAGCTCCAAATTCGAACGAAACGGAAAGTTCAATCGGCCTTAGCCCATAGTTCGCCAGACGGAATTGCTCGTAACACACTCCATCCGCGAGAAATTTGGATCGGTAGACGTGCAGGGTTCCGCGCGGGATTATGATTCGCTTGTCTTCAGCAATGTCTACATTCGTCAGGTCTACGGATAGAAACGCGTTGTCATCGCGGACCGATGAACTCAACAGCAGTGGAGTCTGTCCCTCCAGCCGAATCGTCAGGCGATCCAGGTGCCGCGTCTCCACATGAAATAAGCCCAACTGCCCTTGCGCCACGCATTCAACGTCCCCATAACGATTGAATACACCGAATGTATCTCCGTGCTTAAGCACGCGGGTACGATCGTCAGCCAGGGCCGACGATGCCAGAACGTAAAACTTCTCATTGATTCGTATGATGTCGGCCAATGCTGAGTCCTATTGCAGGATAGCAGGTGGCGTTGGTTCGTACTCCAGCAGTTCCGGCTCGTCCAGTTCGCCGACGAATCGCTTATAGAGCGTAACGTAATCTGAAGTCATTCGCTCCACGCTGAATCTCTGCTCAAAGACCGCCCGGCAAGTCCGCCGGTCGATCTCCGGTATCCTCTCCACGCACGCGATTGCGGACGCAAGATCATCCACAACAAAACCTGTCACTTTGTCCGTAATGATTTCCGGCACGGAGCCGCATAGAAAAGCGATGGTTGGAGTGCCACATGCCATCGCCTCAATCATCGTCAGTCCAAAAGGCTCCGGCCAATCGATCGGAAACAAATACGCGTAAGCCTTCCCAAGGAAGTCGCTTTTTTCGTGGTCCCCAATCTCGCCTACGAACTCGATGGAAGGATCATTCAGCAATGGCTTCACCGTCGATTCGAAGTAGTTCTGATCTACACGATCAACCTTGGCTGCTATCTTTATTTTCATTCCGGATTGCAGTGCGATCTTGATGGCTCGGTCCGGTCGCTTCTCGGGCGAAATACGCCCCAGAAAAGCCAAATAATCTCCACTCTCAAACCGTGGCTTGTACAAACGGGTGGGCAGACCGTGATACACGTTCCCGATCCAATTCGCCGCAGGCAGCGGTCGACGCTGCACCTGCGAAATGGAAACCAACGGCGCATCCGCAAAGCAGCGGTAAAGTGGCTGTAAATCGGGAATGTCCAGCCTGCCATGCAGCGTTGTGAGGCTCGGGAGGTGCAAACTCTTGCTTACCGGGAAATGGCAGTAATCGGTATGGAAATGCAAGACATCGAATTCATCCGACCGGCGGATCACTTGATCCAGTTCGACGATGTGATGAGGCAGAGGATCGGCACATTTTGGATTCAGCCGCAGTGCCGTGGGACATGCCGAAATCAATCGCGCGGATGTCAAAGAGTCTGCGCTCGCGAACAAGGTCACTTCATGGCCTAGTTCAACCAGACGTTCCGTGAGGTGCGACACGACCCGCTCGGTACCACCGTAAAGCCTGGGCGGGACGCTTTCAAACAGTGGAGCGATTTGAGCAATACGCACGGAATCCTCCTTCTTGGCCCAGCTAATCAAGCTGACATTTTCTCGCTTTCTGGCCTGTCGAACTATACAAAGTTAGTAGTACGGAATTTTAGAAAAGCTGGTAGCCCTCAGCCTGAATCGTTTTTTTCAACTGCGCGCTGCGCTCCCAGCGTAAGCTCCGTCCATAAATTTCATTCTGTGCGCGTTATTTCAAAACTGGTTGGGTCACCTCATTTCTTTGCTGCGGTTGAAAAGAGAATACTTTCAATCGCTGGATCTGTGCTGACGAGCAGCAAACCCCAGTCGGGAAATTTCGATCACATGCAGGTTCAACCACGCTATTTTATCTCGTGGCCACTCACTCCTTGTCGTTGGGATCTATTCATTCATTTTTTCATCCCCACATTCCTAGGTAATATCCTCGGCAGCGTACCACTGGTGGCGGCTCTCGGCCATGCGCAGATCCTTGCCGGCAGTGAATCCAGCTCAGGTTTTTCTCTTTTAACTTGACCGACGTCTCGTTGCCTGTCCGATTAAACGTTTCGTTGCCGTGATTTCTTTGCGCTTGTACCTGAACAGCAGTATTGCTGCATTCATCGCGAACACCTGATCATGTTTTTAGGACGGTGTGAGTTGCAAAACAGCATTGTCAGCGCTCGTAGAACGATTCAGTTTGGCTTTCCGCCCTCCGGCGAGCCGACACCAAGGCCGCCCATTCCTGAGCCGCCGGTTCCTCAGCCGCCCGGACCCGGACTGCCTCCGTGGCCAGAGGGACCAAAACTTCCGCCGCCTGATCCTGAACCCGACCTGCCCGGGTTCCCGCAACCGGTTGATTCCGATCCCGGAAGATACACGTTGCGCGCACAACACAATTTCTCGTGTGTCTTAAGCCGCATTTATTGCTGCCTCTACAGGGCTGCGAAATGATTTCACCCAGATCCACCGAGCATTGCTCACCGTGAATTATCTGGTGGGCATTTAGGCCTGAGCTTTGCTTGAGGAGTACAGGTTCTCAAAACAGCGACCCAGCCTTTCAATTCAACCGAACGGAAGGGGTCACCATGGGTGCCAAAGAAGGAAAAAAGTGCGCTCACCCGAATTGCTCTTGTCTCGTTGGCGATGGATCGAAATATTGCAGCGCGCAGTGTGAAGCAAGCGCGAAAACTCCGGAAATCGATTGCAAGTGCGGGCATCCGGGCTGCTCGGGCAGCATCACTTAGTTGCGATCCTGGTACCTAAGTCGGCGTGTTGCTACGTCGGGTGTCTCTGATTCCGCAGGTTGCGAGTTTTTCCGTCGCGGCAAATTTCGCTCTCACCCAAACAGGTCGCGGTTCGCAATGTCCTGACATTTTTGTGCGCAGCCTTTTTTATCTTCTATGGATGGAGAGGCGTTGCGAGCGCATTGCATGAGAATCGTTTCTCTTCGATCGATAACCGAGCCGCCAAACATTTGCTGAGTGAACCGTGGCAACCGTGAGCGCCAGTCCCGGAGTTCTTTCCTCCCCGGGAGCATCTCGCACGGAGAAGACCGAGCTTCCGATCAGCGTTCTCCACTCCGAAGGAGTAGTCCACGGTTTTCTGATCCTGCGCACACTGGAGGGCGAAACCCTGGCCGATGGCTACCTCTCGCAACTTACACACGGTGATCGCCTCACAAGTCGTCTCGTGTTCCATTTTAAAGACGGATCGCTTTTCGACGAGACGGTCGTATTTTCCCAGCGCCGTATTTTTCGCCTCCGCCACTATCGCCTTTTGCAGAAGGGGCCAGCTTTCAAAGAACCTATGACCTTCACAATCGACGGTGCATCCGGGCGCGTCAACGTTCGCTATTCGGAAAAAAGCGGCCAGGAGAAGACCATTGACGAGCAACTGAACCTTCCCGCAAATCTCGCAAACGGCATCATCTTTACGTTGCTGAAGAATATACGCCCCGGCACACCGCAGATCTCTGGCTGTAGTTTCAGCCACACCAAAGCCACGCATCGTGAAACTTTTAATCTCTCCCGAAGGTGATGAATGGTTCTACGTCGGCAATTCGGCGCACAAGGCCATTAGGTACGTCGTCAAAATCGAAATCGGCGGGGTAGCCGGTGTTGTGGCTCCCCTCGTCGGAAAGCAACCCCCTGATGCCCATGTCTGGATTCTCGATGCAGAAGCTCCGGTCTTTATTAGATCAGAGGGCCCACTTACTTCCGGAGGTCAGATGTGGCGGGTGGCTACAGCTAGTCCGGTGTGGAAACAAAACTCGGCAGAGGATTCACAGCATCAACGTTAGTGATGCTGACTTTAAGTGGCTCGGATTGAAGGCGCATGTATGCACTGCGAGTCGTTCCGTTACTCGATGACTTTTGTATTGCTGACTGCTCCGCCATCGCCGGATCGCAATTCGCTGAATACAAGCGCCGACAGGATCGTAAGTCCACCCATAAATACAAAGGCGTAATGAATGCCGTGGATCATCTGCGGTGCGTCTGAGCGAAACCGGTCCGGAATAAAAAGGGCCGTCATCAACGACGCGGTCGCTACTCCGAAACTCATCGACATTTGTTGTGCCGTGCTTGCTATGGAGCTGGCGCCGCTCGATTCCGCTTCGCTCACATCGGCATATACCAGAGTATTCATGCTCGTGTACTGAAGCGACGTGAAAAAGCCGTAGCCGAAAACCTGCAGTACGATCAGCCACCCCGGTGTTCCGGCTTTGATCGTGGTGAAGAGCAGGATCATCACGCCTATAATCAGGGTGTTCGAAATCAACACCGTTCGATAACCGAACAACCGTAGAATTCGCGGCATCACGATCTTAAGGCTGATCGCCGCCAGCGCTTGCGGCATCATCAGCAAGCCAGATTGAATCGGCGTGAATCCCAATCCTACCTGGTACAACAGCGGAAAAAGAAATGGAATGCCGCCGATTCCAATCCGGGTAACAAAACTTCCAATCACCGCCGCGCGAAAAGTGCGGATGCGAAACAGCGTCAACCGCAGCAGCGGAAATCTGGTATTGGCACCATGAATTCCGTACCCACATAGCAGCGCGATCGAAATCGCCAGCAATCCCAGAATTTCGATCGCGCTCAGCGCATGTTCTCCAAACACTTCCAGAACGTACGACAGCAGCGCGACTCCCGATCCGAATAGAATCAGCCCGATCACATCGAGCGGATTCGTTTTCTTTTCCCGGTAATCCGGCAAATGCCGGTAAACCATGTACAACCCAGCCAGTCCAATCGGCAAGTTGACGAGAAAAATCATGCGCCAGTGAAGATAACCTACGATCAAACCGCCCGTCACAGGGCCAAGCATCGGTCCGATCAATCCGGGAATCGCCACAAAGCTCATGGCCCGAATCAATTCGGACTTCGCAAATGTTCGCACGATGGTTAGGCGTCCGACCGGCACCATCATCGCTCCGCCACAGCCCTGCAAAATCCGGCACGCAACCAGCAAATGAATATTGCTCGAAATCCCGCAAAGAAATGAGCCCAACGTGAAAATGCCGATCGCGGACGCAAATACGCGCCGCGTTCCGAAGCGATCCGCCATCCAGCCGCTGATCGGAATAAATACCGCCAGGCTTAAGGTGTAACTGGCGAGCACCGATTTCATACTGAGTGGCGCGACGTGAAGCGCTGCGGCAATGGTGGGCACGGCCGTATTCAGAATCGTCGTATCGAGCGATTCCATGAAAAACGCCACCGCGACGAGCCACGGCAGCAATCGCGCACTGCCGGCGCGCAACGCGGCAGACGATTCCACGGCCTTTGTCGTAGCGGAATGGTTCATTTTGAATGGTGCGCCTAAGAAATGAACTAACGGTCAATCAGCGGATGGAACGAACATCAAAACTCTGCAGGATCTATCATCGCATTTTTTCAGTGGAGGAAGACCTGCCCCAATATGCACAGAATGTTCGAAGAGTTGCTCTCTCCTAAATTCAACTGAGGCAACTTCTCGTCGAAGCTATATGGCACCGGATGATCGGCAACTAAACTGAATTTGAACAGCCGAGAACCAGACTAATTACGAACATCAATTGCAAATTTTAATATGAACGCAGCTAGACCTACAGGTATCTAGAACAAATCAGAAGAGGATGCGGGAAGCCGTGGGTACGCACTTCGCTTCCCGGAGAGACTTACCGTGGTTTCTGGTCACCTTCTTAAAAACTCGGATTCCACCGGAAGCCCGCCGCATAGGTAGGTTGGTAGTATTCAAAAATACTTATGACGAATGAGCTTGCAAGCCGGATTCTCCCGGCCATACTGAAAACGCGGAACTTGTTTTTCCTTTCCTCATGGATTGGGCCATAACGTCAACCCGCAAGTGACGGGAGGATATTTGTCGCATTTTTTGTCACAGTTCTAGATGACCACAACGAGATTGATGCCGGGCCCGGCTTGCACAACGTGGCGGATCGAGTTTCAGGTCTCTTTAGCGGCCTGACAGCTATACCTGTGCGCAGCAACGATGAGCGAACGAAGGAGATAAACTTGGCGAATTTTCCGGATGGCGCGAGATTGGACCAGGAAATGAGATTTCTTTCCCAACTCTTTCCAAAACGAAAGAGGACTTGCCAGTGGGCTCAGCAAGCCGTTGCGAACAGGAAAATTGGTTGCTTGCCCGGTTTTGATGCTGCGCGTAGCTCTTTTCCAGGCAGGCGAAAACCTCTTCATTCTGGCCGGTGCCCAGATATACCCAGACGAAAAGTTCGGCGTCCACCGGACGGGATTCCTTCGCTGACGGAAAGGATCCAACCTTGAAACGAAGAACATTCCTTAAAGAATCCACCATGGCCGCGGCCGGTATCGCCACCGCTCGAGCGCTTCGCGCCGCCGCGCCCACACAGGTTGAAGCTCGTAGACAAAAGGGTGCCTCCCTGCTGGTGGATCCAAAGCCCCTGTTCGACTTGTCGCCCCATCTCTATATGCAATTCATGGAACCGCTTGGCGCAACGGATGGTTCGGTCGAGGCGGCATGGGATCATCTACGCGATCAATGGCGCGAGGATGTCGTAGAGATCACACGCGAGCTCGGGCCTCCGATGATGCGGTGGGGCGGGATCTTTGCCGATTTTTATCGCTGGCGAGAAGGGGTCGGGCCGCGCGACAGGCGTCCCTCCATGCTCAACCTGCATTGGGGCGGAATCGAATCGAACCAGGTGGGCACCCACGAATTCGTCGAGCTGTGCCGACAAGTTGGCGCGGAGCCGTTGATCTGCGTCAACTTCGAGTCGGACGGCCGCAAGCAGTACATGAAGGTCAAGGGCAGCGTCCGCACGGCCGACGCCAAGGAAGCCGCTGCGTGGGTGGCGTATTGCAACGATCCGGGGAATGCCGACCGGAAGGCTAACGGAAACGCGGCTCCGCTGGGTGTCCGGTACTGGCAGATCGGCAACGAGACGTCCTACGACAAAAATGGCTTCGACCTCGAAACCGCAGCGCGCAAGACTGTCGAGTTTGCAAGGACCATGCGCGCGGCAGATCCGGCGATTCAATTGATCGCGTGGGGCGACAGCGGTTGGGCGGCGCACATGGCGGAGATGGTGGGGCAACATGTTCAATATCTCGCGTTCCATCACATGTTCAATCCCGATTCGCAGCGCCAGCCGGTGTTGCGGGGCGAACTCTATCGGCGCGACCCGGATGCGACCTGGGAGCAGTTGATGAAGGCGTGGCAGCTGACCGACGCGAAGATTCGCAGCATTCGCGACAGTCTGGGTGCGCGGAACATTCCGCTCGCGCTGACGGAATGCCACTTTGCCATTCCCGGCCGCGATCGCGGCGGAGTGCTCGCCTCGTGGGCGGCCGGTGTGTCCTACGCACGTATCCTCAACAACCATCAGCGGCACGGCGATGTGCTGAAAATTGCCACGGCCGCGGACTTTTGCGGGACACGCTGGCAGAACAACGCGGTGATCATTCCGACGCCGAAGGGCGACAACAGAGCGTACCTTCAGCCGGTGGCCCGCGTGATGCAACTGTATCGCCATCACATTGGCAGTCACGCGATCAAAGTGCGTGGCTTGCCAGACGGCCTCGATGTAGTCGCGAGTCGCCGCGGCAACTCTGTGTATCTTCACGTCGCGAACATTCAGCGCACGAGATCTGTGAAGGCCACAATTC
>Ga0207665_10001248_pt1 | contig 17150 bp, 19 predicted proteins | sample LARL112metaG_FD_184351 | JGI IMG/M metagenome (GOLD analysis project Ga0207665, IMG submission 184351) | Corn, switchgrass and miscanthus rhizosphere microbial communities from Kellogg Biological Station, Michigan, USA - LAR L11-2 metaG... | ecosystem: Host-associated > Plants > Roots >...
GACCTTCGACTCGCACGTGCTCTGGCAGGAGCCCTACGTCATCTACTCGCAGATCCTGGCGGCCACCTCGACGCTGATGGTCGGGCCGATGGTGACCAACCCGGGCACCCGGGACTGGTCGGTGACCGCGTCCTTGTTCGCCACGCTGAATGACATGTTCGGCAACCGGACCGTGTGCGGCATCGGGCGCGGCGACTCGGCGCGCCGGGTCATCGGCCAGCGGCCGGTGAACCTGGCCACGATGGCGGACGCCATGCGCGTGATCAAGGGCCTGGCCGAGGGCCGCGAGGTGATGCTGCACGGTGCGCCGATCCGCATCCCGTGGGTGCGCGACGGCAAGCTGGAGATCTGGATGGCGGCCTACGGGCCCAAGGCGCTGGCCCTGGTGGGCGAGCAGGCCGATGGCTTCATCCTGCAGACCGCCGACCCGCACATCGCCCGGTGGACGATCGGCTCGGTGCGCGCCGCGGCCCAGGCGGCCGGCCGCGATCCGGCCGCGATCACGGTGTGCGTGGCCGCGCCCGCCTACGTCGGCACCGACCTGCCCCACCAGCGGGACCAGCTGCGCTGGTTCGGCGGCATGGTCGGCAACCACGTGGCCGACCTGGTCGCCCGGTACGGCATGGACGGGCCGGTGCCGCACGAGCTGACCGACTACATCAAGGGCCGGCAGGGTTACGACTACTCCCATCACGGCCGGGCCGACAACCCGTCCACTGACTTCGTGCCCGATGCCATTGTCGACCGGTTCTGCCTGCTCGGCCCGGCAGGCGCGCACGTCGACCGGCTGCGCGAGCTGGCCGGGCTCGGCGCCGACCAGTTCGCCATCTACCTGATGCACGACCAGCCCGGCCAGACGCTCGCCGCCTACGGCGACGAGATCATCCCGGCCATAGGCTGAGCTCCCGCCCCCGGCGGGGCGGGAATGGCCGCTGATCAGCACAGACTCGGTCAAAACGGCTACCGCGTGTGATCTTTTTCATAGGCCCGAATCCCATGTTTCGGTCGCCATTCATGTGATCTCGGGCATTGTGGGTGGCCGCAAGCACCCCGCGCATGTGATGGCCGCCCCGTTGCGGCCCGGCGCCCTGCCCCCGCGCCATGTCCTGCGCCTCGACCCCACCTGAGCTGGTGGCTGGTCTGTGCCCGGGTGGAAAACGACGGCGCGAGCGCGCCCGAGCAAAGGTCCCTCTTGTCTGCCCATCGACGGAAACCCCAGCGCAAACCTTCGAGGCCCCCTAAGCTCACGCTGATCGCGGCAGGCTCGGCGCTGGCCCTGGCGGGCGCGGCGGCGGGCGCGGTGGTGGCCTGGCCCGCTGACAGCCCGCCCGCATCGGCGAGCGTGGCCGATGCCTCCCTGGCCGGAGCAGCGCAGCTGCGCGCGCTGACCGGGGCCGCGGCCCGGGACAGCGGACTGCCCCAGTCGGTGCATGCCCTCAAGGCCCGCGAGGCGTCGGCCCGGCAGGCCGCGACTCGCCGGGAGATCGCGCACCAGCGGGCCGTGGCCCGGGCCCGGAAGGCGCGGGCGGCTGCCGCGGCCAAGGCGGCCGCCGCCCGCCGGGCGGCCCAGCCAGCCAGCACCGCCCCGGCCAGCCAGCCTGCCGCGGCCCAGCCGCAGGGCGACCCGCAGCAGATAGCCGAGGGCCTGCTCGGTTCCTACGGCTGGTCGTCATCGCAGTTCAGCTGCTTGCAGCCGCTGTGGGACCGGGAGAGCGGGTGGAGTGTGACGGCGGCCAACCCGTCCGGCGCCTACGGCATCCCGCAGGCGCTGCCCGGCAGCAAAATGGCCAGCGCCGGGCCGGACTGGCAGACCAGCGCGGCCACCCAGATCCGCTGGGGGCTCGGCTACATCAAATCGACGTACGGCTCGCCGTGTGCGGCCTGGTCGCACGAGCAGGCCTACGGCTGGTACTAAGACGGCAGCGCCAGGGACACGACGTCCCTGGCCCGCCCGGATTGCTCAGTGGCCGCCCCGGAATCCCGCTCCCGGGGCGGCCACTGTCACTCTCCCGGGACGGGGCCCGGTCCCGCCCGGCCGGGGCTAAATGCCCGGTCAGGATGGGCCGCGCGGCGAAATGTGACCCATTTCATAGGACCGAAATTGCGGGTTTTGGTCAGGTAAAGGCCGGGTTTCCGGCAGGGTGAGGCGGAGCAAGCACCCCGCGTGCGTGATGGGCCGCCCCAAGCCGCCCGGTGCCCTGCCCCCGCGCCACGTCCGCACGCCGCTGCCTCCCCACCCAGCACTCTCGGTGGGCTGGCACGTGCCCCGGGTGGAAGCGATCGCGCGCTGTGCGCCAACCAAAGGTTCATTTTGTCCCGGATACGGACGTCTTTCCGCAAGCCAGGAAAATCCCCGAAGCTCGTCGCTGCCCTCGCAGCAACCGCCATCGCCTCCGCCACCGCGGCGGCTGGCCCGCTGGCCGACCTGGGCCCAGCCGGCGCGCCCACGGCGGCGGCCCACATCGGCACGCAGGTGGCCCCGGCCCGGGCCGTCACCCCGCTGGGCAACCAGCGTCTGGCCGTGGCCACCCACTCCCCGGCCCGCGTCCCGGTGCCGGTCACACTGACCGCGGCCGCGGTCACCCAGCGCCAGGCCGCTCTCCGCCGGGCCCAGAAGATGCTCGGCCACTTCGGCTGGGGCCACCGTCAGTGGAACCCGCTGTACAAGCTGTGGAACCGGGAGAGCAGCTGGAACAAGTACGCGCGTAACCCGTACTCGGGTGCGTACGGGATCCCGCAGGCCGTGCCGGGCTCCAAGATGGCCAGCGCGGGCCGGAACTGGCGGACCAGCGCCACCACCCAGATCCGCTGGGGGATGCGCTACATCAAGTCCGTCTACGGCTACCCGCGCCGCGCCTGGAACCACGAACTGGCCTACGGCTGGTACTGACCCCGCGGTTGCGCCCGGCCGGGCCCGGCCTCGCTAGAACCGGCCGCCGGAGATGCGGCGGCTGCGCTGGGTCTGGCCGGGCGCACCATAGGGGTAGTCCGGGGTGGCCGGCACACTGGCCTCGTCGAGCAGCTGGGTTTCCTCGGCCGTCAGCTGGAGGCCGGCCGCGGCCATGTTGTCGGCGAGCTGTTCCGCGGTGCGGGCGCCCAGGATCACCGAGCTGACCGCGGGCCGGGCCAGCAGCCAGGCGATGGCCACCTGGGCCAGCGAGGTGCCGTGCGCCCCGGCCACCTGGCCGGCCGCGTCGATCACCTGCCAGGTCTGCTCGGCCTGGCCGCGCTGGTTCCAGATCCGCATGCCCTCGTCGGCGTTCTCCAGCACCCGGGTGCCGGCCGCGGGTGGCTCGCCGCGCTGGTACTTGCCGGTCAGCCAGCCGCTGGCCAGCGGGGACCAGGCCAGCAGGCCGAGCCCAGCCGCCTGGCAGGCCGGCACGATCTCCCATTCCACCGCGCGGGCCAGCAGGCTGTACTGCGGCTGCAGTGACACCGGCGCGGACAGCCCGCGGAACTCCGCGAGGTCCACCGCCTTCTGAAGCTGCCAGCCGGTGAAGTTGGACAGCCCGACGTAGTTGATCTTCCCGGCCCGCACCGCGTCGTCCAGGAAGCGCAGCGTCTCACCGACCCGGGTCAGCGGGTCCCACGCGTGCATCTGGTACAGGTCGATCACATCGGTGCCCAGCCGGCGCAGCGACGCGTCCAGCGCCCGGGCCAGATGCTGGCGGGACAGCCCATGGCCGTTCGGGGTCTCATCGGTGGGGAACCGGCCCTTGGTGGCCAGCATGACCTGCTTCCGCATTCCCGGCCGGGCGACCAGCCAGCGGCCGATGATCTCCTCGGACCGGCCGTCGGCGTACACGTCGGCGGTGTCCACCAGGTTGCCGCCGGCCTCGGTGAACCGGTCCAGCTGCTCGAACGACCCGGCCTCGTCCGTCTCGTTGCCGAACGTCAGCGTGCCCAGGGCCAGCGCGGACACCGCGGCGCCACTGCTGCCGAGCAGCCGGTATTCCATTGTTCCTCCTACGTCCGGACGTCACCCCCGCCCTCACTACCCTGCCGGGCGCCGCGCCATCCGGGGCAGCCGGGCCCGGGCCAGTGGCACAGCAGCAGGGCCCCGGCCGGAGCCGGGGCCCTGCACCATGCGCTCAGGGCTCCAGATAGACGCCGAAGTTGGAGCCGAAGTTGGACAGGTCGTGGGGCGCGACTTCCACGGTCCCGCTGGCGGTGCCGGTGCTGGTGGCCACGATCTTGTGGTGGGTCCACGAGCTGGAGAAGCCCGACACGCCGCCCCGGTAAGTGACCAGCACGCTGTCCCGGAGCGTCACCAGGTGAGTCTCGGTGGCCGGGGCGGTGTAGCCGAAGGTGCTCCACGGGCTGGCCGCGAATTCCGCCCCTGCCCGCGCCTGGTTGTATGACTGGCCGGTGCCGGGTGCGTAACCGCTGTAGAACAGCTCGACGCCGGTCGTCTGATCGTCCACGTAGAAGTGATCCACCCCGCTGGAACGGTCGTACGCGATGGCGAGGGTCACCAGGTCCCCGGGGGCGAAGCTGACCGAACCGTCCGTCCAGCGGCTGCCGACATGGGGGCACGCCTGGGCGCCGCTGCCGGCCGTGCTGCAGACCAGGGAACGCTTGGTCTTGTTGTAGACGGCCGCGGCGGCGTTGTAGTTGCCCGCGGTAGTGGTGTTGGACACACCCAGGACCACCACCCGGTAAGGGGTCCGGAGCTGTACTGACACCCCGTAGCCGGTGACCTCGGGGGCAAACCTCGCGGCCTGAGGCAGGTAGACGCTGCTCTGCACGTACTGGAAGCGGGCTCCGGTAGCTGTATAGCCAGCCTGCTCAGGTGAGTAGTACCTCGGCCCGGTAGCCGCCGCGGCCGGCCCGGCCAGGGCCAGGCCTGCTCCTAAAGTGGCTAGCACGGACACGAGGGCGACGATGACACGTGATCGCATGAGCGGCCTCCGCCGATCGGAACGGCACCCACCCCGCTGGCGCGGCACGCCTCTGTCGTCAGGTGGCTGTCACGGTGACGACCGTCGGCCACTGCAAATGTGTTACAGGCCCGCGCGCTAACCCGCGTCACCGGCCCGGAAGAACCCGGCGACCCGGTCGCGGGGCAGGCCGGGTACCCGGTGGCCAGCCCGGCCGGTCATCTCCTCGCCCGCGCACAGCGCGTTGGCCACCGCTTCTTCCACGCCCTGCACGACCGCGGTGAACAGCGGGTTGATCGCGTCCCAGGGCACGAACGCGAGCTGGTCGTAGGGCCGGGGCTGGGCCGGGGAGTACGGGCTGAAGCCGCCCGGGTTCGCCGTCGAGCAGGCCAGGAACAGGTCGCCCGAGGAATGCGAGCCGGTGGTCCCGGTCCGGGCCAGGCCGAGGGTGACCCGGCGGGCCAGCGCCTTGCACTGGTGCGGCAGCAGCGGCGCGTCAGTGATCACGATGGCGATGACCGAGCCGGCCCCGGGCGGCACGCCGGAGTCGTCGCCGACCGGGTCGTCGTCGGCCAGCAGCTGGCCCAGCGGCCGGCCGGCCAGCACGAGTTCCTCCCGCGAGCCGAAGTTGGCCTGCACGAACACGCCCACCGTGTACTCCGTGCCCGCGTGGCTGACCAGCCGGGACGATGTCCCGTTGCCGCCCTTGAAGCCGTAGCAGATCATCCCGGTGCCACCACCCACCGAGCCCTCGGCCAGCGGCCCGGAGGTGGCCCGGTCCAGCGCGTCGATGCAGTCCTGCTCGGTGATCCGGTGGCCGTTGATGTCGTTCAGGTAGCCGTCCCAGGTTTCCCCGGCGACCGGGAGGGCCCAGTCATCGCCGAGTTCCGGGAAGCTGCGCACCGCCCAGGCGATGATCCCCGCGTGCGCGATGCCCACCGCGTGCGTGTTGGTGATGGCGATCGGCAGGCTGCACGTGCCGGACTCCTCGACCCACGAGGCGCCGGTCATCTCCCCGTTGCCGTTCTGCGAGAAGAAGCCCGCCGCGACCGGGTCCAGGGACCCGGCCCGGCCGCGGGGATGGATGCCGGTGACGCCGGTGCGGACCGAGTCCCCGGCGATGATGGTGTGGTAGCCGACCTCGACCCCGGGTACGTCGGTGATCGCGTTCCACTGGCCCGGCGTCCCGCCGAACGGGATGCCCAGCGCCCGGGCCCGCGGGGTGCCCGCGGGAGTCACCAGGAACGGGCCGTTAAGCTGCGGGTTCTGCACAGTTCCGGGGCGCTTCCTCGTGGTGGCCGGGATCAGCAGCATAGTCAGGGCCAGCCCGGGCCTGCGGTATCGGGGGGCGGTGCGCAGGCGGCGGGCGGCCGTGGAATCGTGGGACCGTGACTCCGCAACATGTCCCGGCCGGCGCAACTCCCGAGGGCGACGGGGTCGCCACCGGGACGGGCCCGGTGACCGTGGACGTCTTCATCGACTTCCTGTGCCCGTTCTGCCGCCAGTTCGAGCTGTCCGCCGGGGAAGCGGTCGCCGCGATGGCCGCCGCCGGGCAGATCAGCCTGGTCTACCACCCGATGAACTTCCTCGACGCGGCGTCGACCACCCGGTACTCCACCCGGGCGGCGGCGGCCTCGGGCTGCGCCGCTGACGGCGGCCGTTTTGCCGCCTACGCCCACGCGCTGTTCGTGGACCAGCCGCCCGAGGGGAGCGCCGGGCTGACCGACGCCCGGCTGATCGAGATGGGGGTGGCTGCCGGGCTGACCGGCGCGGAGTTCGGCGAGTGTGTGCGGCAGGGCCGGTACCTGGACTGGCCGCCATACGTCACCGAGCGGGCCACCGCGATGGGGGTCAGTGCCACGCCCACCGTCCTGGTCGCCGGGGCCGCGGTGCCCGCCAATGCCCGAATGATCACTGCCGCCGTGGCTGAACTCGCGGGACGGTAGCCCGCGCTGGCCGCCACCCTCTTGCGCTGGGTAATTCATGACCTAAAGGTTTGACACCTAAATATCGGTGGCCTAACAATAAGGGCATGGATACCCGAGACCTGGGCATGGGCGACCTGTCCGCGCTGGGGCCGGTGGCGGAGTGGCCGGTGTGGCGGCTGTTCATGCTGGCCACCCGGATGGCCGGGCCGGCCTGGGGCCGCCTGCTGGAGCAGCACGGGGTCAGCCCGGCGGGCTTCTTCGTGCTCCGCATGCTGCACGGGGAGGACGGGCTGCGGGCCGGGGAGGTGGCCCGGCGGCTGCTGACCAGCCCGGCCACGGTCACCTCGGTCGCCGACACCCTGGAGCGTCACGGCCAGCTGGAACGGCGCCGGGATGGCGCCGACCGCCGGGCCGTGCTGCTGCACATCACCGATGCGGGCCGCAACCTGGTCCAGGTGACCTCGCACGACATGGCGCCCGAGGTGTTCGAGCTGTTCGGCGGGGCCGCGCCGGAGGACGAGCCAGCGGTCCGCCGGTTCCTGCTCAGCCTGATCGGCCGGTTCGACGCCTACCTCAAGGGAGACCGGCCGTGACCGGATCAGCCGGCCTGGCGGTCCGCACCGAGGCGCTGGCCAAGACCTATACCGGCCCGCGCGGCCAGGTGCCCGCGGTGTGCGGCATCGACCTGGCCGTCAGGCACGGCGAGTTCTTCGGGCTGCTGGGGCCGAACGGGGCCGGCAAGTCCACCACGATCGGCATGCTGACCACGCTGGTGGTGCCGACCGCGGGCCGGGCCGAGGTGTGCGGGCTCGATGTGGTGCGCCACCCGGTCGAGGTCAAGCGCCGGATCGGCATGGCGTCGCAGAACAACACGCTGGACAGCGACCTGAGCACGTTCGAGAACCTCGAGTTCCGCGGCCGGTACTTCGGGCTGAGTGCGGCGGCTGCGCGGCGCCGCGCCGAGGAGCTGCTGGACCAGTTCGGGCTGACCGACCGGCGCAGTGCCAACCCGTTCGAGCTGTCCGGCGGCCAGGCGAAGCGGCTGATGATCTGCCGGGCCCTGGTGCACCACCCCGAGGTGCTGTTCCTCGACGAGCCGACCGCCGGGCTGGACCCGCAGACCCGGGTGAACCTGTGGGACCTGCTCCGGGAACTGCAGAAAGCCGGGCAGACGATCATGCTCACCACGCACTACATGGAGGAGGCCGAGCAGATGTGTGACCGGGTCGCGGTCGTCGACCATGGGAAGGTGCTGGCCAGCGGCACGGTGGCCGAGCTGAAGAACTCGGCCGGCGCGGACACGGTGATCACCGTGACCTACGACGGCGCGGCCCCGGCCGGGGTGGGCACGCTGCGGGCCCGGCCCGGGGTGAGCAAGGTCGAGATCACCGGCGGCCAGGTGCGGGTGTTCGCCCGCGAGCCGCGCGGCGTGCTCGGCGAGCTGGTCAGCACCGCGGCGACCGCCGGGGTGGCGGTCAGCGACGCCGCCCAGCTGCCGCCCAGCCTGGAGACTGCGTTCCTCAACCTGACCGGACGGGAGTACCGGGAATGAGCGCCGAGACGGTCCCGGCGGCCACCGCCGCGCGGCTGCGGCCTACGGTGGCGCAGACGTTCGCCGCGATGATGGCCCGGGAGATCCGGGTGATGCGGAAGAACTTCGTGTCCACCTTCATCCGGGTCCTGCTCCAGCCGCTGCTGTTCGTGTTCGTCTTCGCCTACGTGCTGCCGAAGATCGGGGCGGGCGCGTTCGCGGGGGCGCAGGGTGGCCCGACGTTTTCCACCATCCTGGTGCCCGGCCTGGTCGCCTCGTCCATCATCATGCAGGGCATGATGGCGGTGATCTTCCCGCTGATGATGGAGCTGTCCTGGCAGCGGTCGATCACCGACCGGGCGCTGGCCCCGCTGCCCATCCCGCTGCTCGCGGTGGAGAAGATCGCCGCCGCCGGGCTGCAGGCGCTGATCGGCGGGCTGCTGGTGTTCCCGGCCGTGCTGCTCATCCACGCCCAGGGCCAGGCGCCCGACGTGCACGTGGCCAACTGGCCGATGTTCGTGCTGGTGCTGGTGGCGAGCTCGCTGCTGGCCGCCTCCGGCGGGCTGCTGCTAGGCACGATCATCGACCCGCAGAAGATCCAGGTGCTGTTCGCGCTGGTGCTGCTGCCGATGACGATGCTCGGCTGCGTCTACTACCCGTGGTCCGCGCTGCACAGCATCCGCTGGCTGCAGATCGCGGTGCTGGTCAATCCCATGGTGTACGCGAGCGAGGGGCTGCGCGCCGCGCTGACCCCGCAGGTCGGGCACATGCCCGCCTGGGCCTTCCTGTCTGTGCTGGTCGGCGGGACGGCGCTGCTCGCCTGGGCGGCGATGCGCAAGTTCACCAGCCGGGTGCTGACCTGACCGCAGGCGGGGCGGCCGGGTGGCGGCCTTTCGCCCGCTGCGAAACGCCTTCCCCGGCCCGGGCCGTGCTGGGTACCGTGGCCTGACCTGGCCCCGGCAACGGGCCGGCGGTAGCCACGGAGGCAGCGGCAATGGACGGTCCGGTCAAGATCGGCCGCGGGGGGCCCGAGCAGCGGCCCCGCCGCCTGCTGCGCACGATGATCGGCGAGGTGCTGCGCCGGACCCGGCTGGCCCAGGGCCGGACGCTGGCCGATGTGGCCCGGGCGGCGCGGGTTTCCATGCCCTACCTGTCCGAGGTTGAGCGGGGCCGCAAGGAAGCCTCGTCCGAGGTCCTGGCGGCGATCTGTGATGCGCTGCGCCTCGACCTGTCCGAGCTGCTGGCCGGGGTCGGCCGCGACCTGGCCGGCGACCGGGCCCGGCGGGCCACGGTCGTCCGGCTCGGGACGTTCCAGAGCCGCCGGGCCCCGTCGCAGGCCGGCGGCTCCGGGGACGCCGTGTGCCAGCTCGCGGCCTGATCAGCCGGTCCCTGGTCAGCCGGTCCCTGGTCAGCCGGTCCCGGCCAGGGCCACTGGGGTGCCCGCGCGGCTGGTGATGACCTCATCGGCCAGGCCGTAATCCACGGCCTCCTGGGCGGTGAAGGTCTTGTTCCGGTCGGTGTCGCTGCGGATCTTGGTAGCCGGGTGGCCGGTGTGCTGGCTGAGGACCGCCTCGACAGCGGCCCGGGTCCGGGCCACCTCCTTGGCCTGGACGGCCAGGTCCGGGAGGGCCCCCTGGGCCTGGCTGGAGGGCTGGTGCAGCAGCACCCGGGCGTGCCGCAGCACGGCCCGCCGGCCGGGCGCGCCGGCCGCCAGCAGCACCGCCGCCGCCGACGCCGCCTGCCCGACGCAGATGGTGGCGACATCCGGCCGGATGTACTGCATGGTGTCGTAGATGGCGGTCAGCGCGCTGTAGGAGCCCCCAGGGGAATTGATGTACAGGCTGATCTCAAGATCAGGGCTGGCCGCCTCGAGGTGCAGCAGCTGGGCGATCACGACGTTGGCGACGCCATCGTCGATCTCGGTGCCGAGGAAGACGATGCGCTCGCCCAGCAGATGAGAGTAGATGTCGAAGGCCCGCTCACCGAGCGCGGTCCGCTCCACCACCGTGGGGATCGTGTACTGGCTCATGATCACAGCCCTGCCTTCCGGCCGGACACCATGGGCCGCACATCGTCGAGCTGCTCGATGATCTGGTCGATCATCCCGTAGTCGCGGGCCTCCTCGGGGCTGAACCAGCAGTCCCGCTGGCTGTCCTGCTCGACGCGCTCCACCGGCTGCCCGGTGTGCTGGGCGATCAGCCCGATCATCGTGGCGCTGGTCCGCTCCAGCTGGCCGGCGTAGATCTCGATGTCCGCCGCGGTGCCGCCGAAGCCGGCCGAGCCCTGGTGCAGCAGCACCTGGGCATGCGGCAGGCTGTACCTCTTGCCCGGGGTCCCGGCACACAGCAGGAACTGCCCCATGCTCGCGGCCAGGCCCATGGCCAGCGTGCTGACGTCGTTGGGGATCACCCGCATCGTGTCGTAGATGGCCAGCCCAGCGCTGACCGAGCCACCGGGCGAGTTGATGTACAGGCTGATATCGCTGCGCGGGTCCTCGGCGGACAGCAGCAGCAGCTGAGCGCACAGCCGGTTGGCCACCCGGTCGTCGACTTCGCTGCCCAGCACGATGATGCGCTGGTAGAGCAGGCGGCTGAGCAGCTGCTCGTCGAGGGTGGACGCCATGGTGGCGGGTTCGGCGACGGCGGTCGGCATGATCTCCCTGCTTTCAGGTCGGGCCGGAATCTGGTGTCGTCTCCACCATGGGTCGCGCCACCGCCGCCGGCCAAGGCAATCTGCTGCCAGCAGAGGAACGGTGACCGCCACCAGGCCGGCCTGACTTGTTATCGGCGCATTACGGCGGCGGGGCCTGGTGTACCGGCCGGGGGCCACGACGTACCGTGGACGGGTGGCCTGGCTTCACCGGAGGGCGTGGCGCCGGTGGTCGCTGGTGCTGTCCGGGACCGTGGCACTGTGCGCGGTCCCGGCGGTGATCGCGGCGCTGCCGGTGCCCGCTTCGGCGATCAGCGCGGCCAGCCTGCGGGCCCACATCCTGGCGTCGGCCAGCCAGCCGTACCAGGCCTACGCGGAGAGCACGGTCAACCTCGGCCTGCCGCAGCTGCCTGACCTGCACGACGTCACCGACCTGCTGGACGGCACCACCGATCAGTACGTGTGGTACGAGTCGCCCGCCTACTGGCGGGCCGACGTGGTCACCGGCACCGGGGAGAGCGACACCTACACCGACGGTGGGGTGACCTACCTGTGGAACTACGGGAGCAACCTGCTCACCCAGGTCACCGGGACGCAGCCGGTGCGGCTGCCGCGGGCCGCCGACCTGCTGCCGCCCGCGCTGGCCCTGCGCCTGCTGCACACCGCCGGGACCGCCGACCACTACACCAGGCTGCCGTCCCGGCGGGTGGCGGGCGTGGCCGCGGCTGGCCTGCGGCTGGTCCCGGCCAGCCCGGGGACCACCATCGGCGCGATCGACATCTGGGCCGACCCGCACACCGGGCTTCCGGTCGAGGTGCAGATCAGCGCGCGGGGATCGGCCGCGCCGGTGGTCACCAGCACGCTCCTCGAACTGACCCAGGCCAACCCGGGCCTGGGCGCGGTTATCCCGCATCCCGCGCCGCAGCTGGGCATGACCACCACCCGGCTGCCGGACGTGGACGGCGTGCTGAACGGGGACGGTGACGGAGACCACGACGGCACCCCGTTCCCGCCCGCGCTGGCCGGGCTCGGCCACGTCACGATCCCCGGCAGCCCGCCCGGGATCGCCGTCTACGGCGCCGGATTCTCCCGGCTGGTGCTGCTGCCGCTGCCCAGCGACATCGGTGACGACGCGCAGAACGCGGCCATCCAGGCGGGCGCGGACACGGTCCCGCTCACCGGGCAGGCCACCGGCGTGCTGATCCGGACGCCGCTGATCAACGTGGTGATGGTCAGGGCCGGCTTCCACCACGCCACGTTCCTGTTCGCCGGCGCGGTAACCCCGGCCCTGCTGCGCAGCGCCGCCAGCGGCCTGGTTACCGACTTGTCGAGGCAGAGGTTCAGGATTCACCGATGATTGCCACCAGGGCACTGACCAAGCGGTACGGCCATCTGCTCGTCGTCGACCAGGTCGACCTGGACGTGCGGGAAGGCGACCGGTACGGCTTTCTCGGGCCGAACGGATCGGGCAAGACGACGGTGGTCCGCATGCTGCTCGGCCTGGTCTACGCGACCAGCGGCGAGATCGCCGTGCTGGGGCAGCCGGTCCCGTCCCGGGTGTCTGAGGTGCTGCCCGCGATCGGCTCGCTGGTGGAAGGGCCGGCCGCGTACGGTCATCTGTCCGGGCGGGCCAACCTGGCGCTGATCGACGCGGCCGGCAAGTCGGGCGGCCGCCGCACCCGGCGGCAGCGGATCGCCGACACCCTGGACCGGGTCGGCCTGGGCGGCATCGACAACCGCCCGGTCAAGCGGTACTCGCTGGGCATGCGGCAGCGCCTGGGGCTGGCCGCGGCGCTGCTGCGGTCACCGCGGCTGCTGATCCTGGACGAGCCGACCAACGGCCTGGACCCACAGGGCATCCGGGAGATCCGGGACCTGCTCGCCGAGCTGAACCAGGCCGGCACCACCGTGTTCCTGTCCAGCCACCAGCTGGCCGAGGTCGAGCAGCTGTGTACCCGGGTCGGCATCGTGGACCAGGGGCGGCTGGTCGAGCAGGACGACCTGGCCGCGCTGCGCAAGCTGACCGGCCGGTCGATCGTCCACACCCCGGACGCGGGCCGGGCGGTGCAGATCCTGGATGGCCGGGTCGAGCGGTCCGGCCCCGGGTCGGACCGGCTGCTGGTCGCCGATCCGGACACGGCCGCGCTGAACGCCGCGCTGGTCGCGGCCGGGGTCCGGGTCACCGGGATCACCGCCGAGCGACGCACGCTGGAGGACGTCGTGCTGTCGGTGACCGGGTCGGGTGCCGACCGGTTCGGGGTGCAGCACGCAGAACCGGGCCGGGGTGCGCCCGGGCCGGCCAGTGGCGACATCGTGGAGCAGTGACCGGCCCATGATCCGAGTCGAGCTGGTGAAACTGGTCCGGCGGCCGCGCAGCTGGGTCAGCATCGCGCTGCTGTGCGGGCTGCCGGTGCTGGTGGCCGTGTTCGTCGCGGTCACCCACCTGGCCCCGCCACCTGGCCAGGGCCCGGCCCTGCTGTCCGCGGTGCTGTCCAGCGGGTCGCTGTACCCGGCGGCGGCGCTGGCCATCGTGCTGCCGATCTTCCTGCCGGTGGCGGTGGCGGTGGTGGCCGGCGACTCGATCGCGGGCGAGGCGGGCTCCGGGACCCTCCGCTACCTGCTGGCCCGCCCGGTCGGCCGGACCCGGCTGCTGGCCGCCAAGCTGGTCACGCTCGTCGTGTACACGCTGGCCGCGGTGGTGCTGGTCGCGCTGACCGCCTACCTGACCGGCATCCTGCTGTTCGGCTCGCAGCCGGTGGCCGCCACCCCCGGCGGCCTGACCACCTCCAACATCGCCGCGACCTCGCTGTCCGGGACCGGGCTGAGCCCGGCCGAGATCGCGCTGCGCACGCTGGGCGCGGTGTCGTTCATCGCGGTGTCCATGCTCGGGGTGGGTGCGATCGCGCTGTTCCTGTCCACCGTCACCGACTCCGCGCTCGGCGCGGCGCTGGGCGCGCTGGCCGCGCTGATCACCAGCGAGGTGCTGGTCACGCTGAGCGCGGCCTCAGCGGTCAACCCGTACCTGCCCACCCGGTACTGGCTGGCCTGGATCGACTTCTTCCGCGACCCGATCGTGTGGCGGAACATCGAGCGGGGCTACGCCGTGCAGGGCGCGTACGTGCTGGTCTTCCTGGGCGCGGCGTGGGCGCACTTCGCGACCAAGGACATCACCAGCTGATGACTGGGCTGATGACCGGGCCGCAGCCGGGGACGGCGGTCAGCCCGGGCAGTCCGCGGTGGTGGGCCGGTGCACCGGGCCCGCGCCGATGGCCTGCAGCACCATCGCGGTGACCGCCGGGTTGGTCGGCAGCTGGGAGTGGCTGATCTGCTGGGCCGGGCATACCGACTGGACCGGCACGTTGAGCGCGCCCGCCAGCCGGGCCGAGTCCGGCGGGGTGACCGTCTGGTCGTCCGTGGTCCACAGGGACAGCCAGCGGGGATGGGCGGGCACCGCGCGGCCGTCGAGCTGGCGGAGCAGGCTGCTGCCCGGAGCCAGCTGCTGGCAGGCGACCGGGCAGGCGCCGGGCAGGAACGCCTCGGCGGCCGAAGCCAGGTTGGCGCCGTGGAACGGGGAGCCCAGAGTGACCACCCGGCGGGCCTTGTGCCCGCCGCCGTCACTGCGCGCCCACAGCAGCGCGGTGACCCCGCCCGCCGAGTAGCCGATCACGTCCACCGACGGCGCGCCGCCGCGCAGTGCCCGGGTCACCGCCGCGTTGAGCACGCTGGCGTCGGTGACCAGGCTGCCGGTGCCGTTGCCGGGCAGGTGCAGGACGGTGGCCTGGCGGCCGGTGGACCGGATCCGGCGGGCCAGCACCAGCAGCGCCGCCCGGTTGCCGCCGTACCCGGGGACGAGCAGCACCGGCCCGGGCCGGTCCGGTGCGGGGAAGCCTGCTGCCCCGCTGGCCTGGCCGTTGCCGCTGGCGGCCCGGACTGCGACCACGGCCACCACGGCCAGCACGGCGGCCAGGATGGTGCTGAGGCCGATCACGAAGATCCGGCGCCGGGGGGAGAGCCGGCCGAGCCAGCTGGTCATCCGCTACCCGGTGGCGATGGATGCCGGGGCTGGTAGATGGGGAATTCCCCGCCGTCAGGCAGGCGGATCGCGGCCAGCAGGCCCCAGCTCTGCTCGGAGACGCCGCGGGCCAGTTCGACACCTTTGGCCTGCAGATCGGCCAGGGTGGCGTGGATGTCGTCACACATCAGGTAGAGCTCGGGCCGGCTGTCACCGTTAGCTGGATGAACGGCTAGCTCGGCAGGCGGCAGCGCGAAAATGAGCCAGCCGCCGCCCGCATCGACAGATGGCAGGTTCAGCACGTCGGCGAAGAACGTTCGGACCCGCGCGGCATCCGGGGAGAACACGATCGCGTGCATGCCAGTGATCATGCTTCGAGCGTAGCTGCCGTGCTGCCGCCGGGCGTGGGGCGTTCAGCCTGCCCGGGACCGGAGCTGGGGGCCGGCGCGCGGCTGATGGGGGGCTACGCGGCCGATGGGGGGCTACACGGGCTGGGGTTCGACGAGTTTGGTCACGACCCAGCGGTGCTTGCCGATCTTCCGGTTCCGGGTGAATCCCAGCTTCTCGTAGGTCGACAGGGCCCCGTTGTACAGGAACCCGGCGGGCACCGAATCGGCGTCCTCGGGATATCCCTCCACCAGGCCCCCGCCACCGGCGGCGATCAGCTCCAGCGCCCCGGCGAGCGCGGCGGAAGCCACACCCTGACGCCGGTGCCCCTTACCGGCGTAACAGCACGCGATCCGCCAGTCCGGCGAGACCGTCAGGCCCTTCTCGTAGGCGGCACGGCTCTTGATCCGCGGCAGCTCCCCGGGTGTGCCGAACTGGCACCAGCCCACGCAGTCGCCGCCGTCGAAGACGAGCGCCGCATGTGTTGTCCCGGCCCGCACGCGAGCCAGTTTGCGGTCACGGTTCAGTTCCGCCGTACTGCCCTTGCCCGTGCCCTCGGGATGGAATCCGATGCACCAGCAGCCGCCAAAGATGCCGTTGTTGTGCTCCACCAGCGCGGCGAACGCTGGCCACGTCGACTCATCCAGGGGCCGGACGCGGTACGCGGGCGCAGTCATGGGATCAAACGTAACGCGCAGACCATGCCACTAGGTCAGTGGAGGTAGTTCACGAGGAGGTCGGTTAGTTCCTCCGGATGGCTGAGCGCTGCGCAATGGCAGCCGGGTACCTCGTCGGGGACGGTGTCCAGGCGTTCTTCCGCCAGCCGCCTCATGAAGGCGGCGGGGAAGAACTGGTCGTCCTGGCACAGGATGAACTTGGTGGGCACGTCCGGCCACGCATCGAGTGGCCAGGGCGTGTTCCAGACCGCCGGGGATTCGCCGCGCCCGCCCCGGCGCAGAGCCTCCTCGGCCAGCGGGCGCGGTACCCCGTTGTAGAAGCTGATGAGCGGGTCGTCGTGGCCGGTCTTGCCGCCGTCAAGCCTGGCCTGCTGTTCGGCGGCCTGCTGGTAGCCGGTGTTGCCCCACCACTCGCCCGGGCTCTCTCCAGGGGCCGGGATCATTCCGGCGAGCAGCACGAGCAGCCGCACCGGGAGCTGGGCAGCGACCAGGGTCGCGGTGAACGCGCCGTAGGACTGGCCCACGATCACCAGATCCGGCCGGCCGCCGGCCGCATCGATCACGGTGCCCGCATAGTCGTTCAGGCTCGCTGTGCCGTTGTCGCACGGCAGGTCCGGCGCGATCGTCTGGTGGCCCTGGGCTCGCAGCTCCGCTTCGGTCAGGTGCCAGTACCAGCCGGCGTCGCCGGCGCCATGAATCAGGGCGAAGGTCGCCATAGCGGGAGACTAGGCGACCGTGCTGACAGCCCTGTCTGCCGGTGCTCAGTGTGCCTGGGGCTCCACGAGGTGAAACTCGATCCGGTAGAGCAGTGTGTCGTCGGCGATCGGCCCGGCATGGGCAGCCCGCTGGCGCAGGGATTCCCGGTCCCTTTCCCCGGATCGGCGGATGTCGGCGGCCGTGATGGAGGCAAAGGGCACCAGTTCCACGGAGTCCACTTCGATCCGTACCGGACCGACGGAATACTGGCCGCCTTCCCGCACCTGGGGCCGGCGCCACAGCCGGAAGGACACGGTGATGTCACCCGACATCACGTCTTCGCGCAGCTCCCGGCTAAATTCCATGAGCCGGATGCTACGCCCGGAGTGC
>Ga0207665_10001252_pt1 | contig 17120 bp, 18 predicted proteins | sample LARL112metaG_FD_184351 | JGI IMG/M metagenome (GOLD analysis project Ga0207665, IMG submission 184351) | Corn, switchgrass and miscanthus rhizosphere microbial communities from Kellogg Biological Station, Michigan, USA - LAR L11-2 metaG... | ecosystem: Host-associated > Plants > Roots >...
TGATGAAGCGGATCAACAACAAGGCCGCGGCGGTCGAGGCCTGCATCACCCGGCACGGCACGATCGTCGGGCCGTTCATGACCGACCTGACCGGCTACCCGGAGCTGACCCCCTACAAGGGCGGGTGGTGCGGCAACGACCTGTTCCCCGAGGCACTGTCCGAATCCGACCGGGCCGCCGCGATCGGTCATGTCCGCAAGCTGGGCGACAGGCTCGCCCGCGAGGGCTACCAGGGCTTCCTCGAGATCGACGTGCTGCTGGACACCGACACCGGCGCGGTGTACCTGGGGGAACTCAACCCGCGGATTTCCGGGGTCTCGTCGATGACGAACGTCACCGCCGGCGCGTACGCCGACGTGCCGCTGTTCCTGTTCCACCTGCTGGAGTTCATGGACGTCGACTACGCAATCGACGTGCAGGAGATTAACGACCGGTGGCGCGACCTGGCCGCGGTGGACGTCTGGTCACAGCTGATCATGAAGGAGCCGGGCGATGCGGTCGAGCGCATCCTGGCCGCGCCGCGCACCGGCGCCTGGCACCTGACCGATGACGGCTCGCTCACCTTCGATCAGGTGAGCAACGACTGGCACGACATCACCACCGAGGACGAGGCCTTCTTCATGCGCGTCTACGCTCCGGGCGACTTCAAATTCCACGGCGCTGACCTGGGCATCCTCGTCACCAAGGGGCGCATGCAGACCGACCGCGGACTCACCGACCGGTGCCGCCACTACATCGAGGGCATCCGGGCTCAGTACCATTCCGAGGCCGTGCCGCAGGCGCCGCCCGTCATGCCTATCGCCTACGTCAAGTAGCCCTAGCACAGCTCCGCCTGGCTGGTGTCGGGCCGACACCAGCCAGGCGGAGCCTGCGCCATCGGCTGGACGCGTCCCGCCGGGAGCCGTTCGGCGGGTCACTCCCACGTGCCCGGGTCGCTCCCCGCGGCCGGCGGGGGTCAGCAGCCGTCGTACGGCGACCAGTTCGACTGGCCGCCCTGAGCGAGCGCGTTGGCGAACACCTGGTTCTGCTCGGCCACGCTGGCGTTGCCGAAGTCAGCCGGGTTGCCGCCGTAGGCTGCCCAGGTCGAGGAGCTGAACTGGTACAGACCGTAGTGGCCGCTGGAGTTCATCACCTGCGAGTTGCCGCCCGATTCGCGGGCTACGACGCAGGCGCCGAACGAACCGCCCGGGTAGGCGCCGCTCCAGGATGCGCTGCTGGTGGCCGTGGCGGGCTGCGCGGCCGGGGCCGGCTGCGCGGCCGGGGCCGCCGACTCGGTCGTGGCCGGGCGCGCGTGCCTCGCCTGGTACTCCCGGGCGAGGTTCCGCAGGTGGCGCCACTCGCCGGCGGTCAAGCCCTTATTGGCCAGCCGCAGCGTCTCGCCGACTCTGACGGTGTTCGGGTCGGCGCCGATCACGTGGCGGTTGGCCGACCACAGGCCCTGCCAGCGACGGCTCATGCCCAGGTACCGGACGGAGATCGACGACAGCGAGTCGCCCGGCCGGACGGTGTACCAGTTCGAGTGGCCGGACCCGGCCTTGTGCGAGGCGGCGTGCTTGGCCACCGCGAGTAGCTGGGCGCGCGTCGGGCCACGCTGGTAGGCCTGCGGCACCGTGGCCTGCTGCGCGGCAGCGGATGGCATCACGCTGGCGGCGGCGGGGGCTTGCGGAGACAGGCAGATGGCCGCGGCCACGCCAGCGAGGGTAGGCGCGGCTGCGGCACCTGCCGTCGCTTGCGGAAGGCGGATGCGGGGGGGTTTGCTGTGGCGGCCCAATGGGCTCCTCTCCGAGCAGGGCGCGCTCCCCGGAAGCCGACTCGCGGGGCCGACTCAGCTTCAGAGCGCCTAACTTCGACGGAGCCTAACGAGGCAAATTGGCAGCCATGCGGTAAATCCGGCAAAGCAATTAAAGTCCCCCCCAGGCTGCTAGACTCCGCGCTCACGACCTCGGATCGGCATTCCTATATGCCTGCTAAAATGCCCGCTGGCCAGGGGAAACACCTCGGCCCCGACACGGCCTGTACCGGCGCAGTGACCGTTAGGCAAGTTCGCGGCCGCTCCCGGTACGCAAACACCTGGCGCGCTTCACGACCAAAATCCGGCGTGGTTTGTCCGTTTTGATGACCCGGAACGCGGGCGTGGTTTGTCCATTTTAAGTACCTGAACATTCAGGCATGGAACGTGCGCGTGGTTTAGCCAATTTAATGGCTCGAACGCTAAGGCTCGGAACGTGTGCGTCGTTTGTCCGTTTAAGGGCCGGAACGTGGGCACGGTCGAGGCCGCGCGGAGCTCGGGTGCCCGCCAGCGCTCGGACGCGGCCATACGCTCGGGCGCGGCCCACGGTCAGGTTCCGGTGAACCGCGGCGGCCGCTTCTGCACGAAGGCCGCGACGCCCTCGGCGAAGTCGCCGGAGGCGGCCATCTCCTGCTGGATCTGGGCCTCGAACTCGAGTTGCTGACCCATCTGCTGGTAGAGCCAGTGGTTGAGCTGGCGCTTGGTTCCCGCATATGAGCTGGTAGGGCCTTCCGCCAGCCGGGAGGCCAGGCCCTCGGCGCGGGCCGCGATCTCGGCGTCCGGCCAGACCTGGTTGATCAGGCCCCATTCGAGCGCCTGGCCGGCCCCGATCCGCTCGCCGAGCATGGCCATCTCGGCCGCCCGGGTGAAGCCCACGCGGGACGGCACGAGCAGCGATGACCCGCCGTCCGGGACCAGGCCGATGTTGACGAACGCGAGCAGGAAATACGCCGACTCGGCCGCGATGACCAGGTCGCAGGCCAGGGCGAGCGACAGGCCGATGCCGGCCGCGGCGCCGTGCACCGCGGCCACGACGGGCTTGGGCATCTGCCGGATTCCGGTGATGATCGGGTGATAGCGCCCGGTCAGCACGCTGTAGAGATCAGGATGACCGTCCCGCGTCTGCTCCGTCCCCTCCCTCAGGTCGGCGCCGCTGGAAAACGCGCGGCCCGCACCGGTGATCAGCACCGCGCGGACGTCCGAGTCCTGTTCGAGGCTGGTCACGGCGTCCAGCAAGTCGAATCCCAGCCGGGCGTTCCACGCGTTCATCCGCTCGGGCCGGTTGAGCTCAAGCTTCGCGGCGCCGCCGCAGCGGTACACGTTGACGGTCTCGTACTGGCGGGCCAGCTCGTAATCACTCACGACAGTCACCCTAACAGAGTGAAACTCCGGAGTTATACTCTCCTACCGATGGCATCCACCGATACCCGCCGGCGCATCCTCGACGCGGCCCTCGCCTGCTTCGTCGAAGACGGCTACGAGCAGGCCACGATCGCGCGGATCCGGCAGCGCAGCGGCACGTCAAACGGTGCGCTCTTCCATCACTTCGCCTCCAAGGAGGCGATTGCCGATGCGCTCTACGTGGAGGCGATCGCCTCTTTCCAGCACGGGCTCTGGGAGCTGCTTCGCCGTAGGCCGCGCTCGCCGCGGGCTATGGTGCGGGACACGATCGCTCACCAGCTGCGCTGGATCGAGCAGCATCCCGACCTGGCCAGGTTCGTCTACCGGCGCGGGAACCTCGGCTGGGACTCCGAGGCAGGCGCGGAGCTGATGGCGATGAACCGTGATCTTGCGGTGGCGTACCGGAAGTGGATGGCACCACTGCTCGACGCCGGGGAGATCCGCCCCGCCTCGATGCTGGTGATCTCGGCGATCGTCAGCGGTCCCGCGCACGCCATCGCGCAACGCTGGCTGGCCGGCCAGATAGCGTCCCCGCTCACCACGTTCACCGGCGAGCTCGCCGACGCGGCGTGGGCCGGGCTGCGCGGGACGCGGGTGCTGACCCGAACCACGGATTATGTCCCGGCCGCCGGCCGACTGAGGCTCGAGCTCGTCGCCGACGACGGCAGCGTGCTCGCCCAGGGCCAGGCCACCGCCCAACTCCGCCCGCTCCAGCCGTCCGACTCCGGCACGGCTTGACGGGAACCGCCCGGTTACCCCGGCTTTCCCGCTCCGCCCGCTCCAGCCGCCCGACTCCGGAACGACCTGACCGGAACCGCCCCGGTTGCCCGGGCTTTACGCATGTTTGAAGCTCCGGCCCATGGGGAGCCATCGGGGGCCAAGACGGATCACAGGAGGGTTCCATGTCAACCGGAGCTTTGGTGGTCATCATCATCGTGGTCGTCATCGTCGTCGCGGCGGTGGTGATCGCGGCCATGGCTGCAGCCCGCCGGCGCAGGCTGCAGCAGCGATTTGGTCCCGAGTACGACCGCGTGGTCGGCGAGCGCGGCAGCCAGCTCAAGGCCGAATCCGAGCTGGCGGGCCGGGAACGGCGGATACGGAGCCTGGAGATCCGTCCGCTGAGCGATACCGCGCGGGCGAATTATGCGTCGAGCTGGCGGACCATTCAAGAGCAGTTCGTCGATCAGCCGGAGAATTCCGTCGTCAAGGCTCAGGCCCTGGTCACGAGGGTCATGAAGGACCGGGGCTACCCCGTCGAGGGTCATGATCAGATGCTGGCCGACCTATCTGTAGAGCACGCCAGCACGCTGGAGCAGTACCGCTTGGCCCACACCATCAGCCAGAGCGCGGCCCAGGGGCAGGCTTCCACCGAGGACCTGCGCCAGGCCATGATCAAGTACCGGGCGCTGTTCAGCGACCTGCTCGGCGGCGCGGTCGCCCCTGACGGGAGCGTGGCTGCGCCGGAAGGCGTCGCCCCGGATGGTGGCCTGGCCGGCCAGCCAGCCGAGACGCGCGCCGCCGGCGGCACCGCGCCCGCCTCCGAGGTTTCCGCGATGGACGCGGACCGCGCCGAGACGCGCGCCGCGGGCGGCACCGCGCCCGCCTCCGAGGTCTCCGCGATGAACGCGGACCCCGCCGGGACGGACCGTGTGGCGGCTGACCCCGCGGCGGCAGGGGTGCCCGATGACGAACTGCGCCCGGAGCCTGCACGGCGGAGGAGGAGGTAGCCAGATGCCGACACCCGACGAGATGCAATCACAGTCCGGGAAGTACGCAGCGGCGGATGCCGCGGACGACGACATCGTGGTGGTCGATGAGGAGACGACGGTCAGGGAACCCGGCCGCGGGCCGTGGGTGCGGGGCGGGGACTGGAGTTCCGCGCCCGTAACTGGTACCCAACCGGACTGGGCCGAGCCGGCGGCAGGCGGGGAACCGGGCGACATGCCGCGGGCAGTCGGCGAATCCGGCGGTGCGTCCGCGAGCGCGGCCGGGGGACCGGGCGGCATGCCGGCGCCGGCCGACCTGGGGCCGCGGAACGGACCGCTGTCCGCGGCGGGCGCGTCCCCGACGGCGGGTGGTGACACGTCCCCGCTCGGGGGCAGTGGTCCCCAGACCGCGCCGCGATCAGCGCGGGATGACGAGGGTGCCGGGCCGCAGGCGGCAGGCGGTGTCGCTTCGACGCCGGCCAGGGCACGGGGGACGGCCCAGTCTGCCCCGCAGGGTGACCGGCGCTGGCGCGAGATCCAGGCGATGTTCGTGGACGATCCGCGCGACTCGGTGCAGCAAGCGTCGGACCTGATCGACACCGCGATCGAGGAGTTCCTGGCCGCGATCCGGCAGCGGCAGGCGGCCCTGGCATCGTCCTGGCAGAACCGCGACGCGGACACCGAGGCGCTGCGCTCCGCGCTGAAGGACTACCGGGCCTTGTGGGCCGTCGTGCGCGACATGCCCGCGGTGAGCGTACCTGGCGGCGCCGCCGCAGCCGGCGCGGGTGTCGGCGGTAGCAGCTTTGGCGCCGGGCCGGGCGGCTCGGCCGGCCCGTACCAGCCGGAGCGAGGAGGCACGCCAGCCTGAGGGCCACGACGACAGGCCGAGATCGTCGCGGCGCGCTCGTTCGAGGAAGGGTCAGATGGGGGCCGAGGCCGCGTGAACCAGCCCGGGTACACCAGTGCAGGCGCGCAGGACCCGGCGAGGCCGGCGCCTGGCGCAGTCGGCCGCGCGGGCTCGCTGCGCACCGAAGACCACGGATCCGAGGCTGCCGGAACCCGGACCCGGGAGCACGTCCGGACGCAGGAGGAACGCCGGGCCCGGGACGCAGGCGATCCCGCGCCCGGGGATCGGGTCCAGGAGGCCGTCGAGGAGGCGGCCGCGGTGGCCGAGGAGACCGGCGGCCTGGGCAAACCCGGGCGGCCGATCAACCGGCGTTCCCCGTTCATGATCGGGATGACGGCGGCGTTCGGCGTCGCGGTCACGTACGGCTTGGTCGAGGTGTTCGTCCGGGCCCGGGTGGTGCTCGTTCTCATCGGCCTGGCGCTGTTCATCGCCGTCGGCCTGGACCCGGTGGTCGGGTGGCTGGTCCGCCATCGCGTGCCGCGGTGGGCCGCCGTGGTCACGGTCATCGCCTGCACCCTCGCAGTGGTCGCCGGGTTCCTGGCGGCGGCGATACCGCCGCTAACCGCCCAGGCCACCGCGCTCGCCCACGAGATCCCGCACTACCTGCATGCCCTGCAGAACCGCAACTCCCAGCTGGGCAAGCTCAACGCCAGGTACCACATCCAGCAGCGGCTGACCACGCTGGTCACCAGCCGGGGCGGCTCCCTGGCCGGCGGTGTCCTGGGCGCGGGGGCGCTGGTGCTCGGCGCGGCCTCCGCCATCCTCACCGTGCTGGTCCTGAGCATCTACTTCCTGGCCGGCCTGCCCCGGATCAAGCTGTTCGCCTACCAGCTCGTGCCGCACTCGCGCCGGCCCCGGGTGATCCTGATCGCCGACGAGATCCTGGCCAAGGTGGGCGGCTACGTGCTGGGAAACGTCATCACCTCGGTGATCGCGGGCGCCGGCACCTATCTGTGGCTGCTCGCGTTCGGCATCCCCTATCCGATCCTGCTGGCCATGTTCGTCGCCCTGCTGGACCTGATCCCGGTCATCGGGTCGACCATCGGCGGCGCCGTGGTCAGCCTGGTCGCGCTCACCGTGTCGCTGCCGGTGGCCATCGCCACGCTGGTGTTCTACATCGGCTACCGGCTGGCCGAGGACTATCTCATCGTGCCCAGGATCATGGGCCGAACGGTCCAGGTGCCGGCCATCGTCAGCCTGGTAGCGGTCCTGATCGGTGGCGTGCTGCTGGGGATTGTCGGCGCTCTGGTCGCGATTCCGGTGGCCGCGGCCATTCACCTGCTGCTGCGCGAGGTCACCATCCGCCGGCTCGACCACAGCTGAGCCGGCCCGGCCTCTGCTCGTTCGGCCTGGTCGCTGGCTGGCGCGCATGTCTCGTAAACGGCACGTGGCGCCGACATAGTCGGCGCCACATTCATTTCGCGGGGGGACTTCAGTCCCGCGCCCGCGCGTCGCTCAGCCCTGCCGGGCCTTCCAGCGGGGGTGGGCACGGTTGATCACGAAGACCTTTCCGCGCCGTCGTACCACTACCGACCCCGGCCTGCGCTTCAGCGACCTGATCGAGTTGCGCACCTTCACGGCTGACTCCTTCCGGCCTGAAGCCTTGAAGCTTGACATACTGTTGAACACGATTTCCATTATCATTATTCCGGCTGTTCCGGGCCGTTGCGGCGGGGCGGCGGGTTCCTCACCGGGCTGCCGGCTGGAACGCCAGGCCGGGCGACAGGGCGTGCATGGTCGCGGCGCTCGCCCCGTACCGGATCACGGGGCGGGCGGATAGCGCCTGGGTCGTCGCAACAGCCACTGCCAGAACGTCCGGCGCGGCGGCCTGGCCGTGATGGACCCGCTGCCGACCTGGCCGGACACGTCGATCCGCAGTGCGACGGGCACGTCGGGACCCCCCGGCGCGCGGATCCGCACGCTGCCGCTCCTGATCGCCACCTCATCGGCGTCCACGAGGATCCCCGGCTTCGTCACCAGGGTCAGGCTCCCGCTGCTCACGCTGGCTTCGATCTGAACCGACGGCTGCGAGATCACGGCCTGGGTGAAGTCCAGGGTCACGCTTCCGCTGGTCACCAGCACTTCGATCCGCCGGGGCACCACCCAGCGGCCGTCCCGCTTCGTGCTGCCGCTGTGGCAATCGAACCGCATCATGTCCTTGGGTGCGGGGGCCGGCCCGCTCACCGCGGCGCCCGGGACGGCCGGCAGATCGGTGGTCAGCACCGCCAGCTCGGCGTAGGTACGGGCGGTCAGGGCCGCGTCCAGGCGCTGGTCGAGCTCCTCGGCGGTCAGCCGGCCGTCTCCTGCCGCCGTCCGCAACACCTCGACGACCTTGTCCCTGTCCTCGTGCGAGGCCCGCAGCTCGTTCGGTGACCGGACCTCGTTACCGCGCCCCGGCACCGATGCCTCATCCGCCATGGACAAACTGTACGGCTGGTTCAGCGGATCAGCAGGGCCATAGCGGCGTACTGGCACCCGGCCGCCGCGCACACGTAAGCGTGAAAGACCTCGTGGTACCCGAACACCGACGGATAGGGGTCGGGCCGGCGGCGGCGGTAGCAGACCGCCCCCGCGGTGTACAGCACCCCGCCGGCCAGCACCAGCAGCCCCGGGATCGCGCCAGCATGGATCCACACGCCCGGCAGGCCCAGGCCGGCCACCCAGCCCAGCCCGATGAACGTCCCGCCCACGATGAGCTCGGGGGCGTTCATCCATGCCATGTGGACGACGGCCGCCGCGACGGCCAGCGCCCACACGACGATCAGGCAGGTCAGTCCCACCGGACCGGGCCAGGCGAGCAGGAAGGCGGGGGTCGCGGTACCCGCGATCAGGAAGAAGATCATCATGTGGTCGAGGCGCTGCAGCCGCTGCCGCCAGGCGGACGTCCAGTTGCCGCGGTGATAGAGCGCGCTGGCCCCGAAAAGGGCGCTTACGCTCGTCGCATAGATGGCCCCGGCGGTGATCCGGGTGTGCCCGCGGGTGCGGACCAGCAGGATGATCCCGAGCACCAGCGACGCCGCGAACCAGAACAGGTGCAGCCAGCCGCGCAGCAGGGGCTTGGTGTAGTAGACGCCGCGCCGGGCATCGAAGAACGTGCCCGCCTCGGGCGGCCTCTGCACCTCCAGGTCTGGCGGGGGATCGGTGAGCGCCACGGTCAGGGCCTGGTGACGTGGTAGATGCCGAAGATCACGTCGGGGCGTGGGAGAACCTGGCGCAAAGATCCGCTCCTTCAGGTGGCCGCTGAGTGCCTGGACACTACCCGAGAATCGTCAGCACTCTGACTCCGGCGACGCATCATTTACCCTGCGGGCGTGCGGTCATCCCTGCCGCGCGAGGGTTTCGCGCCCCGACCGCTTCCCAGCCCAGACCTGACAGGAGCCCGGCATGGACGAATCGGTGATCCGCCGCAAGGTAGCCGAAGCCAGGGTGGCCCGGGTGGGCACGCTGGACGAGCGCGGGAGCGTCCACCTCGTCCCCGTGGTCTACGTGGTGGACGGCGACACCTGGTACTCACCGAGCGATCCGGGCTCTCGCCCGGTCAAGCGGCTGCGCAACGTCCTGGCCGACCCCCGGGCCACCATCCTCATCGACGACTACGACGAGGTCTGGTCGCGGGTGTGGTGGGTGCGGCTGCGCGGCCAGGGCCGCATGGTCGAGTCCGCGGCCGAGAGCGAGCGCGCGCGCCGGCTGCTCGCCGCGAAGTACCCGCAGTTCGGCGGCGACGCCGAGGCCACGACCGCCGGTCCGGTCATGGCCATCGACATCCAGGAGTGGGCGGGGTGGTCCTATTCCTGATGACCGCGCCCCGGGCCGGATGGCCCGCGTGGTCAGCCGGGCCCGGGCGGCCCAGCGGTCAGAGCGGGCGCTCGAACGTGACGAAATCGCGGCCCGGGCCGTTGTAGTCGGGCACCGGCCCGGCGACCGCGAAGCCCATCGACCGGTGGAAGGCGATCGACCCGGCGTTCGCCGGGGCGGTCACCGCGCTGACCACGCGCCGCCCGTCGGCCCGCGCCAGCGCGAAGAATTCCTCGTACAACCGCCGGCCCAGCCCGGCCTGACGCGCCTGCGGGGCCACGCCGACGAAGTGGATGTAAGCGCGCTGCGGCTGCGCCGGGGGCAGGATGCCGATCAGAAACGCCATCGGGCCGTCGGGCCCGTCCACGACCAGGCTGCTGTTATGGAAATGGTCCAGGAACAGCCTGGGCAGGGCGGCCAGCACCGGCCGGCCCCACCACCGGTTAACGACCGCCGCGATCGCGTCGTAGTCTTCCGGCCGGGCCGGGCGCGACCGGAGCCAGCCCAGGTCAGGCCCGGCGGCTCCCGCCGCTCCCGTCGCGCCACCCTCCGCCATCTCATTGAGTCTGGCACGCTCCCTGCGTCTGGCTCGCCGGGATACGGTGCCGTCAGGACCATGGGAGTACGACATGAACCTTGAGGCATACGAGCTCGTCATGCTGCGCAGGCCCGCGGACGCGACGCGCTATGACGACCCGACCCTGGAGCGGATCCAGCGCGAGCACCTCGCCTACCACGCCGAACTGCGCGCCGCCGGTCAGGTCGTCACGAACGGCCCGCTCACCGATCAGCCCGACGAGTCGCTGCGCGGCCTGACGTTCTACCGGACCGGCTCGCTGGACGAGGCCCGCCGGCTCGCCGAGGCGGACCCGGCGGTCAAGGCGGGCCGACTCGTCGTCGACGTCATGACCTGGTATTGTCCGGCCGGCACCATGGGCCAGCCCGGCCGGCCCGTATCGTCGCTGTAGCGTGCCCCGGACGTTAATCGCGCGCCGCCCGCTGGCTGCGCGGGTACCCTGGGCACCATGACGACCGCGTCGATCCGGCTGTGGTGGGCCGCCTGACCAGGCGGCCCTTAGACGTCATCTTCCCCTGACCACCGGCCGCCCCGGCGCGGCGGCCGGCTGGACGCAAGCGAGCTGCGCACAGGGCATGCCCCGAGCACAGGAGGCCGACATGGCCCGCAGCCTTTCCCTTGTCGTGCCGAGCGGCAGCCTGACCCTTGGCAACCTGCTCGGCGCCATCCAGCACTGGGTCGCCGACCAGCGCGGTGCCGACACTCTTTACGGTCTCGCCGACATGCACGCGCTGACCACGCCGCACGACCCCGCGGCGGTCCGGGCGGCCACGCTCGAGCAGGCTACGCTGCTGCTCGCGGCCGGCCTGGATCCCGGCCGCAGCACGCTGTTCGTGCAGAGCCACGTGCCCGCGCACGCCGAGCTGCTCTGGCTGCTCGAGGCGACCGCTTACGACGGGGAGCTGCGCCGGATGATCCAGTACAAGGAGAAGTCGGCGCGTCATCAGACGGTGCGCGCGGCGCTGCTGACCTACCCGGTCCTGATGGCTGCCGACGTGCTGCTGTACGACGTCGCCACCGTGCCGGTGGGTGACGATCAGCGGCAGCACCTGGAGCTCGCCCGGGATCTGGCCTTGCGCTTCAACCGCGCCTACGGCCAGACGTTCACGGTGCCGCGCACGGTCACCCCCGCGGTGGGCGCGCGGGTCATGGACCTGCAGGATCCGTCGGTCAAGATGAGCAAGTCGGCGCCGCCGCAGGCGGCCGGGGTCATCCGCCTGCTCGATCCGCCCGACGTGGTGCGGCGCAAGATCGCGCGGGCGGTCACCGACAGCGGCCAGCGGCTGGAGCCCGGGGCCGGGCACGGCCCGGGTGTGGCCAACCTGGTCACGATCCTCGCCGCGTGCACGGGGCAGACGCCGGAGCAGGCCGCGGCCGACGCCGGCTCCTACCGGGAACTCAAGCAGGCCTGCACCGAAGCGGTCACCGGGCGGCTCGCCCCGCTGCAGGCCAGGTACGCCGCGCTCGCTGACAACCCGCAGGCCGCGACGCGCGCGCTGCGGGAGGGTGCCGAGCGGGCCCGGTCACTGGCCAGCGGCACGCTGGCCCGGGCCAAGAGCGCGATCGGCCTGCTGGCGCCTTAGCGCGTGCCTGGTTCCCAGGCACGTGCTAGAGCGCAGGGCGCTCTTAGCTGTCCCCGGGGACGGCCATCTCGCGGAGCTTGGACCAGTCGTCTGGCAAGATCTCGAAGTTGACGATCTTCGGTGTCTCGGCCAGGTGCGGCGGCAGCCACTGCCCGCGCCAGCGCTGTCAAGATCCGGCGGGCTCTCGCGCTGTCTGTCTGGCGACAGTGCCGGCGCACCCGGGCTCAGGTGGCAGCATGGAGAGGTGACTCAGTTGCCGGACCGCGCCCCCGCCAGCGTTCCAGGCTTCGGGCCGGACGTGGCGCAGGACGACGCCCTGGGTGTCCTCGCCGTCGAGCGCGGGATGCACACGCGGCCGTTCGGAATGCTGGTCAATCTCGTCGCCGGCGGAGACGTAGTGATCCTCAGCGGCGCCGGGCTGTCCACCGAATCCGGCATCCCGGACTACCGCGGCCCGAGCGGCCGGGCCCGGCGGGGCGAGCCGATGACCTACCAGACGTTTGTGGCCACGGCCGCGGCCCGCCAGCGGTACTGGGCGCGCAGCCACCTGGGCTGGCGGCACGTGGCCCGCGCCCGGCCGAACGCCGGGCATCACGCCGTCGCCGAGCTCGAGCGGGCCGGGCTGCTGGCCGGGACCATCACCCAGAACGTCGACGGCCTGCACCAGGCGGCGGGCGCGGAGCAGGTGATCGAGCTGCACGGCAGCCTGAGCCGCGTCCTGTGCCTCGGCTGCGGTGAGCGGACCCCGCGGCTGCGGCTCGACCAGCGGCTGCGCGCGGCGAACTCCGGCTGGGCGGCGCGGGCGGCCGAGATCACCCCGGACGGTGACGCGCTGCTGGCCGACGACGACCTGGCCGGGTTCCGCGTCGTCGACTGCGAGAGCTGCGGCGGCGTGCTCAAGCCCGATGTGGTGTTCTTCGGCGAGAACGTTCCGCGGGCGCGGGTCGAGGAATCCTACCGGCTGATCGAGCGGGCCGGCGCGCTGGTCGTGCTCGGCTCCTCGCTGACCGTGATGTCCGGCTACCGGTTCGTCCGGCGCGCCTCGAAGCTGGCCATCCCGGTAGTGATCATCAATCAAGGCCCGACCCGCGGCGACCCGCACGCGCTGGCGACCATGGACGCCCCGCTCGGTGCGGCGCTCAGCACGCTCATCGCCCGGGTGCGGCCTGAGCCGGCGGTGTCATAGCGGGTAGGGGTACAGCGGGCGAATCCGCGCAGACCGAGGGGAGAGTTCCGATGAACTGGCGGCTTTTGGTCGTGGTGGCGTGCATCGCCGTCGCGTGCGTGGCCATCATCAGCAGCAAGGACGACATCGACCGCTACCTCAAGATGCGCAGGATGTGACGGCCGGCCGGTCCCGGAACATGCCCCGAGGGGCGGCCACCTGGGTGGCCGCCCCTCGGGACGCTGATGCTGCGGCTTGACCGCCTGATCCGGCTTCGCGCTGGGTGGCGCTTACTTCTTGGCCGTCGAACCGCGGCCGCTCCTGGCGGACGCGGAGTGCTGGGCCTTGCTCGCGGTGCGCTCGGCCCCAGCGGCGATGTCCTCGGCCTTCGCCGCGGTCTGTCCGGCCTTCTTCGCGGCGGTGCGCTCGGTCTTCGTGACGAAGCGCTCGGCCTGCTTCGGCGCGTTGCTGAGGGTCTCGGTCAGCGGCTCGGCGTAGGCCAGCAGGCTCTTGGTGAAGTCGCGCTGCATGGCGAGCAGGTGCACGCCGAAGTCATACGAGCGGTCCACCAGCTCGTCCAGCGTGGGGATCGTGGACTTGATGTCGATGTTCGAGACGAGCTTCTGCATGCCGTCCGACCACGTGCGCACGGTCGAGTTCATCGTCTCCTGGCCGTAGCGGACGGCGTCGGCGATCCGCTCCTGCGGGCTGATCATATCTTGACTCCTTCAGAGTTCGTTTCCCCGGTCTGCTTACTAAAGTACGCAAGAGTGCTAGCTCTGTCAAGCGAAGTGCTAGCTGTAGCAAGCACTCAGGTGGATCCGGTGCCGCGAAGCCGCAGCCAGGCCGTGGTCGCCGAAGCCGCCGGCTCAGCCGGAGTCGCGGAAGCTGCGGTACACGTTCAGCAGTGCCTCGCGCTGCCGCGGGGTGAGTTTCGGGTCGGCCACGATGGCCGCCTCGGTGTCAGGCCCGGCATCAGCCCCGGTCGTCCCCCGCCCCGTGTCCGCTCCGTCCGCCCGGGCGGTGTCCGGCCCAGCGGCGCCGGCGTCATCGGCGTGGGTGCTGGCGGACAGGAAGTTAGCGCGCCTGAGCAGTTCCTCGGGGGCGATGCTGAGCGCCTGCGCGATCGATCGCAGTACCCTGAGCGACGGCTGGTGCAACCCGCGCTCGACCTGGCTCAGGTAGGCATTGGAGACACTGGTGAGAGCGGCCACCTCCCGCAGCGACATGTGGGCTAGCTGCCGCTGCACGCGGATGAACGTGCCGAGCGCGTTCACCGGCGTCTGCGCCGGCTCCTCCGCCCCGCCCTCCCCGTTCTGCCTGCTTGACATACCTATCACTCTAGCCTGAGCGCCCGCCCGCCGCCCCGGTCATGATCATTCTCACGATCAGCGGCGGAGCCGGGCTTATCAGGGGGCGGGGAGGGTGGCGGCCAGACGGTGCTGGCCCTGGAAGCCGGTGATGACCGCGGGCAGGTGTTGCGATCCGAACGGCCGCCAGCGCGCGGTCAGGCGCACCGCCGGCGCGCGGGCCAGGTGCAGCACGAGCCGGGCGACGGCCTGCCCGGTCCGCCGGTCGAAGCTGGCCGTGCCGCCGATCGTCGCGTCGCTCACCCAGCGGACGCCGTGCAGACGGACGGTCAGCGGGCCGGGTCCGGGTGCGAACGTTACCCGCCCGCCTCGCAGGCCGAGGTCCTTGTCGCCATCCAGCAACGGGAAGCGGCTCAGCTCATCGGCCACGCTCGCCACGCCGATGGCGGCCGCCTGCCGGGCCGCGCGCCCCGCGGTGTTGCCGCGGGCCGCGGTCGCGGGCCGGGCCTGGGCGAGCAGCCGGGGATACGTCCCGACCGTGTGCACCGGGGTGACCCGGGGCGCGCACGAGGTGTTCTCGCTCTGCAGGCGGCCCGGCCGCAGCACGAAGCGCCGGTAGATGGATGCCGGGCAGGAGTCGTTCTGGTCCTGCAGCGTGACGTGGGTCAGGTTGGCCACGGTGACGAGCCGGGCGGACGGGCCCACCTGGCGAGCCACCAGGGTGGCCCCGTCCAACTTCGGGGTCAGCGAGTCGAGCGTTCCGGACAAGATGAGCACCGGCAGGTGGCGCGGCACCAGCGGCGGGCGCCTGGTGATCGGCCGGACCAAGCGGGTGGGAGCCGGCCAGTCCAGGCAGGCGTTGTACGCCTCGGTGTACTGGTCCAGGCTGGTCCACTGCCGGACGCTGAACGGAGCGAATGTCCGCGGCGGCTCCCGCCGCAGCGCCCTCCGGTACTGCTGCGCCCGGGTGGCCGGCGGGGCGGTCCGGCTGAACAACTGCACGTAGTCCGTGCAGGCCACGGCGAAGTACAGGCCGTCGCTGAACCCGGGCAGCGGCTCGTTGGTGTTATCGAAGCCGAGCGAGAGGGCCGCGATCCGCAGCAGCGGCGCGGCGTCGCCGCGGCGCAGCAGCGCGCGCCCGGCGGCGTCCAGGTCCCGATAGACGACCGGATCGAAGCCCGCGTTGTTGACCAGGTTCACCAGGGTCAGGACGGTCACGGTGAGGCGGGTCCTGACACCGGTCACCGACGTCGTGTAACCGGTCACCGGCGACCGGCCCAGCCGCCGGGCGAGCGCCCCGATCCGCGCCCAGGACGAACCGGGCGCGGCCCGCGCGCAAGCCCGGGAGAGCCGGCACGCGGCGTTGAACGCGCGCCGGGCCGTGACGACCGTGGTGGTGTACCACGGGTCGAGGCCGAGCACCTGGTAAGTCGAGTCGAGCGTCACCGAGCGCAGCAGGCCCGGATACCGGGACGCGAACACCTGGGAGAACCAGCTGCCGTAGGAGTCGCCGTACAGGTCGACCCGTCCCAGCTTCAGGTGCCGCAGCACGGTCGCCACGTCCCGGGCCGAGTAAGCCGTGTTGAACAGGTCGGAGGCGTGTACCCAGCCGCCGCCCCGGTACCGCCAGGTGCGGTTGAGCTGGCGCCCGCAGGCCGCGACCAGCCGGTTGAACCTCGCCCCGTACTGCCTGGCGCCCGCGTGCTCCAGCCCGGGGCAGTTCACCGGCGTGGAGTTACCAGTGCCTCGCAGGTTGACCAGCAGCATGTTCCTGGTGCGCAGCAGCGGGCCAGCCATCGCGACGTACAGACTCTGCGAGCCGGTCGAGGAGAAACCCGGACCGCCCTCCACGGCCAGGATCGTCCCGGCCGCGTGCCGGGTCCTGGTGGCAGGCAGCCAGCGGAGGCCGATTCCTATGTCCGGGCTGGCCGGCGAGGAGTAGTCCAGCGGCACCTTGATCCGGCTGCAGTACGACAGGCGCTTCTGGTGGCACCGGGGCAGGCGGACGTCGCCGAGCCTGATCGACGCGGCAGCGTTCTGATGCCCGATCACTGCGGCCGCCGCCGCGGTCACGGTGGCGGCGGGCCAGCCCGACACGAACACGACGACCGCGGCCAGCGCGGCGACCCGCCGCCGCCCGCCCAGGCCGGCCCTCCCGACGCTGGATGTCACGCCGACGATCGTAGGTTCGCGCGAGGCCGGCCGGCAATGCCCGGCGATGACCGATGAGTTCCGGGCCGCGGCCAGGTGCGCACCGGTGAGGATTCCGGATCAGGCACGCGACCGGGCGGTCACGTACGACGGGGGCGGCCCCGGCTGCCTCAGGTCACTGGCGCGGCCGGGGTTGCCGCTCAGCGGCGGGACCCGGTGCCCGGGAGCGGAATAATGGAAGATCGTCAACACGGAGCCCGCGCCGCCGCGGCGGCCCGCCCTGGCCGGCGCGCAGGCTCGCGATTGGGGGAGGCCGGCCGGGTGAGCCTCGAGGAATACCGGCGCAAGCGCAACGCGGCACGCACGCCAGAGCCGATGCCGCCCGACCACGCCGACTCGATCCCGCCCGACCTGGCCAGCGACGCCGCCAACCCGGTGCCGCCCGGAAGTGATCCTGACCGCGCGGTCCCCGGCCGGGGCGGCGTCTTCGTGGTACAGGAGCATCACGCCCGCGGGCTGCATTGGGATTTCCGCCTGGAACATGACGGGGTGCTGGCCTCCTGGGCGGTACCGAAGGGCGTGCCTGACGACCCGGCCCACGACCATTTCGCCCGCCGTACGGAGGACCACCCGCTGGCCTACGCGGGATTCAGCGGAGTCATCCCGCGGGGCGAATACGGTGCCGGAACCGTCAGCATCTGGGATAACGGTCGCTACGAGCTGGTGAAATGGACGC
>Ga0207665_10001254_pt1 | contig 17111 bp, 10 predicted proteins | sample LARL112metaG_FD_184351 | JGI IMG/M metagenome (GOLD analysis project Ga0207665, IMG submission 184351) | Corn, switchgrass and miscanthus rhizosphere microbial communities from Kellogg Biological Station, Michigan, USA - LAR L11-2 metaG... | ecosystem: Host-associated > Plants > Roots >...
TTGCGCGTGGACATGGCTTGCCTCACCCGGACGTCTTCCGCACAATAGCCGGGCGCCGACATTCTGCACCTCGGTCCCGCGACCGGTGCCGGTCGATTTTCGCTCGCGCCGGGCCGGAAGCAACGAACAATGCGACCTAGTATAAATCAAAACACGGTCCGACTCTCGCTGCCGGAACTGCGCAATCTCGGCACCATCCTGCGGATACTGCTCGCGGTCAACGCGATCGTGCTCGTCGCTGCGCTGCTGCGCGAGACGCGCTGGGCGGCGCTATGGGCGACCTGGCTGGAGATGATGTCGATTGTCGAGCCGCAATTGCTGTTGCAGCTGCTGGTCCTGTACGCCTTCGCTCCACAGCTCTCCCGACTGCCGTATCGAAGCGGCGCGATCGTCGTGCTTCTGCTGACGCTCGCCGTGGCGCTGGCATTCAATACCGCCGTCGCCGCGCTGGTCGAGGATGTCACCGCCAGCGCGATGTTGCGCGACGTCGTCTTTTCGATGCTGATCGCCGCTGCGCTGCTCGTCTACTTTCAGCTTCGCGCCAAGGCGCTCTCGCCCGCAATCACCGAGGCTCGGCTGCAGGCCCTTCAGGCCCGCATCCGGCCGCACTTCCTGTTCAACAGCATTAACGCGGTGCTGTCGCAGATGCGGACCGATCCGCGCCGCGCCGAAACCGCGCTCGAAGACCTCGCGGATCTGTTTCGCGTGCTGATGCGCGACAACCGCCAGCTCGCGCCGCTGGAGAACGAAGTCGAGCTGTGCCGTCATTACCTCGACCTCGAGAAGCTTCGGTTGGGCGACCGGTTGACCGTCGACTGGCACATCGACAACATGCCGAAGGACGCGATGGTGCCGCCGCTGGTGCTGCAGCCGCTGCTCGAGAACGCCGTCTACCATGGCATCGAGCCGAGTAGCGCGCCGGGGGTCATCGCGATTAATATCTTCTTGAGCCGCGGCGAGGTGCACGCCATCCTGCGCAATCCGTACCAGGAGGGCCCCGGACGCGGCGGAGGCAACAAGATGGCGCTGGCCAATATTCGCGAGCGGCTGGCGCTGCATTTCGATGCCGAGGCAAGTCTCGAGAACCGTTTGACCCGGGACAGCTACGAGGTGCACATACGCATGCCGTACCGCACGAAACACAGAACGGGAAAGCCGCGTGGCTGATGCTCCGCTGAAAGTGCTGATCGTCGACGACGAGGCGCCCGCACGCCGGCGGCTGCGCGAGCTGCTCGACGATTGCACGACCGCGCTGCCGCTGGTCGTCGTCGGCGAAGCGGCCAGCGGGCGCGAGGCGCTGACCTTGCTCGGCAGCACGCCGACCGATCTGGTCCTGAGTGACATCCACATGCCCGACATGGACGGCATCGAGCTGGCGCGGCACCTGCTCAAGCTGCCGGTGCCACCGGTCCTGATTTTCACCACCGCCTATCACGAGCACGCGATCGCGGCGTTCGAGGTGCACGCCGTCGATTACCTGGTCAAGCCGGTCCGCGTGCAGCGCCTGCTCGCCGCGCTGCAGCAGGTGCCGCGGCTGCGGCCGCTGTCGGAGGGAAAGCTCGATCGGCTGCCTGCCGCGGCGCGCCGATTCCTGTCGGTGACCGAACGATCGCGGGTCGTGCTGGTGGCGATCGAGGAAGTCATCTATCTGAAGGCAGAGCTCAAGTACATCACCATCCGGACCGCGGATCGCGAGTTCCTGCTCGAGGAGTCGCTGACCCGCCTCGAGGAAGAATTCGGGCAGCGCTTCGTTCGCGTCCATCGCAATTGCCTGGTCGCGCGCGAAGCGATCCGGGGATTCGAGCGCCGCGTCAGCGCCGACGGCGACGCGCACTGGGAAGTCCTGCTGCGCGGCGTCACCGAGGCGCTGCCGGTGTCGCGCCGGCAGCAATTCATCGTGCGCGAAATCGGCCGCGAGTCGTCGGCTTGATCCGGCGACCTCGCGATCGAACTCGCGGTCTGCCCGGGACACGGCCTGTCGCAGCAATCGTGGTTTAGACTCCCGGTCCAGCAACCCTTTTCTCGATCCCAAGATGGCCCCACGCACGCTGATTTGCGGGTCGCTCGCCCGCGATACGATCATGGTGTTCCCCGACCGTTTTTCGCGGCACATCCTGCCCGACCAGACGCGCGTGCTGTCGGTGTCGTTCCAGATCGGCGAAATGCGCCAGGAATGGGGCGGGTGCGCGGGCAACATCGCCTATAACCTGAAGGCGATCGGCGGTGAGCCGGTGGTCATGGCGACCGTCGGCGACGATGGCGGCGCATACGAAGAGCGGCTAGCTTCGCTCGGCATTGCGCGCGACGGTCTACGTGCGGTGGCCGGCACGTTCACCGCGCAGGCGTTCATCATCACCGATCTCGACGACAATCAGATCACGGCCTTTCATCCCGGCGCGATGAACCGCTCGGAGCTCAATGACGTCGGCGACGTCGAGGGAATCGCGCTGGGCATCGTCGCTCCCGACGGCAAGGAAGGCATGCAATCGCACGTCCGCGGCTTTGCCGCCGCCGGGATTCCTTTCATCTTCGATCCCGGTCAGGGACTGCCGCTGTTCACCGGCGAGGAGCTTGTTTCGATGATCGAAGCCGCCGACTATCTCACCGTCAACGATTACGAGGCGCGCCTGCTTTGCGATCGCACCGGGCTCACGCTGCAGGACATCGCGGCGCGTGTGCAAGCGCTGATCGTGACGCTGGGCGCCGACGGCTCTCGCATCCACAGCGGCGGCAAGCTGATCGATGTGCCTGCGGTCCGTCCAACCGCGCTGCTCGATCCGACCGGTTGCGGGGATGCCTACCGTGCCGGATTGTTGTATGGCATCGCGCACGACTGGGAGTGGCTGCGCACCGGGCGACTGGCGGCGCTTTTAGGCTCGGTCAAGATCGCCTCGCGCGGCGGTCAGAATCATGCGGTCGACCGCGAGCGGCTGGCCGAGCTATACGACGCGCATTTCGGCGGCTCGCTCTGGTAGCGCGGCGCGCGCACAGCGGCGAGGCGCCACAGTCGACATTCTCGCGCGCGAGGCCGACGATGCTATCCGGCAGGTCTCGATGTCGCCGGCGAGCGGCCGGGCACCTGGAACAGTCGCCGGTCGCCAAGCCTGAGCGCGGTCAGGCAACCGCCCCACAGGCAGCCCGAATCGAGCATCAGCACGTTCGGCGCCAGCATCAGGTCGAGCGTCGACCAATGCCCGCAGAGCACGGTGACGCCGGCGGACCTTCGCTCCGGATGCATGAACCACGGTGCGAACCCTGAGGGCGTGTGATCGGGTCCGCGCTTTTCGTGGAGCTCCATCGTGTCGTCGGCCGCGCAAAAGCGCAGGCGCGTGAAGGCGTTGACGACGACGCGCAGACGATCGTGGCCGCGCAGCGTTTCGTCCCAGCGCGCGGGCTTATCGCCATACAGGTCGCGCAGGAAGTCGTCGTGCCGGTCGGAGGCCAGCATCGCCTCGACCTCGCGCGAGAGCATCAGCGCGGTCGCCGGGGTCCACGATGGCAGCAGGCCGGCGTGCACCAGCAGCCATTCATCCTCGAGCACGACCAGCGGCCGCGTGCGCAGCCACGCGAGCAGTTCGTCCCGGTCCGGCGCGTCGAGAATCCCCCCCAGCGTGTCGCTGTCGTGTGCGCGGCGGTGGCCGGCGGCGACGGTAAGCAGGTGGAAGTCGTGGTTGCCCAGCACAGTCACGGCGCTGGCGCCGAGCTCGCGTACCGTGCGCAGTACCGAGAGCGATTCCGGTCCGCGGTTGACCAGATCACCGACCAGCCATAACCGGTCGTGTACTGGATCGAACGCAATCAGGTCGAGCAGTTGTCGGAATTCGGCGTAGCAGCCCTGGATGTCGCCGACGGCGTAGACGCTCATCGGCGGTGCGGAGCGCGTCGAGGCCGCACGGAGACGGGGGCGAGTGCCAATTTGATGTCGGGTCGCACGGTGGGGCCCTCGCGCGCGGCTCAAGCCGCGCCACAAAATCGTCGATGCTAGAATCCGGCGCATTCTAGCATCTGTGTCACGATGAAATTTCCGCTGAACGATCCACAGCGCACTGCGGTGCGCTACCTCGACGGACCGCTGCTGGTCCTGGCCGGCGCGGGCAGCGGCAAGACGCGGGTGATCACCGCCAAGATAGCGCACCTGATCGAGCAGGGCGCCGATCCGGCCGGCATCGCGGCGATCACCTTTACCAACAAGGCCGCGCGCGAAATGCGCGAGCGAAGCGGCGCGGCACAACGCCGACGCGAAACCGCGCCCGCTGCGCCGACGATATGCACGTTTCACGCCCTGGGCTTGAAGATTCTGCGTCGCGAAGCCGCCGCAATGCAGCTGACGCCGCGCTTCTCGATTCTCGATCCTGCCGACGTCGAGCCGATCGTCGCCGAGCTGCTGACCACGACCGACCGAGCGCGCGTGCGCGCCGCGCAGTGGCAGATCAGCGCGTGGAAGAATGCGCTTATCGCGCCTCCCGAGGCGCTGGCGCGAGCCTCGACCGAGGCGGAAGGCGCGGCAGCGCGAGTCTATGCGCGCTATCGCGCCGCTCTGTCCGCTTATCAGGCGGTCGACTTCGACGATCTGATTGCGTTGCCGGTTGCCGCGCTCGAATGCGACGCCGGCGCCGCAGAGCATTGGCAGAAGCGCCTCCAGTACCTGCTGATCGACGAATACCAGGATACCAACCCGGCGCAATACCGGTTGCTGCGGCTGCTGACCGGAGCGCGCGCGGCATTCACCGCGGTCGGGGACGACGACCAGGCGATCTATGGCTGGCGTGGCGCGACGGTGGCCAATCTCGAGCGGCTGCCGCGCGATTATCCATCGCTCAAAGTCATCAAGCTCGAGCAGAACTATCGCTCGTCGATCAGGATCCTGCGCTCGGCGAACGCGCTGATCGGGCACAACACCAAGCTCTTCGACAAGGCGCTATGGAGCGATCTCGGGCTCGGCGAGCCGATCCAGGTTGCGCCCGCTGCCGACGACCAGGCCGAGGCCGAGAGCGTCGCGAGGACCATCGCCGCGCTCAAGTTCGAGCATGGCACCCGCTTCGATGATTTCGCGGTGCTCTATCGGGGAAATCACCAGGCACGCGCGTTCGAGCAGGCGCTGCGCGCGCAGAACATGCCCTACTCGGTCAGCGGCGGCCAGTCATGGTTCGACCGCACCGAGATTCGCGATATCGTCGCCTATCTGCGGCTGATCGCCAACGATGAAGACGATCCCGCGTTCGTGCGCGCGGTGACGACGCCGCGCCGCGGGGTCGGTGCCCAGACGCTCGAGCACCTCGGTCGCGCCGGCGGATTGTTTGCCGCCGCCTGCGATGACGGGCTCACCAGTGCGCTGCCGGCGCGGCAGCGCGAGGCATTGACCGAGTTCTGCAGAATGATCAATGGTCTTCGCTATCGGGCCGAGCGCGAGCCGGCCGGCCGGCTGATCGACGAGCTGATCAAAACCATCGGTTACGAGGACCATCTGTGCTCGACCTGCGACAAGCGTGAAGCGCAAACGCGATGGGAAAGCGTTGTGGATTTCGTTCGCTGGCTTTCCACCAAGGGCGAATCCGATGGACGCAATCTTCTCGAGCTGACGCAATCGATCGCGCTGCTGACACTGCTCGACGGCGAAGAGGGCCGGGAACCGGACGCGGTGCGTCTGTCGACATTGCACGCAGCGAAGGGCCTCGAATTCGCGCACGTTTTCCTGGTCGGACTGGAGGAAGGCGTGCTGCCGCATCGCGAGGCGATCGTTGCGGGCAACATCGATGAGGAACGCCGGCTCATGTACGTCGGATTGACGCGTGCGCAGCAGAGTCTGCGTCTGTCGTGGTGCCGGCGCCGCAAGCGAGCGGGGGAATGGCACGGCGCCGAGCCATCACGCTTCATCGGCGAGCTCGCCCAGGAGGATTTACGCCACGCCGAAGCGGCGCTCGGGCCGGCCGATGCCGCGCGCGAGAAGGAAGCAGGCAACGCGCGCTTGCGGCAACTGCGCGCTATGCTGACGCGCTAAGAGCCTAATCGTGCCCGCGGACGAGCCCGCGCTCGTTTACGTACGCCCAAAGCTTGCGGTCCTCGACGTTGCAAGATTCCAATCTGGCTAGCAGTGCAGCGTCGAGATCGCTCCTCTTCGGGTGCTCGAGCGTGCTCCGATTTTCCACGCCCAGATCCAGCGGCACGCCGAGCCGCTCGCCGAGGTCTTTGGTCAACATCGCGATAGCTTCGACCGAGCCCAGCAGGTCGATTTGCTTTCGCGCCATTTCCCTTGCCGCCAGAAAGTCACCGCTCCCGCAAAGAGAACGACATTGACGGTTGTGGCGCGCAGTTTCTGCGACGTAGTGGTCGACAAACCCGGCAATCCCCATGTTGCGGACCATCGCGTGCCGCGGGTGGCCTGTAAAGCTCATCGTATAGCGATACGTGGACAGGGCCCGCTCGATGGGCTCCCTCACCAGGGCCACGATCACACGCCCGCCCAGATCACGCTGAAGCCAGAACGGCAGATCGAAGTGACCGGAGATCAGCCGATACCGGTGCAGTTCTTCCTCGGACAGTCGCAGGAACTGCTGTTTGAACGCTTCGGTGGAGCGCGGGTATCGCAGCGAGTGCTCGGGCCCGAACTGCTTGGCCATGGCGGTGTACAGCGATATCCCCGCGGTTTTCGGGATATGCACGAACAGTACGTCGGCGCGGGGCGTTGGCGAACGTGACGTGGGTTCGCTCTCGATGGTGCTAGGCATCGTCGGACAAACGTGACTGCATTTGAAACCGCAGGCTAACCACCAGCGCAATCGCTGGCCACGCGTGCTTGGCTACTTCCCGAGCGTCAGGATCCAGCTGACCAGCGCCTTGATGTCGGCATCGGGCACAGTGGCGTTCGGCGGCATCGGCACGGCTCCCCACACGCCCGAGCCGCCTGCCTTGACCTTCTGCTCGAGCTTGGTCGCCGCGCTTTTGTCGCCGCGATATTTCGCCGCGACCTGGCTGTACGCCGGGCCGACGACCGGTTTGTCGATCGCGTGGCACGCGGCGCACCCGTACTTCTGCATCATCGCCTGACCGGACTGCAGATCGAGCGACGCACCAACCTTTGCTGCGGGCGCGGCAGCAGCGGCCGGCGGAGTCGCGGCGGCGGCAGCACTTGCCGCACCGGCGGCCGCGGGCGCAGCAACAGCCGGTGGCGCAGCAGCAGGTGCAGCGGCAGCAGGTGCAGCGGCAGCAGGTGCAGCGGCAGCGGCCGTCGTCGCGGCCGGCTCCTTGAAATTCGCACCGGAACGATTGGCCATGTAAACGAGCGCGCTCTCGACTTCGATGTCGGAAAGGTCCGGATTGCCGCCCCGCGGCGGCATCACCTTGCCCGCCTCCTGGAAACCATTGAGCGCGTGCTGCACCAGAGTTTCGTAGCCTTTTTTGATCGGGCCAGCCCAGGCAGCCTTGTCGCCGACCTTGGGGGCTCCGGCGATGCCGGGCTCATGGCAGGTCTTGCAGACCGCCTGAAAGACCTGCTCACCGCTCATGCTGGCGCGTGCGCCTGTCGCACCGGCGAGCGTGACTTCGCCGACCGGCTTGATCCGCGAAAGCACCTGCGCGTCGGTCGCGCCGGTGTCCTCGCGTCTGACGCCGGTGACTAGTTGCGACAGCAGCAGAAAAAGCGCGATCGGAACCAGGAATGCAAGGACCAGCACGATCGCCAGTTGCTTGGGCGTTTTTATCGGTGAGATGTGCTCATCGTGCATCGTGGAATTCCCGGCAAGGTTGGCTGAGTGGACAGGGCCTCACGCAGCGGCATCGAAGTCTTCGTTCGCGCGCACCGCCGCAGCACGAGGCGCGCATTATAGCGCGCGTCCACGCTGCGCGAAAATCCACCGGCGATCGTGTGCCGCACCCGTGTGCGCGATGGACGCTCCGCTGCGCTGCGGGTAGAATCCGGCTGCGTGCGCCCGTAGCTCAGTTGGATAGAGTGTTGGTTTCCGAAGCCAAAGGTCACAGGTTCGACTCCTGTCGGGCGCGCCACGATCCTCGCTCGCACGCGCGAGGCACTCGCTGCCGAATCGCATAGCGCGGCGAAAAGTCCCCTAGCATCAATCGTACGATCGGCTGTAATAGAGGCCGAGGCCGCTGACCACGCCGGCCTCGACGCGCACGGTCAGCGTGCGCGTGAGCGAATATTCGAGCTTGATCGCGTTGTTCGCGACCGAAAGGCCCTGTTCGTAGACCATCGTCAGCTTGTCGCTCAGGCGCTTGCTGAAGGCGACGACCTGGCCAGCGGTGCCGGTGCGCGTGGGATCGGCGGAGGAACGCACGCTTATATCGTCGATGCCGATCGTCTTCGCGACGCGCTGCCCGAACGGCGTAGCGTTCGGACCGCCGAGCGCCGCGAGCCCGGCCTGCAGCACCGAAGCATCGGCGCTGCTTGCGCTATCGAGTCCATGGCCCAGCACCAGCCAGGAGAGCTTCTCGTTGTCCGGAACCGGCGGATTCGACGTCAATTGCATGTGCGGAACGCGCACGGTGCCGGTAACCTCGAGCCCAGCCTCGACCTGCAGATTCTTGCGCACTGCCACCACGTCGAGCCCCGGATTGTCGAGCGGACCGTCGAAGGTGAGGCGGCCGCGCTGGATCGTCAGCCGCTGGCCGAACGTCGTATAGGTGCCGCGAACGGCCTCAATGGTCCCGTTCGCGACCAGATCGCGCGTTTCGGTGGTCTTGACGCGGAGCTTGCCGCTTAGACCAGTATCAAAACCTTGGCCGACGAACCTGAGGCTATCGCCGAAATCGAGATCGAGGTCGACGTTGAACGGCACGCGCTGCGTGATTTTGCGCGAGGGCGGCCTTTCGCGACCGCGCACGATCACGTCGTCGCCGGGCGCGTCGGTACCGGTGGGTCTGAATTCAAAATAGCCTTCGTCGGCCTTCAGCGCGCCGGCGACGGTCACGCCGCCACGCTGGAATGCCAGCGTGCCGGCGCCGGTCAGTGTCAGTCGCATATCGGGGCGATTGAACAGTGCAAGCTTGTCGGCTTTCCATGTGAGACGGGCGCCTTCGATGTCACGCGACGCCGGCAGCGTGCCGCTGGCGGCGAACCGCCCTTCGCCCGCCGCGAACGAGAATTCGCTGACATTGACCACATCGTCCGACAGCCGCGCGCGCAGCCGACCATCCTTCAGCGCAACGCCGTACTGGGCTGCTTCGACCTTGAGCGCATCGCCTTCGACGGTGCCGGTGAAACGCGCACGGTCCAGTGTGCCTGTGCCGGTAAGGTCGAGCTTCAGCCGGCCGTCGACGATTGCAGTGGTACCTGCGACCCCCTGCAGTGCGCGCAACGACTTGGCATCGACGCGCGCTGAGAGACTGAGCGGCGAGTCGCCGCGAAAGCGGCCGCCCGATGCGGGGGACGGAGCGAGGTCGGCGCTCATGTCGGCATCGGCAAGGCGTGAACGCGCGATCAACGTCGCATGCACGCGATCGTCGGCGAATTCGGCGGAAAGCTCGGCGCGCGTGAGGCCGAGCGCCAGGTCCGGGGCATCGACCGGCGCGAGATCGCCGGACTCGCGCGATACCGACAGCGAGCCGGTGATGCGGGGCGTCGCAGCGAACGACCAGCGCCCGGCCAGCGTCAGCGTCGATGACAGCCGGGCCGCTGCTCCGGTGAAAGCGAGCACCGGCGCGGCCGGCAACGCGGCGAATTCGCCGCGACTCGACAAGCGTCCGTCTTGCCAGCGTAGCTCGTCGACGGCGAAGCGACCGCCGGCGAGGGTGCCGCGCAGACCGGCGACGTGGAACGCTTGCGCGCCGGCTTCGAGGTCGGCGGGCTGCGCCAGCGCGAGCGGATATTGTCCTTTGCCTTGCAGTGCGACGACCTGGCCGCGCCACGCGCCGGTCGACAGATCGCCCGACCACCCACCTTCGAATCGGCTGACGAACTCGACATCGACATCGGCGGCATTGCCCGCTCCCTCGATCGTCGCCTGGTGATGCGCCAGTGTCCCCGCAATATTCGCGCGCAGGCTTCGTGCGGTAAAGGCGTCGCTGCGCAATGCGGTCGCGGTCAGCGAGACGCGCAACCCGCGATCCGCCGTGTCGCCGCCGATCTCACCATCGGCAGCGAGGCTCGCCACGACGAGGGCAGTTCCGGCGCGGAGGTTCTCGCCAGTCGCCTTGAACGCGAGCGTCGGTCGATCCCAGGTGCCGCCGATCGTGCCGCTGGCATGCAGACGGCCGCTTACCCGGGGATCGAGCGCGGCGGGATCGCGTGCATCCAGCGAGAATGCGAGCGCGTCGCCGACGCGGCCGAAGCCTCCGGTCAGGTTCAGCTGATTCGCACCGGCACTCAACTCGATGTGCGCGTCGCGTACGTTGCCGGGCGAGAGCGCGAGCTTGCCGGTTCCGGCGAGCGGACGTCCGCGCAAAGTGCTGTCGCGGCCTAGCTCGAACGAAATCGCGGCCGACCACGCGGGCTTGAGCGCGCCCTGCGCGCTTGCCTTGCCGGAAAGCGATGCGACCGGATAGTTGCCAAAACTCGCCGGATTGAGCGCCGTCGCGGTCGCGTTTACCTGGAAGGGTCGAGTGCCCGACATGGCGAAGCTTGCCGTCCCCTGGAGCGTGCCGCCGCGTACCTGTGCGCGGAAGGTGCTGACGTCGACAACGCCGCGCGTGACGGCGGCACGGAAGGCGAGCGCCATGTCCGATTGCTTTAGGTCGCCGCTGATCTCGCCGTCGGCGTCGTCGGTGTCGACGCGCATCCGGCCGGCGAAGGCGCCGGCGAGCCGCGTCGGCTTCAAGTCCGCCACGATGCGATGGAGGTCCAGGTCGCGCACCGCAAGCTGCCAGGTCGCGGCGCCGCGATCGATGCCTGCGGCGCCGGTGACGCGGCCCGCATCGCCGAGCGCAGCATCGAGTCCGTCGAGCTGGACGCGCTCGCCGTCGGCGGCGAAGCCCGATGTCAGACTCACCACCGGCAGTCGTCCGGCCGACCATGGACCGGCGATGGCATTGCGCGCCGTCAATGCGCCGCGCACGCCGCCGTCATCGCGTCCTGTGCCGGCGAGCGTCGCCTGCAATTCCGTGCGCGGCAGCGCTGCGTCGAAGCGAGCGAGGTCTACGTTTTCGACACGAAGCTCGAAGTCGCGCAGCCGGCGCGCTTCGAACGGCGCGATGCGCGCGGTGCCGGTCGCCCGCGCGTCGTCGACGCTTCCGTCGCCCGACAGCGAGAGCGTCGTCATGTCGCCGCCGACCACCACCGTCGCGATCGCGTGCCTCGCCGCCTCGCTGCCAGCGAAGACGATGCGGCCTTCGGCGGCGAACGGCGCCGTTGCCCCAATGGCCACCTTGCCGCGCACCGAGCCCCATACGCTATCGAGCGCCAAGGCGTCGAGCGTGTGCCGCTCGATCGCACCGGTGTAGTGGAATCCGAGCTGCGTCACGCGCCAGCGGTTTGGCCCACTGACAACGGCCAGCGCCGCGATGTCGGCGCGCCGGACGTCGATCGGCCAGGGCAGCGCGAGCGATGCAGGCGGTGCGCTTGGCCCGGCGCTGGGCTTGAACTCCAGCGTGACGGTCGCGGCCGACAAGGTATCGACGATGACAGCGCGGGAAAGCAGCGCGCGCGGCGACCAGGTGAACGCGACATCGTCGGCAACGAGGCTCAGGTCTTCGTCCGCGTAGCGAAGCCGCGCGATCCGTACGATGCCGCCTAGGGAGCCGGTAGCGCCCTCTATCGTCAGCCGCCCGCCGCTGCGCGCGGCCGCTTCATCGCTCGCCCAGCGCAGCCCTTGTTCGCTGCTCGCGAACCACAGCGCGCCGGCGACGATGGCCAGCGCCAGCACCGCTAGGATCGCAAGCGTCCTTGCCGCGCGAATGGCAATGGCCGATGCGCGCATCAGAATGACAGCCCCACCGAAAGATGCAGACGGACCGAGTGCGTCTCCTGGCCGTAGGCGACGTCCATTCGCATCGGACCGATCGGCGTGCGCAGGCGGACGCCGGCGCCATAGCCGTAAACCGGTTTCAGATCCCGGGGTTGATCCGCGGCGTTGCCGGCGTCGACGAATGTCGCGATGCCCCAGAAATCGCCGATCCAGCGCACGACTTCCGCGCTGCCGAGTGCGTAGTAGCGTCCTCCGACCGTTGCATCGCCGATGCGCGGTCCAAGGCTGTTGAATTCGTACCCGCGCACGGTCGTATCGCCGCCGGTGCGGAAGAGCAGCTGGATCGGTACGTCGCGCGCCTCGCGCGCGGCGACGGCGCCGCCCTCGAGCTTGAATACGATCTGTGTCTTGGTGTCGACCGGCAGCCATGCCGCGAATTGCAGGATGCCGCGGCCCATCGCGGCGGTCGAGACACCGGGCGGCGCAGCGCCGACGCGCGCGTTGATCGAGTAGCCGCGGTTCGGTGACAGCAGGTCGTCGACGTTGCGCCAGGTGCGGCCGTATTCGAAGTAAAGCGCGAACGCATTGGCCGATTCCGCATTGGTCGGCATCTGTTGCGAGGCGTAGAAGCCCGCGCTGTAGGTGACCTGGTCGCGCTCGACCGCCGTCTTGCGCTGCCAGCCAGCCATGAACTCGTTGGTCCGCAGGCCGGAAATGTCGGTGTGCGCGACGCTGGTCGAGTAGCTGTCGGTGTATTGCGGCACGCGCGGCGGCAGGGTCAGGCGCATGGTCACGCCCTGGATCTTGCTCTCGACATCGAGGTCGGTGTGGAAGCGCAGTCCGGCATCGTCGATGTTGAAATCGTCGTAAGTTAACTGGGCCCGGAACAGCGTGTCGGTCGAAAAGCCTGCGCCGGCGGTGATCTTCTTTTCCGGGGCCTCGATCACGCGAAGATGGACTGGCGCGGCATCGGCTTGCGCGGGGTCGGACTCGACTGTCGCCTGCGCGCTGGCGAAATAGCCCGAGCCGTTGAGCCGGCGCAGGAAAACCTGCAGCGCTTCCGCCGTGTAGGGCTCGCCCGGGCTGAAGGTCACCAGATTCCTGACCAGCGCCTCGCTGTATTTCTGCACGCCGGTCACATCGAGCGCGCCGAAGCGGAACGGCGGGCCGCTGTCGACGGTCAGGCTGAGCGCGGCGGTATGCGCTTCCGGATCGACCTCAGCGCGGCTGACGACCAGGGCCGCCGCAGCGTACCGTTCGACGGTGAACACGCGCACCGCACTGGTTTTGCCGGCGGCCCAGTCTTCCTGGCGGAATACCGCGCCTTTGGGCAACGGCCATTCCTGACGCATGCGCGCGGCGATTTTCTCGCCCTCGGGACCGCCGCTGGCTGCCGCGCCGGTGACCAGCAATTCGACCGACGCGACGGTTGTCGGCTGGCCCGGTTCGATCCGCAGGCGCACGGTCTCGGGTTTGGTCGATCGGTCGATTTCGCTTGTGACCACCGCGGAGAAGTAACCCTGCGCCGCCGCCGCGTCGCGCGCCTGTGCTCTTGCATCGGCGACCAGGAGATCGAAAAACTCCGGCGTGATTTCGGCATACGACTGCCAGCGCACCAGGTCGAGGCTGCGCTCGACGGCGGCCTTGACCGGCGCCGGCGCGACGACTTCGACCCGGTACGCTTCCACCGCGACATCGGCGGCCGCCGGCGCACAACGCAATGCCATCGCCACGCCGACGGTGACCATGATCGCGCGAGCAAACGCGCACGTCGCGGTGACGAGCGTCGCGCGAGGCGGAAACGGAATGCTAAGCCGACGCGCTGGATTCACTCGTCTGGAAGCGATGCGGTGGCGGCGACTCGAGCATGCGAACGCCGCCATTGGAACCCGAAGCGGGGAACGCGTCGAGCGTAGCGGCAGCCGGGCAGCAACGTCAAGCCAGCGCCGCGCGCCAGCCTGCGAACCGTGTCAGCCCATGAAGCCCAGGTCGGCGGTCGAAAAGCTGGCCAGATTGGAAAAGACGCTGTTCAGGTCGGTCGTGGCGACGCCGAACCAGCGGGCCAAGGTCGCGCCGTACTGATCGACCGAGCAGGAAGGCAGCCAGCGGCCCTCCTTTTCCGCGTCGTCCGGGCCGCCTAGCGAGAGCTGGGGATAGCGACCGTATATTTTTCCGCCCTGTACCGCTCCGCCGATGATGAAATGGTGACTCCCCCAAGCGTGGTCGGTACCACCGCCGGATGCGGGCTGCAGCGTGCGGCCGAAGTCCGACAGCGTGAACGTCGTGACTTGCGAAGCAACGCCCAGCGCGACGGTCGCATCGTAAAAGGCCTTTAACGCCGGTGAGAGCTCTTCGAACAGGTTTTGCTGCCGGTTCAACTGGTCGCCATGAGTGTCGAAGCTGCCCAGCTGGACGAAAAATATCTGCCGCGCTGCGCCGGTCGCCGCGCGCGCCTCGATCAGTTTGGCGACCTGGTAGAGTTGATTGGCGGTAGATGTGTTCAGGTTCGTGAACAGGGGCGCGATCGTAGAGTTTGCGTTGGCGAGAATCGGATTGACGGTAGCCGACAAATCGAGCGCCTGGGCGCCGATGTCGGATGCGCCGTCGACCAGCGCGTTGCCCGACGCTTGCGCCAAAAGCTGCTGCACCGCATTCATGCGCGCTGCGGCTGCTGTGCTGCCGCTGTAGCCGGACAGGGCGAACGAGCCGGTGACGGGTATCGACAAGGGAATGGCCGACGCGCCGCTGGTGAACAGCACGGCCCCATCGAGCGAGGTGACAACGGGAAAGCCCGACGCCGCGTTCATCGGCGCGACCTTGTCGGCGATGCGGCCACCCCAGCCGGTTCCCGACGCGGCGCTCGAAACTGCGCTTTGCCATTGCGCCTGTTGGTCGGCGTGCGAATACAGCGACAAGGGTCGCAACCCGGCCGCGTATTGCGCCTGTGTCGTCGGCTGCAGCAAGGTGCCGACGTTGGCAAGGATCGCCATGCGGTTCTGGTTGAACAGCATCTGCAGATCGGTGAGCGACGGGTGCAGCCCGAACGGCGAGGCGGAGTCGATCGGTTGGATCGGCAGCAGCGATGCCTGCGACAGGTTGATCCCGGATGTGGCCGGACGAATAGCGGCATACTGGCCGTAGCCTGCCGCATCGAGCGGAATGACCGTGTTGTTGCCGTCGTTGCCGCCGAAAAGGAACACGCAGACCAGTGCCTTGTAGTCCGGCTGCGTCTGTGCGCTGGCCTCGGCGGCGAAACGGATCAGGTCCAGGCGGGAGGCGAGTCCTAACGCGGACAGCGCGCCCAGTTGCCAAAGAAATGCGCGGCGCGGTATGGCGATGGCTTTCATTTCAGCGCTCCACCTGGTATTGCGGCGATGTGACGACCAGATAGACGGCGGTCTTCGCGCGCGTCAGCAGGTCCGTCGCCGGAACGGCGGCGAGCGCCGTCAGGATCGCGCCGCGCATCGACGGGGGCATCGTGCTATGCAGCAATTGCGCGTCAAGCCTGTCGAGCAGCGCTGCCGGATCCCCGGCGATCGAGGACAGGGCCGCCAGCGCGGGTGTCGTGCCAATCGCTCCGGGCAAGGTCGGCAGCGGCGCTATCGTGCCGAATAGCAGCGTATTGGCAAAATTGTAGCGGTTGATCGCCGTGCTCGAATTGGCGAGCGCGAATTCGGGTGCGACGATCGCGGTGTCGGGCAGCAGATAGGTGGGCGGGTAATAGTTGAACACCGACGGCGGATAGAAAAGATTCTGGCCGAGCCCCCTGGCCTGTTGGCCGAAGTAGACGCCGTCGCTTTGGGTCGCGAGAGCGCGCGCCGCGCCGGTCATGAACAGCACTGGTTCGCGAAGCTTGCCGTACGCGGGATCGAGCTTGACCGCCCCTCGCGCCTCCGGATCGGTCAGGATCGCGCGTACCACCGCTTTCAGGTCGCCGCGCACCCCGAGGCCGTTGTCGTTGAAGACCGCTGCGATGCGGGCCACGTATTGCGGCGTCGGGTTGCCGGTCACCAGCTTCTGGATCAGCTGCCTGCCGACGAACGGACCGACGTTCGGATGCATGAACACGTTGTGGATCGCCTGGGCGAGATCGTCCTGGATCGTCTGTCCCGCGGGAAGCACGGTGCCGGCGAGCAATTGCTTGGCGCCCTTGTCGTGGTTGGTGTCGACCGGGCTCATGTCGGCCAGATAGTTCTTTGGATTGTGCGTGCGCGGCAGCACCCCGGGCAGCGGCGGATAGGTCCAGCCGGTCAGGACATGCGCGAAGCCCTCGATCGTATCCTGGTCGTAACTGGGCACGGGCGCGCCTGACGCGTCGCGCATCTGCGTGCCGTCCGCATTCAGCATCCAGACGCCGATCGAAAACAGCTGCAGCAGCTCGCGCGCGTAGTTTTCGTTCGGCTGCACGGTGGCGCTGGGCTTGTCGTTGTTGACCATGTTCAGGTAGTCGCCCATCACCGGCGACAGCGTCACGCGGGTCAGAATGGTCTCGTAATTGCCGAACGCGTTGTCGCGGAACAGCTGCTGGTAGCCGCGCATTCCGTAGGCGAGGTTTACGTCGAGTCCCGAGGTCACCAGAATCTGCGACAGCGCGAACGCAACGCGTTGCCGCAGCTGATCATTCGCCGAAAGCGCCTGCTGGAAGAATGCGTTCTGCAGCAGGAACAGCGAGTAATAGTCGCGACCGCATTGAGGATCGGGGTCGGTCGGACAGAAGGTCGCCTGCTGGCCGGCGGGCACGTAGGGCAGCGCCGGGTAGGTACTCGCAGTGGCGGCGAACTGCTCGTCGAGGAAGGCCTGGCTGCCGACCGCGAAGACGTGCGCAATGAGGTCGTCGTTCGGACCGAATGTCGCCTGCTCGAGCAGCCGCACCGCGTCGGCCGCTTTCTGCGTGGAGGACAACGGCGAGCACATGACGACGCCTTCGAGGATCGACGAAGGCGCCATGTGCTCGTGCATGGTCATGTCGACCAGGTAACGGTGATTCATGTCCGTTAGCCCGGCGCCTGGAGCGAAGCTGCGGTACACGGGAGTCGTATCGGCGCCGCAGTTGCCGTCTTGCGGCACGTCGATGTAAAAGGCGATCGCCTCGAAGCGCCATGCCGCATCCTGTTTGACGAACGCGCACTCGGCAGGGTCGGCGGTGTAGAAGTGGGAGTTCGGACCGATCGATGAGCCGTAGAACCGGCAGACCGGAACCGCGCTGGGATGGTCGGTTGCGCTGGCCCACGCCTGCCACTGCACGCCGGTTCGGGTCCA
>Ga0207665_10001258_pt1 | contig 17082 bp, 16 predicted proteins | sample LARL112metaG_FD_184351 | JGI IMG/M metagenome (GOLD analysis project Ga0207665, IMG submission 184351) | Corn, switchgrass and miscanthus rhizosphere microbial communities from Kellogg Biological Station, Michigan, USA - LAR L11-2 metaG... | ecosystem: Host-associated > Plants > Roots >...
TCGAGGTTGTAGTCGTGCGCCTTCCACACCTCGCCCATCCCGCCGGCGCCGATGCGCTCGACGAGCCGGTAGCGCCCGATGGTGCTTCCGGGCGTCATGGGCGCTGAGTAACTGCCAGTGGCGGTGTCGGGCATGCAAACAATCTGCGAATCGGAAGCCTGTTGCGCGACTGACTGCAGCCGACGCAATCTTGATCAAACTATGGCGAAATCATTGGCGAATCAGGCCGTCCGCGACGAAATGCTCGACAGACTGGAACGTCTGTCGCCGGACGCCAAACCGCGCTGGGGCCGCATGGGCCCGACGCAGATGCTGGCGCATCTCGCCGACTGGATGGCGATGGCCGACGGCAGCCTTAACGTGAAGCCGATCCGCATGATCGTGCGCTATCCGCCGCTCAAGTGGCTGGCGATATACTGGCTGCCGTTCCCAAGGAACGTGATGACCGCGCCGGAGCTAAGGAGTCGCAAGCCGCGCGACTGGTCGATCGAAATGGAGACTGTGCGCCAGCGCCTCGAGGGATTCGACTTGATTGCGAGGCGGAACGAGTGGCCGCACCACCCCGCGTTTGGAAGGATGACGAAGCGCGCGTGGTGCGTGTTCGCGTACCGTCACATGGACCACCACTTCAGGCAGTTCGGGATTTAGCGCCAGGAATCTCCTTACTTACTGCTTTCACTCCCAGTGATTGCGCTCACGTGACCCGCGACTATTCGCCAGCCACCGTCGGTTTTGCGCCAGATGCGCGTGTAGCGGAATGGTCCGGCGAAGTCCGCGCCTTGAAACGATCCTTGCATCTCCATCCGCACGCTCACGACAACGATCTCTCCGAAGTCCTGAATGTGCTCCTGGCTCGGTGAAAGTTGACTGATGCGAATCGCACCTGCGCGGTAAGCGTCGAGATCGTCGCGCTTGTGGTAGAGCAGGCCGTCCGGACCGGTAAAGATCAGATCATCGTCGAGCAATTTGTCGAGCGTCGCGACATCGCCCGCTAACTGAGCTCGCCTGAGAGCCGTCTCCGCGTCTCGGATCGTGCTCATGGCGCGGTGGGTGGTGGCACAAACCGCCGCGAAGCAATCTGATACGAATGCGCGAGTGCCAGCACCTTTCGATCGTCGCCCGGCAGTCCGACGAACGAGATATTCCCCGCCGGCATTCCATCCGCGCCCAGGCCGGAGGGCACTGAGACTTCCGGAAGTCCCATCCAATTGCCGTAGCCGAGTGGCGTGCGAATGTCCGGCCACTTGTCGACCGCGCGCGGTGCAGGGTAGGGCATCGTCGGATAAATCATCGCGTCGATATTGCTGGCGCGGAAACTCTCGGCGAGCTGCGCGATAGCTGCGGCGCGCGATCGCGCGAATGACAGCGACGGCACGTCTTCCTCGTATGGCTGGACGATCAGCTTCGCCATTCCCCGCCAATCCTTTGGCAGAACATCGTAGAACGCCTGGTAAGGCGGCAGTCCGCGCTCGACATCGGCGCGCGCGTCGTCCCGATGTGTCTGGAAATATCGATACAACGCATTCGCTGTCGGCGCAGGCTCATACGGATTGGGCGCGAGATCACCCCGCGACCTTGCCGAGTCGGCGAAGATGGTTCTGAAATTGACGCGCGTGACCGCAGGCGTGAACGTGTCGACGATCGCGCCCGCCGATTTGAGATCCGCCACCGCGCGCTCGAAGACCGAGATCGATTCAGCCGTCATCTGCGCGCGCGGGAAGTGGGCGTCGACCAGACCGAGACGCGCGCCTTGCAAAGCGTGGTCGTTCAGTTGGGTCAGCTGCCCGCGCTTCCATGGTGCGCGGAGAGCAAGTCCGTCCGATGGATCCGGTCCTGCAATCGCGTCGAGCAGCAGCGCAGCATCGGCGACGTTTCGCGCCAGTGGTCCGTGAGTGTCGAGATACGGCCACGTTGGAATCACCCCGGTGCGCGGCACCAATCCGAACGTCGGCTTCATCCCGACGATACCGGTGAACTGCGCCGGGATGCGATTCGATCCGCCGTCGTCAGTGCCAAGCGCAGCGAAGGCGATCCCGGTTGCCACCGAGACTGCGGATCCAGCGCTCGATCCGCCGGGAGTCTTCGTCCCAGTCTTGTCGTAAGGATTGAGCACCTGGCCGGTGAGTGAGCTGGTGCCGTTTCCGTGATAAGCGAAATCGTCAGCCGCGGTCTTCCCGAGGACGATCGCGCCAGCGGCGCGCATCCGGGCGACCTCGATCGAGTCATGATGTACTACGCCCGGAAACAGCTTTGACCAGTCGAGATTCGACCCGGTCGTCGGCAGGCCGTTCATGTCGTAGATCGCTTTCGCAAAAACGGGAACGCCATCGAGTGGGCCGCGCAATGCGTGTCGGCGCAACCGCGCGTCTGAAGCACGTGCTTCATCGAGAGCAGTCGGCGACAGCTCGTCGATCGCTCGCAGCGCCTTTCCGATCGAGCTCGCGCGGTCGAGCGCCGCCTTCGTCACTTCCAGCGCGGTCCAGTCACCACGTGCGCGGCCGGCCTGGTACTCCGCGATCGTCCCGCTCAGCGGATCGGCTAGTCGATCCGGCCAGCGCAGGAGTGGAATAGCGAACAGCGCGCCCAATTCGCGCAGTGCTTCCCGTCGGGAAATGGCCATGATTGTCGATTCTGACTTCGGCGCGCTCGACCAATGGTGGCGCGCCGAAGCTGCTCGTGCGTCCGCTAGCTCTCCCTGACGAGCTGCTGGTCGAGGAGTCTGGTGCAAGCGGCGGCCAGCGAAGGTGTAGTGTACTGCGATCCATCGCCTGCGCGCCAAACGCTTTCACCGGAAGCGTTCTCGATCGGATGAACGACCATCTCGCTCACCACCGTCGCGCCTTCGCGTCGCTTCGGTGCACCACGACGCGAGACGACACCGCGCCAGACGACGACCCGAAGCTCACCCAGCGACGGATCGTTGGCTGCGCCTGAAAACCACGAGACGCTCAGCGCCGCCTTCTCTGCCTGAAGCACGCAACCGTTCGGCGTGCGATGCTGCTCGACGGGGCCGTGCGGCTTTTCATTCAGCTTGAGGCCGCGTTCGGGAGCGAGATGGTCGAGCAGGGCGGTGACAGCGCGCTGGATGACGCCCCTCGACTTCAAGGTCGGCGGAGAGGTCCAAAGAGTCGCGGATCGTTCGTCCGGAGTTTTCATTTGTAATTGGGTGTTCGTGATAAGCCGCTGATCAGTTTTGGGGCAGCAGCGTGCTATGAACTTACCCGATTACGCGTCCGAATGCGCGATCTCGCTCTGAGATGTCACAAACTTATCCCTCGTCGATCTCTCCCAACGCTTCTGCCGCGGCTTTACGGACTTCCGGGTCGCGATCGTTGAGTGCTTTCGTGATTGCCTGGACCGCCGGCGCACTCTTGATCTTGCCAAGCGCTTCGACCGCGTCCTTTCGCAGCTCGGCGTCAGGGCTCGACAGAATTCCGATGATTACGGAAGTAGTCGATGGATCGGCGATGTTGGCCAGCGCCTTCGCAGCGCGATAACGCAGCTCCGGATCGTTGGCCGAGACCGCCGACGCCAGTCCGGCTGGCGCAACGTGCGCGGCATTGTGTCGCACTTCAGGGTCGGCATTAAGAGAGAACTGCCTCGCTGGTAGCTGATGGCAGCCGGCTAATAGCTAGTGGCCGCCTGGGACCAGAGGGATCTCATGGCATACACGCCAACACAACGCCCTTCCTCTGACTCCGTTGCGATCTGTCCCGTCACTTGCAGCGATTAGCTATCAGCCAGCTGCTATCAGCTACTAGCGAGGTAGTTCGCTTCTAAGGTCCTACCTCTTAGTCAGCCCCAGCGCCTCGAGCCAATAGTAAAACTCATCGATCCACCGATCACTACTCGTGCCCTGATGATGCATCCCAAACCCATGCCCGCCCGCAGCGTAGATGTGCGCCTCGGGCTTGTTGCCCGCGGCGATCAGCGCGTTGTGGAATCGCTTCGCAGTCTCGAGCGCAACCGGATCGTCCTGCGCCCACGCCATGAATACCGGCGGCAGGTTCTTCGGCACCACCGGCATTTTGCTGAACGGCCCACCATATAGTAGTGCCGCGAAACTCGGCCGCGACGCGGAGTCGGGCTGGACCAGCGTCGCGCTGACGACCATCGCGCCGGCGGAGAAGCCGAGGAAGCCGATGCGGTTTGGATCGACGCGCCACTCGCGCGCGTGCTGGCGGATGACCTTCAAAGCCTGAATTCCATCGGCCATTCCGTAACGGCCGGCGGTATCGAGATCGAGTCCGGGCGGAATGCCGTCGCTCTTCTTCTCGACCGTGCGATACTTGAGAACGAAGGCCGCGATGCCGCGCTGCTGGAGCCACTTCGCGGCGTCGGTCGCTTCCAGGGAAATGGTGAGCGCGAGAAAAGCGCCGCCGGGCGCAATGATGACGCCGGTGCCGGTCGCCTTCGCCGGGTCGGGAAGGTACGCCGTGATCGTCGGTGTCACGACGTCCATGATCACCGTCCCGACCGGAGTATTCTCGATCGTGATTTCCTTTTGCTTCCAGTTCTCGGAACCGGGCGCGACTCCTGGCCAGAGGTTGATCGTTTGTGCAGTCGCGATATCTGCCGCGCACACCAGTGCGCAGCTGAGTAACAACAGTCTTCTATGCATGACTAATGGAGTAAGGTTGTGAGCCCGGCCGGAGCGAGCGCGCGGAAGATCGTCGGGTGCGTGAGATCGGGTCGCGACACGTAGGTCCACGCGAATCCGCCACCCGACCGCAGCGCGGCGGCGAGTCGATCGGTCTGATTGTCGATGTCGTCGCGCGACGCCGCGACGTAAAGTGTGCGACTGGGCATGTGACGCGCACTGCGATGGCTCACGCCGCCGATCGCCGTCGCGCCGAGCATCGTCGCCGCCGAATCCACCAGTGCGCCGTGGTTCCACCACAAGCTCGGATCGAACGCGATGTAGTGGTCGAACAATTTCGGCTCGCGCAGAAAAGTCTCGACCACGAACAGCCCGGCGAGCGATTCACCGATGATTCCGCGTTCCGGAGTTGTGCGATATCGCTTGTCGATATCCGGTATCAGCTCGTCGCGAAAAAACTGTCTGAACGCCGCCGAGCCGCCGACGTGCGGCGCGATCGCGCTGTCGCTGTGAACTCTGGTTGGGCCAGTGAGATCTCTGCGCCTTTCAGTATTCGGAACTCCGACCACGATCACCGGCCTGATCTCGCCGAGTGCGATCAGAGAGTCGACGGTGTTGACGACGTGTGGGAAATCTTCGTCGAGTCCGCCGTCGGGCATGTAGAGGACCGGGTAGCGGGTCGACTTTGACTGCTCGTACCCCTTCGGCACATGGACATTGATGCGCCGCGACTCATTCAGGGCGCGGGAGGTGATTGTGAGTGAATCGTAGCGGGGGATCGAGTCGGGAGCCTGGAGCGAGAGGAGGAGCGCGAGAGAGCAGAGGATGGGCATTCAACAATTGTATACCATTGCTGTGGCTCGGCGGAAGGATCGCGCCTGCTAGCTGCTAATGGACGACGATTGGAATCTCCGTAACCTGCCTCGGCAACGCTTCTCGAGGGATTCCCTTCACAAATGCCGCCCGCCGAACCTCGATCGTCTCCGGCGAAATCACCTTGAGCTTCACCGAATCACCCGCGGCCCGCTTCACCTCGAAGTCGTACGTCTCGCCTGGGTGAATCACCAGAACCGCAGGCATCGAAACGGCCTGCGCCTCGGGGAGCTCCGCGCCGTCCTTTGCGAGAGCGCGCCACGTCTGGACAGTCGTCCCCGACAGCAGCTGGATCGTGTGCGACTCCAGCGGGGAGATGTTGATGAACCGCAGTCGATGCGGGACACCCGCCTGCAGATCGACTGGCGCCGGTTTGGAGCTTCCGTTGATCACCGCATGATCGCGCTCGCCCGGCCCACCGATTCCGATCAGAAAAACACGCTCGCTCGTATCCGCTTCGCCCTTCGTCGGCAGCACGATCAGTGGACCGTACAACCCCGACGAAAGCTGCACGTTCTCGTCGGTGTGGGTGTGGTAGATGAACGTGCCAGGGCGCTCGGGCGTCAGGCGCACCACGAACGAATCACCAGGCGCAATCGGCGGCGCGACCATCTTGCTCCAGCCGCTCCAGTCGCCGACGCCGTCGTAGTAACTCTCCAGCTCGATGCCATGCCAGTGAATTGTCGCCGTCGCTTTGGATTTGTTGATCACCGTGATCTCGGTTGGCTCACCCTGACGCAGCGTGATCGTCGAGCTCGGAATGCGCACTGAATCGTCGGCCGGCGGATTCGGCCCCTCCTGCAGGATGTAGCTGTAGCCGGGCTGATCGCCGTAGACGTTCGGCCTCTGTGTCACGAATACTCGCAGCTTCCGTCGCGATACGTTCTGCTTCGCCAGCACGAAATTCCCTTTCGGCAGCACGCGCAATCCCATGATCAATCCCGCCATCCCGTTCAATCCATGATTCATGTGCGCGCTCGGCTCGTTCGACAGCTTCAGCGCGTCGGAGATGTGAGTCACGATGTGACAGTGGAAAACCCAATTGCCAGGGCGATTGGGAACCCACGTCATCGCCATCGTCGTCGCTGGCGGCATCCACTCCGTGACTGCTTTTCTCTGGCGCGCCGGCGCGTAAACCGTGTCGCGATTCGCATCACCGCGGCTGGTCACATTGAAATAGAACCCGTGCAGATGCATCGGGTGGGGTACGCCGCTGGCGTTGATCACGCGCCAGCGAACGGTGTCGCCAAGGTTGTAGGTGAGTCGCTCGGTGTGAGGCCACGATAGACCGTTGACGGCGGTGAGGAACCAGCGGTCGCGCGCGATCAGCTCGCGTTGCAGCTCCTGATGCGCCGCGTCCGTCTTGACGCCGAGCGCGGTGATCGAATCCGAGAACACCGTCAGAACCATGATGCGTTCGTCTTTGCGCGGCGTGGTGCCAGCGGGATCGACGATGAACGCGCCGTTGAGTACAGCGTCCTTCATCACACCAGGTATGGGCGTCGGCGGACGATTTCCGGTACGAGCCCAGTAGAGAAAGGTGCCCGGGATATCGGCACGGAACTCGAAGATGCGCGTCGCACCCGGCGCAATAACGACGGAGTCGATTGAAGCTTCCGATCTGTCCTGCAGTCCCCACAACCGCATCGGCGCGGCCAGGGTGTTGTGAATGGTGATGTGCATTTCGGTGCCCGCCGGCACGCGAATCATCGGACCGGGCACATGTGCCGCCCCGCCCACTTCGGCGAATGCGTGAACGAGAATCGGCGGTCCGCCGGGTCCTTCGGGAAACCACGTCGCCTCACGCGCTTCGAGGTTGAGCGTGAACACGCCCTTGGCCAAGCGACCGCCTGATACGCGATTGTCGTTAGCGATCGCTGCGGCCGCCGCCGGGTAGTGGGTATGCGCCGGCACCACGCGTGGTGTAAGCGCGGCGATCTGGAGGAGTGCGACGAGCAGTCCCATCATAGCGCTGTCCTCGTACTTCGATTTTTAATGGCTCCGCGGGGTGGGCGAGGGAGCAGGGCACTAATTAGGGTATTTGCCCGTAGACGCGCAAGAAAAATCGCGCACGCTCTGTGAAACCACGTTAAGACCGTCGGCGTAGAGCAAAATCAATAGCTGACTAATCAGAGGTTCAGTGACAAAGCGCCGGGTTTTGATCGTGCTTGACTCGATGATGTTTGTGTCCTTCACAGTGTTGATGTCGTGGCGCCTCAGCGGTGTCATCGCGCACGAGTGGATCGGACTGTCGCTGATGGCGATGATCCTGACGCACCTCGTCGTTCACTGGACCTGGGTCGAGGGAAGCGTCAGTCGACTGACTCGACAGAGGCAGCGTAGCGGTACGATCCCGCTGCTGCTCAACACCACGCTGTTCTTCTCGATGGGCACTGCGCTCGTCTCAGGAGTCGTGATCTCGAAAGTCGTTTTCCCGAATCACCTGCTGCCGGGCGACTATCTCCACTGGCACAGTCTGCACGAAGGCGCGTCGACGATCACTCTCTTCGTACTCGGCCTCCATGTCGCGCTGAACTGGGACCGCATTCGAAACAGCTTCCGGCGCTTCCTCGAGACGAGGCGCGCGCAGCGCTACGACTGGCGCCTTTCGTCCGATGTGCTCCGCCGATCCGCGTGGGTGCTCGGCGTCTCTGCCGTCCTGGTCATCGGTGTGTTCGCGGCGGCGCGGATCATTCCCTCACACGCGCAAGTCCTGATGACTTTTCCCGACGGTCACACCGCGCTCGTCGGACCACCGCCCGACATTGCGAGGATTCAGCGCGGCAGCATCATGCCCAACGTTGCGATGGGCGTGCCGAAATTCTTTCTCAGCTCGGTGATGCTGATCATCGCCGCCGTCGTCGGTCGACGCGTGCTACGACTTCGGCTCGCCCCGCGCCAGACGAAGCGCAACGTCGAGCGCGTGCTCGCATCCGTCGCAGCGGCTAAGCGCGCACCTCGCAGTTGATCATCCACGGGATGCCGAAGCGATCGACGACCATTCCGAAGCGTTCCGACCAGAACGTCTTCTCCATGGCGTATACGATCCGCCCGCCTTCGGCGAGTCTTGCGAAAAGTTTCTCGGCTTCGCTGGCGGTGGGGACGTTGATCGAGAGCGAGAACCCTTTTGGTTCTTCGTAGCGTTCGGGTGGGACGTCGGCTGCCTCGAGCAGGCAGCCTCCGATCTTCACACTGCCGTGCATGATTTTCGTTTCCCACCCTGGTGGTACAACATCCGCCATCGGCGAATCGGCGTAGCGAAAGATCAGCCCCGGCTTCGCGCCGAGCACCTCCTCATAAAACTTGAAGGCGACTTCGCAATCGCCTTTGAAGCTGACGTATGAGTTCAGATCCATTGGTAAGGTTTCCTTTTTCCAAAGGAAATCTTACCGAGAACACATGATAAGAAATAGTCACCTCGTGATAGGAATTTGACATATGGCGTCTACCGTTTCTGACGCCTTATGGGCAATACGCGTTTAGCGGGAACAACGGCGCATTGAATCCGCCGGCCAGGCGGCCAGCCGTGGCAAAGGTGATATCCACCGAGCCAACGATTGAGTTGTCGTTGCTCGAACGAGTGGCGACGAGGTGACCGCTTTGCGCCTCTTCGCTTAGAGTTTCCGTGGCGTTGTCGATCCTGGTGTAACTGGCATTCGCCTGCGCGCTCGGCCCCGTGACTTCCAGCGTGCGGCCGTCGACCGTGGCTGCGTCGGAGATATAAATCCGCACATACGGCGCAACCGGCGATGGACCGTTCGACGGATCGCGAGTGAGAAAAATCGTCAGCGCTGGTCCGTCAGCGGGGCCGCAAGCGCCTTGCGCGAACGCGAATTTCAATCCTTGAGGAGGAAGGAGCAAATTGTCGGACGCGCATGCGAGCACCACTGTAAAGGCGAAAAAACTTCCGGCACGACGAATCAGGGTCATATGTCCTCCGTTTTCAGGTTCCCGGCAAATCGATCCGGGCTTCTCTCGCGATTAGTCTGACCTTGTCCGTGATCGCCATCGCAGCTGCGACGTCACCTTGTCTCGACAAGGCTTCAGCGAGAACGGAGCCCGACCAGACGTAAGTATTGGGAATATTCGCAGACGCACGATCGACCCAGTCTCCCTCTTTCTTCAGCGAGTCTGGGGCGCGGTATACGGTATCCCACAGCGCTTTCGTGCGAGCGACATCGACGAACAAGCCAGCAATTTTCGGCGTCGCGGGCGTGTCGGTCAGCGGGTGGTCGACAAGCTTCTGAACAAATCCCTGCGTGAGGAGATACGGCTCCATGCCGAGTCCCTGCCCACCGCCGGCTGAAACGTAGATCGGACGCTCTGGAAACGAGTCTCTGATCAAACGCAGCAGCACCAGCTGATACCGCATGAGGTAACTCGGCGGAATGTGCAGGGTGAGATCACCCTTACGAAAAACCGCCGGCTGTGTGACCTCGATGTAGTCCGGAATCGAGTCGGCCTCGGCGTACGTCATCTTGAGCGGCGGCCCGGATGGTTTCTTCCATTCCTTGTTTCGATAAAGCGCGGGGCCGTTGGCAGCGTCGTAGGTCTCGACGGGGCGACGAATCATCTGCCGGGCATACCAATCGCTGCCGAGATATGTCGATACTGCGACTGTCACATCGCGGCGCACTCCTTCCACTTCCTGCGCATACCAGAGCGGGAACGTGTCATTGTCGCCATTGGTAACCACCACCGCATACGGTTCTACTGAGTTCAGGTAATCGCGCGCCCATTGTTGTGTGAACGTATCGTTCGCGCGCGAGGCGAACTTCCAGTTACCGACCAGCGGGATGAGCGCAATCAGAAGAATCGGCGCCGCCAGGGTGAGCCCGCGTCGAGTTGGCCAGCCAGACGGTGCGCTTTCTCTCTGGCGATTGCCTTTGCTTTCGACTCCTGAATCACCTTCGCCGCCGAGCACTAACGCGAGCTGCTGCCACAGAAACGCGAGTCCAATCGCGGCCCAAACGCCCCAGGCGGAGAAGCTCCATATGTAGAAGTAGTCGCGATCTCTAACTTCCCGGTCGACGCTGTCGCCCAGCTCCTGACTCTGCGACCAGCCGTACTTGAAATTGAGATAATAGATAAGTGCGAGCGTGATCGTGAACATCAGCGGACCGAAGTACCAGAATGTCTTGCGATCCCGCTGCCAGTGGACGTATCCGCCGAGCAAGCCGAGTGCGAGCAGAACGAAGGCGAGAATGAACTGGAGTCCAGGCGCTGCGTCGTGCGAGTCGCGCAGCCACTGCCACTTGAAGTAGAGCCACCACATCCCGACCTGGGCGGTGAACGGCGCCTGTCGACCGATCTTCGGTGGGTACTGTGCGCGATTGATGACATCGGCCCAACGATGCGTGGTAACCCTGGTGAACGTGCAGTCAGCCTCGAGCTTCGTATTGCACGCTGTCGGAGCGCCTTCGTTGATTGCGGGGAAATACGCGGCGCGAATCGGCTCGTAGGCGAAGGGCGTCAGGCCGAGTGTAAGCGCACCAAGTGACGCGAGCATCAGCTTCCAGCGCAACAACGTTCGCCAGCGCGTCATCACAACGGCGATGCCCGCACCGGGTAGTGCAAGAAACCCAGCCGGGTGGTTCGCGTAGCCGAGCCCGATCAGAAATGCTGCGAGTATCAGCAGTCGATCCGCTCGCTTCGAATTGGGGTTCTCGATCCACTGGAGGATGAGCCAGGTCGTGATAGTGAGAAACAACAAGGAGACGGTGTAAACTTTCTCGTTGACGACGGACTGATTCCAAACGGTGAACGCGGTTGCTCCGAGCAGCGTGGCGATTCCCGCGACAATTCGGCGTTGCCAGCGATCGTCGATCCAACGGGCGACGATGCGCTCGGTGATGAGGAACCAGAGGCCCGCCGAGCACGCGCTCGCCAGTGCGGCGAGAATGTTGATCTTCGCGGCGTACGAGACCGGGATGGGAAGAGATGCGAACGCGTGCGCGAGCAACATGAAGAACGGGTTGCCTGGTGGGTGTGGAATTCCCAACACCTTCACCGCCGCCATGTACTCGCCGGTGTCCCACATCGCAACGGTTGGCGACAGTGTCAGCAGATAGAGCGTGAATACAAGCGCGCTGGCCGTGGCCGCTGCCGTGTATGAAGGCCGCTCGAGATTCTTGACCGGGGAGTGTTGTCTCATCGTCTGGCCTTTTGGAGGCATCCGTCAGTGTCGAGCCGATGCAGCAACTTCTATACTGTGACCCTAGAAGCCCCTGGTCCAGCTCGGCCACGAGTCGCTCAGCGTCGATGTACTGAGCTTCACTAATCCGCTTCCGTCTGCCTGAATTTTGTAAAGGTGGAAGACGTTGTTTTCCGCGCGGGCAAACACGATTTGACTTCCATCCGGCGACCAGCGGGGCATTTGGTCCGACTGAACCGGTGTCGTGACGGCGTGGGGCGCGAACGTCATGTCCATTGTATAGATGGCGACGTTTCCGCCACCGCCGGTGTTTCCGCCGATAACACTCTGGAACGCGATGTGGTTTCCGTCCGCCGACCACGAAGGAGAGTCTCCGTCTACGCCAGTCGAGACGAGACCGGTGCCATCGACGTTGATGATGGAAATGTCACCACTTCGCGTGAACAGGATTCGCGCTCCGTCGGGTGACCACGACGGAGTTGCGTCATACGGGTTTGGATGACCGGGGCTGACATCGGGCGTGAGCTGCCTGAGCCCGCTTCCGTCGCTATTCGCAACAAAGATTCGCCCGACGTTGCCGCCGTACGGGCTTGGGACCAAGCTGCGAAACGCCAGCTTCGTCCCGTCTGGTGACCACGCTGGCTCGGCGTCGAGATTGCCGTGCCCTACCAACTTTGTGCGTGTCTTGCCGAAACGATCGAACACGTAGATCCCATCCCACGTCGCGCCCCAGGCAACTGCAATTGACTTTCCGTCGGGTGATACCGCCGGAGATGCGTAAACCTGGTTGTCCGTGGTCAGCTGCACGCGCCGAGAGCCGTCAGGGCGCATGGCCATCACTGCGCCGCCAAACTCTTCGCTGACGTAGACGATGGCGTTGCGAAGATAAGGTACGCAGGTCGCCTGCACATCCACGGTGGTTGTTGTGCCAACAGCCACGCTCGCCGATGCGGGCGCCGTTATGTCGCAGTTGAACGCGAGCCCATTGATCGCCAGCGAGTGCGTACCGGGTGAGGCTTCAACGGTCATAGTTCCGTTGGCGGGAATCATTCGCGACTGGCCGTCGATATCTACCAGGTAGCCATCAGAATCAATGTCGAAACCGGTCGTAACGATGTGGAACGCGAGCGTCCCGGTCGTCGGCGCGGTAGAATCACTGCCACCGCACGCCGACACCATTGCGGCGAGAAAAATCGCTGCGACGAAAGCGGGGAAGCGCATCGCGGTTATTTCTTCGCGCCCTTCGGCAGATCCTCGCAGGCGATCCCATCCTTGTCGCCGTCGAGTCTATTGGTATCGTGGCCGACACCGCCGGCCTTGGCGAAAAAGCCCTGCGCTTCTGGCTGGGTCGAGAAATCGGTGCAGTTGTATTCGTCGGTGTATTTCGCGCCCGCCGTGCCTTCCGGGACGACGTTGCCGTTCTTGTCGCGCATCACCCGGGTGACGATCTTGCCGTTCGCATCGCGCATGATGTTGCCGTTCTTGTCGCGCAGGATCTTGGCATCAGATGGCGATGAGCCTTTGAGGATGCTGCCCAGGTCCCAGTCGTTGTTCGAGAGCTCGAGACCGAACGCACCCGCGAGAATCGTGAGCAAACCGATCAGGAGCGGCTTGATGATTTTCTTTGTGCCCTCGGACGCATTCGCCACGGGGCCGAACTTTGGGAGCGGCATGTCTACGATACCGAGTAGAGGAGGTAGGCGACGATCAGGGCAAGAACGACTATGACCACCATCCGTACTGTCTTGCTATCTCTTGGATTTGCCATGGGAGAAAGGGGACAAGGTGGAAGTGGCTTGCAGAGCTACGCGATTGGCAGTCCGGCGGGACCGAGGAGTGGAACTACGTTATGAGCATACGGTGGCCGCCGCAACGACTTCGTCGGTCCGCTGCTTCCTGGAGAGGTCGAGCGTCGCGCGAGGCGCCTTGAGGCGTACGAACGGCAGGACATCTCGTGAGTAGTATGGCTCCTCGGGATACCAGAAGATGTAGCCGACGTTGAGATAGGTCGTGGCAAAATCGTACAACTCACCGATTGAGATTCGCTTTCCGCTCGACCGATTCACCTCGTCGTAATTGCCCTCCTGCACTGCAATGCCAACAGGAACGACACAGGAAGCGTCGCGTATCAGTGGGTAAGAGCCTTTCAGGTGGCCTGGTCGCCATGGCAGCAGATCGGGTCCGCCCACGCCAACACCAAATGCTTTTGCGGAATCATAGACTGCGCGCAAAAAGCCCTTGTCCGCATCGGGGCGCCACTCACCAGGCATGAAATTGCCGTAAATCAGCGTCACCGATTTCGGAAACGCGCGCTTGAGCGCGTGGATGTTCTCGATGATTGCATCGCGGTATCGCTCGAACGAGAAGCCCGAAGGAAAGCGTCGCCCGCTCTCGCCAAATTCGACCGACGTCTCCGCCAGATTGATTCCGGTGATTCGTCCATCAAATTCGGCGCCGAGTGCGGAAAAGAGCCTGTAGAGACGACTCTGCACGGCGGGATCCCAGCGGCGAGCCATCCAACCCTGACCGACGGCACGAACGTCGTCGTTATTCTCGTATTGCTGGTTGGCGCCGCCATGGTACGCGGTGTCGCGCGTCAGGTAGACCGGCACGTTCACGCGATCGTTCAGGAACGACACATCCTGAAGCTGGACGAACAGTTTCTTGCCGTGCGCCGTCAGGAACGCGAGGTCTTCGCGAATAGCGCTTAGATCGTAGCGATCCTTCTCCGGTTCCAGCGATCGCCAGGTGTAAGCGATCTGGGCGCCCTCGAATTCCTTGGTCGCGAGAAAGGCGGAATCGCGACGCATCCGCTCACGGTTCTGACCATAGAACACGTAGTGATGCACGGGCTTTGGGGCGAACGTCGGCGCACCCGCCAGCAGGAGAAACGAGCAAAGCGAGATGACTGAGGTCAAAGCTGTCGCCGGAGCCTAAGCGCCAGGATGATACACACGCTCCGTGTGCCCTTTTAGCTGTGACGGATAGAAGTACACATCCCTCAGGTTCCCGGTGCTGTAGCGCAACGCCTCGTCGTTGAAGTGAGGCGAAGCTGGATTCCCGCTCTCACCGCCGGCGGTGATTGCTCGCGCGCGCACGCTGTCGCCGAACTCGACCACGGCGACGAAGCTGTTGCCACTGGTGCCGTACCACTTTTTCGTGCCGGGATACGCGTGAGCCGCGAACGATGCCAGCGATCCCCATCTCGACGAAGTAAATGGCACCGGAATACTCGGCCCCGCGTCGTCGAACTTCGGAAAGATGTCGTCGGTGATGCGCTGAAACCGATTGATCTCTCCCCATGGCGTCTGCCAGCGACCGAAATCCTGCTCGAGTCTGGTCGTCGCGGCGGCGAGCGACTGAAGTCGTTCCGCATCTGTCGCGCGCTCGATGACATAAGTCTCCGACGACATTGCAGCTGCACGCGGTTTGGTGCCGACCCGGTTGAAGACATCCTCTCCCCAGAAAACGGCGAGTGATGTCGGAATGGAATTAGTCCCCCACCGATAATCCCACCCACGCAGCGCGGCGATCTGACTGGCGAGGCCCGCCTTGAGCGGGTCGGTCGACGGGAGTCTGTCGTAGGACTGGAGGAGTCCCGGAATCATCCGCGCAAAGGAGGGAAGCCAACTGTCGTACGCCGCTGAGATGAGGGACGCGATGGTGAAATCTTTCTTGTCGGGGAGTACGCGCAGAGCGTGTCGCCCGCGCGGCGACTCTTCGGTGCTGATCTCGACATAACGAGGAAAATTCTCGCGCTTCGGGCTGTTCGGTCCCGCCGAGGACCACGGCCAGTTGTTGCTGTTGTACACCCAGCCGTTGGGCGGGTTGATCGCGTTCGGCGATTCGTCGATCGCCAGCACGCCGTGATAGTCGGTGCGCGGATCGCTGCCGTCGACCGGATGTGTCCAGTCGAAAGAGGTGTCGCGCCGCGGGATGTAATTGGAATGGAAGTACGCGATGTCGCCGTCTGCGTCGGCGAACAGTGTGTTGTTGGAGGAATTGGTGTGCAGCTCCATCGCCTGGCGGAATGAATGGAGATCGTGGGTCTTCATTCGCGTGAACGACTGGATCAGCGCGTCGAGCGGCCGCTGCATTAATCGAACGCTCACCCATTTTCCGTTTTGCTCGCGCACGACCGGACCATGCTGAGTGCGGAAGATCGTGAAATTCCTGCTCGCCATCCCCTGCGGCGTCCGATAGCGAATCACGGCCTTCTCTTCCGTTACCGGTCGCTGCGCCGAGCCGTAGCGATAAGTGAAGTGGTCGCCTGCCTTGCTTATCGTTTCCAGATATTCGTCGATGTTGTCAGCGCCGGTCGACGTGTGCATCCAGCCGGCGCGGGCGTTGAAGCCTTGATAGACAAAAAATTGTCCCCACGTCACCGCACCATAGACATTCAGGCCTTGCTGACTGGTGACCTGGACTTCGGCGCGAAAGAAAAACGAAGTGTGCGGATTGATCAGCAGCAGCGCGTGATGCGAGAGTGTGTTGGATGGCGCGATGGCGATGCCGTTGGAGCCTCTGTCGGGCGAAGCGGGATGCGGGATGCGGGATGCGCGGTGGGGTCTCCATTCGCATCCCGCATCCCCCATCCCGCATCCCACTAAGGCGACGCTTGGAGCGCTACCGCCATAAAACGCGGCGAGCTGAGTTAGGTTCACCGACTCGATGTCGGGTCCGATGCTGCCGTCGCTGAAAGCGAGTGGCATCCACGGCTCGAAGTGCGTGATGACTTTTGGCTTTACCTCAGGATGCTTGTAGAGATAGAAGTTCAAACCGTCGGCCCACGCGTTCATCACCGATCGAAGCCAGCCTGGCGCACGCGAATAAATCTTCTTGAGCGAATCGGGATTGTTGATCAGCCGATATCTGAGATCTCGATAAATCGCGCCCTCTCCCTCTGATTCCGCGGCGCGCCCCAGCGCGCTGAAGTAGTTGGTCTCGACGCGATTGAAGTCGTCCTCCGCTTGTGCGTAGAGCAAACCGAACACTGCATCAGCGTCAGTTTTTCCCGAGATGTGCGGGATTCCCCAATCGTCGCGGGTGATCGTGACGTTCTGTGCCTCGCGTGACCAGCGAGCGATGTCACTTCGAGAAGGAGACGCGGATGGAGTCTGCGCGGCAGCGGTAGAAACAAGCGCGACGCAAAGCAGGACGAGGTTGGCGAAAGACTTGGTCATAACTGAAGGATAGCCGCCCGTTTGGCGATAAGAAATATTTCCTCCGATGGAGCGCCCAACCCCGTTTCCGGAACTCAACTCGGTCCTCCATGACCTTGTCACAAGCGTTCAGACCGCGTTGGGCGATGATTTCGTCGGCGCATATCTACAGGGCTCGTTCGCCGTTGGAGATTTTGATCGTCACAGCGATGTCGACTTCGTCATCGCCGTTAGTGGTGAGTTATCGAGCGATCAGGTGAGTGCGCTGCAAGCAATCCATCGGCGCGTCTTCG
>Ga0207665_10001259_pt1 | contig 17081 bp, 17 predicted proteins | sample LARL112metaG_FD_184351 | JGI IMG/M metagenome (GOLD analysis project Ga0207665, IMG submission 184351) | Corn, switchgrass and miscanthus rhizosphere microbial communities from Kellogg Biological Station, Michigan, USA - LAR L11-2 metaG... | ecosystem: Host-associated > Plants > Roots >...
CCCCCGCAAACGACACGGCTTCCGAACTCCGAACGAAGTCATGACTAGCCTCATCGAGGAAGACCTAAACCGAGGCGTTGCGACAATCAGTCGAACCTAGGGCCAAATGACAGCGATAAGGCCAAGATCATCATCACCTCCGGCGAGGTTCTGAAAGTCAGGTGCGTGGGCTTCCTCGGTCGTGATCTTGGACCCTCCGCCGTCGCCGATCGGTGGCCCGAGCTCCGGCAACGCACGGTTCCGGCAAACCGGATAAGCATGAGCAGCCCTGAGTGTCCCACCCGGTGCCCGGAGTACCGTCGCTCAAGCCGGGCCAAGGCAGGACCTGTCCACGCCCAGTCCGCGCGCGCGTAACGTTCGATTCGTCATGACGCAGTCCGCCCGTACCCGTTCCGGCCAGCGTCCGGCCGCACTTCCGTTCCGCCCGCCTCGGGTCATCGTCCGACGGGAGTCGGGCTTGTGGGCATATGAGACCGCACTGCGACGAGCCGGGTTTGCCACGATCGCCGGCGCGGATGAGGCGGGACGCGGGGCCTGCGCGGGGCCGCTCGTCGTCGCAGCGTGCGTCCTGCCGCCGGGACGGCGAGGGGAGATCGACGGACTGGCCGACTCCAAACTGCTCACACCGGCCGTTCGTGAAGAGCTGTACGCGCAGATTGTGTCTCGGGCCACGGCGTGGTCGATCGTGGTGGTACCTGCCGCCGAGATCGATCGAACGGGGCTACATGTCACCAACGTGGCCGGAATGCGGCGAGCGCTCGCTGCCCTTTCGCCGAGACCGGCCTACGCCCTGACCGATGGATTCCCCGTGCCCGGGCTGGGCTTCCCCACAACGGCGGTATGGAAAGGCGATGCCGTCGTGGCATGCATCGCGGCGGCATCGATCCTCGCCAAGGTCACCCGAGACCGGATGATGGTGGAAATGCACGCCCAGTTCCCGCACTATGACTTCGACCGTCACAAGGGGTACGTCACTCCTGAGCACGCTGAGGCATTGCATGCGCACGGTCCGTGTGTGGAGCACCGGGCATCGTATATCAACGTGCGCCGGGCCGCTGCCCTGCAACAGCTCGGCGCGATGCTGGACAATGGCACCGCGGGGCCATCGCTAACCCGGGAACCATCCCTAACCCGGTCGGACCAGGAGATCGCGTGAGTAACCGCAACATGCGAGGGCAAGCATGAACGAGCGAGCATCGTGGGCGCGACAGCGCCGAGGACCGGGGTCCCTGCATAATCGCGGAGCGTTTTCGCGGGGGGCAGGTGCGGAACGAGCGACCGATGACCGGTGTCCCTGCGTAATCGCGGAGCGCTTTCGTGGGGCGCATGTGCGCTTGTGCGGAGAGGTAGTCGGATGAGTGCTGAGGATCTCGAAAACTACGAGACCGACATGGAGCTACAGCTCTATCGGGAGTACAAGGACATCGTCGCCCAGTTCAGCTACGTCGTGGAGACCGAGCGGCGGTTCTACCTGACTAACGATGTCGACCTTCAGCCGCGTACCTCGGATGGTGAGGTGTACTTCGAGCTCACTATGCGTGACGCCTGGGTGTGGGACATGTACCGTCCGGCCCGGTTTGTCAAGACCGTGCGGGTGCTGACTTTCAAGGACGTCAACATCGAGGAATTGGAGAAGCCTGACCTCGAGCTGCCCGACAAGGGTGGCTTCGGCACCTGAGCCGCGCGGACACCTGTCAAGTCCGTCTTCCACAGCCCACTTGGTTATCCACAGTTCTCCCTGACGTGCCCGGCGCAGAGCCCCGTCCGGTCAAGCTCGGACCATGCACCCGAAGGACGCGATCGGTCGGTACGGCGAGCAGCTCGCCGCCCATCACCTGCGTCGCACCGGGCTGACCCTTCTTGCGCGTAACTGGCGCTGCCCCGAGGGCGAGGTAGACATCGTCGCGCGCGACGGTGACGTGCTCGTGTTCTGTGAGGTGAAGACAAGGTCCTCCACCGCTTTCGGGTGGCCGGCTGAGGCCGTCGGTAGCGCCAAGGCGGCACGGCTCCGGAGGCTCGCAGCCTGTTACCTCGCCGAACAGCGCCCGATGACGCGTCGTGGATTCTGGCCGGACGTCCGGTTCGACGTGGTCAGCGTCGTCCAGGAGCGACCAGGCGTGGCTCAGGTGGAGCACCTGCAGGGGGTGCTGTAGATGCCTATCGCACGGACGCTCGGAGTGGCGTTGACGGGGCTTACCGGCCAGATTGTCGAGGTTCAGGCGGACTTGTCAGCGGGTCTCCCCGGGCTGACGTTCACCGGCCTGCCGGACACGTCCGTCGTCGAGGCGCGGGATCGCATCCGGGCGGCAGTGCTCAACTCCGGATCTGCGTGGCCGAACCGGCGCATCACGCTCGCCCTCCTGCCAGCCGACGTACGCAAGGCCGGATCACGGTTCGACCTCGCCATGGCCATCGCCATCTTGGCTGCTGCTGGACGGGTGGCGGCCGAGGCGATCGCCGACGTGGTGTGGATCGCGGAGCTCGGTCTGGACGGCTGCCTGCGTTCGGTTCGCGGCGTGCTGCCCGCGATGATCGCGGCTCGGCGCGCCGGTGTTCGGCGCGTGGTCGTGCCGTCCGCGAATGCCGCCGAGGCCATCTTGGTCGACGCCGTCGACGTGCGCGCGGCGGACAGCCTGGCCCAAGTGCTCGACTGGCTGCAGGGTGCGGGCCCGCCGCTGCCAGCCGCCCAGCCCGGTCCTGAATTCCCCGACGATGATCGACTCCCAGACCTGGCCGATATCGCTGGCCAGTCGTCCGCGAAGCGGGCGCTCGAGGTGTCGGCCGCAGGCGGCCACAACCTGTATCTCGTGGGGGCCGCTGGCGCGGGCAAGAGCATGTTGGCGGAGCGTCTGCCGGGCCTGCTGCCTGCCCTTGAGGACGATGTCGCGCTCGAAGTCACTGGCGTGCACTCTGTCGCCGGCGCGCTCCCCGCCGGCGCTCGGCTTGTTCGACGTCCGCCGTGGCAGGCTCCGCATCACACCGCCTCTGCGGCCGCATTGGTTGGCGGCGGATCGGGCATCGCGTCGCCTGGGGCGATCTCACTCGCGCATGGCGGCGTGCTCTTCCTGGACGAGGCGGCGGAGTTCAGCCCGGCGGTCTTGGAGACGCTCCGGCAACCGATCGAGAGCGGCCGCATCGTCCTGCATCGCAGCGGTGGCGCGGTCTGCTATCCGGCTCGATTCCTGCTCGTGCTGGCCGCGAACCCATGCCCGTGTGGGCAGCCGGCGCGGATGTGCAGTTGCCCCTCGGTGGTCCGTCGGCGCTACCAGCAGCGGCTATCCGGGCCGTTGCTCGATCGGGTCGATCTGCGGGTCACGGTCGAGCCCGTGCCGCATGCTGACCTGTTCGGGGAGGTCGACGAGCGGGAGACATCCCCGACAGTGGCGATGCGGGTGGCGCGAGCGCGCGCGGCGGCGGCCGAACGATGGTCGACCAGCGGCTGGCGCCTGAACGGGCAGGTGCCCGGTGGTGCGCTGCGGCATCGCCCGTGGCGACTACCGCGCGCGGCGTTGTGCCAGGCCGAGATGTACCTGGATCGGGGCCAGCTGAGCGTCCGCGGGTTCGACCGGGTGTTGCGAATGGCCTGGACTGTCAGTGATCTCCAAGGCCGCGCGGTGCCAGACGCCGGTGATGTTGCCGAGGCCATGTTCTTCCGTCTCGGCTGGGACGAGTCATGGGCGGCGTGATCGCCCGAGCACCGCGGATCGATGGGCGCCGCGCCGGAGCCGAAGGGGCGGCCGGTAAGCACATGCCCGGCAACGCCGTGCCACGCCTGCAGCTAGCCGGGGGTTTGCGCAGCGGGAGCATCGCCGGGCGCTCACCCGCGGAGCCGGTCCGATGACGAACGGATTACGTCCGGGGAGCTGGCGCGGGGCGCGCACGCGCGGAGCCGGTCCGATGAGGAACGGATTGCGTCCGGGGAGCTGGCGCGGGGCGCGCACGCGCGGAGCCGGTCCGATGACGAACGGACTGCGTTCGGGGAGCGTCGCCGGATGCTCGCGTGTGGAGGCTGTCCGATGACGGCCGGCGCCGACGAGGCGGTGATTCTCGCCCGGGCATATTTGAGCCGGGTCGCTGAGCCGGCGAGCATTCCGGTCTGGGATTGGGTACGCCGCCACGGGCCGGTTGCGGCGGCGGAGTCGATCCAGGCGGGTGACGTCCCGACTGACGTGGCTCGGGCCACCGCGGCGCGACGCACGGCGGTTCGCGTCGATGACGATCTCGCCGTCGCCGAGCGATTTGGCATCCGGCTTGTCGTACCTGAGGGTCCGGAATGGCCACACTTCGCCTTCTCGGCGCTCGAGGCGGTTGCTCGCACCCGGCTTGCGCTGTATCGGGCGGGCGAGCGCACGCAGCGACCCGGCGGTGAACTGATCCCACCTCTTGCGCTTTGGGCGCGGGGATCCGGTGACTTGTCACTTGCCGCGGTCCGCGCGGTCGCAATCGTCGGATCCCGGTCGGCCAGTAGCTACGGGGAGCACGTCACGGCGGAGCTGGCGTTCGGCTTGGCCCGTCACGACGTCGTGATCGTGTCCGGCGGCGCGTTCGGAATCGATGCAGCGGCTCACCGCAGCGCTCTCGCCGCTGAGGGAAGCACGACGATCGTCTCGGCAAGCGGCATCGACCGGCCGTATCCCAGCGCGAACGCGAAGCTCTTCGAACGAGCCGAGGCCGGCGGACTAGTGGTTTCGGAAAGTCCACCGGGCTCGGCGCCGCATCGCCATCGGTTTCTGACTCGCAATCGGCTGATCGCGGCGCTGTCCGCCGGCACCGTCGTCACGGAGGCAGCCAGCCGTTCCGGCGCGCTGAACACCGCCGCACATTGCACCCGGCTGGGTCGGCCGCTGATGGCGGTGCCCGGGCCCGTGACATCCGCCATGTCCGCGGGTTGTCACCGCCTGCTGCGTCAGGATCCGTCGCCGGCATTGCTCGTCACCTCCGTCGAGGACGTATTAGCCGTCGTGGGATCCATTGGGGAGGGCCTAGCCGCGTCCGTCCCGTCGATTGCGGCCGGACGGCAAGGCGATGACATGAGATCGGCGCTCGACGGACTCGATCCGGTGGCCCGCCAGGTGTTCGACGGCCTGCCGGCCCGCGGCGTTGCGAGCGAGGACGAGGTCGCCTTGCGCAGCGGAGTGAGCCCGATCGAAGTCATGCGTGCCCTCCCCGCTCTTCAGCTCGCGGGTGTCGTCGAGACCGGGCCGGACGGCGTGCGGATCTCGCCCGCGTTCCGGCGACGAAGGGCGGGATAGTGCAGTCGCAACCGCCGGCCCTGGGGCTGCCGTCGTCCTCGTCAGCGAGTCGCCGTCGATGTGCCGACGATGTACTGACTCCTCGATGGGGTGTGACGCCGTGGTTCTAGTCCGCGATGAGGTGTAACCCCTGCACGGTGTGGGCCTGCGATGGTGTGTGGGACTGCCACGGTGTGCTGGCCCGCGACCGAGTGTCGGCCTGCGATGGTGGCCCGGTGATGTAGCAGCTCCGCGATCGAGTCGCCCCTGCGATGTGGTGGCCTCTGCGATGAAGTTGGGCGCGGCGGCTTGACTCGATGCGGGCGCTGCCGCACGGTCGGGCCGTGTCGGCGGAGCGAGACAAGCACCGGGAGGTCACCGCGGCGCGGGCCAACATCCCTACGCGCACCGTCGCGGGCACGCGGAAGGTCACTGGCGCAGGCGAGGTAACCGCGGCGCGAGAGCGCACCCCCGCGCGGAATGCGGCCGAGCGGAAGTCTTCACGGAAGATCACGCCCACGCGCGAGGTCGCCCCGATGCTGGAGGCTCTTCCGGAGCCGATGCGCCGAGCGGTCGATGACTTCGAGCGTTTTCTGGCACTCGAGCGCAATCGGTCCGCGCATACGGTCAGGGCTTATGTCGGCGATGTCGTCAGCCTGCTCGACCACGCGGCATCGTTGGGCGCCCATTCCGTCGCCGATCTTGACTTGGCTGTGCTGCGTGGCTGGCTGGCTCGGCAACGTCGCGCGGGGGCGGCTCGCACGACGTTGGCGAGGCGCGCTGCCGCAACCCGCACGTTCACTGAGTGGGCTCGCATGGTGGGCCTTGCCGCTGACGATCCGGGCCGCGCGCTGTCGAGCCCGCGACCGCATCGCACACTACCGGCGGTCCTCGGACACGACGAGGCACTGGCCCTGATGACCGAGAACCAGGCCGGCGAGATGAACGAACGACCGACTGACGAGGCACTCGAACTCCGGGACCGGTTGATCGTCGAGCTGCTCTACGCCACGGGTATTCGGGTCAGCGAGCTCGTCGGACTGGACGCTGGTGACGTGGATCGGCGTCGGAGGGTGCTCCGGGTGTTGGGCAAGGGGGCCAAAGAACGCACCGTGCCGTACGGGCTTCCGGCTGACGTCGCGCTTGAGTCGTGGCTGGTGCGAGGACGGCCTCGACTGGCTAGGTCGGACAGCGGATCGGCCATATTGCTCGGCCTTCGCGGTGGGCGCATCGATCCCAGAACGGTTCGGCGGGTGGTCCACGACCGGCTGCGCACGGTCTCGGGTGCACCCGACCTCGGGCCACACGGTCTCCGGCACACGGCCGCGACCCATCTGCTCGAAGGCGGTGCCGATCTGCGCGCAGTCCAGGAACTGCTCGGGCATCGCAGCCTCGCGACGACGCAGATCTACACGCACGTATCAGTCGAGCGCCTGCGCCGCGCTTACGACCAAGCCCATCCGCGCGCTTAGCCATTTGTTGAGCACAGACCATTTGTTGAGCACAGACCATTTGATGAGCACCAGAGTCTCGGGGCCGACCAAGGGTGACCCGGTTACGCCCGGCTCTTGCGTCGACACGATGTGCACGGATGAGCACGACGGCCGGACGAAAAGCAGCAGGCCGCAAAGACGCCGGAGCGCGAGGCCGTGCGGCAAAGATGGGAGGAGGGGCGCTTGATCTTGGGCACGAGCAGGGCGGCAGTGTCGCGATGGGACGCCGCGCCGGCGGCAGGCAGAAACCGGCGGCAGGCAAGAGACGGACGGCAGGCATAACGGCGGCCGCAGTCAGCACACCAACAGCCGGCAGAACGGGCGCAGCCGGAACACCGATCGCCGTGCAGGGCAACGAGCGTGGATACGGGAGCCGGGTCGGCCAAGGCAAAGGGGGCGGCCCGGGCAGTAATTGGCCGATAGAAAGCGGAGAAGCGAGATTGGGGTCTTGAGTGAGGCCAGCCCGTCCAGCGAGGCCGGCCAGTCCAGCGAGGCCGGCCAGTCCAGCGAGACCGGCCAGTCCGGCGAGACCGGCCAAGCCAGCGAGACCGGCCGGCCCAGCAGAGTCGGCTCGGGCGGCGACGCAACCTTGGAGGAGCGAGGGCGGGCAGCGCGGCACGTACAGCCATGACAGTGAGTCCGGCCAGAGTGGGAACGGCGGTGACGGCCCGCAGGCGACGACGGCACGCGGGGCGGAGACGGCGCGCAGGGAGATCACGGCGCGTACCACGACGGCGCGGAGGGCGATCACCGCCCGTACGACCACGGCGGCCAGCCAGTGGGCGATTGGTTGCGCTACCCGGTCCATGGCAGTAACCGCACAGGCCCGAGGGGATTCAGCAACCGCATCGGGTCGATGTAGAGGTCGCCGCGACGTGCTCCCCAGTGCAGACAGCTACGCGGCCGGCACATGTCGTGCGTACCGAGGATCCGGCCGATCACCTGGCCGGTCTGGACCGTGACTCCGGCATGCACCACGGCAGACACCGGCTCGTATTCCGTCCGGATGCCGTCCGAGTGGGCGATGACGACCACCCCACGACCGGCTACTGGTCCAGCGAATTGCACCCGACCGCCACGGGCAGCAAGCACAGGCTGGCTGGATGTAACCGCAAGGTCGACCCCTCGATGTCCGGCGGCATAGGGGGTAGCCGGCTGCTCAAATCGATGCAGGACCGACAAGAGACCCGCAAGTGGGGGTCGATAGCGGGTCCGAGCACCCGGCGCGCCCGTACTTCCGGTCCCGGCCGCGCCCAGCGAGACAGCGTGGTCGGACCTCGGCAGGTTGTTCCCGAACCGCGCTGCCTCGGAGGCTCTGGTGAGGGTCGTCGCGGCGCCCGCCGCGAAGGCGCCGGGGCGCATCGCGACCGTGAGTCTTAGCGGTGGCCTGGTCGGTGATCTCGTCGATTCCTGATCGGGTGTGATCGCGCCTGTCGTGGCGCGGCGCGCGCCGGACTGGGACGCAAGAACGGTCACGTGGGCTGTCGTCGTCTGACGATGGCGCAGGCTCGCGAGGCCCGGCATGGCCGAGCAGGAGAGTAGTAACAGCATGGCCAGCACAGTTGGCATGGCGCAGGACCTCATCACGCTGCGAGCGTCAGCTATGGCGGCTGATCAGGGCTAGGCCAATGCCGCATCTGTGGAAAGGCTCGATGGTCGTCCACAGATCGCCAATCGACATGGCATGTGGACGGGTGTCGGGGCCGCTGCCAGGGCTGAATTGAACATCTTGCGCGTATGAGCCGGCGGCCTCTAGAGCAGACGCAAGCCCCCGGTGCACCAGTCGGCAAGCGCCAGTCCAGGACGGTCGACAGCGGCCCCGGATCGGGACGTCAGAGCCACTGGACGAGGGTGGTAACGCCCGGAAAGCCAGCCGAGTTCGCATGCCGCAAATCGCCCATTTGCCACGAGAAAATGTGGTGCAAAACGGACTCTAGGTATCCCTAGTCGGGGCTTTGGCGATGCCTAGGAATGGGCCGGAACGGTCGACGCCACAGCCTTCGCAGGGATAGGGAGTTGTTCCCATGTGCCCGGCCTCCTCAGCAGCGCAATGTCGAAGTCGCAGGAGAAACACGCGAGGAGGAGGACACCATGCAGCCGTACTTCCAGACCGTAATCGAGTCTGAGGCGAGGTACCACCGGGAGCAGTTGGCCAACGACTTTCGCCGGACCGGCCGGCGCGAGCGGGTGGGCGTCCGCGCCACCCACGAGCGGCGCTGGCACTTGTGGCGTCGCGACAGCTCGTGACGGGCAGCGCCTCATGATCGACATGCGACGGTCCGGGGACCTCGGGCACCGACACCAGGTCGGATGCGTCCGAGGTCCCCGGGACCGTCGGCCGGCGAGTATCGCCCAGCGCGATCACGTCGTGCGGCATCTCTGACCGGATCAGGTCAGTTGACCAGCCCGACCCGAGATGATCGGCCCGAGTTTCGCGCCGATCGTCCCATTGATGCCATTTACGCCGAGCAGGGTGCTCGCAAGCACCTAACTCTGGCGAGCCGCCGTGATACGCGGCGTGATAATTCCCGCGGCCGAGCCAGTCGGACACCGATCGAGCCGCACGATCCCGATAGGTTGTCGAGCTTCACCGCGCTCATGCGTGGGATTGACGATCGAACAGTGTCGGGGTGTGCGGCCAGAATGGACGGCATGCCCCGTCCCTCAACTCCGCTGGTCGGACGAGATACCGAGCTGGCCGCGCTTCTCCGGCTACTCGATACCGGCCGCTCAGCCGGCCATCCCAACGCATCAGTCGTGTCCGGCGACGCCGGCGTCGGCAAGACGAGATTGCTCTCGGAGTTCGTTGAGACGGCGAATGAGCGGGGGGTTCTGACTCTGGTCGGCCACTGTCTTGACTTCGGTGATGCCGGGCTGCCCTACCTGCCGTTCAGTGAGGCTTTCGGTCGGCTTGCCATCGACCAACCTGAGGTGGTAACGGACCTCCTGGCCAAGTACCCGCCGATTGCGCGGCTGCTCCCACAACACCGCCGGATGGGCGGGGCAACCGAGCCACCGGACGACCGGTTGGATCGCATCGAGCTGTTCGACGCCGTCCTCGGCGCCCTGACGGAGCTGGCCAGAGACCGATGGGTCGCGCTGGTTATCGAGGACGTCCACTGGGCTGAGCAGGCGACGCGTGACCTGCTCGGGTTCCTCCTAGCCCGTATTTTCGACGCCCGCGTCGTACTGGTCATCTCGTATCGCAGCGACGACCTGCACCGTCGCCATCCATTGCGGCGGACAGTGGCCGAGTGGGCCCGGCTGCCGACCGTCGATCGGCTACCCCTGAGCCCGCTGCCCGCGCGCGAGATCCGGGAGCTGGTGCGCGCGCTGCATCCCGGTCCCATCAGCGAGGACGAGATCCAGCGCATCGTCGATCGCGCCGAAGGCAACGCGTTCTTCACCGAAGAACTGGTGGCCGCGACCGAGCACGGCGGGGCATACGAATCCGTGCCGGCCGAGCTCGCCGACCTCCTCCTCGTACGGCTCGACCGGCTGTCCTCGCAGGGCCGCCAGGTCGTTCAGGTCGCCGCTGTCGCTGGCCGGAGAGTCACCCACGAACTGCTCGCAGCCGTAGCCGATCTGCCTGATGGCGAGCTAGACGCAGCCCTGCGCGACGCCATAGACGAGCACATTCTCGAACCTCGCGGTGACGACGGATATGGGTTCCGGCATGCGCTCCTGGCCGAGGCCGTGTATGACGACCTGCTTCCCGGCGAACGGGTCCGGTTACACGCGGCATATGCGAGGACTCTCACGAAAGACGACATTGGGGGCACGGCGGCCGAGCTGGCGCGGCACGCCCGCGAGTCCCACGACCTGCCCCTCGCATTCGAGGCGAGCGTCCGGGCCGGTGACGAGGCCATGACCGTCGCGGCGCCGCAGGAGGCGATGCGCTACTACGAATCGGCCTTGGAGCTGCAGCCGAACCTGCCCACGGCAGTGCGGGATGAGGCGGCACTCGTCCGGGTCACGGCGGATGCGGCCGCCGCCGCCGGACACCAGTTTCGTGCGGTCAGCCTCGTACGGGACGCGTTGTCCGAGTTCGGCCCTCGGCTCGCTCCCGCCGATCGGGCGGAGCTGCTGTACTCCCTCGCTACTGGCCTGCTCAACGTCGACATCGATGACGAAGCGCTGGTCGCCAGCACCGAGGCGTTGGGCCTGGTGCCACCCGAACCGGATAGCGCCCTGCGGATACGACTGGCCACGATGCACGCCCACGCCGCCATGGCGCTCGGGCGGGATGTCGAGGGAGCGCGGTCAGCCCAAGAGGCCGTCGAAATGGCCACCCGGCTCGGGGTGCCTGAGGCGGCAGCGGACGCTCGTACGACACTGGCATGGATCGAACGACGCGCCGGCGAGCCGGATAATGCAGCTCTGCAGCTGTCGTCGATCGCCACCGAGGCGCATACCACCGGGGCGATCGCGGTCGAGCTGCGCAGTTGGTACAGCCTGGGCTCGCTGTACTACGAGCAGGGCGACCTGGATCGCGCGGTCGAGGCCTTCCAGAGCGGTATCGCCCGGGCGCACGCGGCTGGCCGCGACTGGGCGGCCTACGGTCTCGAGTCTCGCACCGTGGCCGGCCTGGTCGAGTATGCGCGGGGGAACTGGGACGCGAGCGTCCGGCTCTCGAATGCCTACGGGGCGCCGCCGATTGCCGAGGCGTTGCTGTCCGCGATGGGCATGATCGTGCGGGCCGGTCGCGGTGATGCTTCCGCGCTGGAATTGGTGGCGCGGCTACAGCCCCGATGGGCTCGCGACGGCCTGCTCTGCGTCCTCACCGCGACGGCCGCGATCGAGCTGTATACGACGGCGGGCGAGCTGGAGCGAGCGCTTGACGTCTACCACCAGGCCATCACTGAGCTGACCCGGCTGTGGCAGTCGAGCTGGTTCCAAGCGCGCATTCGGTTCGGTGCCCAGCTGGCGGCGGCGGCGTCCGCTGTCGTCACCAGTCAGCCGTCAGCGCGGCGAGCCGAGATCGTCGAGCAGATCCGACCCATCGTCGAAGGTGGGCGGGAATCCGCGCATCGCGGTTTGCCGAAGGGGCGCCAACTCGGCGTGGAGAGCATCGCCTGGCTCGCACGGCTGGAAGCTGAATGGGCCCGCCTCCGCTGGCTCGCCGATGTGGACCCCCCGTCGGTCGAGGACCACATAGCGCTGTGGCAGGCGAGCCTGGAGGCTTTCTCGTTCGGTCACGAGTTCGAGCAGGCGCGGTCGCGAGCCCGGCTCGCTGCCGTGCTCCGATCGGCTGGGCGTGGGCCCGAGGCTGCCGATGTGGTGGCTCCGGCGCGGGAGACAGCCCGGCGACTGGGTGCCGAGCCGCTGCTGGCCGAGATCCGAGCTTTGGCCACCGAGCGAGCCGTGACCCGAGAGCTTGCCGGCCCGCAAGCGCTCACGGCACGAGAGCGGGAGGTCTTGGCGCTACTCGTCGAGGGACGCACGAACCGCCAGGTCGCCCGGCAGCTCTACATCAGCGAGAAAACCGTGAGCGTCCACGTGTCGAGTGTCTTGGCGAAGCTCGGCGTGCGCAGCCGGGCAGAGGCGGCGGCGCTCGCACAGCGTGACCATCTCGTCGGCAGCGCGGATTCGTCGGCTCATCGGTGACCAGCTAGACTGGGTTTAGCAATCAGCACCTCACCCCGGTGGGGTGACTTCGCGTGTCCGCTCGACGAGCGCTTTATCGCGTCGGGTAGGCGGCCACCTCGGTCCTCCAGCGACTACATGGCGGTGGAGGCCCCTGGCCGCGACGCCGGGCACCAGGGCGGCAGCGCCAACCGGCCTGCCGCGACAACCGAGGACCGCGGCCCGGCTGATGCCGGACGCGGACGGAAACGAGGAGGACGACCGGCATGGCCGTCGTCACGATGAAAGACATGCTCAACTCGGGCGTTCACTTCGGACATCAGACCCGTCGATGGAATCCGAAGATGAAGCGGTTCATCCTCACCGAGCGCAACGGCATCTACATCATCGATCTGCAGCAGACGCTCACCTATATCGACCGAGCGTTCGAGTTCGTCAAGGAGACAGTGGCCCACGGCGGAACGGTCTTGTTCGTGGGAACCAAGAAGCAGGCGCAGGAGGCCATCGCCGAGCAGGCCACGCGCGTGGGAATGCCGTATGTGAACCAGCGCTGGTTGGGCGGCATGCTCACCAACTTCTCCACCGTCTACAAGCGGCTGCAGCGGCTCAAGGAGCTCGAAGCCATGGAGCAGGGCGGCTGGGAGGGCGCGACCACGAAGAAGGAGCAGCTCATCCTCAGCCGCGAGAAGGACAAGCTCGAACGCACTCTCGGCGGAATCCGTGAGATGAGCCGCGTGCCCAGCGCGGTCTGGATCGTCGACACCAAGAAGGAGCACATCGCCGTCGGCGAGGCACGCAAGCTCGGTATTCCGGTGATCGCCATCCTTGACACCAACTGCGATCCCGACGAGGTGGACTACAAGATTCCCGGCAACGACGATGCCATTCGTAGCGCTGCCCTGCTCACCAGGGTGATCGCGGACGCAGTCGCCGAAGGGCTGATGGCGCGGGCAGCCGCAGCCGCCAACGCCGGACGAGACGAGAAGCCGGAGGCCGGCCGAGTGGCATCCGACGAGCCGCTCGCCGAATGGGAACGTGACCTGTTGCAGCCCGCCGGGACCCAGCAGTCCGACTCCTCGACCGAAACGGCGAGCGAACTCCCGCACGGTGACGTGACCGGTGAAGATGCCGGCGAGCTGGCTGAAGCGCAGGACGAGACCGCGTCCTGAACCCTTGATCTACTGATTACGAAGGACGAAACATTCGATGGCGAATATCTCCGCCGCTGACGTGAAGAAGCTCCGTGACGCCACCGGCGCCGGGATGATGGACAGCAAGAAGGCGCTCGAGGAAGCGGACGGCAACTTCGACAAAGCGGTCGAGGTGCTGCGAGTGAGGGGCAGCGCGAAGGCAGCGAAACGTGGCGCGGAGCGTACGGCGGCCAACGGCCTGGTGGCCGCGGCCGAGAACGCCATGATCGAACTGGCGTCAGAGACCGACTTCGTGGCCAAGAACGAGCAGTTCCAAACGCTGGCCGGCGACATCGTCGCGCACTTCGCGGGGTCGACCGCGACCGACGTCGAGTCGTTGCTTGCCGAGCGGCTGGCCGACGGTCACAGTGTCGCCGAGAACATCGAAGGTCTGGCGGCGGTGATCGGTGAGAAGCTCGAACTGCGCCGTGCGGTGAAGCTTCCTGGGACGGTCGCGTCGTATCTTCACCGCAAAGCGTCGGATCTTCCTCCGCAGGTCGGGGTGTTGGTGCAGTTCAGCGGAGATGACGTCTCCGCCGCCCGCGGCGCCGCCATGCAGGTGGCGGCGATGCGGCCGCGCTATCTGCGGCGAGAGGACGTTCCGGGGGACATCGTCGACAACGAGCGCCGCATTGCCGAGGCGGCGGCCCGCGCTGAGGGCAAGCCCGAGCAGGCGTTGCCCAGAATCGTCGAGGGCCGGCTCAACGGATTCTTCAAGGACACGGTCCTGCTTGAGCAACCCGCTGTTCAGGACAGCAAGCGAAGCGTGCAGGCGGTCCTGGATGATGCAGGTGTGGCCGTCACCGGGTTTGCGCACTTCGAGGTGGGCACCGCCTGAGGGGCCGTCCAGGCCAGCGCGCCGATCGCAAGTCCGCCGTCGCCGAGTGAGTAGGAAGCGCAGATGACTGACGAGCAAGCGGCGGTGCCGGTCTACCGTCGGATCATGTTGAAGCTGTCCGGCGAGGTGTTCGGCGGCGGGCAGATCGGCGTGGATCCGGACGTAGTCCAGAGCATCGCGCGACAGATCGCCGAGGTCGTTCGGCTGGGCACGCAGGTAGCGGTGGTTGTCGGTGGAGGCAACTTCTTTCGCGGAGCCGAGCTCAGTCAGCGCGGCATGGATCGGGATCGGGCGGACTACATGGCCATGCTCGGCACGGTCATGAACACCTTGGCACTACAAGACTTCCTGGAGAAGCAAGGCATTCCCACGCGCGTCCAGACCGCGATCACGATGGGTCAGGTTGCCGAGCCCTACATCCCGCGGCGCGCGGAGCGACACCTGGAGAAGGGTCGCGTGGTGATCTTCGCGGCGGGAGTGGGCATGCCGTACTTCTCCACGGACACGGCCGGCGCCCAGCGCGCGCTGGAGATCGGTTGTCAGGTTCTGCTGATGGGCAAGAGCGGTGTTGACGGCGTGTACGACGCCGACCCGCGGACCCATCCTGACGCCGTCCGATTCGACACGATCAGCTACGACGACGTCCTATTGCGTGGGTTGGAGGTCGCCGACGCGACCGCATTCAGCCTGTGCCGGGACAACGGCATGCCGATCATCGTGTTCGACCTGGCCGACGGCAACATCGCCCGGGTCGTTCGAGGTGAGAAGATCGGCACGCTGGTGAGCGCCACGGGCTGACGAGGGAGAGACGGACGTGATCGACGAGACGCTCTTCGAGGCCGAGGAGAAGATGGAGAAAGCGGTGCATGTCGCCCGCGACGAGCTCGGCGGCCTCCGCACGGGGCGGGCGAGCCCGAACAGCTTCGCCCGGATGGTCGTCGACTACTACGGCTCGCCCACTCCGATCCCTCAGCTGGCGTCCGTGAACATCCCCGAGGCGCGAATGGCGGTCATCAAGCCCTACGACGCCTCCCAACTCGGCGCGATCGAGCGGGTCATCCGTGACTCCGATCTCGGCGTCAATCCGAGCAACGACGGAACGCTCATCCGCGTAGTTTTCCCACAGTTGACCGAGGAACGCCGGCGCGAACTGGTCAAAGTCGCCCGCCACAAGGGGGAGGACGGCAAGGTGTCCATCCGCTCGGTGCGACGGCACGCGAAGGACGCACTGGACAAGATGGCCCGCGACGGCGAGGTCGGCGAGGACGACGTGCGCCGCGCGGAGGCGGAACTGGAGAAGATCACGGGGCGATACACGGCGCAGGTGGACGAAGTCGTCAAGGCTAAGGAAGCCGAGCTTCTCGAGGTTTGAGTGAGCGGGCATCGGAGGTGGCGCCGAGCAGGGTACCGATGTGTCCTCGGGACGCGCGACGAGGGCTGACTTGAGCGAGCCCAGGGGCCCCGGCCGACATCGCCGAATCGAGGCCGACGAGGATCTCGATTCCGACGTCGGCTTCGTTCTGGGTCTCGACGGCGCAAGGGCAGGGCGCCACAGCCTAGAGCGGGACAACCGTGCGTCCACGCTCGATCTGGCCGCCGCCGGCTTCCTCATCACCGAGCCGGACTGGGCGCCGGCAGCCGACACGGCAACGGCCCCGACGGAGACTCCGAAGCCAACCGCGCCGAGGCCCACACCTGCGAGGCCGTCCCGCGCGGGGCGCAACCTCCCGGCGGCGATCGGCGTCGGACTCGCTCTGGGCGCGCTGATCATTGCCAGCCTGCTGCTGTACCGGCAGAGCTTCGTTGTCCTAGTCAGTCTTGCCGTCGCGTACGGGATGTACGAGCTGACCCGGGCGATCGCTACGGTCGAGGCGCGGCCACCGCTCGTGCCTCTCGTGGTCGGAGGCGTTGCCATGCAGGCGGCGGCGTGGTTCCGGGTCACGAACGGCCTGATCGTCACCCTGCTGGTAACCGTGTGCGGGGTGGTCATCTGGCGGCTCGGAGAGGGAGTTGCCGGTTACCTGCGTGACGTGTCGGCGTCCGTTCTCGAGTTGCTCTATCTTCCCCTTCTCGCTGGCTGCGCGGTATTGCTCGTTGTGCCGGATGACGGTGCAGCGCGCGTCATCGCGTTCATCGGAACCGTCGTATGTAGCGACACCGGCGGGTATGCCACGGGCGTCCTATTCGGCAAACATCCCCTCGCGCCGGTCGTCTCCAAAGGCAAGACGTGGGAGGGCCTCGCCGGCTCGGCGATTGCTTGCGCCCTGTGTGGTGGCCTGATCATGTCACTCACCTTCCACCACGCTTGGTGGCAGGGCGTCCTGTTCGGCCTGGCGATCGCCCTCACCGCCACGCTGGGTGACCTGGGCGAATCCATGATCAAGCGGGACCTTGGCCTGAAAGACATGGGACGGGTGCTGCCCGGCCACGGAGGAATCATGGATCGGCTGGACTCGCTGCTTCCGTGCGCCGCTGTCGCCTACTTATTGCTGTCCGCGTTCCTGGGGAACTAGTGGGGGGTGCTGCGCGATTTCGCAGGGAGCCGGGATCGCGGCCCGATCATCGCGGCGCCCCCCGGGGCCCCCTCGTCCGTGGCGCTGCTATGGCCTTCGTCGTCCGCCTTGCCGGTGCACGCGCGGATCGGCGCATCTGGCAAACAATTTCAGGCACTACAGCTCCCCGATTTTGCCGGGACCGCCGGACCACTAGAGCGAGATGACGCTTCTATGTTTGTCAAGCGGCG
>Ga0207665_10001262_pt1 | contig 17071 bp, 12 predicted proteins | sample LARL112metaG_FD_184351 | JGI IMG/M metagenome (GOLD analysis project Ga0207665, IMG submission 184351) | Corn, switchgrass and miscanthus rhizosphere microbial communities from Kellogg Biological Station, Michigan, USA - LAR L11-2 metaG... | ecosystem: Host-associated > Plants > Roots >...
GCAGTATAGTCCGGAATTTCGGCCCTGGAGAGCTTCTTTTATGTGGCGAGTCCCGCCCGCCGTCGCCATAGCATTCCCAATCGTGTCAATGGTTGTGATCGCCTGATTGCGACATCTATGGGGCTGCTACCTTCAGGCTTCAGAATTCTTTCGGAGATTCCCTTGACTGACAGGTGCCTCGCCGGAAGGCTGTGCACGTAGCGGCAGGGCAACGATCACTGCGGTTCCGTGTGAATTGGACTCGATATCAAAACTCCCGGACAAATCTGTGACGCGCTCGCGCATTCCGCTAAGACCGACTCCCCTCAAAAAGTACTTGACGACGCCGGCATTGTTAGAGACGCCTGATAACGTCAGTTGCGCAACCATCGGGCTGCAGCATCGGCGCTGTTCTCGGGCAGTGTATTGAAGGCAATCGTCGCGCCTGGGGCAGCCTTACGGACAGCGTTGATGACGGCTTCGAATATCGCAATGCGCTTGGGTGGCAGGCGCACGCCAGCTCCGATTACCACAAAATCGTAGCTCGTCGAACCTAACTGATGCTCCACTGTCGGCCCAGCGGTCGGCCTCCCATCCGCGTTCAGCGAACCCCTTCATCGCAACCGCGATGCCAGCGTGAACCTTCTCAGCGGTCATGCCTGGCGGCAAAGCAGGGTCAGAAAAATCCACCGTCTCCGGATCGTAGCCTAGAAACAGAATCCGCGTCATGAGTCTCTCCCTTTGTTCTTACATGCGCTCGCGGTACCGCCCGCATATGCACCATATTAACCAGAAAATGCCACGGATGTGCTCTTGGAGTTCGATCACAGAAAAGTCTGGCCTGTTCAGTTCCCTAGCTCTCTGTATGAGGCTACGTTGGTCAGGATCCATCGCTTGCGCATTCTAGGATGGTTGTTGAAACATCACGATTTCATAAATGGAGCACCGGGGCAGGGGTCAATCCATCACTATCTTCTGGCACCTGCTGCCACGCGTCTTCCTGATTCGAGGTCAGCCGGTTCCCCTGCCATCCTCCAGGCCAACATCAGAAAAGACGGAGCAGTGAGATCAATCGCGGGTTCCACGGTCGAATAGAACTCGACGTTGTCCTTGTACACGGCACCGTTCCCGTTGAATTGAGAGAACGAGTCTGCACTGTTCTGTGGACACGCCTTCACGCCTCGCGGTGCCCCAGAGTCCGCCTTTTCGATCGGCCCCTCGACCACAGCACCGGCGAGGATCGGCGTTGGCGGGTTGCCCGATCCCAGCAGGTTGGCGACCTGGTGATGGATGCACCGCGGGAACGTGGTTCCGTCGCCCACAATGAACGAAGTTCCCCACGCATTGGCACCCAGGATATTGTCAATCCATTGGCGGGAGTATGTGTCGTACTCTTTGGAGTGGGTCAGGTAGTCATACTCGCTCGCCATCACGGCAAGTGCCACCCCGTGCGTGGGCGTGTCGCCTGCGCCCCAGGGTGCGCCAAATCCAAAGGGATCTTTGCCGGCCACTGAGACTGCGTTTTCCAGAGTCTTCTTCATGTTGGCTAGGAGATCCGCCGGCGTCACCGCCAGTCCTGCTGTGTCGCCCGCCAACGTCATGGCCCGATACAGTTCGAAATGAGCCAACCCGCTCACGTCTGCAGCCCCCAAAATTTCGCCGGCGCCCTTCTCGCCGTGAATGTAGGCTGAAGCCCAGTCAGTCGCCTGCTTCAAATAGAAGGCAGGATCACGATGGGGCAGTGCTTCGGGCAGGTTAGGAATGCGAGTGGCGAGGAAGAGTTCCGTTGCCCCTAACTCCATGTCGTCGCGCCATTCCGATTCGCCGTAGAAGTCATGCGGAGAGGCGGTCAGCAGCTCCAATTGGGGGGAGGTGTCCGCCAAATCAAAGATGTGTTCCGCCTCCAGCAAGCACCGATTCGCATAGGTCGGATCGCTTTTCCGATAGATCGTGAAGCACAGTGCGAGGTCTGCAGCGAGGCGGCCCGCCAGATTGGGACTGATCCTGGATCCTGCGGGAGCGGCGATAAGGACTGGTCGATTGCGAATATACCGGTACTTGGGTTGTGTGCCACCGAAAGCGTCGTCCTCTTGCGGCAGGCGCCAGAGGCTGTGGTCATCTTCGAAGCTGGAATTGCCGCTCCCAATCCCCACCTGGTAATAAAGCGTCGCGGAGTCGTTGTTCCACATGCGCTGCAGCCAGTCCAACCCAAATTGCGCTTCTTTCACAAAACTGGACGTCGAGGAATCACTTCCCATCTGCCGAGGAAAATCGCGCACGCCCACTAACATCAGCGCCTCGGTATAGCTGGTCGTATGCACGAACTTCAGGGAATCGCCAGCGTCCCACCATCCTCCCGAAGCATCGACGACTGAACCGGTAGGCACGAGGTCGCCCTTGATCCGTCCAAACCAACCAAATTCCGGTGGCTTGTAAACATTGCCTCGCTGATCGTTCAAGTGGGCGGGTGCTGTTCGCAGTGCAGAGGGAATGTAGTCACTTCCGTCGCGCTGGTCCTGAAAAAACCGCAAGGCGTTGTTCAGTGGAGAAACATAGAGTTGCGCCGGACTGTCCACGCGGAAGGTGGATAATGCTGGATGTGGACCTGAAACGCTCAACGTGTAGGTCCCTGCGGTCAAGATCGTAAAGTCCAGTGGGTACACTTTGTACTTGCCCCAGGTGGCGCCCGAGTTTCCAACGGCACCCGAAAAAACTGTTTCTCCGTTCGATTTCTTCACCGTAAAGGTGGATCCCGCTTGATCCGTTCCTGACATCAGATACGCATGCACTGGCCCGCTCTCGTATCCCGCCTCATTCAGCCGGAGGAATGGGGTCTCACCGGGCGCGGCGGCCCGGGAACATCCGGGCATCAGAATGGCCAAAAGAGCGCTCAGCGCGACTAGCATCAGCACAAGTCGTGATGTCTTCAGCATCACGCGTTTTTCGCGAGTGAGCAGTTCGCGAGAAGTTCGGACGTCATCCCACATCGCCAGAGCCTCCGATCGTCGGGGATCATGTTAAATGGGATTTCGAGGGTTTACTGTCGAAACACCATCGCATTTTCTTGCATCGCCCGCCGAAATGAAAAATAATGGCGCACCGTCTGCGGACCATTGTTTCTAACCGCTCTCGGGTAGGAGCCTTTTTACGGATGAGACCAGTTCGAATTGGTTCACCCTGCTCACTCGCACTTCAGTTTGTTTTGTGTGTTGTTTCCATCAGTGCTCCGCGAGCAGTCTCGGGGCAAGCGGTACCGCCTTCGGCGTCTGTCGAAGTCATCACTCAACATGATGTCCCAATGACGACTCGCGACGGCGTTGTGCTCTACGCCGATATCTACCGTCCCAAGTCTGCGGACAAGTTTCCTGTCATTTTGATGCGCACCCCTTATGACAAGAGCGTGAACTGGGCAGTTGGGCCGACTTATCGGATGGTGCAGCGCGGGTATGTGGTGATCATTCAGGACGTACGGGGCCGCTACACATCTGAGGGCGAATGGTATCCGTTTCGACATGAGCAAGCCGACGGATTCGATACGGTCGAATGGGCCGCTGCGCTCCCTTATTCCAATGGAAAAGTCGGAATGATCGGGGCATCGTATGTCGGCGCGACGCAGATGCAGGCCGCCATTGCCCAACCTCCCCATCTGGTCGCGATTGCGCCTGATGTTACAGGTAGCAACTATCGCGAGAATTGGACGTACCAGGGCGGCGCTTTCGAGCAGTGGTTCAACCAGAATTGGACATCGCAGCTTGCGCAGAACACACTGGAACGTCTGATTCATCAGAATACGAACGCCTTAGTTGGCGCCTCAACGATACCCCTTGCAAATTATCCGGTGTTCAACTTTGGGCAACTGCCGGCGGACGCCCAATTAACGGCCGTCATCGCGCCCTATTACCTCGATTGGCTGGCGCATCCTGATTACGACGCCTACTGGAAACAGTGGTCGATCGAGGAGAATTTCTCGAAGATCACGGTTCCGATGCTGCAGGTTGGAGGGTGGTACGACATTTTCAGCGCCGGCACTCTTCGGAACTACATGGGTGGCAAGGCACATGGAGCCACGGAAGCAGCGCGCACGCAACAGCATTTGCTGATGCAGATCGGCGGCCACGCGGGCTTCGGGCGTCGCATTGGAGACGTCGACTTTGGCGTACACGCTCTCGAGAATCCGTACCTCGAGGTCATCCTGGATTGGTACGACTTTCAGTGCAAAGGCATTCAGAATGAATTCGCGGCGGACAAGCCCGTAAAGCTCTTTTTGATGGGCGCGAATGAATATCGGCAGCACGATGACTGGCCGCCTCCACAGGCGAAATACACGAAGTATTTTCTCCATTCATCGGGCAAAGCGAATTCGCTCCGTGGAGATGGAACGCTCAGCATCGCGGCTCCTAAATCAGAGGCGTCGGATGCCTACGCGTACGATCCTGGTAATCCAGCGCCAACCGTCGGAGGGCCTCTGTGCTGCGACATGGAGCATATGGAGCCTGGGCCACGCGACCAGCGTTCCGTAGAAAATCGCGATGATGTGCTTGTCTACTCGACGGGGCCGCTGCCGAGTGATTTGGAAGTCACGGGACCAGTTACCGCGGAACTGTTCGTCAAATCGTCGACCGTCGATACCGATTTCACGGCGAAGCTCGTGGATGTGGCTCCCGACGGATTTGCGACGAATCTTACGGAAGGCATTCTCCGCATGCGCTATCGGGATTCGCAGGAGCATGCAACGTTAATGAACCCGGGCCAAGTTTACAAGATATCGCTTGATCTTTGGGGAACAAGCAATCTCTTTCTTCGTGGGCACTCGCTCCGGCTAGAGATCTCGAGCAGCAATTTCCCGCGCTTCGACCGGAACTTTAATACAGGCGAGGACATCAAATTCGCGCGCAACTTCGTATCGGTTCGCAACACGATTCTGCACGACGAGCAGCATCCGTCCGCACTCGTACTTCCTATCATTCCGTCAAAGTAGAGCCGGACGATCCTCCGGAATCGCATCGGCGGAGCAGTTACGGGACGGCATGACCGACGGCTGGTTTTGAGGGGAGATTCACGCGGATGCCGAGGCGAAGTAACGCAGGGGGCCCCAGATTGACAGTTGGTGTTCGTGCGGTCTCGTACCGCTGATCGAGAAAATTCTCCGCTGCAAAGAAAAGTTCTACACGCCGGCGAACCATCCGTCCGACCTGGAAGTCCGTGGTGTAGAACCGGTGCAGAACGAATTGGTTTTGGTCGTCGTCAAACTGTTGCCCGACGAATCGTCCAGAGACCGATAGGGACCAGCGCGAAAAACCCGAGTAGAAGAGTCCCCATGTGAACACGTGTCTCGGAACCTGCGGGACGTCCCGCCCGACTAGGTCGACTCCTCCAGGGCTACCGGGATATTGGAGCACGGTGGCGCCTGTAAAGGTGTAGCCCGCGTATGCCTGCAGAGCGGAATTCAGGCGAAGTGCGCCATCAAGCTCCAAGCCGCGTGAGCGAGTTCTTCCCAGATTCTGCCGTTGACGTGTAATCAATGTTGGCGTCGACGCCAGAGTCACGTTGGTGATCGGATCAACGATGTCGCTCCAGAAATAGGTTCCGCGCAGATGCAGACGTTGATCTAACAAGGCGATCCGGATTCCCGCCTCGGCACCTGTCAGACGTTCCGCTGCGAGCGAGGGATTGTTGAGGGTGGATACGTTGCCGACTCGAAAAGTGCGGTAAAGCTCGTTCAGGGTGGGAGCCCGGAACGCGCGATAGATCGAACCTGTTACCGCCAAGCGATCGCCGAGCGAACGAAGAACGGAAAGACGCGGACTCAGGGCGAAGTCCGATCTTGCAGGATACTGAGACTCCGAAGGCTCGCCAGAAGTTGGAATCGTGAGAACGCTTCCACGGTAGTTTTTCCAATTATCAGCACGCGCGCCCAGGACGATGTTCCAGCTTCCGTGGTGAAAAATGTCTTCGCCAAACCAACCGATCCGGCGCTGACGTCCGCCGCTGTCACGGGCCTGGTTGGGGCCGGAGAACAATGCTTCATTGCTTGAGCCCAGTACCTGGCTGAAATCGGCACCTGCCACTAGAGTGTTGCTGGAATTCAGGCTGTGGATCCATTGTGCCGTTCCGCCGACAACCTGGTCGGGGACATGCTGCAGATCGACGAGAGTTTCGCTGCTGCGGTCGGGTGCGATGGACGAGAAGGACTGGTTGTACGAACCAGCATCTGCAAACGCACGCAGCATGACAGAGTCAGCCGCGCCAAATTGGTTGTCGAAGCCCAATACTCCTTCTGCGATGCGCGTGTGGTTCGTTTGAAGTTGAGTTCCGTTTTTGCGTGATTCAGTAAAGAAGTTACCCCGTCCAAAGATCCTTCCACGCGATCCGACCGAGTGGGCAATTGTTGCGTAGATGGTTGCATCTTGTGAATTGGCTGCAGTATCGACCGAACCCCGATCGGTCGATGGCACTAACACGAATCCATCGGTGTGAAACAGTTCGGTTGCAAAGGAATAGTCCCACTGTCGCCAACGGTCGCCTGCCCATAACGATAGATCGGCAGAGCGTTCGTTTCCGTAGGAGGCCTCGAAGTCTAACGCCGGGTTCTGTGGAGATCGTGTGATGAGTTGGACAACTCCTCCAAGCGCAGAACTGCCGTAGAGATTTGATTCGCCACCTCGCATTACCTCGATTGATTCCACAGCGGTTTTTGGAACGCGATTCCAATACACCCAACCACCGAAGGGATCAGCAAGTGGGATGGCATCCGCAAGCACCAAAGCTCGACTGGCACCGCTTCCTCCCACGCCCCGCAGGGAAACTCCCTGGGTAGTTGGATTGGCTGTGCGACTTGTCGAGCGCCGCAGCAAGGAAAACCCGGGCACCTGACGTAACGCATCGTCCACGCGGAGCGCGGGCGTACTGTCAAGACTGATTTGCGAGATGAGAACGGAACTGCCCGGCGTTTCAGGCAGACGGACGGGGCTTCGCGACGCGGAAACGATCACTTGTTCGGAGGCGACGGAGGGACGCAATACCACCTCCAAACGATCCGATGGGTCGCGTGCGGGGTCGATCGTTTTCATTTGGAGTAGAAATCCGCGAACATTGATGGTGAGGGTTGCAATGCTTTCGTCGACCGGGGAAAAAGAGAATTGGCCAGCTTCGTCCGTTTGAGTCGACTTTCGACTGCCGTGCTGAGTGAGGACGATGTCGGCCCCCGCGATCACTCCGCCACTCACATCGCGAACCGTGCCCATGACCGTTCGAGGCTGCGCCGCAGAGCAGCATAGGGAGGCCAAAAAAAAGAAGCAGAGTAGATCTCGCACGCGAATGTATTTTAAAGTACTAAATAATGTACGAAAGCGAAACGACGACCAACTCCGAGCGAGAGCGCGCTTAGCAGCCAACATGCCCGGCGAACAAGGCAGGATCAAGGAGATGCCCGTGGTTGTTGGGTTTTGACGACTTATGCGCGGTGCGGGGGACTAAAGGGCGTGTTTGACAAGAGGCGTTCACCGTGAGGTTCATTGATCGTTTTTACGGGCTCCGAGACGTCGAAAAATTATACATACTTCCCCACCCTCGACTGTCCTCCTACACTTGGTTGTGTAGTGAAAACGCGCAATGTACACTTACTATCAATCGCGTTTAGCCGACGTTGCAGGCCACTTCAGCGTTGCCACGATTCCTGGTGATTGGGTTCCTGACCGCGATTGATCGGAAATAGAGCAAGGCTCCCCGTCTCTCCAGATCTTGAATCTCCGGCCGTCAGGAATGTCGTTTCACCTTCCCGTTCTTTGTAAAAAATTCCTTGATATGAATGAAGGAGTCTGTCGACTATGGATACGTTCATCAATGATGGCCAACCCCTCCTCGAGCCATTGAGTTCAGTGACGAACGATCGAGGTTTTGCAGAAGGAATTCTTGCTGCTCTCCCGCGCGCTGAACTCGCCTTGTTGCGTCCAAAGCTTGAGTTCTTACGGCTAGGTGGGCGTCAAGTATTGTACGAATCGGACGATGTTATCCGGCACGTCTACTTTATTGAGCGCGGGATCCTGTCGATCCTGAACGTGCAGATGAGTGGGAAGAATGTGGAAGTGGGTGTGATTGGGGGTGGGGGATTTGTAGGGGTACCCGTGATCGATGGCTTAGCTACCAGTCCTCACCGGATCCAATCGCAGGCCGATGGTGCTGCACACCGCATCGATGCAACGAGTTTTCAAGAAGTGCTGCCGCGTTGTCCGCAACTGAACCTGGCGTTGCATCGGTATGCGCAAAAACTCATGGTGCAGTCGATGCAGCTTGCCGCTTGCAATGCACTGCATGAGGTGGAACAGCGGTTGGCGCGATGGCTACTGATGAGCCACGAGATGCTTGGCTCGAGGGAGCTTCCAGTCACGCAAGATGTTCTTGGGCAGTTGCTGGGCACGCGCAGATCAAGCGTGACCGTGGCTGCAGGCATGCTGCAAAAAGCCGGTATCGTCTCTTGTGCGCGAGGAAGAATCACAATCATGGACCTCGGAAAACTTGAGAGTGAGGCGTGTGAGTGTTATGTCCTCATGAGGCAGCGGCTAGGGAACTGGAGCATAGAGCCTCAGGCAGCGGCCTGAAAACGAAGAGAGAAGCCCGACATTCGCAGCATGTCCAGAGGCTGAAATCTGCTGAGCGCTGTTTTTTACTCAGCGCAGTCGTCTGCCGGGAATTGGACAGGCTTTAGTCGAGGTGTCAGCAGGTGAATGAGTCCTACCGTCACCAGGTAAGAGGCGCCGGCAATGAGGAAGGGTATTTGATAGCTACCGCTTTTTTGGAGAATGAATCCGACCAGTTTGGCGATCAACATGCCGCCGACGGCGCCAGCCATACCGCCGATGCCGACTACCGAGGCCACCGCCTGGGTCGGAAACAGGTCGGATGTCATCGTGAAAAGATTGGCGGAGAATCCCTGATGGCCCGCGGCAGCCATTCCGATCAGCCCTACTGCAACCCACAGATTCTGAGCATCGTATGCGAAGACAATCGGAACCACAGCGAGCGCGCAGATCAACATGGCCAGCTTTCTCGCCCGGTTCACGCTCGTGCCACGATGAATGAGAGTTGAAGAGATCCACCCGCCACCGATGCTGCCCACGTCGGAAGTCAGATAAATGATGACGACGGGCAGTCCGATTTGCGCTAATGCCAATCCGTGCTTGCGCTGAAGAAAATCAGGCACCCAAAACAGGTAAAACCACCAGATGGGATCAAGCATGAATTTACCGATCACGAACGCCCACGTTTGACGGAGGGGGAGAAGCTGACTCCACCGAATCGCTTGCAGTGGGGCGTGACGATCGCCACGAATGTACGCAAGCTCTTCTTGCGAGACGCGGGAGTCTTCCTCGGGCTTGCCGTAGAAAGCCAGCCACAGCACTAGCCACAAAACTCCGAGGACCCCAGTGCCGACAAACGCCCAGCGCCATCCCCAGCGCAACGTGATCCAGGGGACCAGCAGCGGAGTGGCCATGGCGCCAACGCTGGTTCCAGCATTGAAGATACCGGTGGCAAGAGCGCGCTCCTTTCTCGGGAACCAGTCGGCCACCGCTTTAATACTGGCAGGGAAAACTCCCGCCTCCCAAAAACCGAGGGCAGACCGCGCGACCAGGAAACTGGTGAGAGAAGCACATCCCGCATGGGCTATCGCGGCCACGCTCCAGAAAATCATCGCAAGGGCATAGCCTACCTTTGCTCCCAGGCGATCTACTAGCCATCCCACCGCGAGCATGCCGATGGCATAGGCGGCCTGAAAGGCAGTGACCAGGTTGGAATATTCGATTTCATTCCATCCCAGGTCATGTTGCAGAGTGGTCTTGAGAACTCCGAGGACCTGACGGTCCATGTAGTTTTTGGTCACTCCCAGCAAGAGTAGGGCGCAGATCACCCAGCGATAGTTGCCTGACCACCAGCGATTCGGTGTGGTCGCTCGATCGGTAGCGGGAACGTTAATCTGTGCCTCCGCCGGTGGAGTTACGGGCGGCGCGGTAAATCCGCTCGATCAAAGCAATGCTTTTGCGCCCTTCACGCGCGTCACATGCAGGGGTTCCGTTGTGTTCTATGGCATGAATAAAGTCCTCGAGGATTGCCTTGTGGCCTCGAACATCGTTCACCACGTGTGAGGCAGCACCCTCGTCTTTTATTGAATGTTGTGCAGTCGTTTCTTGGGAGCTGCGAAGATCCGAGGCTACGATCCGATCGTCTTCCAGCATCACAGTTCCTTCTGATCCGGTAATTTCAACTCGCCGCGGATAGCCAGGGTAGGCGGCAGTGGTTGCCAGAAGGCTGCAGAGAGGACCGTTGGCAAACTCCAGAATTGCGACGACGGTATCTTCGACCTCGATAGGATGTTGTGCGGTGCGAATGGTGGCCTGGACACTTGATACGTCTCCGAAAAGCCAGAGGAGAAGGTCCACCGTATGGACACCTTGATTCATGAGTGCACCGCCGCCATCGAGAGCAAAAGTGCCTCGCCATCGAGACTCTTTGTAGTACTCGGGCGGGCGGTACCACTTCACCCTTGCGTCCACCAGAGTGATCTTTCCTAGACGGCCATCGCAAATCCACTGCTTGAGTTGAAGGATTTCTGGCTTCAAGCGATCCTGAAAAATCACGCCGACCTTTACTTCTGTTTGCTCGGCGGCGTCGATTAGCACATCGGCTTGCGTGGTGCTGACGTCCATTGGCTTCTCTGTGAGAACGTGAAGGCCACGACGAACAGCTTCGATGCCCTGGGACGCGTGTACGCCTGATGGGCTTCCTAGCATCACCATGTCCATGGGGCGATGGGAGAAGAACTGGTTCAAGTCGAGGAATGCTTTTCCACCGTACTGCCGACTCAGATGTTCAACTTTGGTCGCGTTGATTCCGTAGATTGCAGCGATCTCTACGCCAGCGGTTTGGGAGGCAGCGCGGGCGTGGGTCTCCGAGATGTTTCCTCCGCCAATCAAGCCGATCCGAATGGTCATTCATCTTCCTAACGGGAATTTGGCTGGTTGATCCTTAAGAAGTTTTTTCAAGAGCGCAACGGGCTCTTAGATTTTCGGTTCCCAGCCCTTTTCGTATTCTCGAGTCCACAGTTTCGTTGCCGCGGGATCCCCCTGGATGTGAGCGTCTCCCGGGTTCAATTGAAGTTCTCGATTGATTTCCCATGCGATGTTCGACAAGTGGAGCATTGTGACGCTGATATTCCCATCTGAAATAGGAGCGTTGAGCTTTTCCTGCTGGCGAACGGCGGCGATGAAATTGGCGAAGTGGGCGTCGGTCATCGAATCGCGACCCACAAGATCGGCCGAAGATGTTTTGCCGCCAGCCTTGAATTCGTTGATTTTCTTTCCGGCCAGGTCATAAATCTCGTAGCCGTCGCGATCGACCAGGACTGTGCCGGTTGTTCCCATGATGGTGGACCCTCGGTCACGATCGTAATACTTCATCCCTTGACAGCTCTTTCCTTCCCACGCAATAAGGCTGTCGTCGTATTCGAAGTTGGTTACGAGGGTGTCGTAAAACTGCCAATCGTCCTTGAAGTGATAACGTCCGCCTGCGGAGGTGACCCGGTTCGGATGGTCGACGCCCAACACCCACCGGCATACGTCGACCTCGTGAGTCCCATTATTGAGCGACTCGCCAGTACCATAAGTACGAAACCAGTGCCAATTGTACGGATGCACATTGTCGGTGTAGGGACGACGAGGTGCTGGTCCTTGCCAAAGATCCCAATCCAATCGTGCCGGCACGGGAACTTCCCTGCCGAGGCCGATTGATTTGCGAGTATTGATGTACCAGGCTTTCGCAAAATAGGGCTTACCGATAATTCCCTCGCGGATCTTCTGGACGATATCGATGGTGTGCGGAGAAGAGCGTTGTTGCGTGCCTAGCTGCACCAGCTTTCCATATTTTCGCTGTGCTTCGACCAGCATCTCTCCTTCCGCGGGATTGTGGCTGCAAGGCTTTTCGAGGTAGACATGCTTGCCGGCTTGTAGTCCCGCGATCGCCATCGGTGCGTGCCAGTGGTCGGGAGTCGCGATTGTGATCGCATCGACGTCGTGAGAGTCGAGGACTTTGCGGAAATCCTTTTCTGTGACCGCCGGTTCCCCCATTTCTCGCTCGGTGGTGTCGGCAAATTTCTGAAGTACCTCCTTATCCACATCGCAAACGTACGAGATGCGAGCAGAACTCTTGTTCGCTTTAATGCTTGCCAGATGAGCGTACCCGCGGCTATTCAGCCCGATGACCGCGAAATTCAATTTTTCGTTCGATCCAAGGACGCGCGCGTAACTTTTTGCGGTGGGTGTGAGCGCCAAACCGGCTGCTCCGACGGCAATTGCATCGAGAAATTCGCGTCGAGTGGTCATAGGTTTTTTCCTTCTTGCTGCTTCACTGTTCGACTCAGGTTCAGCAGTGTATGCCAGCCGCGGACAGGGCTTTGCGGAGTCCGTCCATGCTTGCGCGGGTGGAGGCTTCGGGCGTCCCTGCGCCGCGCCAGTGGGTTTCGAGGCTCAGCCCATAGTGGAAGCCGTCTCTCTTGAGAGCCCGCAACTGTCCAGGCCAGTCGACGACTCCCGCACCCACGGGGGCCCAGTCGTAACCGTGATCGGGTTTGCGAACGACGTCTTTGCAATGACAGTGACCGATGCGTTCTTTGGGCAAAAGGGAGTATCCCGCGGAATACGCAGTGCCGTCGAGGGCAGCGGCGTTTCCCGGATCCCAGTTCAACATGAAGTTTCTATTAGGGATCGCCCGAAGGAGAGTGGCCGATTCCGCTCCTGTCGCCGTGTTACACGACATTTCATTTTCAAGGACGAGGATCAGGTTGTCTTTTGCGCACCGCTCGGCAGCTTGCTGCAATTTGGCATTGATGGCAGCACGATAGGGCTTGGGATCGTCGAGCCGCCAGTAATCGAAGCAGCGGATTCTGTCGGTGCGAAATGACTTGGCCAGCGAAATACAGTGCTCAAGGAGTTTGTCTTGCGCGTTGGCATCGAAGTTGGCGTGAAACTGGTCACGAGTCTCGCTCTTCGGGGAACGAGGCGCGCCCGGCCAGTCCGTCTTGAACAGCGGACTGGCGATATCTGTTACTTGCAACTTGTGCTTCTGGAGAATCTTGCAAGCGTCATCGATTTGTTTGGGTGACAAATCAGTGATGTTCTTGTCCCACATCGCGCGCAACTCAATCCAACGAAGCTTGAAGTCGCCGGCAGCGATCTGGCATGCCTTCTCGAAATCCTGGGTGATCTCGTCGTTGATCACCGCTAGCCGGAAGGGACAGTTCGACGGTCCTTCTCCTTGCGAATTAAAAGACGTGCCCTCAGCTTTCGCGAGTAAGGCAGGCGCGGCTGTGTGGATTCCAAGTGCTCCGAAAGTCGCAAGCAGACTCCGTCGCGTAAACTTCATGCGCTTCACCCTCCGGAGTGACCTTTTGCCGCCCCCAATGGCATCTATCATCCACATTTTCGCGTCCTTCGTCATGCCATCGATGGATGAAGGCGAGAGGGACTCGGAGCCGCTCTGGGAATCGTGAGGAGCGTGTATCCTGATAAATCATAAGCTCTTAAGTGATCGCGATTGAGCGAAAATTAGTTCAGACAATGTTGATTCATCCTGATCGTCTGTTCCCTGCGGAGCGGCACACACGCGAGATTGCTCGTGTTTTGTACGAGCACGTGCGAAAGCTGCCGATTGTGAGTCCGCACGGACATACGAAGGCGGAGTGGTTCGCGCGGAACGAACCTTTCCCCGATCCCGCGCAGCTCATTGTGCAACCGGACCACTACATTTGCCGGATGCTGTACAGCCAAGGCGTCTCGCTCGAGGACCTGGAGGTCGGCTTTCGAGAGCAACGAGATTCGCGCAAGGTGTGGCGGATTTTTGCCGAGCACTACCATCTCTTTCGGGGTACGCCAACTCGCATCTGGCTCGATCAGACATTCGACGAAGTTTTCGGATTGACCGAACCGCTAGGGAACAAGACGGCCGATTTCTACTTCGATACGATCTCGGCCAAACTTCGTTCGCCGGAGTTTCTTCCGCGTGCTCTTTATGAGCGTTTTAACATAGAGGTGCTGGCGACGACCGATTCCCCACTGGATTCCCTGGAACATCATCGAACTGTCCGCGAGTCAAAATGGAAAGGCCGAGTGGTGCCAACGTTTCGACCGGATCCCGTGGTCGATCCAGATCATCCGACCTTTCTGAAGAATCTCGACACTTTAGCGGAGGAGGGTGGAGCAGACGTGGCTTCGTGGAAGGGTTACCTCGCTGCGCTAAAGACCGTGCGGGTACGCTTTCAGCAACATGGCTGCACGGCGACCGACCACGGACATCCAACGGCCGCGACCGCGGATTTGTCGGAGTTTGAGGCAGCGGCGCTTTACGCGAGAATCACAACTGGGCACGCTGATGCGCCGCAGAAAGAGCTCTTTCGCGCACAAATCCTGACGGAGATGGCTCGAATGAGCCTGGAGGATGGCTTGGTCATGCAGATCCACCCCGGGAGCGCACGTAACCACAATCCAGTGCTCTACGAACGCTATGGTCCAGATATGGGAGCGGATATTCCGACGCCGACAAACTATGTTGAAGGGTTGCGTCCACTGCTTGGACGGTTCGGCAACGAGAAGAAACTCACCATCATTCTCTTCACACTCGACGAATCCACGTACAGCCGGGAACTGGCTCCGTTGGCAGGGCACTATCCGTGTCTCCGACTTGGGCCTCCATGGTGGTTTCATGACAGTCCCGAAGGGATGATGCGTTATCGTCGAAGCGTGACGGAGACCGCAGGCTTCTACAATACGGTTGGATTCAACGACGATACGCGAGCATTCTTGTCCATTCCCGCGAGACACGACGTTGCGCGCCGCATGGATGCAGCGTATCTCGCCAAACTTGTTGTGGAACATCAGCTCCGCGAAGATGAGGCCATGCAGATTGCGGGCGAACTCGCGTACTCGCTCGTGAAGGAAGCGTATGGGTTTTAAGGGAATTCGTAAGCAACGGACTTCAAACGCATGAGTCTTTACTGCAGCACCGGTGGGCCGGAAATTGACCTGTCGCAGGAGCAGCTGCGAGATCTGCTTTTGCAGAGCCTGGCCAAGTTGGGGGTCCGGAGTTCAGTGCTTGCTGTGCCGCCCGATTACAGTCGAGTCCACTCGCGCGCGGGCGATCTTACGAGATTTGCGTGGGAGTATTACGGCGAACGATTGCGGGCCGTGTTGCCGGCGCTCGGGACGCATAGGGCAATGCAGGCCGCCCAGATCAGCAGGATGTTCGGTGCCGTTCCGGTGAATCTGTTTCGAGTTCACAACTGGAGAACTGATGTCGAGACTCTGGGAGAAGTGCCGGTGGAGTATGTCCGCGAGCAATCTGAGGGCAAACTCAGCTATTCGTGGCCTGCGCAAGTAAATCGCCTGGTGGCGCACGGTGGCTTCGATTTGATCCTTTCCATCGGTCAAGTCGTCCCTCATGAGGTGATCGGCATGGCCAACTACAACAAAAATATTTTGGTGGGGACCGGTGGTCCCGATGGGATCAATCGCAGTCATTACCTTGGCGCCGTGTATGGGATGGAGCGCATCATGGGGAGGGCAGATAACCCGGTTCGCAATGTTCTGAACTATGCTGCAGAGCACTTTCTGAACCGTCTTCCAATTGTCTATGTTTTGACAGTGATTGGCCGGAGGTCGGACGGAGATCTTGCTGTTCGGGGGCTGTACATCGGGGACGATGCTGAATGCTTTCATCAGGCGGCCGCCTTGAGCGCAACGGTGAATTTCGAAAGGCTAGCCGAACCGGTCCGAAAGGCGGTCGTTTATCTCGACGAGCACGAGTTTCATAGCACCTGGCTTGGTAATAAGGCGATCTACCGGACTCGAATGGCTTTGGCAGACGGGGCAGAACTGATCATTCTGGCTCCAGGAGTGAAGTCATTCGGCGAAGATAACGTCATTGATGCTCTGATTCGCAAATATGGATACCGCGGCACCCCAGCAACCCTTGCTGCGGTTGAAGCGAATGACGATCTCTCGAGCAATCTGGGCGCTGCGGCACATCTCATCCATGGGTCATCGGAGGAGCGATTCGCCATTCGATGGTGTCCGGGACATCTCAGCAAAGCGGAAATCGAAGGTGTGGGATATCAGTACGGTGAGTTGAAGGCGATGGTGGACGACTTCGATCCAAGCAAACTTCGAGACGGCTACAACTGTATTGGGGGCGAGCAGATCTTTTATGTCTCGAACCCAGGACTTGGGTTGTGGGCGCACCAGAGCAGACTCAGCTAAGGCAAACTCGAGGCCGCGACGCAGAAACAGTAGTGCAGCACAGTGGAGCGTCAGGCGCGGGTGTGGAGGCCTTTCTTGAAATTATCGAGCATATGGTCGCAAGCCCGCATGGTGAACGCCACAAGCGGCATGGTCGTTGTTTTGTCGGTGCAACTCGGGAAGATGCTCGCGTCACAGATGTAGAGATTTGGAACGTCGTGAGTTTGGGCCCACTTGTTCGTCACGAACTTCTTGGGATGGTTGCCGAAACGGCACACGCCTGTTTCATGCAGACTCGTACCGGGTCGATTGGGTTCCTCGTCTGCTCCCCATAGCTCTCCGCCCATCGCTTTGAAAAGGTCAACCATCACTTGCTTGGAGTGCTGCCACATCAACAATTCGTTTTGCCCCCACTGGAAATGGAAACGGAGCTGAGGAATTCCAAAGATGTCCTGCTTGTCGGGGTCGATGTCGACGTAGTTGGTCGGGCTCGGAAGAGTGGGAGCCTGAATGAGGGCGCCGACCGACGTGGGATAGTAGCGTTTGATGTCGCGCTTGAACTTTGAGCCGAAGCCTTCTAGTTGGCCGTAGTAGCCAGGGAACTCTCCGCAACCGCCACCCATGTAGACCGAGTATCCGCGAATGAATTTTTCCTCTCGTGGATTCTTAAGATTTTGCCAGCGCGGCATCCACGCGACCGTAGAGTCCGCGATGTTGTCGGGAGTAGCGGGTTGTCCCAGTAGTTGCGGAAGATAGCCGTAACCCGGTGATCCGTAAAGATGCTCGCATAGATTGCGACCGAGTTGGCCGCTGGA
>Ga0207665_10001263_pt1 | contig 17060 bp, 15 predicted proteins | sample LARL112metaG_FD_184351 | JGI IMG/M metagenome (GOLD analysis project Ga0207665, IMG submission 184351) | Corn, switchgrass and miscanthus rhizosphere microbial communities from Kellogg Biological Station, Michigan, USA - LAR L11-2 metaG... | ecosystem: Host-associated > Plants > Roots >...
CAGCCGCCCGCCGCCCCCTCGGCCGCGTAGCCGTGGTCCAGGGCGGCGAGCACATCCCCGTAGCTTTGGCCCGGCCTGCCCGCGGCCAGGGTGGCCGCCTCGATCCGGCGCACCTGTTCCCACAATGCCCGCAGTTCCGCGCTCAGCGGTACCGCGCTGGCGAAGCGGGTGGCCGCGGCGTGCAGCCCGCCGCGCCGCGCGACCACCACCGCCATCGCGAGGTGGCGCACCGGCGCGCCGGCCGCCATCGGGTGGCGGTACCGCCGGACCCGGTCGTCCCCGCCGACGATCAGCACCGGGGCATCGGCTCCGCGGGCTTCCAGGGCCGCGGCCACCCGGGCCTGGATGTCAAGGTCGCGCTCGCCGGGCGACCACGCGGTCAGCGCCCCTTCCAGGGCCGCCGCGGCATCGGCGCCGAGCGCGCGCAGGTCGTCCTGCTCGGCCACGGACAGGGCGAGCCGCAGCGCGGTGAGGTCGTCGGAGGAGTCCGTGCCGAACGCCGGGTGCCCGTCGGAGGCCAGCGCGCTCACGGGCGCGCCCGCGATGTCCGCGGCCGCGCGCACGAACGCATCCGGGTCGTACCAGGGCACGGCCACCAGTTCGGCGAAACCGTGCCGGCCGGGCCGGTACTCCCCGGCGATCCGGTCCGCCTCCACCTCCGTGGTGATCAGCGTGGCGGACTCGCCCTCGCCGGACAGGACCGCCCAGACCAGGTCCGTGGCCGCCGACCGGTCCACGGGCGGCGGCAGGCCGCCGGTCAGCCAGGACACCGGCCCCGGCCGGGTCAGCACCAGTCCCGGCAGCCCTTCGGCCTTGAGCCAGGGCAGCACCCGCTCCCGCGCCGCGCTCGCCCGTTGCACGCTCCGGCTCACGCCGGGCTCGCGGGGGCGCAGGCATCGGGGGGCTCCGGGGGGTCGTCCCCCCGGGCTAGCACTGCGGGCCGCGGCGAAGCCGCCGACAGGCGGCAAGCAGCATGCGCCGTTCGTTCGGTAGAACCGAACGATGTTCTGTGATATAGAATCACCATGACATGCAATCACCCAGGTCAAACGCTGTCAACCTTGATCACCAAGGCAAAAGGCGATGGCGTGGTTGGTAATGCCGAACGTTAGGCCGCCTTTGGTATCCGATGACGCACCGGCCTCGGGTGACCCGGTCGCGGGCCGGTACACGGTGCGCAGCGTGGCCCGCGCGTTGCGACTGGTCGAGGCGGTGGCGGAGGGCCCGGCCGAGGGCCGCTCGCTGAGCGACCTGGCCAGGGAACTGGGTGCCTCGAAGAGCACCACGCTGGCCCTGGCCCGTACCCTGTCCGCCTTCGGGTACCTGCGGGAGGCCACGCACGGCCGCGGTTACGCGCTGGGCACGGCGCTGATCCGGCTGGGGGACATGGCAGGGCAGCAGATCCCGTTGCGCGATCTGTGCCGCCCGCTGATCGACGAGCTGTCCAGGGAAACCAAGATGACCGCGCGGGCCGCGGTCAACGACGGCGGGTACCCGGTGTTCATCGACCGGGTGGACGGCCCGGGCACGGTGCGGTTCCACACCCCGCTGGGCCAGCGGGAGGTGCCGTACGCCTCGGCGGCGGGCAAGGCGATCCTCGCGGCCATGGACGAGACGGTGGTGCGCCAGGTGTGCGCCGACACCGGGCTGCGCCCCCGGACCGCGCACACCATCACCGACGCCGGCACGCTGCTCGACAACCTGGCCGCCGTGCGGCAGCGCGGGTTCGCGGTCGACGACGAGGAGGACGCCGAGGGCGTTATCTGCGTGGGGGCCGCGTTCTTCGGTCACGACGGCGGTTGCGGGGGAGCGGTCAGCGTGACCGGCATCAAGGGAGACCTGCCCGCCTGGCGGGTGGAGGAGCTTGGCCAGGCCGTGCGGCGGTGCGCGGACCGGGTCTCCGAGTCACTCGGCGGCAGCCGTTATGCAGAAATCGCGACGTGATCGGGGCGGAAGCGACGTGAGTGGCGATCGGATGCCCGCGCTGGTGGTGCGGACGCCCGGCGAGGTGGTGCTGGAGGAGCGGGACGCGCCGGTGCCGGGACCGGGGGAGGTGCTCATCCGGCCGGACGTGGTCGGCCTGTGCGGCACCGACCTGGAAATCGTGGCCGGCCAGATCGATCCCGTGTACACCCGCTACCCGCTGGTGCTCGGGCACGAATGGTCGGGCACCGTGGTCAGCGCGGACGGCGCCGCGCTGGCGCCGGGGACCCGGGTGGTCGCCGAGGGGATCGTGCCGTGCGGGCATTGTGCGCGCTGCCGCACCGGGGATACGAACCTGTGCGCCACCTATGACGAGTTTGGCTTCACCCGCGACGGCGCGGCCACGGGGGCTGTCGCGGTGGCGGCGTCGCTGGTGCACGCCATCGGGCCGGACGTCAGCGCGGAGGATGCCGCGCTGGTCGAGCCCGCCGCGGTGGTCTACCGTGCGCTGGCCGGAAGCGCGGTCACGCCCGGCTGCCGGGCGCTTGTGGTCGGCGACGGCACCGTGGCGCTGCTCGCGGTGCGACTGCTCGGCCTCTGGTCGCCCGGCGAGATCGTCATGCTCGGCCGGCGCGAGGGGCAGGCGGGGCTGGCCGTCACGGCGGGCGCGGCGAGGTTCGAGACCTCGCCAGAGGCGGCGGGCACCGGCTACGACCTGGTGATCGAGGCGGCGGGCACCACGGACGCGGTGCTCACCGCGGTGGCGGCGGCACGGCGCGGCGGGTCCGTGGTACTGATCGGGCTGCCGCCGCACGGGGACACCGCGGCGGTGCCCATCGACGACGTGGTCAACAACGACCTGACCATCCGCGGCAGTTTCTCGTACACCTCGTCGGCCTGGCGGGACGTGGTCGCGCTGCTCAACGCCGGGCGCCTCCGGCTGGACTTCCTCGTCACGCACCGGTTCGGACTGGCGGACTGGCAGCAGGCCCTGGATGCCCTGCGGGGCTCGGAAAGCCCGCGTGGCAAGGTGATGCTGACGATCGGTTCGCCGCAAGCTCCGCCGGAGGTGAGGTCATGACGATCACGAGCCGCAACCCGCACGACCCGGCCGACGTCATCGGCGAATGGCAGGCGGCCAGCGAGGCCGAGGTGGCGGCCGCGGTCGACCGCGCGGCCGCCGCGGCGCGCGGGTGGGCGGAAACACCCGCGCCAGCCAGGGCCGCGGCGCTGTCCGCCGTGGCCGACGCACTGGCGGAGCGGGCCCCAGCCGTGACCGACCTGGTGATCAGGGAGGTCGGCAAGCCACGCACGGAAGCGGCCGGAGAGGTGGCCCGTGGCGTCGCGATTCTGCGCTACTTCGCCCAGGCCGCGCTGCTGCCCGACGGAGACACCCTTCCCGCGGCCAGTCCCGGCACCCTGCTGATGGCCCGCCGCCGCCCGGTCGGCGTCACCGGTCTGGTGACGCCGTGGAACTTCCCGGTGGCGATCCCGCTGTGGAAGGCGGCCCCGAGCCTTGCGTTCGGCAACGCGACCGTGCTGAAGCCCTCCGAGGAATCCTCCGCCGTGGCCCTGATGCTGGCGGAGATCCTCGCCCCGCACCTGCCGCCGGATGTGTTCCAGGTCGTCCTCGGTGCCGGGGAGACCGGCCGCGCGCTGACCGGCCATCCCTGTGTCGCGGCCGTGTCGTTCACCGGGTCCGTGCCCGCCGGGCATGACGTGGTGACCCGGGCGGCAGCCCGTGGCGCCAGGGTTCAGGCCGAGATGGGCGGGCAGAACGCCTCGGTGGTGCTGGCCGACGCCGACTTCGACCGGGCCGCGACCGCGATCGCCTACGCGGCGATGGGCTACGCCGGGCAGAAGTGCACCGCGACCAGCCGGATCATCGTGGAGGACGCGGCCTACGCCAAGTTCCGTGACCAGCTCACCGCCGCGGTCGCCGCGATCGGCCTGTTCGACCCGGGCCAGGACGGCACGCTCGTGGGGCCGGTGATCACCGAGAGAGCCAGGGATTCGGCGCTGGCCGCGGTCGGCGGATCCGGCGGCACGGTGCTGACCGGGGGCACGGCACTCGACGCGCCCGGGTTCTACCTGAGGCCGACGCTGGTCGAACTGGACTCGCCGGAAGGGCCGCTGGCCACCGAGGAGGTCTTTGCCCCGGTGGCGGCGGTGCTGCGGGCCGACAGCGCGGATGTGGCGGTGCGGATCGCCAACGACGTCAGGTACGGGCTGGTCACCGCCCTGTTCACCCAGGACCTGGGCCGGGCGCTGCGGCTTGTCGACCGGTTCGACGCCGGGATGGTCCGGGTCAACGCGCCCACGTCCGGGGTGGACTTCCACGCGCCGTTCGGCGGCGCGAAGCAGTCCAGTTACGGGCCCAGGGAGCAGGGACAGGCGGCCAGGGACTTCTATACCGAGACCCGGACCGTCACAATCGTGCCCTGACGCCCGGGACCGGTCCCGCGCCGGGCCCGTGAGGAGGCGCTGCCATGTGCACCGACCAGACGCCCGCCGCACACCACGCCCAGGACCCGCAAGTCCTGCATGACTTCGATCCCGGCGTGGTGTTCGACCTCGAACCGGTGGACGCGGTCACGGTGACCACGCTGATGGACAACCTCACCGACAGCTTCATGCCGGACCAGGGGCCAGCGCGCAGGCCGCCCGGCGGCTCGCGTGCCCGCAGGCCGGTGGGGATCATGGAAGACGGCGACGCCCCGGACGCGCTGGTGGCCGAGCACGGTTTCTCGGTTCTGGTCACGGTGACCAGGAACGGCTCGGACCACCATGTTCTCTTCGACGCGGGCGTCAGCCCCGATGGCGTGGTGGAGAACATGCGCCGCCTCGACGTCGATCCCACCTCGATCGAGGCGATCATCTGCAGTCACGGGCACTATGACCACACCACCGGGCTCGACGGCCTGATCCGGCGGCTGGGTGGCACGGTGAACCTCCCGGTGCTCATTCACCCGCACTTCTGGCGCCGGCGCAGGGTGGCCATTCCCGGCCGGGATCGCGTGGAGATTCCCACGACCAGTCGCAGGGCGCTGGCCGGTGCGGGGTTCGACGTGATCGAGGAGGGCCACCCGAGCTTCCTGTTCCAGCGGTCGGTCCTGGTGACCGGGGAGGTACCACGCACCACCGGCTACGAGCCGGGGTTCCCGCCGCAGCAGGCCTGGCTCAGCGGGCGCTGGGCACCGGATTCCCTGGTACTCGACGACCAGGCGCTGATCGTCGACATCAGGGACAAGGGGCTCCTGGTGATCACCGGGTGCGGTCACGCGGGTGTGGTGAACATCTGCCGCTACGCACGGCGGCTCACCCGGGAGCGCCCTATTTACGCGGTACTCGGCGGTTTCCATCTGAACGGGCCGCTGTTCGAGCCGCTCATTCCCCGGGTTCTCGGCGACCTGGCCGACCTGGCGCCGAGCGTGATCGTGCCCGCGCACTGCACCGGCTGGCGGGCCCAGCACGCGATGAGCGCGCGGTTCGGCGAGGCGTTCGTGCCCAACTCCGTCGGCACCCGCTTCACGCTCTGACGTCGCGCCGTTATGGACCTGAGCGGCGCCTGTCGGCCGCGGGGTCAGTGGCCGCGGAAGGCCTCTTCCAGCCACCAGGAGCCGCTGGCCGAGGCGACCTTCGCGTCGATGACCAGTGGGCGGTCGCGCGGCCCGGCCAGCCAGTCGCGCACCGGGCCCAGGTCGTCCTGGCTGCGCACGGTCACTCCGGCGCAGCCGAACCCGCGTCCGATGGCGGCGATGTCGGCGGGCGGGAACCTGACCGTGTCCAGCGCGAACCCGTCCGGGCCGAAATGGTGCACCTCGGCGCCGTAGGCCTCGTCGTCGTACACCACGACGACCATCGGCAGGCCAAGCCGCACCACGGTCTCAAGTTCGCTGATCCCCATCAGCGCGCCGCCGTCACCGAGCGCCGCGACCGGCAGCCGGTCCGGCTGGGCGAGCGCCGCGCCGATGGCCGACGCCAGCCCGAGCCCGACCGACTGGTAGGCCTGGGTGAAGCAGAACCCATGCTCGTCCGGCACGGACAGGAACATGCTCGGGTAGCCCATGAAGTTGCCCGAGTCGACGGCCACGACCCGTTCGGCGGGCAGCAGGTCATCGAGCGCGATCGACAGGGTCCGCGGATCGATCACGCCGTCCGGGCCGGCGCGGCCCTGGTCCTCGTAGGGGACGTCGCGCCAGCGGACCTCGCCGGCGATCCGGGCCCGCACTTCGCCGGACCGGTATCCGGCCCCGTCCTGCCCCCCGAGCGCGGCGAGCACCGCGCGGGCGGTGCAGGCTACGTCGCCGTGCACGCCGATGTCCACCGGCCGGTGGCCGCCGATCGCGGAGCTGTCATCGTCCACCTGGGCGACCCGCGCCCCGGGACCGATCAGCTTCCCGTGCCGCATCGTCCACATGTTCAGCGAACTGCCCCAGCCCACCACCAGGTCGGCGGCGGTGATCAGTTCGGCCGCGAGCGGCGAGGCGAAACCCCCGCTCACCCCCAGGTCCCAGGGGCTGTCATGGAACAGCCCCTTGGCCACCGCCGACGTGGCCAGCAATGCGCCGCACGCGTCCGCCAGTTCCTCAAGCGCGGTCCGGGCCGCCAGGGCACCACGGCCCGCGACGAACACCGGGCGCTCCGCCGCGCCGAGCGCCGCGGCCAGCCGCACAGCCGCCTCCGGCGCCGGGGCCGGCGGGTCCAGCGGCGGCACCGGGCGAATGACCGGCGGGTCGCACTGCGCCCCCTGGACATCCAGGGGCATCGCGAGCACAACGGTGCGCCGCTCCCGCTCCGCGGTCCGGTACGCGCGGGCCGCGTCGGCGGCGGCCGTGGCGGGGGAGTGCAGCCGGTCGGACGCCGCCCCGACCGACGCCGCAAGCGCCGCCACGTCGATGCGGAAGTTGGACCGCACCGCGGCGCTCGCGACGTCCGCCGCCAGCACGAGCAGCGGTGTGCGGCTCTTGGCCGCCTCGGTGATGCCGGTCATCGCGTTGGTCAGCCCCGGGCCCTGGTGCACGGACAGGATCCCGGGCCGCCCGGTGCCCCGGGCCCAGGCGTCGGCGGCACACGCCGCACCGCACTCGTGCCTGGCTGCCACGTACCGCGCCCCGTTGGCGATCAGGGCATTGGTCACGTGGAAGTTGCCGCTGCCCACCACCCCGAACACGGTGTCCGCGCCCAGGCTGGCCAGGGTGGCGCCGACCGCCTCGCTGACCTGCATCCGCCAGGTCAGCTTCCGGCTCGGTCGACCAGGGCCAGCGCCCGGCACGGGCTGCCGGACCCGCCGGTGATCGGCAGCGGGGTGACGATCAGCACCACGCCGCTCGGGGGCAGTTGCGCCAGGTTCTGCAGCTGGGTGAGGCCGTACTTGCCCGCCCCGAGCATCGCCGAGTGGCAGGGGAACGGCGGGTCGAACGAGTGCGCCCGCCCGGCGTCGGTGCCCACGGTCTCCACCCCGATACCCATGACCGGCGACTCCTCGGCCAGCCACCGGGAGCACTCCACCGAGAGCCCGGGCGTGTGCGGCCCGGTCTCGTTGGCGTTCAGGAACCGCTCCTGGTCGTTGGAACGCGCGTCCCAGCCGGTACGGAAGAGCAGCCAGCCGCCCTCGGGCAGCGGCCCGTGGGTGGCTTCCCAGCCCTTGATGTGCTCGACCTCGAGCAGGAAGTCCGGATCCGCGGCGGCCTGGGCGCTGAAGTCGAGCACGACCGCGGGCGCGATCAGCCTGCCCGGCGCCACCTGGGACACGTCTTCGCCGTCCCGGCCGGTCACCCAGTGGCACGGCGCGTCGAAGTGGGTGCCGGTGTGCTCGCCGGTGGTGATGTCGTTCCAGTACCAGGCGGGCCCGCGGTCATCGAACCGGCTGATCTCGTGCAGGGCGAAGGACACGGTGTTGCTGAACGGCGGCGGTAGCTGGAGCACCGGCGTCGACGACGACAGCGGCGCGGTCAGGTCGATGACCTCCACCGTGGCGCTGGCCAGCGCGTCAGTCAGGGCGCTGAGCACGGACATGGGCGGCTCCTGTCCTCGTGGTGCGGCCCGGGTCCCCGCGACGAAGCTGCGGGGCCGCAGGCCAGCGGGTGGCCCGGGGTGTCGCCCCCGGGTCAGTTTTGCCTGGGATTATCCATGTTTTGTCGTGGCGTATGGCAACGGACTTCGCTAGATTCGGCTGGTCCGTGCGGCGGAGCGTATCAGGGGCCTGCGCGGTGGAGGCAGCCATGTGGAGTCGGAAGTCAGCGTCCCAGGGCGAGCCCCGCAAGCGCCACCTCCTGCTCCGCATAGTGCTGATCTTGGTCATCGTGGGGCTCTGCGTCTACATCCTGCCCACTCCCTGGGCCTTCCACATGGGCGGCAAGTTCAGCCCGCTCGGCGAGTGGGACGGCTACGGCCCGGTCCAGGCCAGCAACGGCGGGCGTTACCTGCTCTACACCCACCTGCGCGGCGGGGTCGTGAACGACCGCGGCCATGCCACCTGCAGCCTCACCGGATGCGACAGCCTGATCGGGACCGCGCAACTGTGCACGCAGGGCGGCCAGCACTACACCTTCGCGCTGACCGGGGGCGTGCACGGCTGGTACACCACCAACGGCTCGAAGACCAGCATCGAGCTGACCGGCGGCACCCCCACCCGCCTGCCCGGTGGGTGGGTGATCGCCTTCCACGGCACCTGGCACGGGGCCGAGTTGCCGGTCGCGGACACCGACAACTCCTTCACCGAGGTCTTCACCCCGGCCGGGACGATGAGGACCACGACCTCCACCAAGGACGCGGGCACCGCACGGGCCATGCTCAGGGCCGGCTCGGCCGACAGCTTCGACCGGGCCTGCCGCGCCCTGGCCGGCGGGGCGAACTAACCCGGGGCTACCAGCTTGTCGGCAGCGGCATGCCCTCGCTGTAGCCGGCCGCGCTCTGCAGCCCGACCACGGCCCGCTCGTGCAGCCCGGCCAGGTCGCCCGCGCCCGCGTAGGCACAGGCGCTGCGCAGGCCCGCGGTGATCTGATCGATCAGATCCTCCACGCCGGGCCGCTGCGCATCCAGGTACATCCTGGCCGTGGAGATGCCCTCCTCGAACAGTTCCTTGCGGGCCCGGTCGAACGGCGAGTCGGTCGCCGAGCGCAGCCGCACCGCCCGGGCCGAGGCCATGCCGAAGCTCTCCTTGTACAGCCGGCCGTCGGCGTCCCTGAACGCGTCCCCCGGCGACTCGTAGGTCCCGGCGAACCACGAGCCGATCATCACGTTGGCGGCGCCCGCGGCCAGCGCGAGGGCCACGTCCCGCGGATGCCGCACCCCGCCGTCCGCCCAGACGTGCGCGCCAAGCTCCCGCGCCCGCGCGGCGCACTCGAGTACCGCGCTGAACTGCGGCCTGCCTACCCCGGTCATCATCCGGGTGGTGCACATCGCCCCCGGCCCCACGCCGACCTTGACGATGCCGGCCCCGGCCCGCACCAGGTCGGTGACGCCTTCGGCGGTGACCACGTTGCCCGCGGCGATGGGCACCTCGATGCCGGTCGCCCGGACCGCGCGGAGCGCGCTGACCATCCGGTCCTGGTGGCCGTGCGCGGTGTCCACGACCAGGACGTCCACCCCGGCCCGCACCAGCGCCTCCGCCTTGGCCGCCACGTCGCCGTTGATGCCGATGGCGGCCCCGACGCGCAGCTTGCCCGCCGCGTCGGTGGCCGGCCGGTACAGCGTGGCGCGCAGTGCCCCGGTGCGGGTCAGGATGCCGGTCAGCGCGCCCTCGGCGTCCACCACCGGCGCCAGCCGGTGCCTGCCCTCGTGCAGCAGCCCGAACGCCTTCTCCGGGTCGATCCCGGCCGGGAGCGTGAGCAGGTCCGTGGACATGACCTGGCGGAGCTGGGTGAACCGGTCCACCCCCTGGCAGTCCGCCTCCGTCGCCACCCCGACCGGGCGCCCGTGTTCCACGACCACCACCGCGCCGTGCGCGCGCTTGGGCAGCAGGCTGAGGGCCTGACCGGTGGTGTCGGAGGGGCCCAGCGTGATCGGGGTGTCGTGGACCAGGTGCCGGCTCTTCACCCAGGCGACCACCTCGGCCACCACGTCCGCGGGGATGTCCTGGGGGAGCACGGCCATGCCGCCGCGGCGGGCCACGGTCTCCGCCATCCGGCGGCCGGACACCGCGGTCATGTTGGCTACCACCACGGGGATGGTGGTGCCGCTTCCGTCGCCGGTGGACAGGTCCACGTCGAGCCGCGACGCCACCGACGAGGCGCATGGCACCAGGAACACGTCGCTGTAGGTGGCCTCATGCACGGGCGGCTGGCCGGATAGGAATCGCACTTAACGATTCTGCCCGATGCGGCCCTATGCTCACTGCCTGTGCATGAGCGGACATTGCGGCTGGGACGGCGGGAATGGCCACCGAACTCCTTCGGCATCATGGCGGTGATCAACCGGACGCCGGACTCCTTCTACGACCAGGGCGCCACCTATGAACTGGGTGCGGCGCTCGGGGCCGCCGACCGTGCCGTCCGGGCCGGAGCCGACATACTCGACATCGGCGGGGTCAAGGCCGGGCCGGGGGACGAGGTCACCGTGGCCGAGGAGATCCGCCGGGTGGTCCCCGTGGTCGCCGCGCTGCGGGAGCGCCACCCCGGAGTCGTCCTCAGCGTCGACACCTGGCGGGCGCCGGTCGGGGCGGCGGTCGCCGCCGCCGGAGCCGACCTGCTCAACGACGCGTGGGGCGGTGCCGACCCCGACCTTGCCCACGTGGCCGCCGAGCACGACGTGGGCCTGGTCTGCGCGCATGCCGGTGGGCTGGCACCGCGGCAGCGGCCACACCGCTCCGCCCACCCCCACCTGACCGAAGCGGTGATCTCCGCACTGACGGCGGAGGCCGAGCGGGCCCTGGCCGCGGGGGTCAGCCCGGACCGGATCCTCATCGACCCGGCGCACGACTTCGGCAAGAACACCTGGCATTCGCTGGAACTGACCCGGCGCACGGCCGACCTGGCCGCCACCGGATGGCCGGTGCTCGTCGCGGTGTCGAACAAGGACTTCGTCGGTGAGGCGCTGGGCCTGGGCCTCACCGAGCGCGGCGAGGGCACCCTCGCGGTGCTCGCCGTGTGCGCCTGGGAGGGCGCGCGATTGTTCCGGGTCCACGACGTGGCGGCGGCGAGAGAAGCGCTCGCGGCGGTGACGCAGATGCGTGCAGTCAGCCAGGGTTGAACGCGGCGTACATGATCGCGGCGATGCGCTCTTCCATCTCCTCGCGAGGCAGCCTGACCTCCACGGTCAGCAGGTAGTTCACCCGCTCCAGCATCATCAGGCAGGCCACCGCGGTCAGTTCGGCATGCTCGGCCGCGCCGGTGGCGGCGGTCATACCCTGGGCCATCGCCTCGGCGAGCCGGAACAGCAACTTCAGCCCGTCGCCCCAGACCTCCTCGCCGACGATCTCGGCCTGGCTGAGGGTCCTGATGACAGCCGCGTGCGCGGCGTAGACCTCGCAGAACTCGTGCACCCAGCGCTGCAGCGCGGCCCGGCCGGACTCGTTGCGGGTCACGACGGGGAACTCGTCGGTGACCAGGCTCATGTCGTGCAGCGCATCGCTGAGCAGGGCCTTGAACAGGTCTTCCTTGTTGGAGAAGTACAGGTAGAAGGTTCCGTGGGAGATCTGCGCACGGCGCACGATGTCATCGACCCTGACGGCCTGGAAACCGCGCTCGTCGAACTCGGCGAGGCCTGCCTCAAGCAGGTTGCGCAGCGTCTGGCGGCCCTGTGCCCGCAGTTCCCGGTCCTGGGCCGGGCGGCCGCCGAGCGACGCACGCCGCGGCCGGCTGCCGGCCTTGGCCCCGGGAGACGGTGATGACGCCTTGCCAGCGTGCTTGCTTGCCTCGCCCGGCACAGCACCGGGCACCGCTTCCCGACCCATGACTGATCAGAGTAACGTGCCCGCGCCCGGGCCGGAGTGATTGACCCGCCCGAGGGCCCTCTGCCAGAAACTTATATTTCCACCTGATTTAGTCAGATACGGCACAAGCAGGTCTTTTACCGGAAAGTAGGGTGTGCCCTCTTCAGACATGGCGGCGTCCCGGTTATGGTGGACAACGCTATGGGTCGCCTTCGGTGGCGCAGAACGCCACATCCGGCTGCCGTTCGCAACCCCGCGTGGCGGGGCGCGACGGCATACGGAGCGTTGGCGATCGCGATGGTCGGCGGCCTGTTCCACTACATTCCCGGGCCGGCGCGCGGCGACGTGAGCTACGGCCCGGCAGGGACCACCGCGGCATTCCACCGGATCATCCTGCCCGACCTCGCGGTGATCGAGGCCGGCGGGATCAGCGGCGCCAGCCTCGCCCGGATCGGCAAGATCCACGGGGTCACCCAGACGCTCGCGCTGGACGGCGCCGCCGTCACCAGCGGCGGCGCCAAGGTCAACGTGATCGGCGTGAACGCCCAGCAGTTCCGGTCGTGGACCCCGCTGAAGACAGCGTCCAACCAGCAGTTGTGGAACGCGCTCGACTCGGGCGGTTTCGTCGCGTCCACCGACGCCCGCCGCCGGCTGCACCTGCATACGGGCAACAGCTACTCGCTCACCGGCGCCGGCACGGTCGGCCTGCAGTTCGCCGGGGCGGCGCGGCTCGGAGTCGCGGGCATCGACGTGGTGGTGAGCAACAAGGTCTCCGCCCGCCTCGGGCTGATCCACAACGTGGCCGCGCTGATCAGCGCGCCCGGCCTGAGCGTCAAGAAGCTCCGCCACGAGGTCAAGACCGCGCTGGCGGGCAGCGCCGCGTCGCTGATCACGCTGCGCCCGCAGCACGCACCGCCGCCGGTGACGACCAGCCACGTCCCGTCGGGCCGGCCCACCAGCTACATCCAGCTGTTCCAGGAGTCCGCGGCGCAGTACTGCCCGGGGCTGCCGTGGACCGTTCTCGCGGCCATCGGCCAGATCGAGAGCGGCTTCGGCGCCAACACCGGGCCGTCCAGCGCCGGTGCCCTCGGCCCGATGCAGTTCCTGCCGTCCACCTGGGCCGAGTGGGGGATCACGGCGTTCGGTGAGCAAGGGCCGCCGAACATCATGGACCCCTTCGACGCGGTGCCGTCCGCCGCCCGCTACCTGTGCGCGGCCGGCGGCGCGACCGCGGCGGGCCTGCCCGGCGCGATCTTCGCCTACAACCACGCCGACTGGTACGTCACCGAGGTACTCGCGCTCGCCAAGGAATACCAGCAGGCCTACGGCTAGTCTCTGTTGACCTGGGGGAGCGACCCCCCTGGAACCCCCCGATGGCCTGCGGCCCCTGCGACTTCGTCGCGGGGGCCTTGGCCCTGCTGGCCCGGGGGAGCGACCGTGCTCTGGCTGGTTCGCCCGCCCGGCCCTGGTTGGATGGGGGCATGCCGGAATACGACGCGTTCCTGCTTGTCTCCTTCGGCGGCCCGGAGGGACCGGCCGACGTGATGCCGTTCCTTGAGAACGTCACCCGGGGCAGGGGGGTGCCGCGGGACAGGCTCGCCGAGGTGGCCCGCCACTACGACCTGTTCGGCGGGGTGAGCCCGATCAACCAGCAGTGCCGCGACCTGCTCACCGCGATCGGCAAGGACTTCGCGGCGGCCGGGCTTGACCTGCCGTTGTACTGGGGGAACCGCAACTGGCACCCCTACCTGACCGGCACCGTCGCGCAGATGGCCGCCGACGGCGTGCGCCACGCGATCGCGTTCGTCACCTCCGCCTACGGGTCCTACTCGGGCTGCAGGCAGTACCTCGACGACATCGAGGCCGCCCGTGCCCAGGCCGGCCCCGGTGCACCGCGCATCGACAAGATCCGCCATTTCTTCAATCACCCTGGCTTTATCGCAACCGTGGCCCAGGCTGCCCGCGCGGCAATCGGCCAGCTGCCGGCCGGCGTAGCGGATGATGCGTGGCTCGTGTTCACGGCGCACAGCGTGCCCGAGGCGATGGCGGCGGCCAGCGGGCCCACCGGCGGCCTGTACCCGGCACAACTGGCGGAGGCGGCGCGGCTGGTCGCCGGAGAGCTGGCGCGAGCCGAGGGCCGCGAGCGTCACTGGCGGCTTGCCTACCAGAGCCGCAGCGGGCCGCCTTCGGTGCCGTGGCTGGGCCCCGACATCGGCGACCAGCTCAGCGAGCTGTCCGCGAGCGGCGCGGCGGCCGTGGTGGTGATCCCGGTCGGCTTCGTCTCCGACCATATGGAGGTCCTGTTCGACCTGGACACCGAGGCTGCGGGGCTGGCGAGCCGGCTCGGCCTGCCGATGGTCAGGGCGGCGACCCCCGGCACCGATCACCGCTTCGTCTCCATGATCACGGAGCTGGTCAATGAGCGGGGGTGGGCGCGGAGCGCGGGGGCGGGGAAAGCAGAGCGCGGCGGCCAGCGCGCGCAGGCGCCGGTGCTCGGCTCGCTGCCGGTTGCGCCCGATTATTGCCCGAACGATTGTTGCCGGTTGCCCGCCGCCCGCCGCCCGGCGGGACCCGGGGCTGACCGGTGAGCAGGCCGGATCCCGGGGAACTGCTCGGCCTGGCGGTGGCTGCCGCCGGGGCGGCGGCCGCGATGCTCGCCACCGGCCGGCCGGCCGGGCCCAAGGGGCGTCCAGCGGTGGCGGACACCAAGTCGAGCCCTACCGACGTGGTCACCGAGATGGACCGTGCAGCGGAGGAACTGATCAGGTCCCAGATCCTGGCCGCCCGCCCGGGAGACGCGATACTCGGCGAGGAGGGCGGCGCCACCGGGGAGGCGGGTGCGGGCCGGGTGCGCTGGGTTGTGGATCCGCTGGACGGCACCGTGAACTACCTCTACGGCCTGGCCGACTGGTCGGTCAGCATCGCGGCGGAAGTGGACGGCACGATCGTGGCGGGTGCGGTGAACGCGCCCGCCCTCGGCGAGGTGTTCACCGCCACGCTCGGCGGGGGCGCGTGGCTGCATGCGGGCGGCGGCCCGCCCGTCGCGCTGCGCTGCAACACCGGGGTGCCGCTTGACCAGGCGCTGGTGTCCACCGGGTTCGGGTACGAGGTGCCGCGGCGGGTCGTGCAGGGCCAGGTGGTCGGCGCCCTGCTGCCCCAGGTACGGGACATCAGGCGCGGTGGCTCGTGCGCCGTGGACCTGTGCTCGCTGGCGGCCGGCCGGGTGGATGCCTACTACGAGCGCGGGGTGAACTACTGGGACTGGGCGGCGGGCGGGCTCGTCGCCACCGAGGCGGGCGCGGTGCTCGGCGGCCTTGCGGGCCGCCCGGCGTCCTCCAGCATGACCATCGCGGCGGAGCCCGCGCTGTTCGTGCAGCTTCGCGACCTGCTGGCGAGCCTGGACGCGGAGCGGGACGCCGGCCAGGACGGTTAGGACTGGCGGGTCAGGTTGCCGCCCGGATTGCTGCCGCCCTGACGCAGGAACGTGAAGGTCAGCGTGCGGGAGTTGCGGACGGCCAGCTTGACCACGCCGTTCGCGCAGTTGCTCCGCCCCGTGGTGATGGCCAGGCGGAAGGTCAGCACCGAATGGCTGGCGGAGACCAGGCCGAGTTGGCCGGCGCAGCCGAGCTGCGGGTAGGCAAGGGTGCCGCGCTTGCTCCCGCCGGGCAGGGTCAGTTTGACGGCGATCTTGAGCGAGGGGTTGGTCTGGTGAATGGTGCCGGACCAGGTCCCGCTCACCTGCCGGGGGATCGGCAGGTTCGCCTTGGCCAGCGGGCCGTTGGCGGCGGTGTGCGGTGTTGGTGGCGGGGCACCGGAACCGGAGTGCCGGCCGGTGATGAAGAACGCCGCGGCCACGATCGCGACGATGCAGGCCAGGCAGGCCGTGGCCCACAGGGCCGCGCGGGAGCGGCCGCTACGGGGCTGCTGCTCCTCGCCGGGTACCTGGAGGGCCGGTGCCGGGGCGCGGGTAGCCATCCTGCTGCGGCGGGCGCCCGCGGCCAGCAGCCCGGCGGACAGGTCGTCCCCGCTCAGCAGTTCGGTCAGCAGGGCGCGGGCATGCGGGCGCGCCACCGGGTCCGGGCTCAGGCAGTCGGCCACCACCGGGCGCAGGTCGTCCTGGAGCGCCGTCAGGTCCCCGGCGGAGACGGGCAAGCGCCCGGCGGCCGCGAAGGTCACCACCTGTGCCCAGGCCAGGATGTCGGCGGCGGGGGTCGCGGTGCCGTACGGCGGGGTGGTGCTGAAGTGCACCACCCGGGGGCCGTCCCGGCCGACCACCACCATGTCCGGGCCGAACTGACCGTGCACGAGCCCGGCCTGGTGGATGGACGCGATCCCGGTGGCGCAGCCGACCGCCAGGGCCCGGACCTCCGCCGTGGGCAGCGGCCCCTCGGCGCGGACCACCTCCGCCAGCGAGGGGCCTGGCACGAACTCGGTGATCAGGAAGGGCTGGCTGCCCTCGACGCCGGCATCGAGGATGCGGGCCACACAGAACGGGGGGATGTTGCGGGCCACCCGGGCTTCGGCGACGAACCGGTCCCGGGCCGCCGCGTCATCCGCCCGGCCGCTCCCCGGGAACGCGGCCAACACCATCACTCCGTCCACCCGCTGGGCGAGGAAGACCTCCTGCCGCGCCACGTCCTCCCCGGCAAGGTCGTCTACGCGGCCCGTGAGCCGGTAGCGGCCGACGCGACGGGGGTCGTCGGGCCGCAGTGGGGTGACGTTGGGCATCCCTGCGTCTTCCCGTCTAGCGGGCGGGGTGGGGTCGAGGCTAGTTTGCGGGTGTTTGCGTGGTTAGCGGTTTGTACCCTACGCACTCGGCGGGCTTCAAGGCCCGCCATCAGGGGAAGTTGAGGATCGGGTGAACGGCCGCACGGCGTTCCCCGGCCGTTGACCGCAGGTTGCGAGCGTGTTCCACAGCGGTTATCCGGCCGCGAACGCCGTCGCGGGCGCAACACGGTTCCCCGGAACCGCCACCTACGTGTGCCACGTCACGCGACGTGACAGAATTCCCCGCCTGAATCGGGCACAACTGCGGGGCGCCAAGCGTTACACGCAAGGCGCATATTGATCGAGGGGGTGTAGGACCCACATGGCAACGGACTATGACAGCCCGCGCAAGACCGACGATGAGCTGACCGAGGACAGCCTGCAGGAGCTCCAGGCCCGCCGGCTTGACAAGTCGTCGTCCACGATCGACATCGATCCGGACGACGTTGCCGAGTCGCTGGAACTGCCAGGTGCTGACCTGTCCAACGAGGAGTTG
>Ga0207665_10001265_pt1 | contig 17046 bp, 15 predicted proteins | sample LARL112metaG_FD_184351 | JGI IMG/M metagenome (GOLD analysis project Ga0207665, IMG submission 184351) | Corn, switchgrass and miscanthus rhizosphere microbial communities from Kellogg Biological Station, Michigan, USA - LAR L11-2 metaG... | ecosystem: Host-associated > Plants > Roots >...
ATAAGGAATCAGATCTCGTACCAGACCAAATAGTTGTGAATCAAGGAGACAAAGTTACCCTCCATTTTGTAGGAGTTCAAGGCGTACATCATGTCATTACCATGGATTCGATTGGAACTTTTCCGCTCATGAGAGGACAAATTCACACGATATCTTTCATAACCAAAAGCCCAGGGATTATGAACTATACCTGTCACATCCATGTTCCAAACATGGTCGGCCAAATATTGATACTACCTAAATCAACATAAGCTCAATAAAAATAGACTGGAAATGAAATTATACATGCTCAGTTTGATATTAGGTCGAAATCCCCTATTACTTTTTTACTATCAATCCATTTGTCAACGGTAGGACATCAAGAAACCCGTGGTACGTTAGTTGCGAAACGTATTCACGATTCATTATTCCATAATCCCGATACTATGTGTTTAAATTGCAAGATAAATTACAAATCCAAGAAGGGTAAATATTTTAAAAAATGGGGTATCTAACGAGATTTCATTCTGCTATAAAACCAAAAACCTACTCCGATGATTAGTGCAATAACTACGATTCCTAAGAGTATTGGTGCAACTATCTTTACAAGAAATACGATGATTGCTATTATTACTATTAGTGCAAGTATACCAACTATAATTTGTGTAAAAATTTACGTGTTCACTTCCTACATAGAATAATTATATAAATTATTTATGAATTTAAGGTTGAATGTCCAGAACAATCATAGCAAATTATATGGCATTACCTAGCAGTACCTGAAGTCTGAGCTTGATTGTATAAACAGAATAATGTGCAAGTTGGGTTATACAAGACTCGCTGCGACACCGGGCTCTTTTACACAGTTAGGTAAGCCCCAATGACAAAATTCTTTATTCCTGGATGTACAACAATTTTATTCCCAATGTCCAATATAACGTTTATCCTAATACTGCTTAATGATAAATAGGTCATCGTATAATAAGAAAGTCCAAACTTAAGTGCGAATTGATCATAAGAAATACAATGACTACTACAAAGCATATGCCTCGATTCTCAAAAGTACTCATTAGTAGTTCAAGATCTTGGTAAACATACTATGCGCGGACGTACTTTCCATTGTCTGGGTTATCGGTCAACCTACATTTGCTGAGCTTTAGTGGCGTTGTTGTTAATTAAACATGGATTTAAGTTCTATTGTAATTGTTTATCTTTCATTTTAATAATATTATGAAACTGGGGGTTAAATTGGCCTGGTGAATCTTAGGTCATTTTATTTGGGATGTGTTAGTTTTAGTCAGGTTGTGAGCATCTAAAGCCTTAGTTGCGTTAGATTTGGAAATATTGGTGCCATTACTCATTGCGGTATTATCATAATTAAAAGCCGATATGGTCACTTGATTTACAGTATTAGGTTGTTTAATAACAACACTGCCGGGCGGCGACGTAGACGAAGGAACCTGTTTAAGAATAAAGTCTTTTGTAGGGCTAGTGCCAGAGTTGCTGTTATTATTATTTATCTTAGTAACCTTCCATATTACACCACTATTTGTATATGTCCAAGGTACAGCTGGTGTTGTTGAAAATGGTCCATCATGGCCAGTTGGAGGAATTGATGTTCTAATCTCTGTCTTGCCAATACTTACAACGTAAAGGGCGTCACCATTCAAGTTGAATTTTATGCCCACTGGCCTAAAATCTAAGCTAAGAGTTTTAGGTGATATGAAATTCGTATAATTTCCTGTGTCTGTATTAACCATTATCACTTTTGGCCCATTTTTGCTTAGGCTAAACTGCGGAGATGGTCCGGTGACTATATCATATGGATGTATGAGTGAGCCCATTGTACCATATTCTCCTATAAAGGCCATATTTTTAAGGCCAAAACTAGAATTTGTAGATACTGCAACCTGTGTTGCAGCTACTCCAAGAGGAGATAATAGGGTTAACGGTTTTTCTACTGGAGGATGGTTTTTCATCAAAAATTGTAATGGTTTGTTATCCTGAGAACTTTCAGATTTAAATTTCGGATCAGTTACCGGTTCACCGTTTCCAAAGAAATCAGGCCAGCCATAAAATTTGCCTAAATTGGATTGATTTGCAATGTTGATAGCATATATTTTATCCTCATCGTTTCCTATGCGTCTACTGCCTCTATCATCAGCACCATCACTTGATATAATCAACTTTTTACCATCTCCGCTTAATGCAACTCCATATGGATTGCGAAGTCCCCATGCCACTGTCTTAAGGTCTGTACCATTTGATTTAGCGCTAATTATACACCCACCACATTTCACATCTCCTTTAATCACCTGCCTGGGATGAGAAGGAGAACCGAAGGCCGAAAATGCACCGGTTGTTGAATAATCGTTAAGATCCTGCGGAGTAAGAGGATTGAAGGATTTAAAGTTCTGGCCTGATAGAGTTATATTTTTGCCTGGAATATCATGAAATTGAGGAGAAATTTTTAGCCAGCCATATTGATAGTTATCATCTCCAACTACTCCTGAATTAGTGGCAGTACCTTGTCCAAAATAAAATCGGCCGTCTGGCCCGAATGCAATTTGATTATTGAAATGATCACCTCCGCTCGGCAAGCCTGCAACGAGATCTTTAATTGCACCTCTATGATCAACTGCAGATATCAGGCCTTTGTGAGATACATAGAGAAGACCATTTTTGTTATTAAACTCTAAATCTGTAATAGGCCCATTAAGACCCCTGTCTACAAGAACGGATATTTGTCCGTTTGACGACACTTGCAATATCCTTGGAGCTGGCATAAAGTCACCGTAGGTGTATCCTGATTCTGCAATATACATAGTTCCATTATCATCAAAGGTAACGCTGCTAGGTAGTGTAAGATTCCATAATATTGGCTGGATCTTGTATCCTGGAATAATATTGAATATACTGGTAGAGGGAGGCTTACCAGAATTGATTACTCCTTGTGGAATTAAAGGTTCAGGAGGAGCGGCATGGCCTTGGGCATGAACAGAGGGGGGATAACCACCACCAAAATTGCCAGGAATATACTGAAAAACAGTAGAAGATAGAATTAATAATGAAATAAGAGAAACCGATAGTATATTTTTGTGTAGTATTGCTTGCCATTTAGCTGGGCTCAGGTGTTCTGAGATGCAATAATTTTTTTCTTTTGTATGTTCATTTTTACTGTCATCATTTAGTTTTGTCTTAATCCGTTCACAATCATCGGAACACAAGTAAAAACCATAGTTCTTTATTTCATATAAGCCGATTATAACTTTCGCATAGAAGATACTACTGGACTGCAGATTCAGATTATAAGTGTCTAAAACAACATAAACTTTATTTTAATAAATAAATTATATTATTATAAGATCTGTGCCACCCGATAAGATCCATGTTACTCTATTTTAGTACAATGCTTATAAAATATGTTGTGCAATATTTCTGTTATGCCAAAATGGCTGCAAAATATGCGAAACACTTTTTACAATAAGGAAAACCTGTATTTTATTGCTTTGGTGTCGTTTGGATTTACAGTAGTAGTACTAGGCACCTTATCTTTTTTTGGTATGACTAATTGGGGAATATTTGGCACAGGTAATGTTGATCTGTTACAGCAGCAACAACATTTACATCATACTGCATTTGCACAGCCTGCAGCAGACTATCCAATACCTGATGCAAAAAGAATGTTCACTCCAGATAAGGCAACCATTAGAGAATATCGCCTTGATCCATATGTTCTGGATATGGCTCAGTTACCCAAATCACCAGTGGCTGGAAAGCCTGCTCTTTTTGTATTCAATTTATTTGACACTGCAAGCCATACGTGGTTATGGCATACGGATATGCGTATCCAAATTACCGATCCTAAAGGACAGCCCATGCTTGTTTTTCCTAATAATCATGGCCATGGTGGTGTGATACAGTTTGAATACGTTTTTCCATCTGAAGGAATATATAACATAGACCTGATATTGGGACAACAAACTGGTTCTCCCAACTTTATTATTGAACCAAAGGTAATCAGAGAGGAAAACTTTGATGTTGTAGTACAGAAGCCACAACCGGGGGCCCAATTATCATCATCCTCTCCTGGGTTAGTATCTAACATTGCTGCTGCACATGTCAAGGATATACCAATAAAAGCCGAATCGTGGAAATTTACACCAAACGTTATTAGTGTAAACAAAGGAGACTTGGTGAGATTACACTTTGTAACTGCTCAGGATGAGGTCGAATTGTACAATGGACATGGGTTTGGTATAGAAGGATATAACGTCAATGTATTTCTCACAAAAGGTACACAACAATTAGTGGAATTTCTCGCAGATAAACCTGGGACATTTACCTTCAGGTGTACCTCATTTTGTTCCTCTCCCGGCGCTGCTGTCGAAAACCACTTCAATATGGTAGGTAAATTAATTGTACATGCATAGCCATATACATATAATGGTAACAGGAGGTAAATTAAAAAATGAGAAATAAAAATAAAAATGGCAACAAAAAGATTTCATTGGTAGTAGGTTCTTCATTAGTCATCATCATAATTACTTTAGTTGGATTAGGTGTCGCCTTTGAGCAGGAATCCAGATCACTATCGACGATATATGGCATAGTAACAGGAGGAGGCTATGCACAAACGAACGCGGCATATGCGCAGATGAATGTCCCTAATGGAAATTCAACTACGTTCATTGGTAATACAAAGATTCCACCGAACTCCAATAACACCATGACCACAGTTGTAAATAATGCATCAAACAGTAAGATTTCTACTTCAATTGACAGATCACAGATAGCACAGAATATAACTGCCGCTTCCGCATTTACTAAACAAAATGCTAGTGCTCCAATATCAGCAAGCGGGATATCTACTCCGGGAAAACATCCGGCCTCTTATCCGCCGACTTCTTATCCCCTAAACAATAACACTGGGAATACTAACCAAACCAATAACTCTACAATCAACACGTCTACAATCAATACAAATACTACTGGTTGCAAAACGTCATTATCAGCTGGACACGTATGTTAAATAAAGACAGCTATCCCTCGTTATACATGTTTTGTCTTTCTTTGTATGTAGCTAATAAGAGGCACGTCAATGCTTTCTAACCGTACAATTGCTTTATCGGTCGCTTCGATAGTATCTACAAGTATCTTAATTATTTTAATGTTCATATTATATCCGTTTATGGTTCCAAAAATAATAACTAGCCAAAGTGCATACTCCATACAACAAACAAGTTACCTCTTTTATCTGGTGTTAACAGCATCAATTGTGTTAATCCTTGCCTGTATTGGGATTATATCCAGAAGGCAAAGAAATTTGAGATTAAGTTCAGATAGAAATAGACAATCATCTTCCTCATTTGATCATGAGAAATTGAGAAATAAAAATAAAATATATCAAGATAACCAATTAATCACCAAAGAAAATTCTGATGCCATATCTCTGACTGGCGATGATGGCTATACTTTCAGTTTTATAGGCCAACAATCAATTTTATCGATAATGAACAGTGTACTTAATGATAGAAAATATTTGGTAATTCTCCTTATATCAGCTATGGGTTATGGATTTTTCTTTTCTATGATATCAGGAACTATCATCTACCGTCCTCAAGGCTTTTCATATTTGTACGATGTTACTACAACACCTTCTGCAACAACAATGGCATATGGACCGATTGGATATATACCATCGATATCAATTTATCTCACTAATAACTTTGGAATAATGCTAATTCCGATAAATATTCTAATTCTTATAATAGTTTCTGGGCTGGTAGGTTTTAATGTAATGCTCTCTTCTTTTTCATTGGCGCAAGGACTAAGTGATAGAAAATTACAAAGGAATAGATCAAGCAGTATACTGTTAGGATCGATTGCATCAATCATGGGTCTATTTACCGCCTGTCCTAGCTGTGCATCACTCTTCATTTTTGGAGCCATATTTGGATCACTTAGTTCGTCATTGGCTGTCGTTGCATCGACATTTTATGTGCTACTTTTAGTAGTCAGCATACCGCTGCTTATAGTTACTCCTTTTATAACTACATACAGTATACGTAGGTCTATGGTAACTCAATGTAAAATTCTGCGTTGGCGATAAGTGTTCGTATCAACAATTAGCCACTGACTTGAGTAGGCTAACATTGTTAAGTTAGTCAATCATTTATCAACCTAGTCTAATATTAAAAATATCGAATATAGGATTTTTGGCTGTTTCTACCAATAGTAACGTCATATATATGAAAAGTAAATTCTATTACTGAAATAAGATGGCATCCTTGGCATTTTTAGACATACTGTGCATAGACTTGAAGATATCTTGTTCACATACTAGAATATAATAATTTGTTTATTTGTTACCATCTTACAACGGCTATTGAAATATTATGAATATCTAGATCACATATTAATTTAAAAGTTATGCTAATACAATTTTATAGTTATTGCTGAAAGGCAAGGTTTATAACAAAATATATCAAGTCCTTCTTGACTATTTATCAGGTCCACAATTACACAATATCATAGGCATATTAGGATAATTCCAAGGAATGAATGGATATTCTATGCTGAAGTATCAACTAACCGTGTGTCCGATTTAAGCGTATTTTTGCCAGTTATGGTGTCGGATATATTCTTTTTTGCTTTCACAACGTTCTCTCGATAGAGGTCTATTCCTAAAAAATTTCGTCCAAGAAGAACAGAAACCATTCCAGTTGTTCCTCTCCCTGCGAAGGGATCTAAAACCCAATCTCCTCTTTGGGTAGAAAACTTGATTATATTCGCTATTAAATCTTCTGGAAATATTGCAAAATGCTCATTGCCATGATGAGCTTTGGTAGAAATTTCCCAAACATTTCCTGGATTTTTACCTGTCGGATTGCATACAGCAAATATAGGATAATGCCTATGATCGCCTATTCGCTTGCGCGTTGCATGACGCTTAAACTTACGATAACAGGTGGGGCAAAATTTCTCTGGATCATATCCATAAGCTCGAGCTATGTCGACAGTTGTAGGAAGTTCGTTAAACGGTGTATCTGACTGTGAATTATGAATAATTTGTTTGATCTTCTTAATTTTAGCCTTGTCTTGATTTGATGATTCATATTGGATCATATCCCGAGGTGGTAGCTTGTTTCTTCCCTCTCTAGCTTCATTTCCCTGTATCCTGATGCTATTCATATTAGAGAAGCTTTTTTCGTTCTTCGACAAAAACAACAATAGTTCATAGGCCTGTGAAAAGTTAGCTGTTGAGCTAGATGAAACATTATTTTTCTTGAACCAAATTATATCTTCTCTTATTGTATATCGCCTTTGAGTTAATTTGAGGGCAAGTCGATGTGGTATTAGCAATTTTCTATACCTGTGTCGCGTGTCACCTATCACTATCCACAAACTCCCGTCTTCTGTTAAAAGCTCTCTACAAATCGCAAAGATATCGGCTAGCTTCTCAATAAAAATGTCATCAGTTTGTTCTTGCCCTATTTCGCTTGGGTCCATCCCGTAGTGTCTGTGTCCGTAATACGGTGGAGAAGTTACGATTAGCCTATACTTTCCTAGTTCATTTGGATTATTCAATAGATTTTTCAATATATCATAACAATTACCATTGAGAACTTGATAATTCACGCTTTTTATTAATCCTCCATTCTCAAACCTGTGTGTCTTCCCTTCTCCTTATTTGATTTAACTAATTTACTTTTACCCGTTAAACACGTGCAGTTAATAAGACAGCTACATGAAGGATAGCTGTTCTTGGTCGTCGAAAGTAGAATAATCCCGATAATCAACTATAAAAAATTAGCATGAAATATTCGACCTAATTATTTCGTATGCTCTTGCAGCATCCTTATTTCTCATTATTAATACGATTTCATTAGAAGTAAGAAAGGCATCATGCAGTGGAATATTATTGTTATAGAGGATATTTAATATTTTGGACATTATATTATACGGATTACGTTTAAGATGCTCGTTGTCTTCTATCCTATTAGTGTCAATTAAGTGAGAATCATCATTCTTGTCATTATCACTAGCACGAGAGGTAGATGGTAAAGTAATACTTATGCGAGAAAGACCTTCATTGATTCTATGGCTAAATTTGCTAGAGACAACAGAAATCAATTTTCTTACCTCGGTGATGTCTTCAGCAAATAATCTTAAGTGTTTATTAGTCTGAAACAAACTATACCTTGCTTCCTTCTCAAGAATTTCTTCCAGCATCTCAGAAATCTCGTCATTAAAAAACTTGTCTTCAACGTCGATACCGAACAGACCTATATCAACAATGCTATCGGTTAGGGACATTCTTGCACCATTAAATAAAGTTTCATTTTGTTTGGCGAGGGTTTGCGGAGTACTATTTCTTTGAACTCCGTCTGCCTGTTTTTCACCAATATGATGCACATGTCCATGTTGACTGTCCTGTCTTTCGTTTTCTAGTGAATCAGCTAATCGTTTTATCACCACGATTACTGTACCTAAATTGACAGTAGAGCCTACTAGTCCCTCAACTTCTGATTTGATTCTTTCTGCCAGCGCTGTATAGTTCGCGATCCCGAGTTGGAGAGCACGAAGATAAATTTCATTGGTCGATAGTACGTGTCGTATGGCTTGGGTGATAGTCATAGATCGATTTAGGAATGACATGACTTGAATCAAATTATATTGGAATATCGAAGTATTAAGCTTATCGATTAGTCATATACATTTATATGTGTAATAGGTATTACATTATGTAATGATAAATAACATATCTCCGTGGAAATTTGGTGGATTCGGTTCAATTTTTGAGGAAATGGACCGAGAATTTGCTAGGACAGAAGAGACGATGGGTAGAATGTTTAGAAGTATGCTAGAAAACATCTCGACACAAGATAGTCCCTCCTCGTATTATTATGGATATCAGATCACAGTAGGACCCGATGGCAAGCCTCATATCAAAGAATTTGGCAATGTCAGACCCTCAGTCAAGGGTTTAGTGAAGCAGAAGGAAAACAGGGAAGCATTGGTGGACTATTCTCTGGATAAGAAGAACAATCAAATAATCATAACAGCAGAGATGCCAGGAGTCAGTAAGGAAGGCATTAAGATTAGTATTACTCCAAAGAATGTATCAATACATGCCGAGAAGGGAGAAAAAAAGTACCACAATGAAATCCCAGTAGACGTTGAATTGGATGATAAATCTGCAAAAGCCTCCTACATCAACGGAATATTAGAACTGAAAGTAAAGACAAAACAGTTGACTGCCACCCCGGCTAAATCAATCGGTACCGATGTGAAAGTAGATTAAAGGATATGTGATCCTCAGGGCCATTTCCCAATTTTTTAATATCAATTTTCTGGTAATTTGCATCATAACCGAGTATGTTTTTACATAATGGAAATTAAAGCAAGTATTATTTCGAACATGTTACTTATTCAGTTGTTCCATGGTTGACTATCTTTATAATGTGATCGTATTCTAACCGATTACTTTTTTTTGAGCTTGTACGTAACAAATTTGACTTCATGTTTTGGAATATTACCATGAGGCGCATGTGATTTCTCTTGTTTGTGGGAAACTGTTAACTGTCCTACTTTTTTATTTTTCTCTAATCGCTCCACCTTGTAGTGACATGAAAAGCAATAATTACACTTTAAACAAATGTGAGGAGTTCGCTTCTCACAGTCAGCACATACTCTATATGAGAGCGGAGGATACTCTGTAAAATATTCATGCATCTATGAGATCGATCATTCCTCTCCTTGCTGCGTAGATAACACATAGAGTAACTAATGGAGACGGAGGGGGAATGAATTCCTCAATTTCATTGTTATTTTTATCTTGGGAATGTCAGTCAAAAATGACCATGTTTTGTCTCTGAACATCTACAATTTCTATCAAGAATTGTCAATCAATCCAATAGATCAATAATTAGTCTATGTTAATCTTCGATTTTATATTCTAACTAAATTTTTTGCCATGTTATATTGGAAAAGCTAGTGTTAATCTGGTCACCTGCGATTATCAAAATTGACACGGGATCGGATCAAGTCAATTCTCACAATTGCGGTCATTTACACAAACGATTCTCTGTCATATATCAAATCCTAAGATTAGCCACAAATCTATAATTGCCAGGCAATCTTGTATACCTTAACTGACTACTCGAAACTCTATTCCTTTTTGTTTCAGAAATTCGATTAACCTCTTTGCATGGCTTTCGTTTTCCATCTCGAGGCTCAAATAAACTCCTGCGCTACCAGCCGAAACATTGGAGCTCAATCTATCGTGATCTACTTCGACAATATTGAGGCTTAGCTCAGCGATGCCATCAACTACGGTCTTTAAAGCCCCAGGTTTGTCTGGCAATTGAATAAAGATCTTTAGCATTCTGCCCATCTGCATAAGACCTTTCGTCACAACCTGTCCAAGCAAGTACATATCAACGTTTCCACCAGATAAGATTGAAACAATATTTCTGTTATTATCATGATGACCATTTGAGAGTAAGTATGCTAGACTAGCTGCGCCAGCAGGCTCTACCACTAATTTCATCCTCTCCATTAACAAAAACATTGTTCTAACTATAGCAGAATCTTCAACTAATACTATATCATCTAAATATTTTGAGGCTATCTTATACGTAAGCTCACCAGGAGATTTCACAGAAATACCATCTGCGATAGTGAATCCAGCTTCGATTTTCTGTAAAGAACCCTTCATAAGTGATTGTTTCATGGCAGGAAATGCTTTAGATTCTACCCCTATGATCTTTATGTCTGGTCTTCGCGATTTTACTGCAATCGCAATGCCAGCTGCCAGACCACCGCCTCCTATTGGTAGGTAGATTTGGTCAATATCATTTAGATCTTCCAATATCTCCAAACCTATTGTTCCCTGTCCAGCTATTACCTGTTCATCATCAAAAGCATGTATAATTGTGCGATCCTTACCTGCAATGTCTTGTGCAGCAACCCACGATTCATCATAGTTCATACCACGCAAGATCACTTCTGCGCCGTACGATCTTGTTGCTGCTATTTTAGCAGGTGAAGCGTTTTTGGGCATCACGATAGTACATGAAACGCCCTTTCTTGATGCAGCATATGCTACTCCCTGTGCATGATTGCCAGCAGATGCAGCTATAACACCCTTTTTTCGCTTTTCATCTGCTAACGTATTTAACTTAACATATGCACCCCTAACTTTAAACGAACCTGTCATTTGCAATGATTCAAGTTTTAAAAAAACATTCGTTCCTATAAGCTTCGAAAAGGTAGCTGATCTCTGTAATGGTGTTTTCCTTACACTGTCATCAAATAGATCTCTGGCTTTAAATATATCATCTATAGTAGGTATTTTAGGTTTAGCAGTCAATTCCCCAATCACCATTATCTGGATCTAATAGGGGATTTCTATCGATTCCATAATTATGTTTTTTGGCCTTATTCTTAAGAAGAAGGTATTAAGATCGATAATTACGTTACTTGGTCTAAGAATAATAAATCCTATGTCACGAATTCCAATCGAAATGTGATCTTCTAAATATAGAATTCATTTCTGATTTGCTATCACAATATCTTCTATAATGTGCAATACTTTCCGTTCGTATATTTAGGGTATGTCCGTTCTAAAGATTTGGAGATTTTTGCAGTAGCACCTCAATTTAACTGACCAACTCAGACTAGACGTGAATTGTTTTACAGAACTCAACTATGTTGATCACGTGAAATTTGAAAGCTGTATTAGAAATTACTACAGTATCTCAGCTATGAGATGGATTTGAATGCGAATCTTTAATGTCTGTTATCAAAATGGATATTGATTCTAGTAGAATGAATACTTCTTTCTATGAATATTTACAAATTGGAATATAGCAAAACAATACTATCTAACATGACCTAACTTAAATTTTAGTACTAATATTGGATCATCATAAATACTTTAAACTTTTACTAATCTTCACAATATGAAATACAGAAGTAGAACTGACATAGTTCATTTGATTTTGGAAGCTGCTAATGGAGGAGCAGCGACAAAATCAAAGATAATGTACAAAGCGTTCTTGTCCTTCGGACAATTAAAGGAATATTTGATGGTGTTAATCGAGAACGATCTGTTGGAGTATGAGGACGGACAAAATACATATAGGACGACTTCTAAAGGAATAAGATTATTACAGATCTTCAACAATATGGAAGAATTGACTCCAATAACCTTGAAGTAAATCTTTTTATATTTGTACAAGGTATGCTGCCCGAAAACTCGGATGCATTTACGTATATGCCTAGAGCATGATGTTAATTTGGAAATAATGAAATCGTAATATTTGGAAATTAATATAGACAACAGACATTGAATCTTTGATCTACTCATTAGTTAGTTTTCTATAATTACTTTAAATCCGTTCTGAGGACTGTGAATACTAAATACTCTTGTAAATCACAGTTATTCATAGTGTGTATGGCTAACTACCCACTTAATAGATAGTGTATCTAAGTTTGATATTACATGGCATAACAAGAATAGAAAACAAGGACTATAAAATACTAATTGATGCCATATTTTAATCTATGAAAGAATCTTCCTAATCTTTCCAAGTTACTCTTCAACATTACTCTTCAACATATTACCTGCTTCCTCCCTTCTCGCATCTCTTATTCTTCCATTTTGTCATGGCTCGACTTCCATGGTCCTTGAGGATTTTTTACCTGAAATTATATGATATCTGTTATACCAAAACAAAGCCCCTGCCATGATTATAAAGTCGGTCACGTAGAATAAATCCCAGAACACTAAATGTCTGAAATTTCCATTCACATAATCTATAACATATCCATCATCGGCTATCGCGCTTAACAATAAGGATAACGAAGAAAGAAGCCATGGAACGTAATGACGTATGTCATTTCGCAATGTAATAAGTATCAAAATAGAGGGAACGATCAATATCAAGTCCAAAACTGGATACGCGATAGTTACAATTAGGGCCTGAAAATCTACCCGTTCTTCCGGATTTGTAAAGGATTCTGACAATGAAATTACTAACATGTTGAAAATGACGAATGCAGTTGCTATTATAACGATAAGGATGATAACAATTTTTGTTTGAGTTCTACTAGAAGGATCGTAGGTATATCTTTCGTTTCTCAATGATCGAAGAATAATAGACAAATGTAGCGCTAGGAATATGTAACCCATAAACCATAAGCCATCTGTTGAGGATACAAGCATCTCTTCTTTACCATGAGTATAGTGTGAGTATAATAGTGAGAGATCTGCAGCGAACCAGAAGATCAGTCCTATTGTTACACACATAATTGATTTACCGTGAAGATCACGAATTCCGTATCTATATACTGCAATAATGCCCAAACTGGATGCTACTGCTGCAGATATATTCATCATCCAAAGAGCTGTGTGGGTTCGGTTAAATGGATCCGAAAGTAATATAATGGAATTAGCAATCACTATTAGAATCAAGATAGATATGAAGAGTAGTTTTAGAGATGATTTGTGATAATGCTCCGTTGTTTTTAATTTCTTGGTCAGATAAAATCTAGAAATTATATGAATTCATCTAGCATATAAGTAAATAGGACCAATAGTTACATTAGGTGCTGATATTTTCATCACAGTGGCTTCCAATTTCACTTAAATATGACAAACACTTTTCAATCCGAGACGCCATGGAACTGGGTGAAGCATATTTGCAAGATTCAGGAACAACTGCCAATAGAACATCATCAACATCTTCACATCTGTCAAAAGTATCATTTCCAATACTCTCATTCAAACTGCCATTTGCCCTAAAACTAGATCAAGTCGAAGCAGTAGATGCATGGATATCATCCGGCTGCAAAGGATCCATAATATATAGTACTGGGACTGGTAAGACCGAAATAGCCTTTGAATGCGCAAGAAGGGCAGCAGAACTAGCTGCTAGAAAGTTAGTACGATTAAAACACACTAGGGATAACGAGTCATCTAATTACTCTATAGTCACGCCTGATCAATTTAAAGTCCTCTTTTTAGTACCTCGTATTGTTTTAGTAGAGCAAAATGTTAAGAGGCTTATCAGATATGGTATAGCCAAAGAGTATATAGGAACGTATTTTGGAGAACGGAAACAGAACCGCCATATCACTATTGGTACATATCAGAGCATAATAAATAACCGTGATCTCATTTATGACTTTGATTTGATAATATTTGACGAGGTTCATTTAGTAAGTGATACAACTAAGATGTTAAGGAATATATTTGATACAGTAAGTTCTGGACTAAGTCGGCACAATAATCCTAAACCCTCGGCTTTGTTAGGCCTAACGGCGACAATAGATGAAGCAGATCCTAAATATAATACCATCTTATCACTGATGCCAATTGTAAAAAAATATATGATAAAGGAAGCGGTGACGGATAAACGATTGGCAAGGCCGGTCGTCATCCCAGTCAAAGTAGAGCTCACTCCAGACGAAAGGAAGATCTATGACATGTGCTCCATCGAAATCAGAAAGGTTTCACAATCTCTTAAATCCTCCAATCCCAATGTTATTGCTTCAATACTCAGACAAAGAGGATTCAGATCTAGACTGGCAAGAACATGGTTCGCCGAGGTTAGAAAGAGAAAAGGCTTGATTAATTGTGCTGAAAATAAACTATTAGCTGCAGCTGATATAATCTCAAGACATCCCTATGAAAGGATTATGGTATTTAGTGAAACTATAGAGTCAATTCAGAAGTTAAGAGAAATATTATTAAAAAATAATGGAATAAACTCCATGATAATTGATAGCAGTCTAAAGATAAATGAAAGAGAAAAAATTTTATCGGTTTGGGGTAAGGATTTTTTTCCCTTGCTCTCAGTTCATACACTAGAAGTGGGTTACAATGTGCCGGAGGTTAGCATAGCGATAATATTAGCAACTACATCAAACATAAATCAAGTAGTACAAAGAATAGGTAGGGTGGTAAGAAAGACCGAACAGAAAGAAACTGCACTAATCTATACCATTTATCTTTCACATACACAAGATTACAGCACGCTAAAGATGATAAAACAAGCAACAAAGATAGATAGAGACTATGATACGAGGATAAAAAAACAGGAAAGTAAGGATAATAGTATAAAATATAATCACGGTTTAGATAAATATTTCTCCTAGTCCGTCAAAACTATACCTGTAACACTTCTTATGCCTGGCTTGTCTGGATATACTATACTTGGAATATATGTAGCAGTAGTGATAACTAATCTGCTGATCACAACCTGAAACTATCATTTAGTTCCCAGGAACTTATTGTACATAGTGGCTTCGCATTGTTGTTTGGCAAATTGATCTGCAACTATTGAAGAATTAAGACAAATCTGCTTCATTGATAGTTGTCTAGAATTAGAGGCTAACGATACGTTTGGAAAATTGGTAACATTGTTAGAGGCAAATTTACTCAAATGGGTTTGATTGGTGTTATTTGGAGCCCTGACACTATCACTTTGATTAAAAAAAGAATTCGCAAGATTTTCTACAAACGAATCAGAGTATGCTGTTTGTTGTATGTATGAAAGGATACCGTATGCCAACACTGAGATTGTTATCATCGTTATAACCAGAATATTCAAAGTATGGTAAATAGTGTAGTTATTACTTATCTATATCTATTACCGGAATTATTTATATCACTTTGAGACAAGCTCAAGAAGTAAGAGAAAAATAACAATAGTTGGTGACCGTGCTACTAGATAAGGATCAGGTTTCTTGCGAGATCTATCAGCACAATTGCAAAAGAGACGGTTTTTTGTTTGGAACGATTTGATTTCTTAGATATTGACAAAATCTTAAGTCCTTGGCAGGAGTGACCACGCATTTGCCTCTTTATTAACAACCTTAATTTTTCTACGTTTGCAGATGCATACCTTGGATTGAACAGAGTAGCATCCATCACTCTACCAGTTTCAATCATTTCTTCCTTTAATATCCTGTTCTTGTAACGATTCTACAAGTTTATCGAAACATGTCTCATCCTTCTCCGATACTACTTTAGAAACTGGTACAGTAGATATAAAACACGCTTCAACTTTCAGCGCACCACTTCCAAGTGGTACTGCATATAATTCGCAAATGATCCTAAACATGTTTGAGTTTAACCATGTCCATAACCGTTTTGTTGCCACATGAGTTGTTGTAGATATTAATGTTACAAAATTAGCATCAATGATAATAGAGCCTGGACAGGAATGATATCGAATTGGCTTATTTTCCAGGCATCTAACCAATTCTTAGGATAACGACTTAACGATTCTTTATCCTTTTTTAACAGAGCTTTGTTTAATTTCAGAAGATATGTGTTTGTTTTATTCGCATCCACACATAGCGAGTCAGATTGTCCAATCTTTATTACTGCAGGGATAATAAGGTGGTCAGGAATGAATAGTTCAGTTAAAATAGTTCAGTTAAGCTCTTGCCTCCCTTAGTGAGAGTAGCAATATTTTACTATCTTTTCCTCATGTTTTCTAACGTAGAATAATTCATTACAACCTATTCGTAGACCTTGGTTTGCACTCCATCCTAGTGGCTGTAACGCGGAGAATTCATACCCTTAGATTAAGATGTGAGTGTAATTGCTCATTGAAAACCGACGAAAGGCTACTTTTATTCTTAATGTGAGAGGATGACTCAAGCCATTGTTTGAAGGAAACCTTAAGTTGACCGTAACTACCAGGCGCTGGCAGGTTATCAACCCAGTTCCAGAAATCACCATTTAACGAGAATCTAAGATACTACACAATGTCTGCAGTACTTGTGCTTTCAACCTCAATATGTGGTATACCTAACGATCTTTGTCTGTAGGATACATCTCCTTTGAAAAAACAATTATGCTGGTTGGTGTCTGTGCTAATGGAAACCATTTCCCTTTTCTTGCCTCACAATTCCCCTGATTGTTCCGTGTAATGCAACAAAATGTCTTAGAGCATTCCATATCCGCGCTCCATCCAACGATTGCTCATCACAAAAGCTATATGCCCTTCAGGCGGAGTCAAAAGCCATGCGAACGTTATTGAATAT